>Ga0256828_1001160_pt1 | contig 16748 bp, 16 predicted proteins | sample CV88metaG_FD_185993 | JGI IMG/M metagenome (GOLD analysis project Ga0256828, IMG submission 185993) | Hydrothermal vent microbial communities from East Pacific Rise, Pacific Ocean - CV88 | ecosystem: Environmental > Aquatic > Marine > Hydrothermal vents | place: Pacific Ocean: East Pacific Rise...
GTCAAAGTTTTCAGTTGTAAGACCAATTCTCTCCATGCGTGAAACTATCACCATATCTGTAACATGTGGAGGATATTTTTTCATTAACTCCATTGCATATGTAAAGAACTTTTCTGCAGACATATTTTGTACTTGCGTGAGGGGTGGTGTTATATCATCTACACTTGAATCTTTTTTAAATGGTGGTAATGTATATTTTTTACCCCAAGATGAGAGTGGTGTTACTTGAAAACCATCTTGAATTTTATGGATGTAGCTATAATCTTTGACACCATTTGTCTGAGTACGCCCTAAAATCCAAAAAACTGATGTTGGAGTATTAATACGTTTAACGCCTTTTGGAAGCTTTCCTTTCCAAGATGGTAATGTTACAGCATAGTTTCCTGCTTTTGTACCTGTACCATATGTTCCAATAACAGCAAATACATCTGTATACATATCAAGCATAGGAAGCATATAAAATCTGTCTTTTACTTCAGGAACACTGACAATGACAGGCTCTTTACTTACATCAATCCATGCAAGAGAGTAGAGTGTATCAAAGTTTGGACGGACAACTTCTTTAAAATCTACATCGGGGAACGTTCTTAAATGAACAAATTGCATCATTGGTCCACGGCTTTGAATCTTTCCGGCAGGTGTGTTTGTCATTTGCTTACGTGTTACATCCATAAGAACAAGTGGGTAAGTATATAGATATGCCTGTAATGCGATACGCTCAGTTTCTTCTTTTGAAGATCTATTACTTGCTGCAATAAGCTGTGAAGTAACTGCAAGTGTTGTCAGTGTTGCAATTAGCAGCTTTTTGATGAATTGATTCATGATTTGTCTCCATATTGTGAATTTGCAAATATTATAACAGATAGTTATTGTATTTAAGTTTTATGATTGTATGTTTTTTCATTACTGTTGAGAACAGTAACGTTGCCTTAATATTGTTATGTAACAATACCAAATGAACTTAGGAGTTAATAATGAAAAAGAAAATGATTATATTAATTGGAGTGATGGGAATAAGTACATCATTGTTTGCATTGGGTGGGGCAGAAGATATCTTTGATGAAAAATGTGGAATGTGTCATATGAAAACAATACCACAAGATAAATCAAGTTTGATTGCACCACCATTAATGGGAGTGATGAGACATGTAAAAATGTCTTATCCAAATAAAAAAGCAGCTATGAATTTTATAGTGGATTATGTACAAAATCCAAGTAGATCTAAAGCAGTATGTAAGCCACAGAAAATAGCTCGTTTTGGAGTAATGCCTTCACAAAAAGGAAATATCACACTTATAGAATTACGAAAAGTGGCCTCTTGGATATATGATAACTATCCTCCAATGGATTTTAAAGGTCACAAAATGAATATGCAGTAAGAAAAGTCTTTCAATGACTTTTCTTAGCTATTTTATATTTTTCAAAAATTGTGTCATAAAACGCACACCGGCACCTGTTGCACCATAAACATTCACATCCCATGGACTCTCAGTATAAGCAGATCCTGCGATGTCAAAGTGTAACCATTTGTTTTTGTTCTCTTCTTTGATGAAGTTATCTAAGAAAAGACCTGCAGTGATCGCTCCACCATATGGTTTGTTTGAGATATTACAGATATCTGCTATTTCACTTTTTAGCTGTTTTTTAAGGTATTTGTTAAATGGCAGGCTTGCTGTAAGCTCACCGGCTTTACCTGCAGCTTTACTAAGATCGTGTCTAAGTCTGTTTGAGTGTCCCATAACACCTGTAGTATATTGACCAAGAGCTACCATACATGCACCTGTAAGTGTTGCAAAGTCAAATAGATAATCCGGTTTTGTTTTGTCTTGTGCATAATCAAGCACATCAGCAAGAACCAAGCGACCCTCTGCATCAGTATTACGCACTTCAATAGTATCGCCCTTGCGTGAGACAAGAACATCATCAGGCTTATAGGCATCACCGCCTATCATATTTTCAACTGCACCAATAAATGCATGTATCTCAATGTCAAGTTTTAATTCACTGACTGCTTTAATGATACCTAAAACAGCACAGGCTCCGGCTTTATCCATCTTCATGGTAACCATGCTTGTTGCCGGTTTTAAACTAAGTCCACCACTGTCATATGTAAGACCTTTCCCTACAAGTGAGATGATTTTTTTAGCATTTTTTGGCTTATATGCAAGATGAATAAGTTTAGAATCATGACGAGATGCACGGCCAACTGCAAGCATTGCATTACATTTCTCACGTTTAAGCTCTTTTTTGCCTAAGATATTACATGTAAGATTATTTTGGTGTGCAAGTTTTTTAGCTACTTTTGCCATAACTTCTGGGTACATATCATCAGGTGCAGTGTTTACAAGATCACGTGTGAAACATGTAGATTCAGCAATTATGATAGCCTCTTCAAAAAGTGCTGTCAGGTCTTCTACATTCTCACATGTAAGATAGAGATTTTTAATCTTCTGTTTTTTAGTTTTAGATTTATAATTATTAAACTCATATCCACCAAGTATAAATCCTTCTATCAATGCAGTAATATTGTCTTGATCTACATCAATAGAGAGGGATTTATAGTCATATTTTTTTACAGCTTTGGCAACTGTTGCAGCTGCTGTTCTTAAGTTCTCAGCATCATAGTTTTCTATACCTACAAAAAGAAGTGATTTTCCATGCATTGCACAGAGTGAGTCTTGATCTGCACTAAAGCCTGCTTTTGTAAGTGTTTTTTTGAATTTTGCTTTTTTAAGTCTGTCCGCTGTGAGGAGTTTTAATGTTAGATTGTTCTTTGCATCAAATGCATTTTTATTAATAAGTTGTATATTCATATTGCGTTCCATTTAGTAATTTATTTTTTATATAGTAGCAAAATATTAGAAACGAAGAAGATTTTATTTAAGAAGATAAGTAATTATGCTAGAATAATTTTTATGATAAATAAACAAATTTTAATAATTGAACTCAATGAACAAAATTTTACTGTTTTAGATAAGGTCTTGTCAAAAGCTGATTATATTTGCAAGGCAATTTTAGGTGAAAAAGAGTTTAGGGAGTTAAATGAAAATATAGCTGCATATGATGCTATATTAGTAAATTCTCATCTGCAAGATATTAAAGTTACAGAAGTAATGAAGTTGGCAGAGTATGATAGTGCTTTGAAAATTCCTGTAATTTATATTGACAGTGCAAAAGAACATAGTAAAAAAATGTTAGAAGAGTGTTTTAATGCAGGTGTATCAGATTATATTAAAAAGCCTTTTGATTCAAAAGAAATCGTCTCAAGAATTAATTATCATACAGAGCAGTTTTTAAAGCTACGTGAGTATAAATTACGCTTAGATAAACTAGCAAATCTAGCTACAATCGACCAACTTTCAAAATCAACTTCAAAAATGCATATGCAGGCTATTTTAAAGCACCATATCAACTATTTTAACAGATATAAGACTGATTCAACTCTTATTTATTTAAGCCTCTTAAACATTGATAAACTTGTCGGTACCTTTGGTATGGAAAAAGGAGAAAATGTCATTGCTCAATTTTCTAAAGCTTTAAAATCAACAATTCGTGAATCTGATGTGCTTGCTCGCTGGGCTGGAGCTGATTTTATCATACTTTTAACCAATACAAGTACTTCTGTATCTGAAAATATTACAAAAAAATTAAAAACAGAACTCTCAAGTATGGAAGTAATGAAGGGTATTAAACCAGATTTGGCATTTGGTATAACATCATTCAATGAAAATGATAGTGTAAAAGATGTTATAGATAGAGCAAAGTATGCCCTATCTGAGGCAAAAAAACAGACTTATGGAAAGATACAGATAGTCTGATCTTATTTTTTAGTCAAAGTGAAGTATATCTTTAGCTTGAATCATATCTTTATCACCACGACCTGAAAGGTTAACGATGATGAGTTTATCTTTAATATTTGGCAGTTTTTTAAGATATGCCACTGCGTGAGATGACTCAAATGCAGGAATGATTCCCTCTTTTTGACTTAGCCACACAAAAGCATTCAGAGCTTCTTGATCTGTGATATAGTCATAAGTAACTGACTTATTGTCATTATGGAATGCATGCTCTGGTCCAATACCCGGATAATCAAGTCCTGCAGAGATAGAGTGTGCTTCTAAAATCTGACCATCTTCATCTTGAAGTAGATAGCTCATCTGCCCGTGGAGTACTCCGGGTCGTCCTTTTTTAAGACTGCATCCATTTTTATCATTAATTCCAAGTCCACCAGCTTCAATACCGATACATTCCACACCTTCATCTTCTAAGAAATGTTGAAACATTCCAATGGCATTAGATCCACCACCAATACATGCTATAACATGATCTGGCAGGCGATTCTCTTTCTCTAGTATCTGTGCACGTGCTTCCCAGCCGATAATAGCCTGAAAATCTCTTACCATCATAGGATAAGGGTGAGGACCTGCCACTGTTCCGATAATATAGAATGTATCTCGTGCATTGGTTACCCAGTGACGGATTGCATCATTCATAGCATCTTTAAGTGTTCTACTTCCACTTTCAACTGAGTTTACCTTTGCACCAAGGAGCTTCATTCTAAAGACATTTAGCTCTTGACGCTCAACATCTTTGGCACCCATAAATATTTCGCACTCTAAGTCTAAAAGTGCAGCAATTGTGGCTGTTGCTACACCATGTTGTCCTGCACCGGTCTCAGCAATGACTTTTTTATAGCCAAGTCGTTTAGCCATAAGACCCTGTGCAATCACATTATTTACCTTGTGTGCACCTGTATGGTTAAGATCTTCTCGTTTTAGATAGATTTTTGCACCAAGTTCTTTAGAAATATTTGCTGCATAATACAAAGGAGATGGACGGCCTACATAATCCTTGAGATAGTAATCGACTTCTGACCAGAAATCTTTGTCAAAACGAATTACATCATACTCCTCACGCAGTTTTAAAAGTGCCGGCATAAGTGTTTCTGGGACGTAGCGTCCACCGAAGATTCCAAAGTGTCCGTTTTCATCCGGATCAAATTTTGAAGCAGTTGGTATATACATTAATTAACCTCTATAATTGAATAAACTTGAGTTTTCTTTTCTAATTTTTTGATGCCATCTAAAAATATGAGACCTATTACAAAACAACATTCAACACATGTGGCTCCTGTTTGATTAATCAGGGTTGCTGCTGCATTCGCAGTTCCACCAGTTGCAATCAGATCATCGATGATAAGTACACGAGCATCTTGTTTGTCTCCAAATGCATCGATATGCACTTCTATCTCATCAAATCCATATTCTAGTGAATACTTCTCACTTATAGTTGTGTACGGAAGCTTTCCTTTTTTGCGAATCGGTACAAAACCAAGACCAAGCATTTGTGCAAGAGATGCTCCAAAAATAAAGCCACGTGCGTCAATACCGGCTATATAATCTAGGTTGTACTCTTTATAACGTTCATAAAGATGTGTCATTAAAGTACCATAAGCCTCTTTATTGTTAAGTAAAGTTGTGATATCTTTAAAAACTATTCCAGGTTTTGGAAAGTCTTTAATATCTCGGATAGAATTTTCTATGATAGATCTTTGCGTATTTGTAAGTGTTTTCATCTTTATTTCCTTAGAGTAGGGCATCGATTCGACTCTCTAATGCTTTTATTTTTGCATTGAGGCGATCGACTTCCTGTCTGTGTTTGGAGTTTCTTTGTTTGAGTACTTTAAGTTCATTTCGTAGTTTGGTAAGTTCATCTGTTAATATATCAACATTTCCAAGGGCACGCTGGAGCTGAATTTGATATTTACGAATAAGAATCTCAGCTTCTTGAAGGGTCAGTTTCATTAAATCATTGCTACGTTGCTCTTTGTTTGTAATACTTTTGAAGTAAAACATCTTCACAAAAAGATAAATAGAGACAATAGAAAGGATTGTAAGCAGTGACCATTCCCAAAACATAATTATATAGCCTCTATCTTCTCAACTCTTTGAATATGACGTCCACCCTCAAATCCATTTGCGAGCCATGCATCGATGATAGACTCTGCAACACCTTTACCGACAATACGTTCACCAAAACATAAAATATTTGCATCATTATGCTCACGCGCAACCATTGCTGTGTAAGCATCATGACAAAGTGCAGCACGAATTCCAGCATGACGGTTTGCAGCCATACTCATACCAATACCACTACCACAGATGAGAATGCCTTGTGCTTCTTTGTCTTCAAGAACGGCAGTTGCAACTCTGTGTGCATAGTCAGGATAATCAACTCTATCCTTTGTGTATGGGCCAAAGTCTTCTACTTCATATCCTTTTGAACGTAAAAGTTCAACGGTCCAATCTTTGAGTTCAATCCCTGCATGATCTGTTGCTATATAAAACTTCATTCTTTCTCCTTATGATAATAATAGATTAATTATAAACTGTACAGGCATAAAAAGCAGGTACTGATTTAGTGGAGTCATTAAAATAATTAGTACAATAATCATACCATATCTATCATATTTATAATAAAACTCTGCGATTGAGTTTATTTTGTACTTCAGTGCAAGATGTGTTAAAAAATGACCACCATCAAATTGTGGAATAGGTAAAAGATTGAATACTCCTAAAACAATATTGATAATAAGTAGTTGATAGACAAAAAGATAAGTGAAAATATAAAAAAGTGAATCGATTGTCGTTGGTGTACTCATTGCAGTGAGTCCTATTGCTGCCAGTGCCCCAATTGTAAAGTTATATACAATTCCTGCTAAATCAACTTGCATAGCAGCATTATAGCCACCACGTTGTATTACCTTATACATATCTATGGGAACAGGTTTTGCCCAACCAAATAAAATACCACCGCTTGTACCCATGAGAAGTGGTAAAAAGTAAAGTGTTGCGGGGACAATAATAGTACCAACAAGATCAACATGAGAGAGTGGATTAATAGTAAGACGACCAGCATTTTTTGCAGTATCATCACCATACATATGTGCCACCCATCCATGCATTATCTCATGTCCGATAATAGCAATGGCCAAGGCTAAAACAGCTGCGATAATCTTTAGTATATCAAGTAAGTCCATAATACTCTTTATCTTCTCTTTCTCTCTCTTTTATTGCTTTTTGCAAATGAGGGCTTTGTTCTAGATCTGTAGGAGTTTTACCTATTCGATCCCATCGTACTTTCCAGTTTTTATCAAGTGAAAAGTATATAAACCAAGGTGTGCCTTCTACATTTTCATATGCTACACTGCCCCAAAAACGACTGTCATTAGAATGATCTCTATTATCACCCATCATAAAATAATGATCTTTTTCTACTTTTATTGGGTTCATATAAAAAATAGGAAGTGGAAAATTTCCATTATTTGTAATTTTAGGATCATGATGAATTCCAGGATGTTGTTTCATATATGGATTTTTTACCCAAAGTTTTCCAGCAAAAACAGCTATTTCATAACCTTTATAATGTTCTTTTATCCACTCATCACCTTCATGAAAATGAATAAAAAGATTTTTCTCTGCTACAAAAAGCTCGTCATCAGGGAGTGCTACACAACGCTTGACAAAATGTTGTTTAATATTTCTAGGATAGCGAAAAATTACAATATCACCACGCTTTGGAGTATCACCATTAACAATCTTAAGCTCTTTACTCCATGGAATAATAGGAATCTCTAAGAATGGAATATAAGGCATAGGAATTCCATAGGCAAATTTCTTTGCAAAAAGATGGTCACCAATTAAAAGTGAATCTTTCATGCTTCCACTCGGAATTCTAAAAGCCTGGGCAACAAAAAAGATAATAAAAAGAACAATCACAATAGTTCCCGTCCATGAGTTAGACCATTTGTATGCTTTATATAAAAAGTTTTTCATTAAACTTTCTTTGCAGCATTGAGTTTCGCAGCTTTTAAAGTATTACTTAAAAGCATGGCAATGGTCATTGGTCCAACACCACCGGGAACAGGCGTGATATGAGAGCATTTTTTACTTACATTTTCAAAATCAACATCACCAACAAGTTTACCATTATCTGCACGGTTGATTCCTATGTCAATGATAATGACATTATCTTTAACCATATCTTCTTTTATAAGGTTTATAACACCAACACCTACTAAAATAATATCAGCTTGGAGTGTGTGTTTTTTAAGATCATCTGTAAAGATATGACATACTTCTACTGTTGCATCTTCATTTAAAAGTAGGGCTGCCATCGGCTTGCCAACAATGTTAGAAGCTCCGACAACACAACAGTTTTTTCCTTTTACATCGATATCATACTCGGCTAAAAGTTCCATTACTCCAAGTGGAGTACATGGAACAAAGCCATCAAGATTCGTTACGAGGCGCCCAACATTGTACGGATGAAAGCCATCAACATCCTTTGCCGGATCAACTAATTCTAAAATTTTTGTAGTATCGATCTGTGGAGGAAGAGGGAGTTGCACCAAAATACCATCAATATTTGGATTTTGATTCATCATTGTGATGGTGTTTTCAATCGCTTCCTGTGAAATATCTTCGGGCATTTCATGTGTTACAGAGTAAAAACCAACACGGTCACACGCTTTTTTCTTCATATTTACATATGCTGCACTTGCTGGATCTTGTCCCACCAAGATAACTGCCAAGCCAGGTGTTCGTCCAGTATCTGCTTTTAGTGTAACAACTTCTGAAGCAACATTTTTTTCTATTTTCTGTGAAAGAGCTTTACCATCAAGAATCTGCATTTAAACCTCATAAATAATATTTTTGATATTATACCTTTTTAAAATAATATTAGGCTAATAATGAAATATATATTTATATTACTGACTCCGGTTGTCCTTTTTTCTCTCAGTACATTTATTACTAAAAGTGAATATGCCTCACAACTCTATAAAAATCCACGAGGTATTGCGTGTGGACTTTGTCATGGTAAGCATGGAGAAGGAAAGTTAATTGCAAAATATAGACATAAAAATAAACAACGAAAGTTTATTGGTCCTCCTATCAATAATATAGAATATAGTGCTTTTTATAAAGCACTTACAACCAGAAAAAAAGGAATGCCACGATATTATCTAACATCTAAAGAGATAGAAGCACTCTACTTTTTTCTCCATAAAGATGACAAGAAAAAAGGTAAAAGATGATAACTGAAATCATGAAGGCATATAGCCAAAGAGATTTAGACAAGCTGGATAAGTTGGCAAAACCGAGCTATAGAGAGCTCAATAAAACAACAAAGTTTCGATCAGTACTTATGCTCTCGGCAAATAATATTAAACATCTTTCAAAGATAGAATCACTTGAAGCAGATTGTATAATGCTTAACCTTGAAGATGGTGTAGCAAAAGAAGAAAAGCCTTTTGCCTTAGTCCTTAGTGCCATTTTTTTGAGCAGACTTAAGAAGTGTGATAAAAAACTTGTTGTACGTATAAATGCTCTAGATGAGGGTGGTTATGAAGAGATCACCTATTTAAATCAATTTATGCCTGATGCTATTCGTGTACCAAAAATTAAAAATGAAAAAGAAGTTCGTAATATTTTACATCTTCTCAATGAAAATATAGAACTTCATCTCTCTATTGAAACAGCAGAGGGCTGGCATAATCTTTCTAGTTTAGCAGTTAACAAGCGTGTTAGTACATTTTATCTTGGTATATTGGATCTTTTTGCTGATATGAGTTTACCACAGAGTCTTATTGATTTAAATAACCCAACAATGCATTATATGCTTTCACATTTTCTAGTGAGTTCTCGTGCAATGGGTGTAAAGCCAGTCTCTTTTGTATTTCAAGAATATAAAGATTTAGCTACCTTTGAAAGATGGTTGGAACTTGAATCTTCTATGGGATATGAGGCAAAAGGGTGTATTTCTCCAAAACAGGTAGAACTTGTAAATAAAATTTTTATGAATAAAGAAGAAGAAATAAAAAGAGCCAAAGTAATTATAAAACTCTTTGAAATGCACAGAGATGAAGGTATAACAGGTTTTAGTGATGAAGAGTACGGTTTCATCGATGAACCGATTTATAAAGGAGCGTTAAAGCTCCTTGAAAATAAAAAGTAATTACTTCCCAATAGAATGATACATTTTTGCAAAAGAGTCATAATAGTTATAATAATCAATAACCAATGATGATTTTGAATCAATATAGCTCTGACGTGCCTGTTGGAGTTCTATGTAGTCTGAAAGACCATTCTCATATCGTTTTTGTGCTTGATGAAACTTCTCTTGTGATGCCTGAAGAAGTGCTTCAGAAAGCTCAACTCTGTCTTTTGATTCATTAAGATTGATATAGGCTTGTGTTACCTCTTTTTTAATCTGTAGTTTTAAAAACTCCAGACGTGCTTGTGATATATTATCTTGAATGATTTGCTCTTCAATAAATGCTTTACTAGCACCTCCTTGATAAACATTCCAGTCAAAACTAATAGTTGCTTGCCAAGTATTTTTTGGCAAGAACGTATTTAGGGCATCTGCATCAAGCCTAGTATAATTTCCACTAAGATAAAAAGAGGGATAATATTCTGATTGTGCAATACGAATCTTTTCTTTGGATGCTTTTTTATTCGCAAGAAACTGTTGAATATTATACCTGTGTTCGTAAGCAAAAGTCACTGAATCATAAAGATTCATATCATAAGGTGTTAAGGTGTGAAATATATCATCAAGTTGTAAGTTCTGAGCTCTTATTGTATAAGGTGATTCTATATTTTTCATACCAATCACTTGATCTAGAAGCGTATATGCAAGTTTTAGATTGTATTTGACCTTTTTAAGATCGATTTTTGCTTTAATAACATTTACTTTTGCATCAGAAATATCTATTTTTGTTCGTATGCCTGCAGTAAAATACTTTTTTGCACGATACAATTGTGCTTCATTAAGTTTGAGATTCTCTTTTGCAACATTAATAAGGGCCATTGAACGTAAAACACTGTAATAGGCACTTTTAACATCACAGATCTTGTCAGCAATACTTTGAAGGTTGTTCATATTTGAAGATGTTTGTGTAAATTTTGCAGCATCATAATTACCATCGGTTTTTCCAAAGTCATAAAGTAATTGTGTGACATTTATCTGTCCTCGGAGCATTGTATCTTCTTGCACTTCATCATAGTGTATAATAATTTGATTTGATGCTGTTGCACCTGCTGATCCATGAAGATCTACTCGTGGTAGATAATAAGAAGAGGCTCTTTGTGTTTGTTTTGTAGAAACTTCATACTCTTTAAGGGTAATTTGTAGATCTGGAGAGTGTTCAAGTGCGTATGATATAAGTTGATCCACATTATAAACATCTTTTGCGTGAGCATTGAGTGCAAAAAATACTAATATTCCATAATATAATATACTTTTTTTCATCTTATAAAGACTCCCTTCTTTCTATTTCATCTTCAACACTGACAAATCTTTCACGCATGCTCTCAAGTAAAACATAGAGAACAGGAACAAAAAGTGTAGAGATAAATGTTGCAGCGATCATACCGAACATTAAAACAACACCGATAGATATTTGTGTGACAGCACCTGCACCTGTAGCAAAAGCAAGAGGAAATATACCAAATAAAAATGATAAAATCGTCATCATAATGGCTCGAAAACGTAGTTTACCGGCACTAATTGCAGAATCAATAATATTTTTGCCCCCTTCACGCTGTTCTTTTGCAAATTCAACGATCAAAATGGCATTTTTAGCGGCAAGAGCGACAAGTAGTACAAGTCCGACCTGTGCAAAAGTATTCAGTGGAATATGCATCCATAGAAGTCCTGCTACAGCACCAGCTATTACCATAGGTACAGAAAAGAGAATCATTAGAGGAAGAATCCAACTTTCATATTGTGCAGCAAGTACTAAAAATACAACTAAAGTTACAAAAATAACAACATAGATTTGTGCATTGCCTGCAAGTTTTTCTTGGTAACTCATACCTGACCACTCATAACCATATGTAGAAGGCAGTACTCGTGCGGCTATCTCTTCCATTGCTTTCATAGCTTCTCCTGAAGAGTATCCTGGTGCTGCTGCACCGTTAATTTGAATACTTCTGTACATATTGAAGTGTGAGAGATTTTGTGGACCTATAATCTCCTTTATTTCCAATAGAGCACTCAACGGTACCATATTACCATTATGATTTTTGACAAAAATCTTGCTAATATCGCCTTTAGAACTTCTATATGCTTTATCAGCTTGGACAAAGACACGAAATACTTTACCGAATTTTGTAAAATCATTGACATAAACAGATCCAAGATAAATTTGCATGGTGGTAAAAAGATCTGACATGTTGACACCTAAAGCATTTACCTTTTCTCTGTTGATATTTATATTGTACATCGGATAATTTATAGCAAAGGTTGTAAAAGCATGAGAGATACGTTTGTCTGCATTGGCTTCTTTGATAATTTCATCTGCATAATGTTTGAAGGTGTCAAGATCACCTGAAAGATAATCTTGTAGTCTAAAATCAAATCCACCTACAGAACCGATACCCGGAATACCAGGAAGATTGAATGCTGCTATGTTCGCATCATTGATATCAGCAGTGTTTTTTCTTATTTTAGCAATAATGGCATCAATACTCTGATCTTTCCTTAGACGTTCTTTCCAATCTTTGAGAGAGACGAACATAGCGATGGAAGCACTGTCAAATGAAGAGGTAACAAGATTATATCCATCAATAACAACAACATTCTGGATCTCAGCAATAGCATAGAGTCGTTTTTCTATGATTTTACTGGTTTTTGATGTTTGAGAGAGTGAAGTTCCTGGTTTTAAATTAATAGAAACAATACAAACACCTTTATCTTCTGATGGAACAAATCCTGTTGGAATAACAGTAAAAAGGTAGTAAGTAAGATAGAATACACCTAAAATAAGTGTAAGCATAATGTATCTTATTTTTACAAAGAATGTGATAACAGCCGTATATTTTTCTGTAATATACTCAAAAATTTGATCAAATTTTTTAAAGAAAATAAATTTTTGTTCACCCTTTTTTCTTCGTTTAATAATAATTGAACTCAGCGCAGGAGAGAGTGTTAGGGCATTGAGTGATGAGATCATAACTGCAAAGGAGATAGTTAGGGCAAATTGTTGGTAAAGAGCCCCTGTAATTCCTGGCAGCATAGAGACAGGGACAAAAACGGCAACTAGTACAAGTGTAGTTGAAATAATTGGTCCAATAAGTTCAATCATCGCTTTTTTAACAACTTGAGGTACGGTTAACTCTGGTTCTCGCTCCATTATAACCTCAACATTTTCAACAACTAAAATAACATCATCAACAACAATACCAATGGCCAAAATCAGACCAAAAAGTGTTAAGAAATTGATTGAAAATCCGTTGGCAATTTGCATAATGGCAAAAGTACCAATAAGAGAGACAGGAATAGCAACAGAGGCGATGACTGTAGGACGCCAAGAGCCTAAAAATACAAAAATAATAAGAATGACAAGTCCTACAGCCATAAAAAGATTGGTAACAACATTGTCAATAGCAATTTTTACATATTTTGTTGTGTCATAAGGAACACTCCATTTAACACCATCAGGAAAACGACGTTGCAGTTTTTCCATTGTTTTTTGAATACGTTCACGGATTTCAAGTGCATTTGCATCTCCGAGTTGATAGACTCCTATGAGCCCTGCGGGTTGTTTGTTTGAGAATGCATTCCAGTCATAACTCTCACTACCAAGTATGACACGTGAGACATCTTTAAGATATACCAAAGAACCATCTTTTTTGTGTTTTAGAACAATATCTTGAAACTCTTTAACATCAGAGAGTCGACCCTCTGTTGTAAGAATAAATTCCTGTTTTTGATTATTGTAACTTGGCATTCCACCAATTTTCCCAATAGAGGCCTGTTTGTTCTGGCTTTTAATAGCATTGACAACATCCATAGGAGTTAAACTCAGTGCTTTGATTTTATCTGGATTAAGCCAGACACGGATAGAGTACTTTTTTTCTCCCATATTTTCAGCTTTTCCGACACCTGGAATACGTTTAATTTCATCTAAAACATTAATATTGACAAAGTTGGAAAGAAAGGCTGCATCATAGCGTTTATCACCTGTAATGGTAATCAAACAGACAATAGAAGGGCTCTGTTTATCAATAATAACACCCTGTGCAACAACTTCAGGTGGGAGTGACGCTGTTGCTGTTGCCACTTTATTTTGTACATCAACTGCACCAATATCAATATCATAACCCGGTTTAAAATAAACATTTATATCTGCCCGCCCACTTGATGTAGAAGACGACTCCATATACATAACACCTTTGATACCATTGAGTTTATCTTCTAGTACACGTGTTACTGTATCTTCAACGACATAGGCATTTGCCCCAGTATAAGTAGCACTTACCTTTACAGTTGGGGGTGCGACATCAGGATATTCGGAAATTGGTAGGACTCCAAGTGAAACAAGTCCCGCAATAATAATAATCAAAGAGATAACAATGGCAAGAATAGGGCGTTTTATAAAAGTTACTGAAAACATTCTTTATCTCTTTTTTGGAATAAGATTATTTTGTTTTATAATAGCATCTATCCCCTGTTCTTTTGTTACATCTTTTGCTTTTACTTTGATACCAGGTTTTAGCTTCATAAGAGCAGACACAATAACTCTGTCACCTTCTTGTAGTCCTTTTTTTATACTTACATAATAACGTGTTGAGTAACCTGTAGTTATATCTGCCCTTTTAACAGTGGAGTTTTTATCTACAATATAGACATATTTTCCAAGTTGATCATTAAAAATAACTTCCGGTGGAATCATTTTAAAGCTTTTTTTCTCAGTTATAAATACATGAACATAAACAAAAGTACCAGGAAGAACTTTATTATCAGGATTTTTGATGGTTGCTCTCATTGTAATTGTAGAGGTAAGAGGATCAACAATATTATTTGAAAAGTCTACATAGCCATTCAATCGAATATCTCCAAGTGAACTCTCTACTTCAATAAAAGCATTAGGTTTGTTTTTTTCTCTGTACTTTTGCATAATTCTCACATCATTTTGTGATGGTGAAAAATAGGCATAGATGGGATCAATGCGCATAATAGTTGTTAAAAGTGTTGCTTCACCTTGTCCAACAAGATTGCCAACATCAACCATTCTAGCGCTCACGCGTCCTGAAATAGGTGCACGAATAATGGTATAGTCAAATTGTATCTTTGCTTCTCTGATTTTTGCTTTGTCACCTTCAATAGCAGCTTTAAGTGATGCTAGCTTTGCCTGATACTGTTCTAGTGTTGCACGAGGGGCAAGACCTTCTTTCACTAGTGGTGTATATCGTGCAACATCAGCTTTTGCAAGGGCAAGTGCTGCTTCATCTTGTGCTTTTTGTGCTTTTGCAGCATTGAGTGCTGCCGTGTATTGATCTTGTTCTATCTTAAAGAGTTTTTGTCCTTTTTTGACATTTTGACCGTCTTTAAAGTAGACCTTTTCTAAAACACCGGAGACTCTTGCACGCACTTCTTGATGAGAACTTGCACGTGTTTTACCCGTAAAACGTGTCCAGATAGGAACATTTTTGGATTCAAGAGTTATAGTGTTGACTTCAAGTGGTAGAGGCTCTTTTTTTTGTGTTTGCGTTGATTCTTTGGAGCAACCGCTCAATAGTATGACAACGATCAGATAAAAAGCAGAAAAAGTTTTGATTTTCATTAAAAATTAACCTTGTATAATGAGTTATGTTATTATAGCTTAAATTGTAATCTTTTCTTAATATCCTGCTAAATTGTAATATACGTTATATCGAATGAGTGTTGTTTCTTTTGGACGAGGATATCTACTGTAAGCATATTCTATCGTCTCTTTTGTTGTGTCATCCAAAATATAATAGCCACTTTTTGACAAAAATTTAAAATCACTTATATCTCCATTAGGATGAAGTTTGAATTCTACAATATTATGACGGTTTATACGAAGATCACTCGGAATATTCACTCGTGCAACACGAATGAGAACCTGTTGGGTAATACGACGCATAATCTCTTGATTATCTAAAATATACTGTTGTTGTCCCGGAGTTAGTTTTCCAAACTCATCTCCATAGAGCTCTTTGATATTCTGAGAAATACTGCTACCATTGTTTGTTTTGACTTTTTTATCTGTTGTATCTTCTTTGGCAACATCTTCATAGAGCCATGACAGAGCTTCCTTCTTTTTTGTTTTTTGTTTAATAGGTTTAGTAATATTGTGCTCTTTTTTTTCTGCTAAAAGTGGAATATATGGTTTTTTAGGTGGAAGAGGTTCTATTTTTGGTTCAGGTGCTCTTTTTTTCTTTGTAAGCTTTTTAGGCTTATTGAGCTTTGGTTTTTTTGGTGTTTTTCTTGGTTCATACTTGAGAGGTTTTTTTGGTTTGATGATTTTTTTAAGCTGTGAGCCTTTTGGCATTGGTGGTGCTATTTTAGGTTGTGGGATCTTTTTCTTTGTAAGACCTGATTTTTTATGCTTAACAGGCATCTCTTTAAGAGATATTTTGATCTTCTTCTCTTGTTTTTTAAGCTGTTTATTAATATCTGTTGCAGCAGTAGAGAAAATAATCCATAAAAGTAAGAAAATTACTAAATGAATAAGAATGGCAACAAAAAGAGCAAAAGTAGATCTATTCAAAACTATCCATATTTTTTTTATTTTTAAAAGATTATAGCAAATCAATATTAACGTAACGTTGGATATAATAAGAAAAATATTACTATCAAGGTTTTTAATGAATACAGAAGCATCAAAAAAAGCATTTCAAGAGGCACAAGAACTTATTCCGGGTGGTGTTGAT
>Ga0256828_1001161_pt1 | contig 16737 bp, 18 predicted proteins | sample CV88metaG_FD_185993 | JGI IMG/M metagenome (GOLD analysis project Ga0256828, IMG submission 185993) | Hydrothermal vent microbial communities from East Pacific Rise, Pacific Ocean - CV88 | ecosystem: Environmental > Aquatic > Marine > Hydrothermal vents | place: Pacific Ocean: East Pacific Rise...
AGCATTTGTGTTCCCCTCATAAGTTACTACTCTGTTGTATTGTATCTCATTTTCACACCTGCCCTCAACAAACTGTTTAACAATCTTGTAAACACCCTCCATCATATCAACAGGCTCAAACCCCGTTACAACCACAGGTCTTTTGTACTCTTTTGCAAATACTTCATATATTTTTGCACCTGCTATAACACTTACATGGCTTGGTCCCAAAAAAGCATCTATGCGGTTATTGTAACTGTCAACATGCTCGTCTCTGCTGTCAATTAACTCTTTCATAACCTCTGGAACTGTTACATGATTTATGTGAAAATAGATGTTTTTTATACCTTTTTTTACCACAACATCCAAAAGTGCTGCCGTCATTGGAGTGGTGGTTTCAAACCCTATGGCAAAAAATATGATCTTTTTATCTTTGTTTTCATCTGCTATTTTTAAACACTCCATAGGGGAATAGACAAACCTTACATCAGCACCTTTGCTTCTTGCATTTTGCAGACTTCCGTTGCTTCCGGGTACTTTTATCATATCGCCCAAAGTTACAAGTATAACATCCTCTTGCATCGCTAAAACATAGGCATGGTCTATTCGCTCTTTTGGCATAATACACACAGGACACCCCGGACCATGCACAAAGTGGATGTTTTTTGGCATGAGTTGGGGCAAACCAAATTTCATGATAGTGTGGGTATGACCGCCACATACTTCCATGATATTTATATCTTTGTTTAGTTTTTTTGCTTCCTCACTTATGAGTTTTGCATATGCTTTTATTGTTTTGCCATCTCTAAAATCATCATACAGGTTTTTTAATTTTAGTTCCATTGTTATCCTTAGTTCCAATTGTGTATATGAAAGTGTGAATGTTCTTTACCTTGGTGTAAATGTTTGTGTTTGTGTACAAGGTTTGCTTCAAGCAATAACTCTTTGTTGCCAAAAAGCTCTTCAACATCTCCGTCAAATATTATCTTGTGTTGTTCGTTCATCGCTATTGCTCTGCTTCCAAGCTCATATGCAAGAGAAAGATTGTGTGTCGATATAATGGTGGTTATATCCTTTTGAAGTAAAAAATCTATAAACCAGCCTGTACTTTTTGGATCAAGATTTGCAGTTGGTTCATCAAGCAGTAGCAGTTGTGGATTTGTAGCAAAAATGATAGCAAATGCTACTTTTTGTTTTTCACCTCCACTTAGTTTTAGGGGGCTTTTGTTTAAAAGATGATATATATCAAACTCTTTTGCTATCATCTCTACATCACCATCTATGCCAAACTCATCTATGCTAAAGAGTATCTCATCATATACAGTTGGATTAAAGAGCATGGTATCTGGTGTTTGAAACAGTATAGATATATCACTCCTAAAACTTTTATTGTTCTTTTTTAAATACCCTTTGGTGATATGGTTGTTTTTGTATAGATATTTTCCACTCTGAGGATATATCAACCCTGCCATAAGTTTTAACAAAGTACTTTTTCCACATCCGTTATTTCCAAGCAGGACAATATTTTCCCCTTTTTTTATATCCAATGAGATATCTTTTAGTACAATCTCCTCATCATATTTGTAGTTTATGTTTTTTAGGCTAATCAAAAAAACCCCTTGCTTTTAGTGCCAATGCTCTCTCCTGAGAGTTATGCAGAGATTTTTTTAGAAAAAAATAAAACATAGAGGATACAAAGTTTTTTTTGTTTTTTTGGGTTATTGTTTTTATTGTTCTGCTTTTTAGTGCAAGTGTGAAATCTTCAAAAGTTTTTGTAAAACTTTGTATCTGAGAAAGTGTTGCTATGAGTAGAAATTGCAACGATTTGGAAAATGATACAGCTTTTATAAGATTTATTTTTGAAGATACAAAAAGTGTCATAAAAGTTATATCGTAAACTCTTAAGTTGAAAAGTAATATAAAATCAAAAAACTCCTTCCCTAAAAACAAAGATTGGATAATATATCCAATAGTTACACTTATATTAAAAATCAAGATAGATTTAAAAGCTCTAAGGGCTGTTTTAAAAGAGATGATGCAAAAGATTACACAAAGACCAAGCATTATCTCTGTATTGTGGATAGATATGAGGGTGATTATTGCAAAGATTAAACCTGCAAATATTATTTTATCTTTTTGATTTTTCAATTTTTATCACTTTTTGCAAAACTATAAATATACCAAAGAGTAAAATCACTCCAACGACGGCACTAAAATAATAACTTCCGATATCACCCAAAAAACTTGTGGTATAATCTCCAAATGGGGCATCTATACCATCTGTTTTGGCTATGTTTTTTGGTACATATCCGAGTATTTTTTCGTAGTGTTGTTTTTCCCATTCACCCCATGCAGGATTTGAGCTTATCAGCCCAAGTGGTACAAGCAAAATAATGACAAGTAAAAAATAGTATATTTTTTTTGGTTTCATATCTTATTCTTCAAAAATGATGGTTCAAGTTTTGTTAAAAATTTATATGCAAAGTGGGTAAATACACCCTCTATTACACCAAAAAATGCCATGTGAGTGCCAACAATCGCCGGTATTGTTACTTCTAAATCGAATGGAAAATAGAGTGGATTTGAGTTTGCATCTACACCTAGATATGGTTGAATACCTAAAATAAATCCAATAAAAACAGATGCTCCAACAGCACTTGCCCAACCGCTTAAAAAGAGTGAAAATCTATATTTTTTTGTAAGGTTGTATATTAACGAAGCACTAAAAGCACCAAAAAATCCCATACCAAGAGAGTTCGCCGCAAGTGAAGTGAGTCCACCATCTCCAAAAAGCAAAGCCTGAATAAACAATACAAGTGAGAGTGACAAAAAACCGATCCATGGAGAAAACAGGATAGATATTATCCCAACCCCTATGGCATGACCACTTGTTCCCCCGGGTATAGGTATATTAAACATCATTACGACAAAAGAGAGTGCAGAGAGTGAAGCTATTAGCGGAAGTGTCTGCTCATCAAGAGTCTCTTTGAGTTTTTTAAAAGCCACAAACCACAGTGGCACAACAACTCCATAGCTAACAGCACAGGTAAGGGGTGAGAGATAACCATCGGCTATATGCATTTAGCTTCCCCTGTTTGGACATTCATCATCTTCTAGTATCGCTTTTTGCCTCTCCTCTTCATCCATAAGAGCCAGTATCTCTTTGTATGTCTGTATTGAAGCAAGGGCATCTTCTTCATCAATTTTATTCATAACAAAACCTATATGAAGCAGTACATAATCACCTATTTTTACATCATCTTCTGCCATCAAATCAAGTGCGGCATCTCTTTTTACACCCATTGTATCTACTGTTGCCACATTTGTTTCTTTGTTGATTTGTACAACTTTGCTTGGTATAGAGAGGCACATTATCTCATCTTCCTTTTAAATTCTATCCACGAAGCAACATCTTTGATGCTTTGTATATCGTTTATATTTACTTCTAATATATCAACATTTGGTTTTAGTTTTCTGGCAACCTCTTTTTCTTTTTCTATATCGTATGTAAAATATGGCAAAAGGTCTGTTTTTGTAAATAGTATCAGATCTGCCTGACGAAACATTACAGGGTATTTTGCAATCTTATCTTCCCCCTCAGGTACACTTACAAGTACTATATTTAGGTGTGTTCCCACATCATAACTAGCAGGGCATACGAGGTTGCCTACATTCTCTACAAAACAAACATCAATCTTGTTTAAATCTATATGGTGTAGAGCTTTGTGAACCATAAAAGCATCAAGATGACAAGCTGAGCCTGTTTGAATCTGATGAGCCTCTATCCCTTTTGCTTTTAGTCTGTCTGCATCTCTGCTTGTTTCTAAATCACCCTCAATTACACCATATTTAAAATCAGCAACATCAGCAAGATATTCCAAGATAGTTGTTTTACCACTACCCGGGCTACTCATAAGGTTTATCCCAAGTACACTGTTTTTTTCAAGATGTTCTCTGTTGTGTTGTGCCTCATGGTCATTTTTATCAAGTATTTTTTGTATTACCGAGATAGTTTTGGCATCGTTTAGTTGTGGATTGTCATGCAAATGGGCATGGGCTTTTTGATGTTCTTGACTACTTCCGTGAGTATGTTCATGAGTATGTTCATGATTATGTCCTGTTAGGGAGCATCCGCAATCTGCACACATAAAAAATCCTTGTATCTGAATAGTTATTCATTTTTAAACAGATTGTACCTAAATTTTGTAAAACAAATCTGAAAACTATCCAAAAAGCATCTGTTTCTTTTCTAAAAAATACCATATCTGCCCAAGTGATACCCCTCCGTCGTTGATAGGAGTTTTCTCTTGTGAATAATATTTTATGCCAAGTTTATCAAGTTCCCCTGCAATAAGCTCCAATAGTGTTTTGTTTTGAAACACACCACCGCTGAGTATAACATCAAGCCCCTCTTTTTGTGATATAAAGAGAACAATTTTTACCAAAGTATTTATAAATTTACTCACTATATTCTTTGTAAAAAAATCAAAATTTATATCTATAATACCATTTGATATCTCAAATTCAAAACTCTCTTTGCACTCATGGTCATATCCCATTTCACACAAAAGACCAGCTTCACCCTCATAAGTTTGAAAATTACAAAGTCCGCCAAAACTTGCAATTGCATCAAAGAGTCTGCCAACAGATGTACTATATGGTGCATTTAGATTATTTGTATAGCTTTTGTGTAGAAGTTTTATCTCATTTTGATCAAAAGGCAATTGAAAATTTAAAACTTCTTGGAGTGTGTATTTTTCAAAAAGCATACTCAAAGCCACCCTTCTTGGTTCTTTTATAGCCTTTTCACCCCCAAGCAGTTTTATTTTTTTAAAATGGTACTTTCTTTTATCTCCTACAAAAACTTCTCCACCCCACAGTGTAGCATCATCACCATATCCTGTACCGTCAAACCCAAATCCTGTATATTGTCCACTTAGATTAAATTCAGCCTTTGTGGCATATATATGAGCCAGATGATGCTGCACCTCAAATATCTGTATGTTTTGTTGTTTTGCCCATTTTGTACTTTCATATTTTGGGTGTTTGTCACATATTATGATCTCAGGTTCAAAATCATAAAATTTTTTAAAAGTCTGAAGTGTTCTTTGAAAAAAATCTACATTCGCAATGGAGTTTAAATCACCTATATGGGGACTTAAAATAAGATTATCGTCAAATGCCAGTGCTATTGTGCTTTTTTGGTTTGCACCAACAGCTAATATTTTTTTATCTATTTTAAATGGGAGTTTAAAACTTTTTGGCATAAACCCTCTGCCACCGCGAAGCAGTTGTATTTTGTTGTTTGAGATTTGTACCAAGGAATCATCAACTGCATTTACAATATCTCTGTCAAAATCAAGGATAAAATCTACAAAGGGAGTTTGCTTTTTATATCAGATATATCTTTGATTATCGGTTCATCCCCAAGGTTTGCACTTGTTGCTATTATTGGTTTTTTTAGATATCCAAAGAGTAGATATTGTAGTGGAGTATATGGCAAAAATATCCCAATCCTGTCTATTTTTGGTGCTACATATTGAGAAATTAAAAGTCTTTTTTGTTTTTTTAAAATAACAATAGGTGCCTCTTTTGATTTTAGAAGTTTTTTCTCTTTTTTAGAAATTTCAGCAACTCTTTTTGCCCATTTTATATTTTTTACCATTAGTGCAAAAGGTTTGTTTGGGCGGTTTTTGTACTCTCTTAGTTGTTGTAGTGTTTTGTCGTTTGTTGCATCACATACTATATGAAATCCGCCTATCCCTTTTATTGCAACTATTTTGCCCTTTTTTATCTTTTTTGCAGCTTTTTTTATGGAGTGGTTGAGTTTTGGACCACAGTTATGGCATGATATCGGTTGTGCATGATATCTTCTGTCCATTGGGTTAGTGTACTCTTTTTTGCACTCTTGACACATTTTAAATTTTGCCATAGAGGTGTTTTCTCTGTCATAAGGAACAGTTTGAAGTATGCTATATCTTGGACCACAGTTGGTGCATGTAGTGGCAAAATAGTTGTAGTATCTCTTATGTGAAAGGGAAATGATATCTGAGATACAATCTTTACAGATAGCTATATCGGGTAAAACATTCGCTATCTTTTTAGCATTAATTTTTGTGCTTTGAATAATTTCAAACTGTTCCTTATAAAGAGGTTTGCTCTTTTTTGTTTTTATACTTTTTATATATGCCAGTTTTGGCAGATTTTTTTGTTTTAGTTTTTTTTGAAATTTTTTTATCTGTTTTTTTGCCCCTTCTATCTCTATATATACCCCATTGGCATCATTTTTTACAAATCCGCCAAGTGAGAGTTGTGTTGCTGTTTTATAGATATATGGTCTAAATCCAACACCCTGAACAAGCCCCTCTATAAAATAGCATTTTCTAATCATCTAAAGCAAAAGCCTTTGGAAAGTATGGATTTGAGAGTTGAAATTTACTCAATATTCTGCTGTAAAGAATAGCATTTTCAAACATATCCCCCATCATTACAAAATTATCACTTTTGTGTTTGGTTTTTAGTTGACCAAAAGTAGATATTATCATATCTCCAAATGCTTCAAAGATAGAATATGCCAGATAATGAGCTTGAGTGTCAGCAAGTTTAAAGCTCATAATTGAGCCAAAGAATGCTTCGTAGTCAAATCCCTCAGCCTTGAAAAAAGTATCTATTTTTAACCCTCCGTTTCCACGAAATTCCAAAGATTTGTCACTCAGTGCTTCAAACGATTTTTCATCAAGTTCCAAAATAACAGCTATGCTTTGAAACAGATCGTGGTTTGGATTTTTATCCAATTGGTTTATGATGTTTGGAAACTTTTTCCCAAAATTTTCAAGAAGTCTTTTTTGGGTGTCATTGTTTTTCATGTTTTTTAGCATTTGAGATAGATTGAATGGTTGGAATTTAACTACATACTGTGTAGATATTCTGCTTGAATGCAAAAAAGATATACCGTTTTTTCTACTCATATTTACACCAAGAGAGTTGTTAAATTGTGCCTCTTTTGATATGTTTAAGAATCTGTTTAGCACATTGTCTTCATGGAGTTCTTCAGGTTTTTTGGCAACTCTGCTACCCCTTATAATTGTTGTATTTTCCTGCACTTTTATTATATCAAGATCATGGTTGTTTTGGAAAAAAAGATAGCTTATTTCACTGTCTTTTGCATTTAATGCGGCAAGTGTGCTTCTTACATTGTAAGGAGCTTTTATATTTATATAGTTTTTTGAAGTTATAGCTTTTAGCTCTTCATCTCTTATGGTTACTTTTATAGTGGGTTTTTCTATTGAAAAAAGCACCTCTTTTTCTTTGTCTGTAATGATAAAAAGCTCATCTATCTTGGAACTATCAGCAACAAGTACGGCACACCCTTGTGTGTAGTGTGGTGTGAAAAAAGTTGTATCACTATAATACCCCGCAGTGTTTGAGTAGTGTGTACATTTAAGGTCATCATTGAGATAGTTTTCACTGGCCGGATCTGTTAAAATCTCCAGACATTTTGGGCAAAGACCTATATTATACGGCTTTGAACTTTCATCGCTTGGATCTATCTCTATATCCTCTTGAGTTGTTTTTATCTCTGCTAAAAATATAGAATGTGGCAGATATTTATCACTTAATTCACTGAATTTTTCCAGTTTTGAACTCTCTTTATCATCAAGCAGAAGTGTGATTTCATTGTTTTTTTGAGATACACTCCCTTTTATCTCACTCTCTTTTATGATTGTTTGTAAGAAACCTTTAAAGTACTCATTGGTTGAATTAAATTGTATTACCTGTTTGATAGCCATTAGTCTGTATTTCCTTTTAAATGTTGTAAATCTCTTTGTGCAGTCGGGTTTGCATAGCTTTGTATAATCTCATCAAGAGTTACCTCTTTTTCATTTTTTGTATAGCCAATCCCCATTTTGTCCAACTCCCCCAAAGCTACACCCACAAAATCAAAAAATTTTGCTTTTAGTTCAGGGGTGAGGTCGGTTTTTACCTCCAAAATATCTTTTGGGATTATCCCAACAATTGAGGTATCTGCCATTTTGTCCAAGAGTGAACAAATTTCGAGCATCTCTACAATCTCAACTTCGTGTGCAGTTTGCTTATAGCTTCCAAGCCCAAGAAGTTGTTCAGATGGAAGATTGTATATCTCCCCTGCATCTTCACCCTCCATTGTGAGTGTATCCAAGATTATAACTCTGTCATATTCCTGATAATATACCATCAGTTTAAAACCAAGTACTCCACCATCAACAAGTGTAACATCACCGTCAAAATTATAATTTTTCTCTAAATATCTCGCAGCATAAACCCCAACTCCTTCGTCATGAAAGATTACAGTACCTGCACCAATAATTGCTATTTTCAAATAAAAATCCCTTAATTAAATAGTTTAGACTTTTTGTGTAACCTAAATTCAAATAAGTTATACAAAAAGCCTAATTATACTTTACTTTGACAAAGTGGCAAAAGAGGGGATTAACCCTCTTTTACAAATTTGCTTCCACCAACCACGATAGATATATCTGCTTCTTTCCAGAAGATTGTTCTCCATACCTGATAATAGATATGAAACATAATCCATGCAATGATAGAATACATTGTATAATGGTGAGATAACCTTACATCCATATTTGTTCCACCTGTTACTGAGAGTGTCCAGTCTGTAAAAAGGTGAAGCATCGCAGGCCACCAAGATCCTATGGAGCTTAGTCCAGATGCAAGTCCGTGAACATATAGTTGAAGACCTGTTAAAAGCATCCAGAGTAACATTATGTGAAAAACAAAGAAAAATACAGCATTAAAGCTGTCTGCATGACTTGAGTCAAACTCTTTTACTCTGTTTAGAGTTAAAAGATTTATAAGTACAGCAAAAAATTCACTTATATTTTTCCCACTTGGAATTAGCTTTTTGTACGGTTTTTCAAATCTTGAGAAAAAGTACATATAAGCTACCACGATACTGCTCACATCAAAGATAATGGCTATCATAAAATGGATCCATCTGTTCCATGCCATTACCCATTTTGTTGCAGTTGGTTCTGCTATAAAGCTTTGATAATAAGGATGACCGATATAAAGCCCTGTCGCAATTGCTCCTATCATAGATATAGCAACTACCCAGTGGTTTAATCTCATAAAAGATGTCATCCTCTCTACTTTTTTGTAAGCCATTGTTTGCCTCCTTAGATAGAGCAGCTTGTGTTTACTTTAAAACTACCTAACTCTTTGCCTTTTGTATCTATAATATGCACTGCACAGGCAATACAAGGATCAAAAGAGTGAATTGTTCTAAGTATCTCTAGTGGTTGATCCGGATCTGCTACTTTTGTACCTATAAGTGCCGATTCGTAAGCTCCCATTCTGCCTTTGTAGTCTCTTGGTGCAGCATTCCAAGTTGATGGAACAACCGCTTGATAGTTTTGTATTTTACCATCTTTTATAACAACCCAGTGACCTAAAGCTCCACGAGGTGCTTCTGCCATACCGTAACCTTTGGCATCTTTACTTACAGAGTCAAAATCAAATTCTGTCCAAGTTGAGAGATCTCCACTTGCAACATTGGCAGCCAATTCATCAACCCACTCCATCATAACATCTGCCATAAGTTCAGTTTCGATTGCACGAGCTGCTGTTCTACCGACAGTTGAGAAGATAACACTTGCAGGTGCAGCTTTACCGAGTCCGAGTGTTTTTCCAAGTTTTGCCAAGAAGTTTGTTGCATATTTTGTGATATTTTCATCTTTTGCAGCAAGACCTATGACAATTCTTGCAAGTGGTCCAACTTCAACTCTCTTATCATCATAGATCGGAGATTTTATCCATGAGTATTTACCCTCAGTTTTTAGGTAGGCATACCCATCCTCTTTTTTCTCAAAACCTGTAAATTCTGGTTCTGTTTCACCTACATAAGGGTGTAGAGGTTTGGAATCTTTATACCATGCATGAGATACATCCTCAGCGATTTTATTTTGATCCAACGGATAGAGTTTGCTTAAATCACCATTTAGTACAACTCCGCTTGGGAAAAGTAGTGCAGCTTTGTAAAACTCTGTATCATCAAGTCTGAAATCACCATAACTCATGAAGTTTTTAAGCCCTGCACCTGTACCGTCTAGTGCTTCATCTGCATAAACAGTACCAGCCATAAGAACATCTGCAAGATAAGCTCTTTTTATAAAGTTTCTGTGTTTGTTCAAGAGTGATTTAAATTGTGCAATTCTTGCAGGATTTTGAATATCCTGAACACATGTTACACCACCAACTACGATAGATTGAGGGTGTGGCATCTTACCACCAAATATAGCCATCATCTTAGAAGCATCTCTTTGCATATCAAGAGCCTGTAGGTAGTGAGCAACTGCGATAAGGTTTTGTTCTGGTGTGAGTTTGTAGTGTTTGTTACCCCAGTAAGCATTCGCAAAGAGTCCGAGTCTTCCCTGTTTTGCAAATTTAGATATTCTTTCTTGAATAGTTTTAAGTTCACCCTCACCAACCATATAAGGGTTGTCGCTCCATTTAAATGCTTCTTGTGCAGCCGCTTTTGGATCTGCTTGTAGTGCAGAGATAATATCTACCCAGTCAAGTGCATGTAGATGGTAAAAGTGTACAACATGATCGTGTACATATAAAGCACCCTGAAGTAGGTTTCTGACTATTCTTGCATTTTTTGGAACAGTTACATTAAAGGCATGTTCAACAGCTTCTATACTTCTTGCATAGTGAGTACCTGTACAAACCCCGCAAATTCTCATAGAGAGCATACCCGCATCTCTTGGGTCTCTTCCTTTTAGGATTGTTTCAATCCCCCTAAACATAGCACTACTTGCATAAGCATCTACGATTGTATTGTTTTCATCTATAACTGCTTCAATTCTGAGGTGTCCCTCAATTCTTGTTATAGGATCTACTATTATATGTTTTTTACTCATCTATCTACTCCTCACTTTTTCCGGCTACCGCACTCATTGCCGCATGGATACCTATACCTATACCAGCTGCAGTTAAAAGCCCTAAACCAAATTCATCAACAGATTTTTCAACACCACCGGTCGGTGCTTTGAATTTTGTATCTGCCATTGGTCTCTCCTGTGCATATTTATCCCAGAAATCAGGTTCACTACAACCTATACACCCGTGACCTGCACCAACTGGCCAGTTTGTACCACTGTTGTATTTGATAACAGAACAGTTGTTAAATGTCATAGGACCTTTACAACCCATTTTGTAAAGACAAAAGTTGTTTTTAGCACCTTCATCTCCCCATTCCTCTACAAATTCACCAGCATCAAAGTGAGCTCTTCTTTCACAGTTGTCATGGATACGGTAACCAAATGCAAATTTTGGACGGTTAAGGTGATCTAATTCTGGAACTTGACCGCTAAGTACAAAATGCAAAATAGTACCTGTGATATTTGCTGGATTTGCTGGACAAGCAGGGATATTGATGATAGCTTTGCCACGAACAACATCTTGAACCCCAACAGCACCAGTAGGGTTTGGAGCAGCAGCTGGAACACCACCAAAAGTAGCACATGTACCAACTGCAACAACAGCCGCACTGTCTTTTGCTACTCTGTGCAATAATTCAAGGTATGTTTCACCTTTTGCACCTATCACACCATATTGACCATCCATAGCGAGTGGGATAGCACCCTCAACAACACAAAGGTATTTGCCTTTAAATGTTTCTATCGCTTCATCAAGGTGAGCATCAGCCTGATGTCCGGCAGCTGCCATTAGTGTTTCGTTGAATTCAAGGGAAATTGTTTCTAAAATCAACTCATCAATAGTTGGAGCATCACTTCTTAAAATTGCTTCTGAGTTACCAGCACAATCCTGAAGCTCTATCCATACAACCGGAACTCTATTCATAAGCTCAGCTGCTTTTGCCACAAGTGGAGTAAAGTGTGCCGGTAGCATCAGCATAGCACAAGCCGCACTTGCCCATTTCATAAAATCTCTTCTTGTAAGACCTTCACTCTCAAGAATATTGTTTATAGAAATTTTATTGGCAACAGGTGTTTTTTCTAATTCACTCAGCCTTTCATTCATTTGACTAAGCAAATTGTCGTAGTATTCTTGACCACGATTTGTATTAACTTTTGAACCTTTTGCACTAAACAGTTGCATCAAGGCATCTCTTCTATCTGCCATAGTTAATCCTTCTGTAATTTTAATTATCCATAAATGAATAATCATTCAGTTGTTATGGTAGCTAGATTTTTCTTTTGATAATATTAAACATAAATTAAAAATTATATTTATGTTAAAAAGCTAATCAGATATGACAAAATTATCCATTTTTTTCTCAGTGTGTTGTGCAGACAGAACATACATCAAAAGATTTAAATACAATCTCTGCCAAATGTATATCATCAAGACCTTGCATAGCTTTTTGTGATATCGCCTGATTTTCTTTTGTTCCGTTTGAAAGGTTATATTGTGTCGGTGTTATTATGTCATAGTTTTTTATTATACCTTTTTGAATCTCTACTTTGTGTATGAGAGTTCCCCTTGCTGCTTCTACTATTCCAATACCCTTGGATGATATTTTTGATATATCTGTTGGTGGTTTTATGTATGATTCTTCATTGATATCTATACTCTTTATCAGTTTTTTTGAGTGGTTTAGGAGCTGTGGTATCTCACAGACTCTTGCTAAAATTCTGCTAAAAATACTGTCTGAGTATCTTCTGTGGGCATCTTTTATAAGTGGAGTTTTTTTTATCATTGCACGACTCAGTGGACCAACTTCATAATATTTTCCTTTGTATGTTACATTTTTTGCATATGATTTTTTGTTTGTAGTTTCTTTTATCTCAGATATATTAAGGTTGTGATTTACCCTTGTTTTGATAGATTTTCCACTTATAAAATATGAATTTTTGCCAAATACAATAAATCTGTCATAGCTTTTGCCTGTGTGTTCCCATGAGTTTTGTTTGATTTGTGATAAAATCATTTGCAAGTCACCCTCTTTGGAGAGAATATTTTCTATATTTGAGCATTCTGCTATCTCTTTGCTTTGTGCCAAAAGCAGATTGTTTTCAAAAAATTTTATACATTCATCTATATAGTTTTGCATCTTCAAAAGTTCAATCATACCAACTTCACACACAACTCCCCCCACAATAGAGTATGATGTATGTGGGTACTGTCCGGCTATTGTTGCTATTGCTTTTGCCATCAGTTGAGTTGGATTTGTGGCTTTTAGTAGTTGCTGTTTGTGTCCAAAAAGCGGCATAATTGTTAGATAAAACCATTTAAAATGGTTTTGGATAATTTCAAAATTGAGTGTTAATTCTCTTAGTATCTGTGCTTTTTTGCTTATCTGTATATCTTCATAACAACTCTCAAGAGCCAAAGATGTTGCTATTAGGTGTGCATGACCACAGATTCCACACACCCTTGGATTTATCACAAGTGCATCAAGAGCTGGTTTGTTTTGCAAAATAGTTTCTATATTTCTTGTTGAAAAAAACTCTATATCTACAAAATCTATCTTCTTGTTTTGGTCAAATGAGAAGTTTAGTTTTGCTTCACCTTCTATCTTTTCTATAAGTTTTACAAGCAAACAATCCCCTTTTTTATATTGTAACATAGTTTAAATTAGATATAATACAGCACTAAATATAAGAGAGAGATGATGAATAGTTTTGGGCAGAAATTAAGATTTTCAACTTTTGGTGAGAGTCACGGGAAGGCTATCGGGACTGTTTTGGACGGTGTTCCGGCTGGTTTGGATATAGATGAAAAATTTATACAAAGTGAGTTAGACAGAAGAAAACCGGGCAAAAGTGAGTTTGAAACTGCAAGAAAAGAGGCAGATAAAGTTGAGATACTCAGTGGTGTGTTTGAGGGCAAATCAACAGGTACACCAATAGCCATGATTATCTATAATACAAATCAAAAGAGTAAAGACTACTCAAATATAAAAGATATATTTCGTCCCGGTCATGCAGATTTTACATATTTTAACAAATATGGCATAAGAGATTACCGTGGCGGAGGCAGAAGTTCTGCCAGAGAAACAGCGGCAAGAGTGGCGGCTGGTGCAGTTGCAAAACTGATGTTAAAACAGCTAAACATAGAAGTATTTAGCGGAATATGTGAAGTTGCAGGGATAAAAGCTGATGAGTTTGATTACTCTTATGCCAAAGATTCTATAATCTATGCACTAGATAAAAATAAAGAGCAAAAACAAAAAGATGCTATACTTGAAGCAAAAAACAATCATGATTCTGTAGGCGGTGTCTCAAGAGTTGTTATAAAAGGTACCCCATGCGGACTCGGAGAGCCATTGTATTACAAACTTGATGCAATACTTGCAGATGCAATGATGGGTATAAATGCGGTAAAAGCAGTTGAGATTGGTGATGGTATTTTAGCAGCTTCATCTTTGGGCTCAAAAAACAACGACCAGATAAGAGCCAACGGGTTTGAATCAAATCATGCAGGTGGTATTTTGGGTGGTATAAGCAACTCTCAGGATATAGTTTTAAATGTATATTTTAAGCCAACACCGTCTATATTTCAAAGTCAGCATACAGTTACAACCACCAACGAGGAGGTTGATTTTGAATTAAAAGGGAGACATGATCCATGTGTCGCTATCCGCGGTACAGTGGTATGCGAAGCTATGGCAGCATTGGTTGTAGCAGATATGCTGCTGTTGAATATGGGTTCAACTATGGAAGGTGTTAGTAAATATTACAACACCATCTTAATATCTTGATGCTGTTTTAAGGCTTCATATATAAAGTTTCTCTCATCTTCGTTTTGTATAACCATATCAAGGTTCATACTTACATATTTGCCACTCTTGCTTTTGTTGGAGTGGGTTAGTGTATGTTCCCTTTGGAGTATTACCTCATGTATGGCTTTTTGTATAGCCTCTTTTTCGTGTCCTATCAGCTTGTATGTCCATGAGCATGGATATACAAGTTCGAGTTTCTCTTTAGAGTCGTTTATAATCTCCATTTTTACCTCCGGATTTTTGTTCTAGTTGAACATTTTTTATAATCATCCCTTTGTCTATCGCTTTTACCATATCGTATATTGTCAAAAGTCCTATGCTTACACCCGTTAGTGCTTCCATCTCTACACCTGTTTGACCTGTCAATTTTGCACTTACAATCAGTTTAAAGCCCGGTAAATCTGCCAACTCTTCAACATCACAGTTGATACCGCTTAGATTGAGTGGGTGGCACATAGGGATGAGTGAACTTGTTTGTTTTACACCCATGATAGCTGCTATTACCGCTGTTTGAAGTACTGGTCCTTTTTTGTTGGCTTCAGATACCACATTGTCATAAGCATCTTGACTCATCTGTATGATCCCACTTGCAACAGCTACTCTCGTTGATGGTGTTTTCTCAGAAACATCCACCATTTTTGGTCTGTCTTTTTCATCTAAATGTGTTAAATCCATATTTTTATCTTTTTGTTTTATTTTTTTGAATTATAGCTAAAATAAAGTTAGTGCTTTTTGATATTCATCAGGGTTGTTTAAATTCATAAAAATTTTCTCATCCTCAAAGTTTACAAAAACGGTATTTGAGTTTTTGAGTAGATATCCGAGTTTGTGATTGTTCTGCTTTGCCATATCTTCAAATTTTTCTTCAAGAGATATGTGATAAATTCCGCACAGTGGTTGTATTTTACCATTGAGGGTAGCTATTGTCGCATCCACCTCATTGGTATCTTTTTTGTAGAGTTTTTTGATTGTTTCTTCATCTATAAACGGGGTGTCAACACTGATTGCAAAAAATCTCTTGCATCCAAGAGTTTTAAAAACACTCAAAAAGCCCATAGTGGGTGCAAAAGTATTCTCATCAGTTATATCATCTATAAATTCAGATATATTCGTCTCATTAAAAAAATCAAATTTATTTTTGTCTTTTGAAGATATATATACTTTTTTGAAAATTTTTTTAAATCGGTGTTGTTGGTATTGTGCAAGTGTATCAAAAGAAGCGAACGGAAGAAGAGACTTGTCTTCTTTCATTCTGCTGCTTTTGCCACCTGCAAATATGACACAAGGTATATCTATCAATCTAGTGTCTTGTAAGCTCTGCTTCTATTCTTCTGTTTTTAGCACGACCTTCTGCTGTAGAGTTATCTGCAATAGGGTTGTTCTCTCCCATACCTTCAGCACTTAGTTGTTTTGCATCCACACCATCTGCTACAAGTTGGTTTACAACTGCATCAGCTCTTTTTTGAGATAGTTTTTGGTTGTAAGATGCTCTACCTCTACTGTCTGTATAACCAACAATTTTGGCACTGTAATTTGTATGTTTTTTCAAGAAAGTTGCATATGTAGAGATAAGTGCTTTTGAAGCTGTATCAACTTTGGCAGAATTGTTTTCAAAATTGATGTTAAGGTTTACAGTTGCAGGACATCCGTCACTGTTTACAGCTTCACCGAGTGGAGTATTTGGGCATATATCTTTTGAGTCAAGTACACCATCTTTGTCTTTATCCAAATCAAGTTTACAACCATTTGCATCTACTTTTGTTCCTGCTGGAGTATTTGGACATTTATCCATTGTATCGTTTACTCCGTCGTTGTCACTATCAAGTATCAAGGTACAACCATCTGCATCTACTTTTGTTCCAGCCGGAGTTTTAGGGCATTTATCTTTTGAGTTTAGTACTCCGTCGTTATCATCATCACCATCAACAACAGCTGCCGCAACAGGTACAACTTCAGCGGCTTTTGCACCAAAAGCTATGTTTAGTCCCGCTAAAAGAGCCAGATTGTTA
>Ga0256828_1001162_pt1 | contig 16734 bp, 18 predicted proteins | sample CV88metaG_FD_185993 | JGI IMG/M metagenome (GOLD analysis project Ga0256828, IMG submission 185993) | Hydrothermal vent microbial communities from East Pacific Rise, Pacific Ocean - CV88 | ecosystem: Environmental > Aquatic > Marine > Hydrothermal vents | place: Pacific Ocean: East Pacific Rise...
CATTAAGATGAAATTTCCTCTGTACCATATCGTGTTTCTCAACAACTGGTATCAATGTTAAACCTGCTATAATTGTTTCTAATCTTATTTCATCTGTAAATACATTATCCATTTTCTTTTATCTCCTACTCATATCTCTTAGTTCGAATAATTTTAATAAAACTTGTGCTAAATTCTCTTTTAAATCAGGTCTTTTTTCTAGTATCTCTAATTTGCTATATCTTATATCTTCAGGAAGAAGACATTTATAATTTGTTTCATTTAATATTTTAGCATAACTATTGATACATTCTACTATTAATATAGAATCAACATCTTCATTATTAACCGTGGTGTTAAGACTATAACGATTTGCTAATTCTAATTTAGTAGATTTTTTAATCTGCTCATTACCAACATTAGGCATTATAACTGTTTCATCTGTTATCTTAACAGAACATATATAATCTCCTAACATCTTAAAATCAAGATAGTATAAAATTGTATAACATATTGTTAATAAGTTTATAAGATCTCCTAAACCTTCTTTATTATTTTTAAGATCTAAATATTTAAAACTTTCAGGTCTAAGATAACCTATAACTCTAGGATCGTTTTGTATAGGTGTTATACTCATTATCCAAGAACATAAGATTAAAGCATCTTGATTTACTAACTTGTGCTTATAAAGATTATTCATACTATCAAGAACAACAGAAACAATATTTTCAACATCTTTTATATTATAAAAATCTAAAACTTTATATATATCTCCAAGATATAATTTAAATTCAGATGCTGTGCCTATTGCTATATCCGACGTTATTCTAATGATTTCTAATGCAGATTCTTTTTCGCCTTCTTCTTGTTTTGGTTGTTTTTCTAAAATACCTGTATTAGTATTCAGAATCTTCATAGCTGTGCTATATATAAAAGTTATTATATTAGTATTGCTATTATCTCTAACAACTATACTCACAGGCATAAGTTTTATTAGAGTTAATCCAAGAAGATAGAATTTAAACTCACTTTTAGCTACACCTCTAGTAAATGTAATACCTTTATCTTTACTATTAGATAAAGTATTGGTTACTATTAGGTCAAAACTATCTAAAAGTTTGTCTATTATTTTATTCTCTATTAGCCAGTTTCTACTATTAACTAAGAAATGTACTAAAGAATACTCTTTTGCTGTGTCCAATATTTCACTACTATTACTATTATAATAATGAGCAACTGGTCCAACAAATAACTTAGCTAAAATAGATATAGCTATGAGATCGAGATATTGAGTCTTAGTATATGTCTGTACCTTTGTACCTACATTATCTCTTTCATTAAGTTCGTCAAACTCATCTACCAGACTTAATGGTGCTGATACGTTCTCTTCTACAAATTTTCTAAGTTCATCATAACCGAACATATTGATAAGATCGTTCATATTCTCTCCGAATATAAAACTATTATCAACCATTAACTCAGATGCGGCGTCCCGCAATATTACAAGTTGACTAAACAGTTGAGTTTTAAACTTCTCTCCTTTTGTATCTAAAAATCTCTCTAGAAGAATAAATTGTTCTTCAGATTCGAGATCATATTTTTTGGCTTTCTCAACTATGCCGTTGAGAATAAACAATATCTCTCTGTCATTATGACTGACAGAGAGCATAACGGGTCTGGTGTTATTAATGTTGATATATCGTAATTTCATATATCATCCTTTGTTTAAAATATTCGTGCACGAACCATAATGGTTCATATTTATAATATATGTGTTAAATTATTTGTAGATAAGTCTCGGTCTGACACTATTAAGTAGATCCTTACCATCTTTATCAAGCTGTAAATTCATTTTAACTTTATCTTCTGAGGTTAATTTATTCCATTTATATTTTAGACTAATATTGTTAATAATCTTTTTAGAATCTTTTAATATAGGTTCTATCAGAAAACCATCTCCAACAATTCTTAAAAGTACTTCATTAAAAGGTAAAATGTATTTGTTATATTTTTTACTGCTATGATATTTTTTATTAAAGTCTAGTTTTTCAACTATATGACCTGTGCTTGTTTCCACTAAAGTTAAAGATTTACAGTATTTAAAATTTAAAAGATCTAATGATATGTGTGTTAATATTAATATATCTTTATTTGTTTTTTCTATCTTGATATCTTCTAGTATATTACCAACATCATTTATCTTTCTTTTTAGTTGTTTTAAAATATCTATAGTTTTAAAATATATTTTAGCTTTTTGACTAAGTTTTCCTTTATTAAACAATGTTATATTGGCTTTTTTATAATCTGGCATTAACCATACTAATTCAGATTTAGATTGTTTAAAAAGATTCTCTATAATTTCTACTTCTTTTAATATAATATTATTTAATAGGCTGTTAGAACTATTAATGATTATGTTTTTAGTATTAGAATCATATGATTCTATAATATTTCTTATTATTAGAAAAATGTTTATATAACATCTTTCGAATTTGTTATGGTCTAATCTATCAAATATTCTTTCAGAATCATAACTCATAGAATCTATTCCAAATAATGTTTCAAAAGCTATAGACGTAGCTATAGATAATCCGTATGATCCTGTAGTGTTATTATTTAAATTCATTATACTCTCCTTATACACTTAAAATACTAGACAGTAAAAAACTTACATATCATAGTTATAACTATGATATGTTTCTTAAGTATTCTGGATGTAATTTTCTAAGTCTATTAGTTAGATATCTAAATAGTTTAGGAGATTTATTTTTCATGTTAGCTAAACCTGTTCCAAGTCCGGTTTTAGGTAAAGCTATTTTATATCCCATATTTACATATCTTTCTAAATTATTAAGTCTTTCAGATAATAGTTCAAATTCTTCATCTGTATCTGAGAAATAACAATCTTCATATTTCAAACATGGTTTTCTTTTAGTAGGAATTCCTAATGTATTAGGAAGATCTCTAATTATAGCTTGACCAGCTTTTCCTTTTTCTAATAAATTATCTCCAAAAACAAATAGTATATCAGGATTTTCTTTTACGTATTCATACGTATAAAAATTAACTAATATAACATTACTAGGTAACAACATTTCTTCTCCTTTTAGTTTAAAGTAAGTCCTTAAGTTCTTTATTTATAGATGAGTATAAGGATTCATTTAAATTAAGCCTATGTAATCTATCATTTATAAGTTCTACTATATTTTCTTTAGTTATATGTAATTCATTAAATGTAATTTTTAACGATTCTTTTATAGTTTTTTGTTCTTTATTATCTGTTATTTTAAACTTATAATTTTTAAATCGTTCGGATAATAAAGACTTTATATTCTTATTTCCATTAAGCTTATCGCATTTTATTCTAATTCTACTATCAATAGGAAGTTTTAATCTTTCTATATCTTTTACTATCGTATCTGGATCTACTATAGAATATTTTAATGTTTTATATATTCTAGCATTTTTATTTTCTAAAAAAAGATATTCATTTCCGGAACTTAAATATGATATATAAATCATACCTTTCTTTTCTTCTTCGTTATGAGATAATCTGTCTATACTACCAACAGTTATAATTCTACCATATGTTGAAAATGTGTGTATATGACCGTTTACAATAAAGTTATCTGTTATAGATAGTAAGAAGTTTTCATCAAAGCTAGCTTTACTAAAGATAGGAAGATGATAGTGACATTGGCCATGTATAGTTATATGATCTACTTTTTCTAAATTATGTTTTCTTAATAACTCTAATATTTCTCTTTGTGTTATTTCGGCTTCATGATTAACTTCATCAGGTATATATAACAATGTAAAATCTAACTCTTTATTATATTCTATATAAAGTTTATCTATATATTTAAAATCAATATCTATAGATAACTTATTTAGAATGTTGCTGAATGTTTCTAGTTGTTTAAAATCATGACTAGGTGTTCCTTCTAATATTCTTAACGATATGTTTTGTTTCTTACAAAAACTAGCTAGATATATTAAGAAATCTATAGACTCTTTATATTCTAAACTATTATTAGGAAGAAGTTTATGAAAGAAATCTCCTGATAATATTAAATAGTTACTATTCTTTATAATAGAGAAATATTCTTCAAACATGTTTTTTATATTTTTTATGATAAAACTTGTTTCTGTTTCATTGTGTCCTAAATGTATATCTGATATATCTAAAATATTTATAGGTCTTTTCATGTCTTATCCTTATGTTATTCAATAATATTATCATATATAGATAATTCGTTTGAAATAATTAAGGAGTTAATATGTCCCTAGCAACTTTAAGTACAGACGGAAATCTTGAAGATAAAAAATATATTATGGTAAAACTATTTGAATACTTCTTAGCGTCTAAATATTCTCAAAGTTATTTTTATGAAAATATTAGTAGTTTAGATTGGTTAATATCTGAATATGATATAGATGAAGATTTAGACGTACAAATACAAAAATCATTATATTTATTATATAGTAGTAATTATAATGATGTTAATGTCGAAGTTACTTTTGATGATATCGACAATGACAATAATTATAAGATCTATATTAACATAACAGCTGATGATTATTCATTATCAAGATCTGTTGATGTTATTGATAATAAGTTAGATTATTTTAAAGAAGATATAAATTTATATAAATAGGAAAGAAAATGCGAAAGAATCCATTAAACGAAATTGATAAACAACAAGGAGTTAAAGAAACAAAAATAGCTCAAAAGATTATTGACGATATATTAGACGGAGTTAAACAAATATCTAATAAACAAATACCTTTAGAAGTTTATAAAGAATATTTTGAACCATTGTTTTTAGGAAAAGAAACATTAACAAAAGAAAATACATATCTTATAGATAAATATATAAGTTATGCAGGCAGTATAAAAGCTTCATTAGATGTTGTAGATGAAGCAGGAAACATTATTGCTACATTACCAGGTATAGTTTCACCAACTCCAAAAGAGTTTATTGAGAATATACCATATGATTTTGAAGGTATTAAGAATAAACATTCTATGCAATCAAATACCACTAAAGGTAGATATGCAAATGAAGCTATGATCGAAACTGTAGTCGATAATTTGAAAGAAGAGTTAAAGAATAAAGATTATGTAGAAAAGTTAGAAGAGTTTTTAGTTAAAGAAGAAGATATACAGATAGAACAACAAGTTTACGTAGTATATGATGATTAAAAAAAAAATAGTTACAATAGAGACCTCAGTCTCTATTGTAACTTATGCTGCTACTGAGAATAACCAGTCCAATAGTGCAGTGTTCTTTGGGTCTGGGTTATGTTCGAATTTTTCTTCTTTTTTGTCAGTTTTATTTTCTGACTTATTTGGCGACGAAGACTCACTATTAACTTCTGAAGATTCTTCTAAAGAAGAAAAATCAGACTTTGCCTCTTCTGATGAATTATCAATCTCTTGGTCATTAGAAACTTCTTCGATAGGTGTAACAGTTATATCGAATTCATCCGGATCTAACGTTTCTTCATTTAAAGCTTGTCCTAGAATGTTTGTTACATTCATTGCATTAAGTTTCTTATTAGAAACTATCACAAATTTTAACAACTCTTCAGAAATATCAGGTTTAGCCATTTTAACAAAATCTCCATCTTTAAGAACGATATTATTATCGTCTTTAATAGAAACATTTTTTCTTTCATGTCCGTTAAATCTAATGTTTCTAAATTCTCCTTTAGAAGCCGATAAAAGACCTAATAGTTCAAAGGTATTTTCTTTTGTTAGTTTTGTCATAATAACTCCTTTATGAATTTATGATATTAAACTATGACTATTTAATATCGAGTCGTATGGTTCACACCATACACATTCTGTTTAAAACAGATCTCTAAAAGTCCGTCTATATTTATAATATACTAATGTTTTTTTTTCAGATAACCTTTTTTATAAATTTAACTGAATATATAGAAAGGATATATAATGCCTAAATTACAAGATACCATTAATAAAGATTTTAATATTAATAACTTTATAGACTTATCAGAAGCGGAGGATTTTATAGAAAATTTACCTCTAGTAAAAGATATTGTTATGACTATAAAAGACGTTTTTAAAGTGTTTGGTGATCTTTATAATGTAGTTAAACAGATAATTAATGCTGTACTTAATTATATAAAAGAACTTTTAGCTTTATTCGATAACTTAGGTATAACAGACTTAATAGATAAACTATTTGGTTTTTTATCATCTTTATTTACAGGTTTTGGTCTTACTATAAAAGATACTAATAATTTAGAAAATATGTTTGTTACAAGTTGCAACTATTATAATGAAAATTTGAATTCTAAGTATAACATGAATTTAGATATGTTTTCATTTGGCTTAATAGCTATTTTACAAGCTTTGTTATGTTTAGGAATACCAGGATCTTTGACGTCATTGTATAACACATTTGATAGTAATGAGAATATGACAACACAAGACGTAAATGAAATATTTGGTAATACACTACCATATATACTAAAAGATAATTCTAATATAAATTCAATTTCTTTTCTAAACGAGATGACGACACTAAATTTAGATAAGTCTATAACTAGTTATGTTCCTAATTTCTCGGAGCAAGCATTGAATTATATAAATAACGACACATCTGGATATGATTTTAATTATGTGAAGGATACTATATCTAGCGTTGATCCATCTTTTAACGATATAAATAATGTAGCTATCTTTAAAGATAAAACAAAATTTAAAGAATTAGCACAGAGATCATTAAATGGAAAAGTTCCGGATTTTAATGACGTTAGTGAAGTAGCTTATGAAACATTAGTATTAATATAGGAAGAGATAACAGTAGACCTAGTTAGGTCTACTGTTATCTATCGCTATTAACATAAGATAAATACTTAGTGATATCACAACTGTTACAATAACTCTTTCTGTTTTCTTTCCAGTAGCTTTTTTAACGAATTCTTTTCCTAGTTTTTTAAATTTAACATTATCAGGATCTTTAACTTTAGAATTTATCCAAAAACCTCTTAGAAATTTTATTATCTTAATAACTGATTTATCATAAGGAGGATATAATTTACTAAGATAGAGATATTTTATATTAGCGTTCATACAAGTTTCAACTAGTTCGTCAATGACTTTTTTATTGTCTATATAATTTTCTGTTATATATAACAAAGTAGTATGTAATTCTTTTTCATATAGATTGCTATAAATTTCTTTCATCATTTTTATATATCTATCGTTTATAAATTCGTTCTTTCTATAAATCACATCTAATATAGCATTATGATAGACTTTATTGGAATGTATAACATCTAATAGTTCTATTTCTCCTTTTTCATTTTCTATTAGCATATCTCTAGATTCTCTAGATTGTTTCATATCTATAGTATTATGAACAACTCTAGTTATTTCAACTACAGTACTTCTTATCTTACCTTGCATATCAGCAGCAACATCCATAGCATCTTTTGTATGAAATCTAAGAAGCTTCTTCTCATGTGTTCCGCCGTGTTTTACATATTGAGAAAAATAATCAAACAATCTCTTCCAACTTCCTTCTTTTTTAAGATTAAATCTATTTGGAAGACTTTCATATACAGTAACAGCGATATCTTTATCTAGAGGATATCTAAAGTATGTTACCATAAGACTTGTATACACTTGTATAGAAAATATAAGATTTAAACTTTCTATAGTTTTATCTTTTAAACTACTTGATAAATGACTTTTAAGAACTTTATGTATAAGATACATTATAGTTAAGTATTTAGGATTAGAACTAACTTTCCAATCAGGATTAATATCTTTTAAACTATATATATCCTTCAATAAGTTCGTTTTATCTATATCAAATATACCGAAGAAATCATTCTCATCATCTATAGTATATTTTACGGTATGAACACCTATAAGGCTAGAAGACATAAATTCTATATGATCTTTACTTCTATATGTCCATCTAAAAATATGTTTCTTTAAGTCTTTTTCTAATGTATTTAAATTTAAATTCTTTATATGTTTTTCAAAAACTTTTATAATATCAGACATTCGATATCCTTTCTTTTAATCAAAAAAAAAAGATATTATATTAATTGAGATAATATTTCTTATCTCAAAGAACAAACATATAACGGGTGTTTATTCTCTCTCTCTCTTGTATTTTTGACAATGTTTCTTAGTGGTGTTGATCCATTGTTATCCTTTGTTGGAATTTTTTATACCTACCTTTGGTTTTATAATGTCTTAGACATGCCCCTTTGTGTTACATAACATAGCCATGGCTATGTTATGTTTTTTTTTTATGATAAGACTATTTTTCCTGTAGGAAGTTTAGCAACTTCTAACTCTCTTGTCTCTTCTCCGAACTTGAAGAATACTCTAGTAATTTTATCTGTAGCTAAAGATAATTTAGATCTTTCTAAATAATCTATAAAAGCGTCGCACACTCTATATTTCATAACAGTTCTATTAAGACTATCTAAAATAACATTAAGATTATTATAAATATTATGATATTTAAAACTCTCTTTTACTGTTAATTCATCTGCTTCATAACTAAAATCAAAATTTGTTTTATAGGTATTTTCTCCTATTTTTTCAAAATCACTTTTCATTTTTTAATCCTTTCTTTTAATTTTTCTATATCAACTAAATCTAAAATCCTAGGATGTTTTAATTTAGTTATATAAAGATGTTCATCGTCATCGAAGACAAGAGTTAGATCTCTAAATATTCCTTTGTTTAGATAATATTTTTTATTATCGTAAAGAATAAGATCTTTATGTTTATTTGTGTTTGTATCTGTTAGTATCTTTAATAAGATATTGTCATCTATGTATTTAAAAATACTAAAGCGTATATCAAAATCGAATGTATCTCTCATGAATTTTCTATCTAAGATTTTTATTTGTTTAGAAATCTTATACGTACTAGATATAGTATTTTTAATATCGTTTATATCTATTATAAATAAATAGTTTAAATATTTTCTATCAACTCCTATAAGCAACAACTCAAGTTTGTCTTCTTTTATCTTTAGACTAAAACCTGAGAAATCTACATCCTTATCTATTTTTGTATCTGACATTATTTCGTTTACTATAAACGAGGATTTATTTAGATCATACATTAAAACATAGTATTTATTAGAGTTTCTATCGCCTACTATAGTATATAACTTGCCATGTTTATGAACAGTTTTAGATATAGGATAAAACTGTTCACTTTTTAGATCCAGCAGTGTTTCTAAAATAGCTTTATTCTCAGATTCAAAGTTAAAAATACCTATGAAATCATTATCAGCTAAGACTATTTTATTATCGAACTGAACAGATCTAAATGATCCATTACGTTTAGTTATTAAACTTAGGCTTCTAAGAAACTCTATTTCAGGTGTTAACTCCAAGTCCTCGTCATCTACATTTCTAAGTCTTCCTATTTTGATCTTTTTATTGTCATCTAAATTTAGACTATTTTCATCAAAATCTATTTTTAGATATTTATGAAATTCTCTAGAGAAGTCTTTAAAGATTTCTTTAGTGTCTTTATTGATATGTATATTTTCACTTTTATGATAAATCTTTTTCGATAGATCTAAAGTAGTTGTTTTTAAATCTATTTGTGATAAATCTACATTTAAATAAAATAACTTTAAAAGATAACCTATCGCTAGGTATGTATCTTTATATTTTTCAGTTAATTCTTCAAAGATTTTATCCACAGGACCTATCAAATCTTTAACTTCTTTTTTCTTATAAAGTTTCTTTTTTACCTTTAAAAGAAATTTATCATTAGCGAGTCCAGAAAGACTCACTAAAGTTAATAGATACATTAAATTAAGCTGTTTATTCATAGTTTCTCCCTTAATTGTTCTGTTAAGATTTTATAAGAATTTCTTTCATCTAGAATAAAACCAGAATTTCTAAACACTACCATTAAGTATTTATCTGAAAATTCTTTATTATATTTTAGATGTTTAAATTCAAAAAATGCAAAATCAGATAGTTTATATAATTTACCAAATATTTCAGCAGCGATGGTGAATTTATTATTTTTAGCATTTCTGAAAATATATAAGAAGTATGTCTCGTTAAACGTAACAACTTTTCTACAAATCATAGTTTCAGGTATAACTTCTATACCTAAGTTATACGAAATTTTATTCATAAAGTGTTTATCTAAATTTTTAGCTTCAATGATTTTCATTTTAGAACCAACGGTTCCTCTAAAGTTTTTCTCAAACTCATATGATTTATCATTTATATTAAATCTGATGTCTGAGAAAATCTCACTACCTAATCTGTAAATATACGCATTCTCAATATTCATTATAGATAATTTCTTTCTAACAAGAGTAATTGCCTTGCTATTATAAGAAACTAAATATAAATATGCGTTTAAACCTTCAGTACCTATAAACATAAAAGGTTTGCCAAATTTTAGGTTTTCTGGCTTATTGCTTGATCCGTTATCGAAGAATATATTCGAATGAATTATATCAACCATAAGATCTTTATATTTAATATACTTAAAATAAGGATCTTTGAAAGCCGTATCTGTATAATAGATCTTCTGATCTTCATCGTTTTTACAGATGAATTTAGAATCGTCCATATAACTATTAGAGATATTTAACTCTCCCATTACCAAAGAACTCATAAGTTCATAGACTTTTGAATTCTTGACATTTGTTGATTGTTTTAAACTTATTGTTGACATAAGTTCTCCTTGTGGTTATTTTTTTAGTCTAGTTAAGACTGTTTATATGATATGTTAATGATATTTTTTTTATAACACTTATTATTGAAATATACTATAAGGATAGTTAATGTTAATAGTTTTAATAGGTTATAAGAAAAACTCTGGAAAGGATACTGCTGTTAATTTTATAAAAGAAAATTATGATGATTTTTATATAACAAGCTTTGCTAAGTTAATTAGAAAATTAATCATAGAACTACTAGGTATAAAAACTTTAGAAGAGTTAGAAGATTATAAAAGAGAAAATGATAAAATGTATAGACATTATGCTACTATTATAGGTAAGTTTCTTAATGTAGATTTAGATAATAGTTTAATAAATTATTCTATAAATGAAATAGAGAATAAAGATTTTGTTATCTTTAGTGATTTTAGATTAAAGAAAGAATATAATGCAATTATTAGAAGTTATAAGAATAAAGCTAAGATAGTCACAATAAACATTAAAAGAGATAATGATAATAATGATAACTCTTATACAAATGCAGATTTAGATGATTTTAATTTTGATTATATTATAGAGAATAATTCTACTATAGACGATTTAAAAGAAAATATATTAAATATAATAAAAGAGATACGAAGTTAACTTCGTATCTCTAATACTTTTTTATAAACTTCATGTATGCTCGGAGCATTTAACATTTCTACAGCATACTGAGGACTATTAATAGGACCGAATAATAAATTAATATTATTCTTTTTAAAAGTTTGTTTATCAATTCCTTCAACATTTATTAACTCTTTTTTAGTTGTTGTTTTTGATAGGTTAACAGCAACACTATCCGATGGATATCCGGATTTCTGGTCGAAATCATAATTATGAAACCAAACATTACTATTTGTATGCCCGTTCATATTTTCTACATAATTATCTAAAGTTTCATTAAATAAATCTAAATCCATATCTTATCCTTTTGTGTTATCATAATAATTAGAATAAGTCAGTATTTGATACAGATTTATTACTTTCTATAATGTTACTTTTTATAGGATCTATACTTATTAGTAAACTTAATACTGATACTTCTGTTTTACTTACGTTATCTGTGACTATATGCACCCCAGTTAACATTCCTACATACGTATTAATATAACCATCTTCTTCTATGATTACAGTAATTCCCATATACGGATACAATAACCTAGCATTCGATATTCTCCATTCTACCATCATTTTTCTAAAATCATTCTTAAGAACTTTAGATCTTTCTTCATAGTTATTAGAAGTAGATACTGATGACGCTCTTTTAACTTTATTATTCTTAGGAACCTTATGTGTCATTATTCTTTTAACTTGCGTATTTTCTGCTTTAACATTATTTTTATCTACAGTGATAGGTCGTTTATTTATAGACGTTGTATCTGTTATATTTAAATTAGTTCCATAATTTTTAATATCTGATTCTCCAACATCATCTATCTTATTTAATTTAGAACATAAAATCTTGAGAGTCTTACCTGAATAAGCATATGTAGAATCAAGTAATTGTAACTCTGATTTATTAGTTAATGTAACTTGTAAAGTATTGTCACTATGTAGAAATAAATCATTTCTAAATAATGGATACACAAAGAACGTTTTACTGTTATCAAAAAACTGAAAATAACTACCTATATGTCCGTTATACACACCAAAGTTTTTTTGTAGGTACTCAGGTAGTTCTAACATATTAATATTGTCTGACACAGGTATTTGTTTATATTTCCTAGTATTATTAACAGGTATAAGGTTTATATCATAGTTATTTATGATACTATTAGAACTAAGATTATTTAGTACATTTGTAGATGACAATATGATATCGGATACTGTAGTGTCTTTATAGATTCCAAATGATTCAGTATTAGTTAAATCTTCTATGTCAACCGGTACACATTGTCCTGTTATCATGCTAAACTCTTTATTTAAATCAGTTTGTTTTCTATTGTTATAGTTATGTTGTTTAATATGTTCATCTATCTTGGTCATTACAAAATCATATCTAGTTCTTATTATAGCCCCTAGAGTATGATTTATTAGAGTTATTTCTAAACTATCTTTTTCAGGATAAACAAATTTAGTAATATCTCCTAAAGGCAATAGAAATGAAATAGTAACATAATCAAACTGATTAACGTTATAATCTCTTATAATATCTACAGACTCTACAATAGGAATATAAAGGTCAGTATTGCTTAAATGCAATACTGCCTCATATCTAGCTGTTAAATCTTTTTTAGCGCCTGCCGCTGAGATAGATAATATTTCAGCATTAATTAAATTATCAGCCATCTCTTATCCTTCAGTTTTTTGGTCCTCTAAATTTTTATCAGATAACCATTTTTCAATTTCTTCTCTATTAGAAATTAATTCTTCTAGATCTTTAGAAATTTTTATTAGAGCTATATCTCCAATAGTTGATCTATTTGTACTCAAATCTATAAGTTGTTCTTTCATATTGCCTATAGAATTTTTATTTAAATTAGTGTTATTAGTTTTAAAGTCAATTATTGCTTTTAACATAACGTCTTTAATAGTTTCTTTATCGGTAGGTGATTCTATTAGAGATAATCTTCTATTATAACTCTTAACTAATCTTGTAAGTTCAGATGCACTACCAAAGAACCTATAAATAGGCATAATAGTTTTGTTATCCGTATTTAAGTCTTTAAGGCTTATTAATTCTTGTATTAAGATTTCTAACGGTTTAAATCTTTCTAAAAGATCTTCAGTATTCATTAGAATCTTATCTTGGTTTTCTATAATAAAATTTTCTAGATAATCTATACTAGCTTTATATGTCTTACTAATAAGATTAAAATCTTCTTTTTTAAGATTAACCACAGTATCTTTTAGATTACTAGGGAAATCAAATATCCCAATAACTTCTTCTAATTCAACTAAATCGTTATTAGCTTTTTTAAGTTTTCTTATGAGTCTTTTTGCTAATAGTATTTCTTCTAATATCATAATTTATTCCTTTTTTTTTTAAAAGTTATTCACATATTGTTCATCTACAGATATATCTTTTCTAATACCAAATGCTTTTCTGTTTGTTTTTCTTAAAGCATTATTTCTTCTACCAGATATAGAGTTATTAAAATGTTCTTTTAAAACATTGCCGTATTTCTCTTCTAACCAAAGTTTAAGATCTATATATCTATCATAATTAGTTTCTCTTGTAACATTGAGAGCTTTTCTAATCTCTTCAGAGATTTCTTTATCTCCTATTAGATCTAGTATTTCTTTATAAAGAGTTATAGAATCTCTCTCATTTATAAATCTAAATGAAAATCCATTTCTAACTATATGATTCAATCTATCTTTATCTACAATTACAGTTCTGATGTCTTCTGTATGTTTATTTATAATGTCACCTGTAGTTTTATTAACGGTAACAGGTTTAACCATTCTATTATATTCTTCAGGATCGAATAAAGACATATATAAAACAGATACTAAGTACTCCATAATTTATCTCCTATACTATAACTATATATTTTACTCTGTTTCATAAGAAGATATAAAATAGGTAAATAATAGAACTGTTCTATTTTAGACCATTTACGGTAATTTTTAACCAAGGTAAGTATTTTATCAACTCTATAAGTTTTGGAGCTAATATGGTCTAATATTAGCGTTTCTAGGGTGCTTAAATTATCCTTACTATAAATAGTAGAACTTAGAACTATATCTTCTCTAAAAATAGGTATATCTCTATCGGTATTATTATCAGTAGAACTTATATCATTATTGTTAATACTAACAAAATAATCAACACCAAAGTATCTCATAGATTTTATATAGCTAGTTTCTTCATGTAAAACTTTATTAAATAAAGTTCTTCCTTTATATAGGTACTCTAAATTATCTTCTTGATTTATGATGTCGTTATAAATAGTGTTATATAAAAGTTCGTTATCTGAACTAGCATATCTAGAGAATCTATCTATAAACGGAATATCATCGTAATCAAATGTTTTAAATATAAAATATTCTAAATAAGGATCAACTATTTTATAAGAATCGTCAGGTACTAAAAGTGTATTCAGTTCTCTATTAAAAAATTCATTAAAGTAAAATCTAGTTAATCTTTTAAGTTCTTTATCGGTATTAAGCCTATAATCTAAAACTTCATTATCTACTATCGGAGTAGAACCTGTAAATATAGCTTTATTATCATAGTACTTTTCTTTTATAACTTTAGACTCTAGGTCTATAAAATTATTTATTGTAGTATTAGTTTTAATAAGATCTAACTTATATGTTATCTCGTATATAGTTTTAAAATTATAAAGTTTGTGTTCTACATTAGTAACTCTAAATAAACCTATATTACCGTTTAATATCTTAGCTGTAAATACATCACCATCATTAACAGTAATGTCTGTTACAATAGCCGTACCTTCTACGTCATTTATAGAGACGTTTTCTATCGGCGATGTTACTTTTATTTCTAGGTTATTATATTTTATAAATTGCTCTATAGGTTTAGCTGAACCTAAATTTAAAGGTTGAGTTATATCGTTCTCTGCTAACTGTTTAGTATAATAATTTACACTCCAACTATAACCTTCTATATATTTAACAAAACTATCAATCTTTATATCTTTATCTACAACTATAGAAGTAGCTATATGCTCTTCTTCTACTTCTATAGGTTCAGATATCTGTTCAGGAGTTGAACTTCCTATAATCATTTTCTATCCTTTGTAAGATATGTTATTAACATAGCTTTTTGATATATAAATAGTTTATTTTTATCAAAACTTATAAATTTTGCTTTATGATCAAAGTTAGTAAAAATATCATTTAAATCATCTAATAAAAATGAATACTTATGTTTTATTCTATGTTTTGCTAAGTTCCTTAAAACATCTAGATTAGTATTTAAGCTAAAACATATTCTGTAAATATTATTTAGATCTAATGTTTTGTTTAACTTAACATTAAGATATTTATCAACTTTTATATGATCATTTTTTAATCGCTCATTAAAACTAAAAAGACTTATATTAAATATACTATCGAATAATTGTGTTATATAAGGATATTCAGATTCTTCTAAGATTTCTATAAGAATATCAGATAACATAAAACCTAAATTATCTTTAAGATTAAAAATAGTAGTTCCTATTTTATTGTCATTTGGCCTTAGAGTAAATAAAACTGTAAAAATATTCTCGTAATAATCAATATTTTCTATTAAAGTTTCATCATCTTCTGGAACTCTTAAATAGTTAAATTTAAGTTTATCTAAAATGTTTTTAGTGTAATTATCAAATGCAAATAAACGCATTAACTCTTCTTCTTTTTCTCTATTACCTATAGGTTTCTTCTCAGTTGTCATTAGCGTAGTAAAAGCTTTATCAAGTTCATATTGATAAGCTATTTTATAATACTCTACTTCATAGAACATAGGTTGTTTAATAGTTACTTCATATTCAAGATTAGTTTCCCAATATCCTGTTTCTTTATCATAGGATTTCTTATTATCTAAAAGATCATTTTTAAAACTACCAAGAACTCCAGATTGAGTTTCTTTAAAACCTAATACTACTTTTGTAAAATCATTATCCATAGTTCCTAAATATGTAAATCTATCATCTATTAACGTAGAAAGATATTCTGATGGTGTTATTTCTGTTCCATAGATAAGGTTTTTATTATATGTAAAATTAGCTATTAGAGATTTAAAGAAATTATTTAGATAATATTCATATGTAAGATCATGACTAATTCTTGATCTATCAGATATAAATCTCATTCTTAATTCATTAAGTAATGTATTAATAGCTGTTTTAGATTTAGATAGTATTTTAAAGTTAATATTCATTTTAGTATCGAAATATAAAACACTAGTTTTAAACTTAGTTTCATCACTATATAATATAGGAGTTACTTGGTTATTTCTATAACTATTAGTATTTTTAGATAGTTCTTCATAACTTAATGTATATTCTATTTCAATAGTTGTTGTTCTGTTAGAGTTGGCTTCTGTATTTTTAGTATT
>Ga0256828_1001163_pt1 | contig 16715 bp, 14 predicted proteins | sample CV88metaG_FD_185993 | JGI IMG/M metagenome (GOLD analysis project Ga0256828, IMG submission 185993) | Hydrothermal vent microbial communities from East Pacific Rise, Pacific Ocean - CV88 | ecosystem: Environmental > Aquatic > Marine > Hydrothermal vents | place: Pacific Ocean: East Pacific Rise...
TTACTTCAACAATAGCCTGCTCTTCTTTAAAGTCTAGTACAGCATTTAAAAATGAGATTAAAATCTCACTATGCTCTTCATCTCCAAAGAGTTTTTTGAAGGCTAAATCATTTTTTGGGTCTGCAAATTTCATACAAGAATCTCCTTTTTATTGTAGATAGATTTTTATCTACTTTCCATATTTTATTGGTTAATATATCTCTTTTTTTCAAGTGAGTAACTCTTCTTGATTTATCCCTACTTTATGACAAACAAGAGTCAAAATTTCATTGGCTACATGATAAAATTCTTTTGCATTGTCTAATGTTGGTTTTCCTTCAGGTAGTAGTCCAAAATCACCTGATATCTTGATTCGATATATAACTCATCTAGTGTAGCTAAAAGATTTTCATCACAAGTAAAATCTTTGATAAAATATTGTTTATATAATTTTTTTAATTTATAAACTTTGGGTATTTCTAACTCTGCTTCTTCTAGAAGGGCTTTAAAAGATTTTTCAATTGATTGTTGAGCATGAAAAGCAACGATATGTGTTAGATGTGCGTCATTAAGGAGTTTACTAATTGTCAATAAATCATCATTTGAGGCTTTTAACCACTCTAGTGTAAAAGTTCTCATAATAAAACTTTTCCATCTTTAAAATTTTTTCGACTAAACATACTATCCATTTCTAAAATTTTTTTATGCATAGCTTTAGTATGTGTAATGATGTCAAGATCTATGACATTTGTTATCTCTTCCAGTGCTTTACTCACTTGTAATTTAACATTCATTTTTTCATCAAAATTTTTTGGCATATATTCATCGTTGGTTACAATATACAAATCCAAATCACTATCTTTATTTGGAGTACTGTAAGCATAACTCCCAAATAAGATGATTTTATTTGGCTTTAATGGCTTTAAACTATTAATGATTTTTTGTTGAATCTCTTCTAAATCTAACATTATCATCCATTTTACCTTTTGTCTATTTCTTTAAGCTATTATATCAAATTTTTCTTCTCTTTCTTATCTCCTCTATGACTTCAAAAATATCACACTCTCGTTTTTTATAAGGGTTATAATAGCGTGTATAAAGAATGTATGCAGCAGCAAACACTTCTTCTATACTTCGTTTAGCTTGTCGTCTTCTACAAGTTGACTTGTCCGTAGTAACACCCCAGCCTGCATAAAAGGGCATACCAAAGCAGATACATTCACACCCTACTAAAAGTGCTTCAAACCCCATGCCAGATGTTTTGGTATAGACTTTCTTGAAGTGTTTGAGTAAAGAGAGGGGGTTGACATTTTGGTCTAAGATGATACACTCGTTTGGAATGTTAATTACTTCAATATCTGATGCTTTTTTACCACTGAGTACGTCTGGGTGTATTTTAATGTAAACAGTTGCATTGGGATTCTCCTCTATGGCACTTTGTATCATCTCTTGTGTGGTAAAATTTTCAAGCATACCATACTCTAAAGAGCTATCTCCTGCTGTTTGAGCAATAACAAGCACTCTTTGTTCATTTTTATTTTTAAAAAAGTCATTAGTAATATGAGGGGCATTATTATATTTGGAGATATAATGCTCTTTAATGAGTGCTATGGCCTGTGTAGCATCTTGCATTAACTCTCTATCACTTTGAAAGTCATAATGGTTTAAGAGGTTCTCTAGTTTTGAAGGAGCAGTGGCATCATAGTAGATTCCAACATCATCTTCGACTAGTGAAAAAGAGGGAGAACCATCTACTCCTAAGCCTATGGAGCGAATGAAGCCATCTTCGAGAAGTAGTAACTCCCCAGCGAACTTTTGATGACACCACTCTGCGAATCTTCCTGTTCTTTTACGTCCCCAACCTTGAAATTCTTTTGTAGTAAAGATTTGGTATAGATTTTGAATATAATAAAAATATCCATTCATCTTAAAGCTCTAATTTATCAATAAAAAGTTTTTCTTGGAATATGGCAATTGATTCTAGAAGATTATAATATTCTTTGTTATTTTTTAGTTTTTCTATAATAAGATGAAAGTTAGTATCATCATAAATATAACCTAAATTATATTTTTTTACTATTTCTGACAAATATGTTCCTTTATAGGCAATAACAGGTATTCCAATAGCCATAGCTTGAAAAAATTTATTGGGTAAGGATAACCTATAACTGAGGCATATATCTTCAGTACAACTCCACATTGCTAAATGTGTTTTTGTACAAAGTTCCAATAATTCTTTTAAGTAATCTTTAGAACCTAAATACCAGTTATACTCACTTATCAGTTTAGGGGGGTCAACTAAAAAGTAACTATATATATTGATATTTAGTTTATTAGCTTCTTGAGCCAATGCTTCTAATTTTCGCCCTAAAATACCACCACCTACATAGGTAATAGCAACTTCTTGAATAGTAGGAGAAAAGTGCTTTAGTGCATAGCCTAAATATGGTGTAAAATGGTTATTATCTACAATAGAAATTTTATTTTCAGGAATATGGTATATATCCATATATAACTCTTTAATAGGTTTGTTAACTACTATTATTTTTTGAGCTTTTTGAATAACTTCTTTTTCCAATAAAATATCATAGGTTACTCTTAGAAACCCATTTTTACGATTACGATGAAACTCTACTTCATGAGCATCATAAATATAGGGAGTATTATATTGTTGATAGAGTTTATTTCCAATAGTGCCACAAAACAAATCATTAGTATAGATACTTTGAATTTCTTGCATTTGATACTGCTTTTGAATGCTAGAAGAAACTTGTTTGCTTTTTATATGAAAGTAGATAGACTTTTTTAATCCAGCTAAAAATCCTTTTGGTTTAATTTTATATTTTATATATAAAATTTTCCAATAGTAAAAAGAGAATAGCAAACTTTTTATTAACAAAATAATCTCAAAAAATACGGTTTTTAATTTACTATATTTTAGGATATCTATTTTTCTACAATCAATGATAATAGGCTTATCATAGAGTTTGATTGTTTTTAAAACTCTATGATCTTTTTGAGTAGGCTCATCAGTTAATATAATAGTATCTTTCAAAGTTATCTCAATATATTACTGAATTGGTTTATTAAAAATTCTTCTATATATTCTAAAAGGAATTTTTTTATAAGGCTTATCTAATAGTTTTTTTCTATGTACTTTACTCTTTTTTATTGGTTTTACGGGCTTTTTAGGTGTAGTTTTATTAATAGTATAAATAAGATCCAGCTCTTTTTGTATAGTATTTTCGTATGAACATATACTATTTATATGTTGAGCAGCATTAAAAGATTTTTCTAAAAATAGATCAGCATCATAATATAACTTTTCAATACCTCGAGCCAACTGTTCTACATTATTATCTTCAGCAAGCATAGCACAACTTTCTGGAATAAATTCTGGAATAGCCGCTACTTTATTCGTAATTGGAACCAAACCACTACTCATTGCTTCACCAACACTTACCCCTTGTGTATCAAATCGTGTTGGAATGAGTGCAATACCATGTTTTTTATGTAAGGTAGCAATCTCTTCTCTTTTTAAAATACCTTCAACAATTTTTACATTTTCAAACCTTCTTAATGGAGCAGTCTTCTCTTGAAATGTTTTTCCAAACCCTTGGATGTGGAAACTTAATTCATTAAAAAATACTTTTTCACTAAGTTTTAAAATTGTATCAACAATTAAATCCCCTCCATAGTTTTTATTATCATATGGTCGAACAGAAAAGATTTTAAGTCTATCTTCTTTTGTTTTTTGTTTATAATCAAAAATATCGCTCTCAATTAAATTACTAATCACATGTACATTAAAAGGAGCTACTCCCACATCTTTAACAGCTAAATTTTTAAAGAAATTAGAGACAAATACTTTTGCTATTTTTTTATCTCTAAAGGCATCGAGTGCTACATACTTACGATTAAGATCCATCTGTAAAATACCATTAAGATTTTGTAAAATTTGATTGTTGAAGTTATAGTAAAGATGCCCGACATCTCTTACTTCAAATCCGTGAAAAATCATCATAATCCTATCTTCAACTTGCAATTTTTTAAAGGTAGTGTAGTTTTGCATAATAGGGGAGTGTACAACAATAGCTCCAGGATTTACTTTCTTAATGCGCTCTTCGAGTAATGAAAATTCCCCAATATGAATTTTTACCCCCTCATGCTCCTCAATTGTAGTCGGTTTTTTACCTTCTGGATATTTTGCAATACATACAGATACATTAAACCCTTCTTTAATATAAGCTCGTACCCTCGCTGGAATAAATGCTCCTCCATAAAGAGCATCTTTATGGGGATAATCTGCACAAACTACTAAAATTTCTTTCGAATTAGATTTTTCTTTTAAAGGTGTAACTTCATCATCAAAAAGATTATCTCTTCCTATATGTTTATTTATTTTAGCAATTTCTGATGTCACAAATTGTAATCTTCGATGAATAAATTCAGCCTTTTGATCAACAGGAAGGTACTCTTTTTTTTCTTCTTGCTCAATTATTTCTGGAATAACTATTGTATCTTCAATCACAGGAGTATCAACAAGGGACAACTTTTCTTCTAAAGACTCTACCTTCTCAAACAACTGTAGTACAACTTGCTCAAGCATTTTATTTTGTTGGATTACGTCCTCTAAGTTTTGAGATGCTTTTTCAGCCATTGTCTTTCCTTTTAATTAAATTAATAAGTTTTTTTGTTCCCTCTTTACGAGAAAACTGTTCTCTTTGAGGTCGTTTTATATTTTCTGCAAAAGTAGTATTTGCCAAGAATTCTGTAATTGCTTCTTCTGTATTGACTACCCAATAGACATGTTCCAAACCTTCTAACTCTTTAGAAAGGGTAAAGGGCTTTGGATTTTCTGGACTTGTTATCACTAAAATAACCATATCACAAGCGATATAGTCATAAATTTTTGTAGTAGATTCAAAATCATGTGAACAATATACAACGCCTATATCCATACACAACATACTGGCAATTACATCATCATAAGCTTTTTTTCCATGGGATATCAACCTTCTATTACTGCTTTTTACAAGTATAGGATACGGTGTTCCAAAATGATGTAATTCATATCCTAAAGTATTTTTTATAGATTTTATCAAATTTTCAGGTTTTCTGTCATGTGCAAAAGAACCTGCGTAACATAATCTTTTTACATAATTATTTTTTGATCTCTTTTTACTTTTTTTAATGAATGACAACAAAGCAGATACTTTAGAATGATTAAATTTCTTTTTTGGAAATATTTCTTTAATGGAGTCATATATATGAATATTATCAATAACTCTATCATGATAACCATTACGAATAATCTCAACAGGTTGAGGAGATAATGGACTCATATCTTTTGCACAATACTCATTAACAGTAACAACTATATTTGCCTGTGAACAAAATATATCTTCATATTTTTGTCTTATTTTTTCATAAGTTTTAGCTAATCTAGGATTTTTTCCCATCGGATCTCTATAGTCTTGAATGACCAGTGCCCCCCATTTCTTCTTTGCATACTCTGAAAAATAAAAATGCATAAAAGGATTTCCTGTTAAAATCACAAAATCATAACTAAGTTCAGGATGCGTATCAAAATATTCTTCTAAACTTTTTGTCCATGAAAGTGCCACGGTATTGACCATATTTTTAATAGCTTCATGCTCTTTTTTTACATTGGCATGCGTAGTAATACCCGTCACTGTTCCATAATCTGGAACAATATGGAGATTATCTTGCTTTGGAACTTGTCTCATCGCAGTTGCTAACTCTAAACTAATTTCACCACTGCTGATTTCATTAATATTATTGAACCAATATGATGGACGAAAGATTCCCACCGATAATGCAGGTTCATAGTAGTAAGATATCAACAAACCTTTTTTTTGAATAGCTTTATCAATTGATATTTGCGCTTTATAGGGAGTAAAATCTTTTTTATCAATACTTATTTTTTCTTTTAATTCAATGTTAAAAATATATCTTATACTGAACTGTTTATAAATATCTTCATCATCTGTATAGATAAATCTAGCATTACTCAACCAAGACCATTTTTCCCAATGCAAAGGTATCACTTCGGCTACAACAACTCCATATTCAACCTTATTTAATTCAAATAATTCATGTGCCAATTCTAAAAGCGATTCTTGGAAATCTACCACTATTAAGAAATGACACGCTTTTAAATAATATTGTAAATAGCGAATAACATCTGTAACTGTTTTTCGAGATATTTTATCTGAAAAAACCTTTTGCTCATTAATAGAGATCCCATAATCTTTATCAATACATATAGAAGTTGTATCATCAAAAAGTTTATCTGAAAAATTAATGAGAATATTTCTACGCTCTTTTGGTAATTTTTCCATAATCATTTTGGCAACAGAGTCTGGTTCTACTACTTTATTTGTTTCTAAATTATCTATATGTGATTGTTTAACATACGCTTGTTCAAGTAAAAGCTTTTCATCAAATTTTACTGTTTTATTTTCATAACTTTGTTGCTTTGAAATAGTCAAGACTTTTTTAGAAATATTATTTCTATGTACTGTACTTGGAGGTATATGAGGGGTTAACCATCCTCTACTACGAAGTTGTTCCACAAGGTTTTGTGTCACAGCCAGATCATTTGACATCATTGTAGTGTTGTGAATAAAAATTGCATTACTAGATCTTCCAGCTACAAAAGCAGCCCTGTAGCCCAAAGCAGATAAAAATGAGTCTATTATATTAAATTCGTCTCCAAAATGATATTCAGTAGAGATAATAGGCTTGTTTTTAAGAATCAACTCTTTAGCACCTTTAAGAACATTGAGTTCTTGTCCCTCAACATCAATTTTAATGTAAGCAACATCCTCTTTTATTTGCATTTCATCAAGAGGTTTTATGGGTATGTCACCAGCACTGGAGACAATGGAAAAAGTACCTGAATTATGTTCATAATTTTGTACTATCTTTACAGTTGAGCTTTTATTGCTCAATGCAAAATTAAAACATTTCACCTGTCTCTCTAAGCCATTAATAACTACATTTCGTTTTAGCAATGTAAAATTTTCTTTTATCGGCTCAAAAGCATAGACATCTCTTTGCATAATTTTAGAGTAGTAAAGTGTATGATTTCCAATATTGGCACCTATATCTATAAACAGACCAGTTTTTTTAATGGGCAAATAGTGTAAAATCTCTAAATGTTCCAACTCGTAAAAGCTACCCTCTTTGCAAATGAGATCCGATATATATTCACCCTTGCTATAGAGTGCAAAAATGAGTTCTTTTTTTGAAAAATTTATCTGTTTAAATCGCATTTGCATCCTTTATGACTTGCTCTACTCTTTTCTCCCAGCTGTTTTCTTCTACGAATTTTGCTATATTTTTTTGTTTCTCTTTGAGTAGTTCTCTATTGTTTACAATTTCCATAAAAAATCTTACAATATCTTCCACACTGTTTTCTATACTAAACCCAACATTGTTTTGACTTACAATAGCACCAGCTTCTGTACCACAACCAGCTAAAACGGGCATATTTAATGATAAATAATCAAATACTTTCACAGGAGCAGCCATTTTTCTATAATTATCATCATCAAAGAGAGACATACCTAAATCAAAGTTCATATTGATAGCAAGTTCTGTAAATGACCCTCTATGAATAAAAACATTTAAAGCCTTATCTAATTCATTCCCATAAATATGTCGTGATTTATCAAGCTCCTCTTTTTTTATATATAAATGAAATTCAAGAGGCAGTGTTTTACACAATAGCAGTGCTTCTACAAAAGCTCTAAAATTATAAAACTCACCCATTCCACCTGTATAAACTATTTTAATATTTTCATCACTACCAGAGATATATGTATTATTATATATTTGAAAAGATGGATTAACTGCAGGAGGTAAAGGAGTTAACTTCTGTATATGTTGACTTTTTATCATACCTTTTAAAAACATTTCATTTGAAAACATGTTTGATGGAGTGTACATTTTTGTAATATGTTCAAACATATTAAGTGATTCACCTCGTAAAACATTAAATCTTTGAAAAGACAACTCTTTTAAAATTTTTTCAAAAGATGGATATGCTTGATACATATCTCTAAAAAAAACACTATAGTTGATTTGATGTTTTTTTAATAATTCTCGTAATTCTACTCTCATAATAGAGTGTTGTGACTCTATTGGATGAGAAGAAGATAAACTCTCTTCATAGACTAAATCTATATTTTGAGCTTCTTGTATGTAGTGCTTTAAGTAGTTGAATTTTTTAGTAAGTACTTTAGGTTCTCCTATAAGGGTAAAACAGTGCCCTTTTTTTCTAAAATTATCTCTCATTGCTCTTACTCGCATAGGACGAGCAGAGTGTCTATGCCCCTCTATCTGTGCAAAATGGGTAAAGATTATCATAGGTTTATCATCATTTACTAGAAAGTCTGTATCTTCATGAGAAGGATGTAACTCATTGTTAAAAATCTGTTCTATCCGTTTTTTCAATTTACTTTGAAGTGCTTTATGGGAGTGTTTTTCCAATAGATATGTATATCCATCATCAACTGCTTGAGGAAAATCATTCAACTTAGGAAGAATAGAGACTATCTTTTTTGCCAAACCTTCGACTGATTCAAAATTAAGTACATGGGAGCCTATATTTTCAAAATCGCTATATTCCCTTACAAAATAGCTCAAGATTGGATGATTTTTTTTCAGAAAAAGATTAAAAGCACCATCTATTGAGTAAATTTCTTTAAAAGTGATGGTCATCTCAGTAAGAAGTAAAAGATTGTCTATTTCACGCTTCTCTTCTAAACAATAAACCTCTAAAGGTACATTCACAGTATTTTCCGATAAGAAAGTATTTAATTGTTTTTTTTCAGTTTTTGTACATACAAAATGATAATTTATATACTCACTTATATTAAATTTATTTAGAAATATTTCTAACTCTGCAATTTGTGAGAGTGTATTTGCTATATTTGCATGTGGAATAATAGTAATGTTATAGTTACCATTATGTAGCCCTCTTCTTTTTAAACCTTCTTCTAGTTTTCTTTTTGTTAAAAAAGAGGGCATATCACTTTTTTGATTATCATGATAACCGTAGGGTATCAATAAAGCAGGAGACTTTAAATTGGGAATATACTCTTGTTGGTGAAAGAAAGAACAAAATCCTACTGCATCTACTGTTTCAATAAGAGTGTTAAATCTTTGTGTTAAAGCTTGATTTGATGAACGTTTAAATAAAGTATCATCGCCTGTAAATATCACCAATTTTTTAAGCTTTTCAAATAGGTCTAATTCTATTGCATAGTTTGTTGCATGAATTGCTACTGCAAGAGATTGTGTGGTATCTAATGTCTGAATAAGTCGATTATCTTTTTGAAATAAGTCAAAATTAATAAAAAAACTATTTTTAGGTAGTACTATATTGGACTTTTTTTTAGAGACAATAAAGAACTTAGAATTGGAAGAAAGTATTTTTAAAGCACTTAAAATATTCAATGTGAATTCTGAATTTATATCAGCTAAAAGAATAATATTTTCAATTTTATTCATTGTAAATAGCCTTTATTTATTTTTATTTTCACTACAAGCATTTAGTACCTCTACTAATTTTTTTGATTCATTTTCCCATCTATGTGTTCTTGCTTTAGTAGCGATATTATTAAATTGTTCAGGATTATTTTCAATCTTTTTTAAAATTTCTTGAACAAGTGAAACTATCTTTTCTTTTTTGTCAGGAGTAAAATAATACCCATTGTCAATTTGATCTAAAAAATTTTTAATTTCAGGTAAATCGGTGGCAATAACTGGTAATCCAGCCATACTCATTTCAAACACTTTGTTTGGGAGACTGTAATAATAAGATTTTGTTACAGGATTTATTGCACATATTCCAATATTTGCATCTTTAACAAATTCAACAACTTCTGTATGTGGAACTGGAGGAAGAAGATGAACTCTATTTTCAACATTATATTTTTTAGACATTATTTGCAAATTATCTGCAATTTGTTTGTCTTGATGACCGACACAAATAAAATGGATTTCTGGCATCTGTTGTAAAACTTCTATAACCCATTCAAGTCCTCTGTTTGAAGAAACTTTACCCACATAAATTAAAATTTTTTCTTTATCTGAAAAATTTAATTTTTCTCGTAAAGATTTACCTTTGTAAGAGTCTAAAATAGGTGTATTCCTTATTGTATAAACAGGTTGCTTTCTTGATAAATTTTTTTCTAAAATTCGAGCAATAGAGTCATTAACCGTAATAATACAATCTGCTTTTTTTGCATATTTCTTTTCTAGATATTTTGTAAAGTTTTTTTGATGCCAAGGCATTGGTGGATTTCGATATACTTCTAATTCATGGGCATCATAAATAAGTTTTGAACCTATTAACTCTTTAATTTGAGCACCTAATGGTAAAGTTAATAAATCATGGGCATGAACAATATCAGGTTTATACTCCAAAACTTTTTCTAGAAAAGTCTCTCTAAAACTAAAATATCGTAAATATTTAGCCAATCTTTTTACTAAGAAACCTTTTATTTTTCTATGTTTAACAAACTTAGGAATATATTGTCTACAATATGCAGATAAATCCCATTTAAGTCTTTCATACAAAACACCATTTTTCTCTTCTTTAGTACTTACATTATCTTTTAATATAGCAAAGACTTTAACTTCATAGCCAAGTTTTTTCTCTGCTTCAGAAATTCTGATAACACGAGCATCAATCACACATGGATTTGAAACTAATACAGCAATTTTCACTTAAGTAAGCCTTTTACAATATTTTTACTTGCTGTACCACCACCATAAAGGTTTAATTCTTTATGATTAAAAGTACCATTATGTGTTTCATATGCAGTAAGTATTTTTACTCTATCTGCACCAACAAGTATGTTAAAAGCATTCTCTACAAGCTCTACCCACTCTGTCTCATCTCTTAGAGTGATACAGTGTTTTTCAAAGAAATATGCCTCTTTTTGTAATCCTCCACTATCTGTCATAACCAAAGAACAGTGATCTATTAACCACACCATTTCAAGGTATCCTACGGGTTCTATAATGGTTAATCTATCTGTATTAATTTGAAGCTCTTTGAGTATCTTTTTTGTTCTTGGATGCAAAGGTAGGATTACCTGTTTTTGTTGTGCTATCTCATTAAGGGCTGCAAAAATATCTTTGAGTCTTGTTGCATTATCTGTATTTTCTGCCCTATGGATAGTACAGAGTATGTAATCATCTTGAATATTGCATGATGGTTTTCGAGCAAGACTTTTATAGAACATTGCCCCATCTTGCATAACATCACCAGACTTTACTACTTTTACATCCAAGTTGTCATACCCTTCATTTTTCAGGTTCTGCACAGCTGTATCTGTTGGGCAAAAGAGTATGTTACTTACTCTGTCTGTAAGAATTCTATTTACCTCTTCTGGCATTTGCATATTAAAGCTTCTAAGCCCTGCTTCAATGTGTGCAAGTTTTATATGGAGTTTACTTGCTACTATTGCACCTGCAAGAGTGGAGTTGGTATCACCATAGACCATTACCCAGTCAGGTTTTTCTTTGAAACAAACTTCTTCAATTTTTTCTATCATCTGTCCTGTCATTGCACCGTGGCTTTTACCACCAATACCCAAGAAGTAATCAGGTTTAGGGATTTTCATCTCATCAAAGAATATATCGCTCATATTCGCATCATAATGTTGTCCTGTATGAACTATCACTTCTTCTATCTCTTTGTGTTTAGCTATCTCTCTACTTACACTTCCTGCTTTTATAAACTGAGGTCTTGCACCTAAGATTGTTAGAATTTTCATAAATTCTCACTTACATATGTAATTTCATCATCCTTAACATAAGGATTCATAGGCAGACTCATAATCTCCCCACTTACTCTCTCAGAAATAGGAAAGTCACCTTGTTTGTAGTTTAGGTATTCAAATGCTTCTTGCAGATGCAACGGCATTGGGTAGTGTACTGCTGTTGGTATCCCAGCTTCTTTTAATTTTGCCTGTAATTCATCTCTATTTTTTACTCTTACTGAGTATTGAGCCCATGCTGATGTCATATTTTCATCTATAAAAGGAAGTATAAGATCTTTTCCTTGAAGAGCTTTTGTATATTTAATTGCCACTTCTTGTCTAAGAGCCAAATCTTTTTTATAGTGTCGAAGCTTCACATCCACTATTGCACACTGTAAAGTATCCATTCTGCCACCCATACCTATGTATTGATGATGATATCTTTTAGATTGTCCATGAACTCTTAGACTTTTCATCTTAACTGCTAGTTCATCATCATTTGTAAAAACAGCACCACCATCACCAAAGCATCCTAATGGTTTTGCAGGAAAAAAACTTGTAGTAGATATGTCACCTAAGTTTGAATCTGTTTTACCCTTATATGTACTTCCAAAACTTTGAGCACCATCAATAATAACTTTTAGATTATGTTTATCAGCTATAGCTTGAATAGCATCTATATCTGCTGGTTGTCCATAGAGACTTACTGGCATTATAGCTTTAGTTTTACTTGTTATTTTTTCTTCTATTTTGGAAGCATCTATATTATAAGTTTTCTCATCTATATCTACAAATACTGGTTTTGCACCTAAAAAAGCTATAGTTTCTGCTGTTGCTATAAAAGTAAAAGGAGTTGTGATTATCTCATCATCTGGTTGTATATCTAGTGCCATCATAGCAAGAAGCAGTGCATCTGTACCACTACTACAAGTTATGGCATGTTTAGCACCCGTAAAAGCTTTGAGGTTTTCTTCCAAATCATTTACTTCATTTCCCATAATATAATTTGATTTATCAAGTACATCTTGTATAGCTTTATCAATCTCTTGTTTATAAAGCTGATATTGATATTGTAAATTTGCAAAATCTATTTTCATTTTATCTTACTACCTTTAACTGATTATTTACTAATTTATAAGTTGCAAATTCATCTTTTGCTTCATTATTACTATTAAATTTAAGTGTATTTCCAGAAATGCCTACCCATCCTATTTGTCGAGCAGGAACTCCAACCATTAAGGCATAAGGCTTGACATTCTTATTGACCACAGCACCACTTCCTATAAGAGCATATTCACCTATAGTGATACCACATACTACTGTTACATTTGCACCAATAGAACACCCTTTTTTAAGAAGTGTTTTTTTAAACTCATCCCTTCTTACTATAAATGCCCTTGGATTAATAACATTTGTAAAAACCATAGAAGGACCTAAAAAAACATCATCTTTTACTTCTATACCCTCATATACTGAAATGTTATTCTGTACTTTTACACCGTTACCCATCGTTACATTTGGACCAACTACACAGTTCTGCCCAAAAGAGCATTTTTCTCCTATTGTAGTACCTGAAAGAATATGTGAAAAGTGCCATATTTTTGTATCATCACCTATTTGTACATTATCATCTACATATGCAGATTCATGAGCAAAGAAACTAGACATTATTCTGAAATTACTTTTTTACAAAAAGGGTGATAATCACCATTTAGTCCAATAGCAGGAAGATGTCTAATAGTTGAAACGGTACGAATTGATCCATATGCTTCATCAAGTCCAAATCCACCACCATTTAAAATATGCTCATAGCTTTTTGTGTGTAAATCTGTAAATCCACCACTAAATTCTATCTCATCTCCATCAACAGTAATAGAACGATATGTTCTTAAACCATTATCTTTAATCTCTTGAGGAATATAATTATAGTTTACAGATAAAAACCATCGTACTGTTGCATTTTTCAGTTTAAAATATCCTGCATTTGTATCAGCTGTTTTTATGTGTACTATATTCTCTTCAACATCACCAAATATCCAACAAAGCATATCGTAAAAATGTACACCTATATTTGATGCAATACCACCTGATTTTTCCTGTTTTCCTTTCCATGATTCAAAGTACCATTTACCACGGCTTGTAAGATATGTTAAATCTATATCGTACATTTTATCTGGATTTTCTTGAAGCTCTTTTCTAACTTTCTCTTTTAAATCTATGATAGATTGATGTAAACGCAGTTGTAAAATATTGTAAACCTTCTTACCTGTTTCTTTTTCAAGTACTTTAAGTTCATCTATATCATCAGGATTAAGTACTAATGGTTTTTCACAAATAGCATGTGCTCCTGCTTGAAGAGCCAAACGAATATGACTTTTATGCAAATAGTTTGGAGAAGCTATACTTATATAATCAAGAGTATTACTGCGTTTATATTGTGTTAAGAAATCTTCAAATCTTTCTGCTTCTGTAAAAAAATCAGCTTGTGGAAAATTACTATCCATTATACCTATACCATCATAAGGATCATAAGATACTACAAGCTCATTTCCTGTTTCTTTAATTGCCTTCATATGTCGAGGAGCTATATAGCCCGCAGCCCCAATCAATGCAAAATTTTTTACCATCTTTACAGTCTCCATGTTGGTTTTTCTACGATGCCTTTAACATCTATGATAATAGGCTTACCTTTTGAGAGTCCAGCATACTCCTCTTGAGTAATCTCTTTAAATTTATCGTGTCCTACTGCTACAATAATTGAGTCATATTTATTGCTAGTGAGAGGAAGTGTATCTATAAAAGGAATCTCTTTTGTATTTTTATCGCTATCATCCACCCAATAATCATATACGTCTACATTACATTCATAATCTCTTAATTCTGAAATAATATCTATGACTTTAGTATTCCTCATATCGGGGCAATTCTCTTTAAAGGTTATACCTAAGATAAGAACATTTGCACCGTTAAGTTTTTTATCTGCTTTTACCATATATTTTACAGCTTTATCTGCTACAAGTTTACTCATGCTATTGTTGATTTGTCTTGCACCTAAGATAAGATTTGGTGTATATCCTAGACTTTGAGCTTTATGAGTGAGATAATAAGGATCTACACCTATACAGTGACCACCTACAAGACCAGGTGAAAGTCTAATGAAGTTCCATTTAGTAGATGCTGCTTCAAGCACTGCGTTTGTGTCTATATTCATTGTATCAAAAATTTGGGCAAGTTCATTCATAAGAGCGATATTTACATCTCTTTGCGTATTTTCAATCACTTTTGCAGCTTCTGCTACTTTAATGGAAGGAGCAAGATGTGTTCCTGCTGTAATAATACTTTTATAAAGTTCATCAACTTTTTTTGAAATTTCTGGGGTAGAACCAGATGTAATTTTTAATATTTTACTAACAGTATGTTCTTTATCCCCTGGGTTGATTCTCTCTGGAGAGTATCCACAAAAGAAATCTTCATTAAATATTAGTCCACTTCTTTCAAGTTCTGGTACACATACTTCTTCAGTTACACCTGGGTATACAGTTGATTCATAAATAACAATATCACCTTTTTTAAGTATTGTTGAGATTGCTTGCGATGATTTAATAAGAGGAGTAAGATCTGGTTCGTTATTTGCGTCTATTGGAGTTGGAACAGTTACAATATAAATATTACATTCCTTAGCTTCTTCTATATCACTAACAAACTTCATACCATTAGATAAAGACTCTTTAACTTGTGTCTCTGTAAGTTCTAAAGTTCTATCGAAGCCATTTTGAAGTTCATTAATCCGTTCTTTGTTAATATCTAAACCAATAACCTTATATTTAGAGCTAAATGCATGTGCTAAAGGTAGTCCTACATAGCCTAATCCAATGATACCAATTGTCATTTTTTCCCTTTAAAAAATCAATTTTTGTTACTCTGAATATATTTTAGAATAAAATTAGTGTATTGTACTGATATTTTGATTAATGTTCGAGGGAATTGAATATTATTATGAGAACCTAAGTTAGTATGTATATTTTAGGGGCTAGACTACTTTAGGGGTTCTTTTCTAAAAATTTTTAATAATAATTTGTATAAATCTTCACCTCTATTATTGAATTTAAACTCACACTCTTTGAGATGTAAGTTAAAGGTTTCTTTATCCATTCCTTGAAATCTCACTAATCTAATTTTAGCATAACTCCAAAAAGATTCAATACCATTGATATCTGAATTGCCTTTGACGAATTTATTCGCTCCATGATGTACTCTAAAATCTTTTTTTGAAATAGATAAAAATCTTAATTTTTCTAGTCATTTTCGATAGCAAAAATATCAATATAGTAGGTTTTGATATCTTGTATTTGTGGTTCCTATTTTTTTCTGAAATGACTTTATCAACCTTTTTAATATGGGTAATAATTTCTGCTTTTTTTTCTTAGGGAATCATGAGTTTTTTCCCTTTCTTTGTGATACATTAATGCTTATTTACTGTTATTTCTTCATAAAAATAGTTTGTAGCTTTGACAAATCCATCGATACTACCACAATCAAAGCGTTTGCCTTTAAATTTGTAGGCAATCACTTTTCCCTCTTTCGCTTGTGCAAGGAGGGCATCGGTAATTTGTATCTCTCCCCCTTTTCCAGCAGGGGTTTTTCGTAAAATATCAAAAATATCAGGGGTTAAGATGTAGCGTCCAATAATGGCTAAGTTGGAGGGGGCATCTTGGGGAGAGGGTTTTTCAACCATCTGGCTCACTCTTACAATATCCTCCTCTATAAACACCCCATCAATCACCCCATATTTATGAGACTCTTTTGGGTCTATCTCCTCTACGGCGACAATGGAGCATTGGTACTTCTCATAGATGCTTATCATCTGCTCTAGGACACCTTGGTCAGAGTTGCTACATAAATCATCTGCTAAGACAACAGCAAAAGGTTCAT
>Ga0256828_1001164_pt1 | contig 16714 bp, 20 predicted proteins | sample CV88metaG_FD_185993 | JGI IMG/M metagenome (GOLD analysis project Ga0256828, IMG submission 185993) | Hydrothermal vent microbial communities from East Pacific Rise, Pacific Ocean - CV88 | ecosystem: Environmental > Aquatic > Marine > Hydrothermal vents | place: Pacific Ocean: East Pacific Rise...
CTTCTAAGCGGGCGGTCTCAGGTTCGAATCCTGACGGGTGTACCACCTTTTTTTATTGTTTCGTAAAACAATCACATGCGGATGTGGTGGAATTGGTAGACACGCCAGACTTAGGATCTGGTGCCTCACGGCGTGGAAGTTCGAGTCTTCTCATCCGTACCATCCCTTAATTACGTAACTTCAAGAGACTTTGCTCTCATTTTAAGAAAACTCAAAAAATATTTTTTTACTACATTTTAACTACAACTACAAAAGCATGAATTATAATCACCAAGTCTATTTTTAAGTGTTTTACCTAAATCAAACAGCTAATTCATTTTTGAAACGCCATTATTTCGTAGTAGAATAGGCGTTTATATATCCTTCAAATGCATCATTGATTAATAACATATCGTCAATACTGCTGATTATGAATACAATTGGTTTAGGTTTGTCAATTTGATACAGGTAAAGTTTATTTCTAATGACATTATGACTCATAGTTAATTTTCGAATATTAGAGAACTCAATAGTACTAAAACTATTATTAGTTAGTAAAGGCTTCTTGTAATATTTGATACTTATTTTTGCAGCAAGTGGAAATATAATTTTAAATATAATTATATAAGAAAAAAGTACATAATAAAAGTACAGTAAAAAATATCCTATTTGATGTTCCGAAGATGTCATTGTAAACATATTTTCAATGTTGTACATATGGCTATAAATTGTCACGGGTATAATAGAAAAACATACAATAAAAAGAAGAATATAAAAAGCCTGAGCGGAATCGTAAAAAAATTTATTTATTACAGCAATTTTAATTGGCTCTTTGATTGTTGGGAATTGTTGTATTTTTGGATTGACTACTGTGTAGTTATTAAATATTTGGTCACGATGCACAGTTTGTGCAGCTTGACCGAGGTTATGATCAATTTTTTGTATATCATTACCCATTAATTAATATTCCATTAAATGTAGTCTAAGACTTTTTAAATTATTTTCTTCAATCGCTTTTTTATATGCTTCTAAAAACAAATTATAGGTGGCTGGATCCACTTCATCATTTATTTTTCCTTCATTTTGATTAAGCGGGTTAGATATTTGATTTCCCTCAACTTTATTAGCAAGTTGCCCTGCATTATTAGAATTTTGAAAGTTATTTGTTTCTACTCTTGATGCAAAAATATGAGCTAAGGCTTCTTCATCTATCGATGCTACTGTGCTTGTCAACGCCCCAATAGCATTTCGTGATCGCCAACCACTTATGGTTGATTGAGATGTTTTTAATTTTTCAGCCAACTTTGTAATAGAGTTAACATGATAAAACTCCATCAAATTATTAATTAATATTTCAATATTCAACAAAAACTCCTAAAATTTAGATAAAAATCTAAATATTCAATATAAAACCTTGCATATTATTTCAAAATACGATATAGTTCATTTAAATATCGAATATATACATTTATATATATGATATTATATCACAAAAAGGACAAAGATTGAATGAATTGAATGGCAAAGTAAAAATGATATACGAAATACATCAAAAGTTAAATCTTAACATTGGTGAAATGAGTAACGAGATAGGTGTCTCAAAATCAAAAACAACAAAAATGTTTTCAGATTTAGGGGAGCAAAAAATAATAAAAGAGAAGCTCCTTCCACCATGGAAAAAGATTGGAGGAACTCGTTTATGGGACATCGAAGAGATTGTGAAGTGGAATTTGAATACAGAAGTTAAGGTAGCTTACAATGAGTGAACAAGATATTAAAATACTTAAAAGGGCTATTAAATCAGCATATCAATTACATAAGAATATTGAAACACTAGATTTTCAGCTTGAAAAGTTTAATAAATTTGAGCAAAAAGTATCAAGTTTCAAGATTAAAAGCATGTTGGCAATGGCAATAACTGGGTTAATTGTAGGTGCTTCACTTGGATTTATGGCTGCTCAAAAATTAATAAGTTTAAACTAAAAAAAGGAAAAGACATGAACAGAGTACAAAATGAACTTCTTGCAATTTTGTGGGATACTAACGGATACAACACCAAGAGCGAGAGTCAAGCTAGATTGTTAAGCTTATTTCAGAACCTGATGAATATAAGTTTAAATATTGAAGACTTTGAAAGAAAAGTTGAGCGCTTGAGAAATATTATCATAAGCCTGCCAGAAGTAGAAATTAAATTGTTCGAGGATATGCTGAATCAATATAAGGATGAAAACGATGAATATACTAGTAATTAACCTAAAAGGCGGTGCTGCAAAAACTACTAACAGCTCACTTATAGCGAGTTATCTGCCTAGCGCGACTTTGGTCGAGATTGATAAAATAAATAAAAGTGATTCAAAAATCACTAGTAAAGATTATAAGTCTTTACAAATTGATTTTTTAAACGAAAGCGACAATCAGTTTTTAAATTTTGAAAATATTTTATTGGATGATGGTGTAAAAGTTATAGATGTAGGAGCCGTAAAATTAGAAGTGTTTCATACGGCTATGTCAGCTGCTAATTTGTATTCTACTATAGATCTTTTAGTTATCCCCGCAATGGATGGAGCAGATGATTTTAGTGTAGCGATGGCTTATTTAAATACTATTGAAAATGAAGTTGATTCTAGCAATATCTTATTTAGTTTTAACCGCTACAACGAACATGAGTATACATCTGCACAAGAGCAGTTCAGTAGTTTTTTTGATAAAAAAGATGAGATATTAAGTAATTTTAAAATTGATTTAGATGATGAAGCTAATTATTACATTTTAAAAGATAGTCGAGCCATTAAACTTGCTAGAGCAAGTAAAGTTACATTAAAAAGTTTAGTTGATCTTGATGTTGATGCAATCACTAAAAAACAAAGAGCTACAAAAGATAGGGTGAAAAGGTTGGAGCTTACAAGGAAAAGGTCTTTAGTTCTTTCTTCTCAAAAGTTTTATAACGAGTATGTCATAGACATGCTTCAAAAAATTACTAATAAACTAGAACAAGAATAACAAATGAAATTGATAAATGAGGAACAATTTAATGAGATGCAAGCAGATTTAGCTGAGCTTATTGGTTTAATACAATCTGCACAAAATGACTTTAATCCCAAGAAGCTTCAATCTCAAATATTAGTTGAGTTTGAGAAAAGTTTAACTTCAAACTTCTCTCCTTTTAAAAGTCTTGAGCGAGAAGCACTCGAAATAGAAGATAGTTTAAGGGAGTTAAAAAAGGTAAAAAACGTATTTTATGAGTGTAAAAATAGATCCGATATAAGACTGGTAGTTGGTTCTATTATAAGCATGTTTTTGGGTGGAATACTAACATTGATTATTATCAAATTTATAGGTGTATGACATGGATATTTCTGAGTTTAAAAAGAAAAATAAACGAAAAAAAGTTTCAGTATTAAAAAAGTTTGAAGCTGAGATTTTAGAGTTGTATCATGATAATTACTCTTTAAAAAGCATTACTCAATTTCTAGAAGATAATGGTGTGAAAACAACTTTTCAAAATGTTTCACAATTTATAAAAAGTATTGATAGAAACAATTTATCTTTACCTAAAAAAGATGAAATCGATGCTTTAGCACCAATAGCCAATAAGCGTACAATTATGCCAAAACTTGAAAAAATAGGTAAAGATTTGGATTTAAAAGATGCTCCTGATTGGGCTAACTAGTTCAAGCAGTTTCAATAATATTCAAATAGGTTCAAGCAGTTTAAACAAGTTTAAATTGCTATTCAATTGAACTTCCAGTGAAGTTCATCTCAGTAAGTAAAGGCACCGAACCCACCTATGAGGTGGAGCGGTACTTAAAAATAAAAAAAGGACAAAATTATGTTGGCGAGACCAAAAATCACTACGGGCTCTAATGCTCGTAACTATTTTGAGCAAGATACCTATTATATTAACAATGAGTTTGAGCAGGGTTCATTTTACGGTAAGTTGAAAGATGAGTTAGGTTTGAGTGAGTTCAATTTAAAAGACTTTGATACAGTCCTAAAGGCTCAAAATCCTCAAACAGGTATACAGCTATTAAAACTCAATAAAAAAGACCTTGATGCACACGGGGAGAGGAAAAGAGCCGCACTTGACTTGACATTCGCAGCGGATAAGTCAATAAGTATTCTATATGAGGTTAGTGATGATGAAACAAAAGCAAAAATAAGAGCAGCATTTACAAAATCTGTAGATATGGCTTTGGATTTTGTGGAAAGTAATTATGCAAATTCAAAAAGTAGAGATAATTTGCAAGGCGATAGTACAGCTCAACCTAAATTATTATTTACAAGGTTTGACCATTCGGAAAGCCGGAACAATGATATGCATCTTCATCAACATGCTCTTTTAATTAATATGGTTCAAGATCAAAACGGTACATATAAATCAATTGAATTTAATCAAACAATGATGAACCACCAGCTTATAGGGCAAATTCAAAGAAATGCATTAGCACTAGAACTTCAAAAGCTTGGCTATGAAGTAGAGGTAACAAATGCAAAGGTGGGGTCATTTTCGCTTAAAAATATTGATAAAGACCTGAAAGACCAATTCTCAACACGCTCGCGAGATATTCAAAAAGAGATGAAAGAGAGTGGACAAACAAGCTATAAAAGTACACACACCGCTCAAAGACAAACAGCAAAATGGAAAGATAAAAACAAAGATAGAGAAGCTATTCAAGCTGAAAATATTGTAAGACTGCAAGACGCTGGTGCAGATATAGAAAAAATCCAAGAAACAAAAGATAATCTTCAAATAAGAACAATGGCTACATCTGATGTGGTATCCATAGCTATAGAGGATATAACAGACAAACAATCAGTTTTTAGTCGTGAAGACATTCTAAAGCACTCACTTAAAGTTTCCCTCACAACGGATGTTCAACTTGAAGATATTGAGTCTGAATTTAAAAAATACGAAGATTTAATCGTAATCAATAAAGAAAAAAACCAATATACAACTAAAGAAGTTCTACAAAAAGAGGAGTATATTTTTAATCAATCCGATAAGTTCAATTTTTCAATTACTAATGATAAGGATCTTGTTAATCAAGCGATAGAAGAATTTGAACAACACAAAGGTTTTATACTTAAAGAGGGTCAAAAAAAATTAGCTCATACAATCTTAACATCACATGACCAATTTGTAATTGCACAAGGAGTCGCGGGAGCAGGTAAATCTACATCACTTGAAATAGTGAAAAATATAGCAGAGCAAAGTAATATAAAAATTATCGCCCTAGCTCCAACAGGAACAGCTACAGACAATCTATCAAAAGAAGCAGGGATAAAAGAGAGTTATACAGTCGCAAAATTTATTCAATCTCAAGATGAATTGCAAATAAAAAATGCTGTAGTAATTATTGATGAAGCTGGAATGTTAGGACTTCGTGATACTCACTTCCTTATAAAAATCGCAGAACAGAATAATCTAAAATTAGTGTTTTCAGGGGATAAGAATCAAAAAAAATCAATTTCTCAAGGTGATATATTTGCAGGTATGCAGAGACAAGGTTTTAATACTGTTTATCTTGATGAAGCTAACAGACAAAAAAATGACAAAATGAAAAATGCAGTAAAAGCCATATTGGATAAAGACATAGTAAATGCTCTTAATATCCTAAAAGATACCACGAAAGAGATAACACACTCAGATGAAAGATTAGCAGCGGCACAATCAGAATATCTAAAAGACAGAGAAAACTCTCTACTTATCACAACCACCAATTCAGACCGCAGAACATTAAACACATCTATTCATAACACACTTATATCAAAAGGTGAGATAACAGATTCGCGAGAGTTTGATACCCGTGAAGTGCCAAGTATGAATGCTCTTGAAAAAAGAAGTGCAATATATTATCAGCAGGGTGAAAAAGTATATCTGTCAAAGAATATAGGGAGCATCTCAGCGGGTAGAGAAGCAATAATTAAGGATATTGATATAGACAATAATATTTTAGAAATTGAGCACCAAAGCAAAAATACAATATTTACAGAAACAGTTGATTTATCGGCTCAAGGTAATCAGTTAAATTTATTCAAAGAAACTATAAGTGAATTTGGAATTGGTGAGCAGGTAATTATGAAAAAGAATGATTATAAGCTTCAATTAAAAAATGGTCAAATTGGAAAGATAACAGCAATTTCAGATAATCAAATAACAGTAAATATCAACAATGAGGAAAAAACATTTAATGTAAAACAATACCCATATATACAACATGCCTATGCTATTACAGACTTTGCCTCTCAGGGTAAAACTACAGACAAGGTCATAGCAGTTGCAAACTCTCAATCCGCGAGTTTTAATGACTTTTATACTCAAATAACTAGAGCAAAATATGAAGCACATATTATTACCGATAACTTAGAAGAACTCCAAACTAGAGCAGTTTTGGATTCACAAAAATTAAATGCCAGTGAATTAATTCAGAACAGTACTCAGATGGAAAACCATATAGTACAAAGGGAAAGTGACATGAAAAAGAATAATTTTCAATTAACTCAAGATGAATTTAAGGCTCTATCAAAAAAAACAAGAGAGGAGTTAATGCTTACTAGCCCATCTTCCATATTAGATGCATTGGGCATTGAATATAAAGAAAAAAATGCTCAGTATGAATTTAAAGTACGAAGCAATGAAGAAATGGTAAGTGCAACTCTATACATAGACCAAAAAGGTGAATGGAAATATAAGGATTCTAGCAATGTAAACAAAGGAGCAATTGAAAACCTCATAATGGATACTACAAATGCGACTTACAAAGAAGCACTTGAATATGCAGTAGTTAATTCACATGTGCGAGATTATGTAAGAGAAAAACTTGATGAACTTAAAGGTAAAAATGTAAGTAAAAAATCTGTAAATCTCACTCTTAAAAGAGAAGAGAATATTATAAAATCAAAGTCACAAGTAAATTCAAAAGCTAAAGGTTTAGTAAGTAGATCTCAAAGTATTCGTACTTCACGGAATAAAAATTTAGAAATCGAACAGGAGAGATAATAAAAGATGGATACATTCTTTAATGAAATATATAATTTAGTTACTAGTCCAATATTTCTTATAATAGCAGGAATTTTATATTTTATGTATCGTGACACATCAAAAAATATAAATGGTTTTAGATATGTGAAATATCCTTTTTCCTCCAGTATCAATCCCATGAGAGTTGTAGATGGTAGAATGTGGACAAGTACCGCAATTATAAGATCACGATTAAATAAAAAGTCAGAACATGATTTTTATATAGGAAATTTTAGATATTCACCTAAAGTCCTGCAAAAATGTCATATGCCTACTGCATTTAAAACATTTAATGAAAAAACAAAAATTTACCTCCAACGAAATAAATTGAAACAAACCACTTTAGTATGGGGTGGGATGGGTTCAGGAAAAACTGTTTTCTTCTTAAATTTACTTGATCAAATTGATAAATACGATAATGCACTTATACATGATGGTGGAAAATTAGAAATGGTCTCAAAACTATATAATCCTATGCGCGATATAATTTTTAATCCTTATGATAATAGAGCAACAATTCATAACTTACTAAATGAAGATACCGCAATACAGTTACACTTTTTTGAACTTTTGCTAAAAAGTAAAAGTGGTAAAGAAGTTAACTTTTTTTCTACAGGGGCATCGGAACACTTGAGAAATATTTCACTTTCAACAAATGCACAAAATTTTCACACTACGAAGAAAAAATGGGCATATTTTATGGATAGAGTTGAGGCACTAATTAATGATGTAATGATTAACGGAGAAAGCAAAAGTGAAAGAGATGTTGTTGCTACACTCAAACAGGTTCTAACGCCATTGCAGCTTATGAATTTTAGAATTCAGAATGGAGCAAATACTTTTACAATAAATAATTTTTTAGATAGGAATCATGCGGCAAAGCTTTTTGTTTCGTATCCTCCAGCATTACGACCTATTGTGCAAAATATTTCATCGGCGTTTATTGCACTTTTTACAATGGTTCATTTATCAAGAGAGGATACCAAAAAGAAGCACCATCTTTATCTTATAGATGAGCTGTCTAGCTACTTAAGAATGTTAAATGATACAGAAACACTAAAAGATCAAGTAGAGCTTCTTAGAAGTAAAGGGGGAATATTTATTGGTGGATTACAGGGTGATGATGAAGAAGAAAAATATAATCAAATACTAGATAAAACAGTACATCAAAAATTTTATTTTAGAACTGATGGTCTTAAAACAAAAGAGTCCTTAATAAAAAAAGTTGGTAAAGTTAAATATATTTATGCCAATAAAACAAAAAGTATCAATGCTTCAAAGCAGGATGGAGGAAGAACTTATACACTAGCAAATGCAGATACAAATGTAATAAAAGAAGATGATTTTTTGGCATTGGGTGACAAGTATGAGTATATTGCAATTATAGGTGACATATTATACCGTGGATACACACCACTTCCTCTCGATGAATTGAATGGTAATAAACGGGCGGAACCATTTATTGAATATAGGTATAGAAAAAATTTTGAAGATTTATTAGCCGAAAAATATGATAAGTTATCAGTATAATATAATTGGAATTTACATTAAGGTTGTAAAACCACCGGGACTATTAGCCTTTCAGATAAAAAGAGTAAGCTTTTCGCGAGATATGATGATGCTAATGTATATTTTAGTAAATAAAGAGAAAATAATGTATCAAGACGAAAAGAACTGTGTCGATGCATCCTGTATTCCCAGATAGAGCAGTTTCAGTACACTATATCTTGTAAATCCGAATCAGTTTCTAATGAGCATCGTTCAATTGCAGCCATTCCTAAAAGGCTTATAAAACCCTTCATCAGCAAGCTCTAAAAGCTCTCTGTCACCACGACTGTCACCGTAGGCATAGATGTGATCGTAATCATCAAGATTGTACTGTTCGTGGACTCTGTTGGCTTTTTCTATGCCGTAGCAGTTCTTGGTGAGGAACTTGCCTATTACTCTGCCGTCTTTGATCTCTAGTTTTGTGGCTATGAGAGCAAGACCATGTTTGTCACACCATGGTTTGAGCCAACACTCTATGGATGCAGAGACGATGACGATCTTGTGTCCTTGCTCTTTGTGCCATGCTATCTTTTCCATGGCTTTTGGGCGAAGGATGGTGTCGATGTGCTTGAGGGAGTATTCGTTGGCTACTTGCATGAACTTCTCTTCTGGCATACCTTTGAAGAAGTATGAGAGCATGTATTGTTTGGCTTTGTAGTTGGGGATGAGTTTGAGTTTGTAGGCGGTGAGCATGGGAGATAGGGCTACCATGCCTATGGCAAACTTAGTATCACCGACGACGAAGCGTATGAACTTGATGAGGCTGTCGTCTGTGGTGATGGTGCCGTCGAAGTCAAAGAGAGTTAGTCTCATATACTTGTTTTTTCTGACAATTGTTTATATAGATATATGAATATATAATAAATCAAAATAATTTGTAAAATAATGAATATATTGTTTGCAATAGAAGTATCTATAGATAATTTTTTTGAAGCAATATTGAAGATAGAGGCAATATACCATTGCAGAATTACTGAACTTAAAACCAAATACTTTATATTTGAACTAATTCTATCAGTATAAAATACAAACCATAAGGGTAAAATAAGTAAAACAAAATCATAACCCAGATGGAAAAATATTATTAATGACAATAGTGATAAAAAAGATAATAGCATCAAATCAGAAGACTTATTGTTGCCTTTCTTAGTAAAAATATTTACTACAAAATATAATATTATTGCAATAGAAAGATATGCTAAAGAGATTGGTATATCAAATCTCTTTACTATACCAAATATATCAATTTCTCCGATATTTGTAGCTGTCATCGCTGTCTGAATTGGACCAAAGAAAAAATCCATAATTGGTTGGTTGATCCAGTATGCTACAAATAATGTAAGAAGTATATGAACTAATGTAGATACTACAATAGCTTTGTACGACTTCTTATAAATAAAAAATAAAGTTAGTGGAAACGTTATCGTGTATTTAAACCATGAGATGGCAAGAAGTATTCCAGATAATATAGGTTTATCTTTCGAATAAATAAGTGCCCATATAAAAGATGCCATTACAAATAATGCGTGTTGTCCATTCCCTAATACAGTTCTCCAAGATGCACCACCCAAAAATAGTAAAACTATAAAAAACAGGATTTTTTTCTTCTTTATTGGAAAAAGACGTTGTAAACCAATCAGTATTAAAATGGTGAATATTAGGTTAGAAACAGCCCAAGCTAGCTTAGCCATATTCCAATCCATAGCTGCATATGGCCATAAGAAAATATATGCTGAAGCAGGGTAATTAGGTGCTTGGGACATCATGAATGGATTTTCTATTTTTCCTTCTTTGAATTCTGCATATTGTTGATATGGATTGTGATGTTCCATTAAGATTTTACTTGGTCCCCATTGATAATCTTGACTACGACCATCTTTGAATGCACCAGATGTAAAACCAATATAAATTGATAGTAAAGTAAATAGAGTAAAGAGAATTAATAATATTTTTTTAATCAACATACTATTCATATACTCATCCCCTTAAACTTCCACTCAGGTATAATCTTTATTACCATCATTACCCATTTCCAAATCCACTTAGTATAAAGCACGTTTTTACCACTCTGCTGTGCCTTATAAATATCACTAGCCACCTCTTCAGGCTGAGCCGTCAACTTCTCAGGTAGATCCATGTCTTCCGTCATCTTCGTAGCCACAAACCCGGGCTTCACTGTCAATACATGCACTTGTGATTCATAAAGTCTGTTTCTAAGACCAGAGAGATAAGCAGTCAATGCTGCTTTAGCTGAACCATAAATGTAGTTACTCTTACGACCACGGTCTCCAGCAACGGAACTAATGCCCACTATAAATCCACTCTTTCTCTTTTCAAAGTCATTAGCGATGATGTTAAAAAGACTCACTACACCTGTATAGTTAGTGTCCATGATTTTCTGTGCTTCAGTAAAGTCTGACTGAGCTTTCTCTTGGTCTCCAAGATACCCAACAGCAGAGACAACACCAAGTGGTTTCTCATCTAGATTGTCATAGAAGGCTTGATGACTTTTATAGTCTAAGATATCCAGTTCTACAAGCTTCACCTCTTTTTGTGTACGAGTAATGACATCTTTTGCAAACTCTTCTAGTTCGCTTACATTTCTAGCAGCAAGGTAAAGGTCATAGCCATTCTTTGCATACTCTCTTGCTGTTGCTTTAGCAATATCACTCTTTGCTCCAATAATTAATATATAGCTCATATTATATTCCTACTCTCTTTGATTGTAATGACTGGAACTTAGTGTCCATCTTGTTCTCTTGTCTGTATGTTCTAAATTTCTCTATGTTTGGGTAGCCTTTTTCAAAGGTCTCTTTACTGACTCTTACATCTTTAGTAAGGTAGATTCTGCCCTTGTGTTTGACTACGATTTCATCTAATTTGTCTAGCAATTCAAACAGACCCTTTTCTATCTTAAAGTCAAGTGCAAGACTGTAACCTTCTATGGGGAATGAGAGCCAGTTGTCATTGGCTTTACCGTAGAGTTTAAGCACTGCAAGGAAAGAACCTTTACCTGAGTCAGAGATAGCTGTTAAGATCTCTTCTAAGCCCTCGTAGCTTGTCTCTTTAGGTAAGATGAACTGATACTGGGTAAAACCATTCTTTCCGTAAATACGGTTCCAGTAACCGATGGCATCTAGTGGGTAGAAGAAAGTATCTATATCTACTCTCTGTTTAGAGACACCATCTTTAGCTTTACCGTAGTAGAGCCAGTTAAAAGCTCTAACACTCCAGTTGTTAAGAGCAAAGCTTGGGAAGTTAAAAGGGATATATTTTTGTGCTTTAAGTTTGTAGTTGAGCTTGCCATCATTTCTAAAATCTCCGACCATCAAGAGACATTTACCTATCTCATCCCCTTTGGCGAGACAGTCTATCCACGCTACTGAGTATGGTTTGTCTTGGTACTCTTCAAAAGCTGTAAAAGTATCTTTGAGGTTTTTGGTTTTAATAGTGGTCTGGTCTATATATTGGGAGTTGATTTTCTTGAGATAGATCTTGGCATCTAAGATGACACCAGTTAGTCCCATACCTCCGCACGTAGCTTTCCAAAGGTCTGGATTGTTCTCTTTGGTACAGCTAACGACCTCACCATCTGCCAACATTATACTAAACTCTTCTACACATTCAGAGAAACAGCCTTCAACATGATGATTTTTCCCATGTACATCAGAAGCAATGGCACCACCTATGGTGATGAGTTTCGTTCCTGGTGTAACTTTGAGAAACCAGCCTCTTGGAACAAAGTGTTCCAGTATCTCCGAAAGTAGGACTCCTGCTTGAATATGTAGCAGCCCTTTCTCTTCATTGAAGTCCAGGAAGTAGTCTTTAGGCTTCACATTGATGATATTGGTACTTAACGCACTGTCACCATAACTTCTACCGTTACCGTAGGGGATGAGATCATCGTGTTCATTGATAATCTTTTTGAGATTATCTTCCGTGGTAAATTTAAATACTGTGTTTTTTATTTTGGGATACATTCCCCAGCTCATAAGGCTCATACTGTAATTTCCTCTTTATGAATAAATACAAACTTCTTGTCTAAGAAGTATTTGATGACGTAACCAATGCTAAGTCCGATGACGGCACCGAGATATTTGGCATTAGGATCTTGTGAAAGATGGTCAAAGGCGATCTCTGTTCCCCAGAAGATGATGGTAGTGAATACACCCATGAGTGAGTAGAGTGCAAACTTTTTGGCATCATCTTTTTTATCTTTGACTTCGTGGTAGAAGATAAATTTTTTGTCTAAGACATATTTAACGATGAGACCTGCTAGAGTTCCAATAAACATAGCAACATAGAGTGAACCCCATCCACCATAGACTCCAAAGCTGAAGTATTGAAAGAGCAGATTGAAAAGTGTGGAGATCACGGCAAAGATGATGTATTTTACGGCTGTCATGTTAGTAGAGTATCCATGCGAAAGAGACAATCCATCCAAGCAAAGTGAATTGCATGAAACGATCTTTAAGTACAATTCTTGTTGGTGAACCACTGTCTTTGAGTACAAAGGCTACCTGTAGATAGCGTAAGATACCCAAGATGACAAAGAGTGCAGTAAGATACAGATATTCACTGTGTGTTCTAGCAACTACTTCTGCTGATGTAGTATAGATGGTATAAGCAACAATAACAACTGAAGCCATAATAGCCATTGCCGTATCGAGAAACTGTAAGTTGTAACCATCAATCACCTTACGCATCTTTTTTCCTGTATCAAGATAGATGAGTACATCATCTCTTCGTTTAGCCAATGCCATAAAAAGTGCCAAGAGGAAGGTCATAATGACAATCCACATAGAGAGAGGGATGTCTGTTACTGCTGAACCAATGAAGAGACGTAAGACAAAACCAATGGCAATAATGGTCACATCTAAGATAGCAACATGTTTGAGATAGAAACTATAAGCAATATTCATAGCAACATAGGCAGCAAGTATGCCCACTGCTTTAAGTGAGAGTGTTGCCATAAGTGCAAAGCCTGCTGTTGCTAGCACTACCATGATGACAATAGCCTGAGACTTAGAAATAGCACCAGATGCTAAAGGACGAAATTTTTTCTTTGGGTGTTGTTTGTCTTCTTCTATGTCGTGATAGTCGTTTAAGGTGTAGATGGCAGAGGCTGTTAGGGAAAATGCTATGAATGCTATGAAGGCATTCAGAAGTAACCCTGTGTCTGTGATTTTTAGTGCAAAGAAGAGTGGGAGGAAGATGAATAGGTTTTTTATGTATTGGTGGGGACGCATAAGTTTAATGAGTGATGTTGCAGACAATATATGGTTCTCCCCTTCATGAAAATAAGGCAATATTATACACAATATAGGCTTTGTCCTCTTTACACTCAATAAAAGAAGTAGCCGTAAACAACTGGGCAAACCTATCAACTTTTATGGTAAATTAAGTCATGGAGTGAGAAAAGATGATTCAAAAAAAGAGATGAGTGTTCTTGATTTAAAAGCCCACTATCACGGGGATAAATACGTCAAAGAGGTATTTAAACTACTTCCGGATTTCGATGATGAATATTTAATTAAAAGAGTCTTTTTGAGGATTATCAACCTTGGGGTAATAAATGGCTATTGGAAAGTTGCTTAGGGGTGGTTTTTTGGCGAAGGTATTGTAATATTAAATTCATTATTTCACTCTGGAGAGTGATCCTTGCAGGAAGCAGTGTTACTCCTTCTTGCTGCTACTGATTTGTTCTATCATCCTTCAAGCGATTGCTATTCGCAACCTACAGCCATCATGATGATGAAAAATCTCTAACCACAATTCATATTTTCTTACAACCAAAACAGACATAACAATTTTCACCACTACTGTAAAGACCAAGCTCAAGGCATAACAAACTCTAAGCGAGTTTGACCTACGGCACTTATACTTGAGTCCTATGCTAACGCTTCGGAGTCTTGACAACTTAACGTGGTGAAAATTGTATAGAGGGTCGGTATGAGTCTTAACCTACATGGAAAATTTATAGACTTAAAGGATTGAAGATGTTAAAAGATTACAGCATGGAGCAGTTGCTTCAGATGGTTCAAGAAAAAGCTTTAGAGTATAAATCAGATCGTATCACTTCGGCAGCAGATGCCTATGCTTCATTGGCAGAGTATGCTTGTGAGAGTAAAGAACACTTCTTGCTAATCACTTTGGATGGTGCATCAAAGGTCATAGAGAAGAGAGTAATCCATATTGGAACTTTAAATCAGAGTCTAGTTCATCCAAGAGAGGTCTTTAGACCGGCTATCCTTGACAATGCAGCAGGAGTGATCATTGCACATAATCATCCAAGTGGAACATTGGAAGCAAGTCGTGCAGATGTTCAGATCACTCAGAGACTTAAAGATGTTGCCAAGTTGGTTGGAATTGAGTTATTGGATCATGTGATTCTTAGTAAGCATGGTTATTACTCATTCAGCGATGAAGGTATTTTATAGAGACAAGTCAACGTTAAATAGGGATTTGTTAATCCTGCATCTGGAGCCACTCCAACATGACCAAGAGCATATATACTCATTTATTTTATAACTCAAAAATTAAAAGAGGCTGTTAATTTTTGAGTTGCTTCAAATCGTTTATTTGGTATTAAATGACTGTATCTCAAGGTCATTTCTAAGGTTTTATGCCCAAGCTGCTCTTTGATATGCAAAATATCAAGTCCTTCCATGGCTAACCAACTGGCATGAGTATGTCGTAAGCTGTGGGCGGTAATTTTGCTTTGAGTATCTTTTTGCTTGTTCCCAGGGATTATACTCTCTAACGCTGTTAGAAAATGAGCTGGCATTCTTAAAATGTTTCCCCCTGTGCTAGTGCTTATAACCAAATCAGATTTCTTATTTTTTTCTAAATCTTGAAGAGTTTCTAGTAAAATATCATTTATGTATATATGTCTAGCATTTCCATTTTTCGTTTTTTTAAAATAGATAGTCTTAGTTTTGTAGTTAATATCATTCCACTTTAATCCATATTCAAGATTATTTTTATTTTTTTGAGAACTTGCACCTGTAATTTCGCTAAATCTTGCACCTGTAAATAATAGCAATACCGTTAAATGATAAGTTTGTATATCTAATGCTTTAAGAATTTCCAATAGGTTTTTGGCTTGCTCTTTTGTCAAAAATGCTTGTCGTTGATTATCTATCTCTGGCATTTTGACTTTACCGTTTGCTAACGGATTGGTGAAATTCTTAATAATCTCATGTTTAATCGCATAATTTATAATGGTTCTAGCTAATGTCAGTTGATGCTTAACTGTTTGTGCTGATAGTTTTTTACCATTGATTGTTTTTTCCAAAAGACTTTGTTTAAAATCTTCAAAATCTAATGATGTTAAACTTTTAACCGCCCTATTCCCAAAAACTGGTTCTATGTGTTTATCATAATTCCATATATCCATTTGATATGATTTTTTATTAGCTATGGCATACTTTTTAAACTCACCCCAGATATCATTAAATTTTATCTTGGTAACTCTGGAACCTTTGATGATAGGCTCTTGGTCATGTTGCAGTTTATATTTTATTTCGATTAATCTGGAATAAGCATCTCTTGCAGTAAAATCTGAACTTTTTGTTTTTTTTCCCACCAATACTTTTACAGGCTTGCCTACCTCGTTTCGATAGTTTATATAATAGGAAATATCCCCATTTTTAAGTTCATTTTTCCATACACCTTCATATTTCCCTCCAACTGGTTTAAGTGCCATGATTGATATCCATAAATTTCTCTTTCTTTTGGTATAATTACATTTTTAGCCTTGGTATTTAACTGGTTTATTAGTTAATTCCACTTATCAGATATTTTCATTAGGAAAGCTCGATAAGATACTTAGAAAAATTATATCATAAAAGCTATTTTTTACTACACTTTTTACTACAAATATTGAAAAAGTATCTATTTAATTGAAAAGGATTGAAATTTAACATAAGCTATACAGAGACGAGCATAGCGGTATTTGTGTAAATTTGAAAGGTTGTGAAAAAGTATGAAAAAGTATGAAAAAAAGACTTAGGATCTGGTGCCTAACGGTGTGGAGGTTCGAGTCCTCTCATCCGCACCATCTATTTATATATAATCCTCACAAACAACGAATACACCGATAACAGAGACACTTTTTAAGATTTACCATTTTTCTTTTTGCTGCTCAACATTCTATTTTTTAGT
>Ga0256828_1001165_pt1 | contig 16711 bp, 15 predicted proteins | sample CV88metaG_FD_185993 | JGI IMG/M metagenome (GOLD analysis project Ga0256828, IMG submission 185993) | Hydrothermal vent microbial communities from East Pacific Rise, Pacific Ocean - CV88 | ecosystem: Environmental > Aquatic > Marine > Hydrothermal vents | place: Pacific Ocean: East Pacific Rise...
AGTACAATACGATGGAAACTGTTTTACTCCACTTGCACCCTCATTTAAAATAATAAGAGCCTTTATCTCATAGTCTGGAAAGATAATTTCTAAAAGAGCTTTCTTTTTACGTAAACGTTTACGAAGTTTTAAAACAGATTTAACAAGTGTCATTTCAACAAAATAAAGCTCTTTATTTTTTGTAATAAACATTGCATCAAATTCACTAATCTCTCTACTTTTTGTTCTATAAACAATTTGTTGTTTTTCACTAATTGAGAGAGTATTGGGGTTTGATTTGTCTTTATTTTGATGAAACCCTTTTAAAATAAATTTTTCAATATAATCATTCTCTTGAGCATAACGTAAAAGTTTTTCATAAATGAAATTTTCATATACTTCACCCTCAAAAGAACGGTATGAACTTAAATAAGCTGGATCATCTTCAGCAACTCCTTTCTCCTTAAGAGAAAGAAGATGATTAATATTGTAATCATAATGTAAAAGATTATCAAAAATATCATCTGATGATAAAGTTTGAATCGAGTTACTAATCTCTAACATAACTAAGAAACTATCCCACTATTTTTAAAAAAATCATCAATTGTATCTCTAAAAAGAGCAATATCTGTTATACGATTTACTTCATTACGTAAAGCAGACGCACCTCTATACCCTTTTGAGTATGTATGAACATGCTTTCTAAACATAATTGCTCCTCTCTCTCCATAAAATTTTATCATCTCATCAAAATGTTCTAAAATTATTTGATGTTTAACCTCTAAACTTACTTCACTAGAACCAGTTTTTAGTTGATGAAAAATCCAAGGAGCACCAACAGCACCACGCCCTATCATAACACCATCACAACCTGTATGTTCTAAAACCCATTGAGCTTTTTCATACGAATCTATATCACCATTTGCAATAACTGGAATTGAAACAGCTTCTTTTATCTCTTTAATCGCATCATAATCTACAGCTGCTTTAAACTTACCTGCACGTGTTCTTCCATGAACTGCTAAAAAGTCTGCTCCATTATCTTCAACAACTTTTGCAATATCTACATGGTTTTTCTTCTCAAAACCTAAACGAATTTTTACAGTTGTTAACTCTTTGTTTGATGTCTCTTTAATTGTTTTGATAATATTACCCATTAAAGGTAAATCAAGAAGTAAAGAACTTCCACTTCCATGACTTACAACTTTAGGAACAGGGCATCCACAATTGAGGTCTATTATATCAATTCCCTCTTGCTCATTTAAAATCTCAACTGCTTTTTTAACAATATCTACATTTGAACCTGCAATTTGAACAGAGTAAGGATCTTCATTTGGAGCTTTTTGAAGCATATGGAGAGTTTTTTGTGAACCGTGTGCTAAAGCATTGGAGCTTATCATCTCACTTACTGTAAGATCTGCTCCAAATTTTTTTACAACACTACGAAATGGTAAATCTGTAAAGCCCGCTAAAGGGGCTAATACATAGATAGGTTTTTCAAAAGATAAATTTTTTAACATAACTACTTAAAGAAATAAAGAGATATCAAAACTATTTTGATGAGACTCTTTTAACGCAGCATACGCTTTAAATTTAAGATACTCATCCTCTTGTGAAGTTTCTAAGATTTCATGAGCAACACTTAACATCTCTAGATCAAATAGTGTATAAAGGTAAGCTTCCATTGCAATCTCATTTTTCTGAGAAAGTGCTTCAAAAAGTTTAATTCTTTGATCTGGCTCCATACCATTTGCTAAAATCATAGATGCCTCAATATACTCTTTTGCATTTAGATCAAGTAATGCAAAAAGTTCCATAATTTGTTCATTACTCATCTCGATACTATGTTCACCATGGTTAACTCTTTCTAAAATAGCAAATAATGCCTCTTTAGTCATTAAAGATTTATGTTGCATAATTCCATTTACAGAATAAGTTTTTGCATAACGTACATAAGCTTCTTTACAAAGATCTTCATCATAATTTGATTGATCTTTTAAAATCTCTTCAGCACTTAAATCACCATTTCTAAACTTGTTTCTATTGTTTTGAATAACAAGTGGATTGGATGGTTTTAAACCATATTGACGTAAATCTACACTTACACCCTCTTCAATATCACTTAATACTCTAAGTACAGCATTAATCTTATCATTTGTTGTGTTTTTAGAGATATTTGCATTTGGTTTTAGTGAAGAGTTATCTAAAATGTCACCAATAAGTTTATAACGTTCTGTTCTATAAAGGTGCTTTCTCTCTTTTTTAGCTAAAAATGCATCTACTAAAGACTCTGTAATTTCATTATAATCTTTATCATACTTACGCATTTTAAGGTTATTTACCATTGAATGAAATGCCATATGAAAAACACTAAAAATAAATAAAATAATTGCAGGAACTACAACTAAAAGTGCAATGTGAAGAGGTGGAATTACAATTCCATAAATCTCTAAGCCCATTGTATCTTTTGTTATATGGGTATAAACATACCAACCTATAAAACCAAGTAGCATCAATGATGCTAGTGTGTATCTTTTAATATACATAAAGAATCCTTCCTATTTCGATTTTTCTACAATACCTCTACAATCTATACAGTAGATTGCATGAGGTTTTACTTTTAGACGTTGAAAACCTATCTCATCTTCACACATTGCACAAATACCATATTCGCCATCAGCAATTTTTTGCAATGCAACATCTATCTCTTTTAACTCTTGTTTTTGTTGTTCTACTACTTTACTCTCAACCATAGAACTATTATTTACTGAAGCATGATCTCCCTCATCGTTAAGTTCTAACGAGTTTAACTGCTCTAATTCATCATTTACACCAGATATATTAGCTAAAATCTGTTTTTTACGACTCTCTAAAATATCCTTAAAATACTGTAATTCACTCTCTTGCAATATTTCCCCCTATTTATGATATGGATGGTTACTTAAAATAGAAAAACCTCTATAAATTTGTTCTAAAAGCACAGCTTTAGCAATTTTATGACTCATTGTTAGTTTCCCCAAACTAATCACTTTATCACTCTTTTTTAAAAATTGCTCTTCAAACCCATATGCCCCACCAATAAAAAATCTTACACTATTTTTATCTTCTAAAAGTTTACTAAACTCAAAACTATCCAACTCTTTTCCAGCTGGATGCAAAGTGATAGAGTAAGACTTTTCTAAATAAGGTTCAAAAACCTTAGTATAAGCTTTTTGTGAAGCTTCTGGAGATACAGTATGTGCTTTTACAACATCTTTTGGAAAAAGCTCAATATCTTCAACCTTTGCAAAGCGAGAAATCATTTTTTGAAGATCTTTATATAAAGGATCGTATAAAGTTTTCTCTTTTTTTGCAATAGATAATATCTCTAATTTCATGAAAGTAACCCACTTCCAATTACATGATATGTCACATGTTTAAATTTATCTGTTTTTTTTACGCCGCCAATTGCTGCAACGTAATGTTTCGAAAAAGATGCTATCTCATCGAGTTTATTACCCAAAATAGTACTTACATCTACTTTTGTAGAGGTTGTTCTATAAGCTCCCAACCCAATATAATTTAAGTCAAATTGATTTGCTTCTAAAACTTCCTCTTTATTGTGTGTAGAGATACCAAAAATTTTATCTTTTCCTATAACTTTACGTACAATAGCAACACTCTTTTTTAAAGAGTTATCTATCTCTTTTAAATCCTCTTGCCCCAAATGCACTCCGTCACAAAACTCAACTAACTCATATTTGTCATTTACAATTAAAAAGCCATCAAAAAGCTTACGTAACGTAATAAGTGCTTTTTTTATCGTTTGTAAATCGGCATCTTTGTTTCTATATTGAATTATCTCTGCATTATGCTTCTTCGCAATAGAAACATACTCCTCTAAAGAGAGTTGATGCTTATCGAGCATTGCTTGATCACAAAGTGCATAAAGTCTCATCTTACGATTCAACCTTTAAAAGAGTAAGAAGATCAGAAAGAGTCTTTTTAAGCTGATTTCTATTTACAATCATATCAATAGAACCTTTCTCTAGTAAAAACTCTGCCCTTTGAAAGCCATCTGGAAGTGCTGAACCAATTGTCTGTTCAATTACACGTTGACCTGCAAACCCAACTAAAGCACCAGGTTCCGCGATAATAATATCTCCAAGTGTCGCAAACGAAGCACTTACTCCACCCATTGTAGGATCTGTTAAAACAGAAATATATGGCAAGTTGTGGTTAGCTAATTTTGCAAGTGCTGCTGAAGTTTTACTCATTTGAAGTAATGAGAAAGTACTCTCTTGCATTCTTGCACCACCAGAAGCACTTAAAATAATAAGCCCCTCTTTATTCTCAATTGCACGATTTACTGCTCTTACAATCTTCTCACCCTCTACAGAACCAAGTGAACCACCCATAAATGCAAAGTCAAAAATTACAATCTGAGCAGAAACACCATTCATTTTTAAAGAGCCTGCAACAACTGAAGATTTACGACCAGTTTTTGCAAACCCCTCTTCAATTCTTTTTTTATAAGGTTTTTTATCTGTAAAGTTTAAAGGGTCAACAGGTTCTAAATTTGCATCATGCTCAACAAATGTACCCTCATCTGCTAAAAGTGCTATACGCTCTTTTACACCAATACGAAGGTGAAAACCACACTTTGGACAAACATAGTTTTGATTTTCTACCTCTTTATAATACATAAGTGCAGAACAAGATTTACATTTAATCCAGTGAGATGCTGTATCAGATTTTGGTTGTGGTTTATATTCTTGATTTCTTGAAAAAAAGCTTAAAATATTCAAAAGAAATTCCTTATCTATAAATTGTTAGATTATAGCGAATTCTCGCTTAATCTCTATGCCTATAAAAAAGGCATAGTAAAAGTTATGCTAAAAGAGATTTAGCAATACTTCTTGCAGCTTCACGACCATCATATGCAGCACGAACTACAAGGTCAGCACCACGGTAACAATCTCCACCTGCATAGATACCTGGTGTTGTTGTTTCATGAGTCTCTTCATTAATAACAATTCCACCCCAACTATTTGTATCTATACCATTTTCAGCTAAAAATGAAGGTGTATCCATATCAAAACCAAGTGCCATAATAACTACATCAGCATTAATACGTGTTTCACTCCCTTTTACCTCTTCCATTTTTTGACGACCACTCTCATCACGTGCACCAAGTGTTGTTTTTACATACTCAACAGCAATTGCTTCACCATTTTCATTAAGAACAATCTCTTTTGGAGAAGCTAAGAAAGTAAAATCAACTCCCTCTTCCATTGCATTTTTGTACTCTTTTTTACTACCTGGCATATTGTTTTCATCACGACGGTAAAGACAAGTTACATTTTTTGCACCTTCACGTTTTGCAGTACGTAAACAGTCCATTGCAGTATCACCACCACCAATAACTACAACATTTAAGTCTTTAAAGTCAAACTTTTTATCGTACGGTGCATTAAAATTCTTTTTCTGAATAGCAGTTAAATACTCCATTGCATCATAAACATTCGATACATTTTCACCAGTTAAACCAGCACGTTTTGCCTTTGTAGAACCAATACCAATAAAAATAGCATCATGTGTATTTGTAATCTCTTCAAAGCTAATATCTTTTCCAACTTCACAATTAAGTACAAGAGTCATCCCTGCATCTTTTAAAAGATTTACACGACGCTCAACTATTTTTTTATCAAGTTTAAAGTTTGGAATACCATATGTTAAAAGTCCACCTGCACGGTCAGCTCTTTCATACATAGTTACAGCAATTCCTGAGCGTAAAAGGTATGTAGCAGCAGAAAGACCAGCAGGTCCACTTCCAATAATTGCTACTTTTTTATCTGTTGTAATTCCAGGAAATTCAGGTTTAAGACCAGCTTTAAAACCTTTTTCTGTAATATGCGTTTCAACAGAACCAATTGTGATAGCACCATGACCATCATTTAATGTACAATCACCTTCACAAAGTCTATCGTGTGGACAAACTCTACCCATAACTTCAGGAAATGGAGATGGCTCATTTGAAAGTTTAAATGCAAACTCTAAATCTTTTTGACTTACAGCTTTAAGCCATTGAGGAATATAGTTGTGAAGTGGACATTTATTTAAACAAAATGGATCTCCACACTGAATACAACGCTCACTTTGTGATGCAGCATTACCTGCATCAAAAACTTCATAGATCTCATTAAAATCTTTAATTCTTTCTACTACTAATCTTTTTTCGGGATCAACTCTTTCAGTATTTAAAAATTCTCTCATATTAATCTCCATTCTCTAAGTTAAGAGGTAGTTTTGTTAAGTTTTTAGGGCGAACAAGCCAGAAGTTTCTCACCTCTACTCTAAAGTTTTCAAGTAAATCTTTTGCTTTTTTACTATCTGTTTCAACTACATAATCTTTCAGTAATTTTTTAAGTAGATGACGTGCATCTGAACCTTCATCAGTATCGATTCTTACAGGCTCTACAAGTTCACGGTTTACATTTTCAATAAATGTATGATCTTGATCATAAACAAATGCAACACCACCTGTCATACCAGCACCGAAGTTAATACCAGTACGTCCAAGAATAGCAACAATACCACCTGTCATATACTCACAAGCATTGTCTCCACTACCTTCAACAATTGCAATAGCACCTGAGTTACGTACAGCAAAACGCTCACCTACACTACCAGAGATATAAAGCTTACCACCTGTTGCACCATATAAACAAGTGTTACCACCAGCACTAAACTCTTCACCCTCATTTTTAGATGTAATAATGATTTTACCACCATGCATACCTTTACCAAGGTAATCATTTGCTACACCTTTGAGGTAAATAGACACTCCATTGATTAAAAATGCACCAAGAGCTTGACCAGCAACACCCTCTAAGTTAATTTTGATTGTATCAGATTTTAATCCGCTATCTCCATAATACTCTGCAATTTCACCAGAAACTAATGCACCAAAACTTCTATGAATGTTTTTAATTTCACGCTCAATTTTAATTGGCTGATCTGGATGCTTAATAGCTACCATAGCCTCTTTTAAAACATCGTGCTCAAAAGAGTTATCATCAAATGGCTCATTAAATGGTTGTTGTACAGTATTTACACCCTCTTCTTGGTGTAAAATATTTGAGAAGTCAAATTTTTGTGCAAACTCTTCATCTTTTACTTTTAGAATATCTGAACGACCAATCATCTCTTCCATTGTTCTAAAGCCAAGTTCTGCCATAATTGAGCGAACATCTTCAGCTAAAAGAGTAAAGAAGTTAATAACTTGATCCACATGCCCTCTAAAGAACTCTTCACGAAGTTTTTCATTTTGTGTTGCAATACCAACAGAACATTTATTTACATGACAAATACGAAGCATTTTACAACCAACAATTGTAAGTACACCTGTACCAAATGCAAAACTCTCTGCACCTAAAAGTGCTGCTTTTACAACATCTAAACCAGTTTTTAAACCACCATCTGTCTGTACTTCAACCAATCCACGTAAGTTGTTTGCTTTAAGAGCATTATGTGCTTCAGCAAGACCAATCTCCCATGGGTTACCAGCAAATTTAATAGAAGTAAGTGGAGCAGCACCTGTACCACCATCTCCACCAGAGATAATGATTTTATCTGCATACGCTTTTGCAACACCTGCGGCAATTGTTCCAACACCAATTGTAGAAACAAGTTTAACTGCAACTTTTGCTTTAGGGTTTACTTGTTTCATATCAAAGATTAATTGCGCTAAATCTTCAATTGAGTAGATATCGTGGTGTGGTGGTGGTGAAATAAGTGTAACACCTGGAACAGTATGACGAAGTTTACCAATAAGTGGTGTAACTTTATGCCCTGGAAGTTGTCCACCCTCACCTGGTTTTGCACCTTGAGCAACTTTGATTTGAATCTCTTCAGCACTTCTAAGGTAAGCTGGAGTTACACCAAAACGACCCGATGCAACTTGTTTAATTTTAGAAACTCTTTCTGTTCCAAAACGAGCTTTATCCTCTCCACCTTCACCAGAGTTTGATTGTCCACCAATTCTGTTCATTGCAATAGCAAGTGTTTCGTGTGCTTCTGGAGAGATTGAACCTAAACTCATTGCAGCTGAAGCGAAACGTTTAAAAATTGCCTCTTTTGGTTCAACTTCATCTATACTAATTGGAGCTCTGTCTGATTTAAATTCAAAGAAATCACGAATAAATTTAAGACCACGATTATTTACTAAGTTTTTAAATCTATCGAAATCCTCTTTTTTACCACTTTTTGCCATTGCATGGATAGCTTGAATAACAGCTGGACCAAAGTCGTGGTGTTCTTGTCCACTATAAAATTTATAGTATCCACCAATATTAAGTGGGAAAATTTTGTTAAATCCATCTTCATTAAATGCAGCTTTATGGTAACGTGATAATCTCTCATCTATATCTGCATAATCAAGTCCACCTAAAGCGCTATTTGAACTCTCAAAACAATCTTTTACAATATTGTCATTAAGACCTAAAATATCAAATAAACCTGAGTTTCTATACGATGCAATTGTAGAGATACCCATTTTTGACATAATTTTTAATAATCCACCATTAATTGCACTATAGATAGATTTTAGTGCTTCTTTTGGCTCCATTTTTAAAACATTTGAATTCTCTACCATACTTACAGCAGTTGAGAATAGTAGCGATGGATAAATTGCACTTGCACCATATCCAATAAGCACTGCTGCACTATGAGAATCTAAAACTTCACCAGTTACTGCTATAATAGAAACTAAATGGCGAATTTTTGCTTTTAAAAGTGCAAAGTTAATACGTCCAACAGCCATAGCCATAGGGATAACTTTATTCTCTGGACCAAACTCTGTATCATCTAAAATTACAATACGAGTCCCCTCATTTTTTACAGAATCGATAACTCTTTGAACAAGTGCTTCTAAAGATCCTTTTAAATCCTCTTTATATGCTGTAGAGAATGTTCCATAACGGTAATTTGCTTGATATCTTGGAGATTTTTCATCACCAAAAGATTTTAACACATCAAGCTTTTCACGTGTAATAATTGGAGAGATAGATTTTAAACGTTGTGCATGAGTTGGAAGCTCATCTAAAATATTATGCACTTCTCCAAAACCTGTATTTAAACTCATTACCACTTTTTCACGAATTGGGTCAATTGGTGGGTTTGTAACTTGAGCAAATTTTTGTTTAAAGAAATCTGTAAAGTTTCTTTGTTTGTTTGAGAATGCCGCAAGTGGAGTATCATCACCCATAGAACCAACAGCTTCTTTACCGTCGTTAATCATTGGCTCAATAACTTGTTCAATAATCTCTTGAGTAATATTAAAATAGCGTTGACGATTTACTAAATCTTTTGGATCAAAATCACACTCAGCTTTAAATGGCTCTTCAGTATGTTCTTGAAGGTAAATCATATGCTCATTAAGCCATTTCATATGAGGGTTAGAAGTTTTTAAGTAACCGTCAATATCTTTAGATTTTAAAAGTTTTCCAAATTTTAAGTCAAGTCCAATCATCTCACCAGATTGAAGCCTACCACGCTCTTTAATTTCATCTTCATCAATATCTACAACACCATACTCTGAAGCGATTAGAAGATTATCATCTTTAGTTACAATATATTTTGATGGACGAAGACCATTTCTATCGAGTACACAACCAATATAGCGACCATCTGTAATAGAAAATGCTGCTGGACCATCCCACGCTTCAAATACAGTTGATTGGTATTCATAAAATGCACGAAGCTCTGGATCCATATGTGGAGCATTTTGCCAAGCTGAAGGAATAACTGCACGTGCAGCTTTAAAGAAGTCCATACCATTTACAATTAAAAACTCAAAAAAGTTATCGGCACTTGCACTATCACTTGCACCCTCTTGTAATATTGGAAGGATTCTTTGAATCTCTTCATCTGTAAAAACATCACTTTTAATCGCTTCACTTTTAATCTCTACGTTAATACGGTTTCCTTCAACAGAGTTGATCTCACCATTGTGTGCAACTGCACGAAATGGTTGAGCTAAACGCCATTCTGGGAGTGTATTTGTTGAGAAACGTTGGTGGAAAAGTGAAAAAGAGATTTTAAAATCTGGATCTTGTAGATCTTCATAAAACTCTTTAATATGTGTAGGCATTACAAGCCCTTTGTATGAAAGCACTCTATTGCTCATAGAAGCGATGTAGAAATCTCTTTCATCTACAAGTTTATGCTCTGCTTCTTTACGTGAAAGATATAAAAGAGCCTCAAAACGTTTTGTAGCCATAATAGAATTAGGTGTAATAAATAGTTGTACAATATGTGGTAATGATTCTAGTGCTTGTGCACCAAGTGCTGCTGTATTTACAGGTACATCACGGTGTAATATAACTTTTAAATCATTTTTCTCACACATCTCTTCAATAACTTGAAGGTGTTCTCTATTTTTTGTAAAAACTGAAGCAACAGCAAATTGAGCAGGAAGTTCAATCCCCTCTTTTTGTGCTTCTTTTCTTAAAAATTCTTCTGGTAAAGAGAGTAAAAGACCACTTCCATCTCCAGTTTTTCCATCTGCTGCAACTGCACCACGGTGCATCATACGTTCAAGTGCTGTAACTGCATCATCTAAAATCTTGTGAGATGCTTTATTTTTAATGTTCGCAACAAGACCAAAACCACAGTTATCCTTAAACGATCTTAATAAATCATGATGTTCAACCATTTTCACTCCTAAAATCTACAAATCCATTATAAATTTGTTGTATTTTTAATCTCTTTTTAAAGATAGTTAGTCTATTTAAGAGAATAAGTTGCCTATATTGTACTATTTAAAGGTTTAAAAAAGTATAATTGTAAGGTAATTTTTAGAAGAAAATTAAAAAATGTGTATTTAGGAAGCAGTTTTATGCAAGGTTACATCGTCAATATAAATCCCGTAAAAGAGGAAGATTTAATAGTTACAATCTTAACAAACCACAACTTATATACACTTTATAGATTCTATGGTGCACGCCATGGAAGTATCAATATTGGATTTAAAATTGACTTTGAAGTTGAAAGCTCTTCTAAATCTACTATAGGAAGATTAAAAGATGTTATTCATATTGGATTTTCTTGGATCCATAACCATCAACTTTTAAAACTTTGGCAAGAGTTTAGTCATCTGTTTTTTAATCATCTTAAAGAAGCTGAGGAGCTCCATAGTTTCTATTTTGAACTTTTAGAGGAAGCCTCTTTTGAATGGGATAAACAAAATCCTAAACGTGTTGCGGTTGAATCTTATATAAAGCTTCTTAAACACGAAGGGCGCTTACATACAGAACAAACATGCTTTTTATGCTCTAAAAAAATTGAACAAAACATCGCTCTTATTCGTGCTTTTTTACCAACCCATACACAATGTTCTAAACGACCAACCATCAATAAAGCAGCACTTACAGAACTTTATGACAACAACTCCTCTTTATTTTTAAATGACCAAGAGATAGATATTTTATATACCACTTTACTTGAAGGACTCTAAATGTTAGATTTTAGCAACACTCCCCTTTTTGAGATACTCCAGAGTCTCAAACAAATACAGCAACCCCTTATTGAATTTAAAGTTTTAAACCCAGATACACAACCCCATAGCTATTCAGGAAAAGAGCTTGTTTTAGAGGATAAACCATACATTTACAGAAGCTACAAAAGCTACATGGAACTTGCTCAAGCTCTCCACTATAAATTTTTAACACCTCAACTCCTCAATAACAATGAAGTAGTTATACGACTTGAAAAACTACAACCAAAAAGCTTTCATAATGAACTACAATCAAACGAAAAATATGGAGTAAATTCTCTTTTTGGTGAAATTCATAAAAATGAGGAAAGTAGTTTTTTACACTACTATACACAAGCACTAAAACAGATAAAAATCTGTGAAAAAACAAGAGTTTTAAACCTTGGAGTCAATAGTGCAGATGAATTTGAAATAATTCAAATGTTATGTACAAACTTTCCAAATATTGAAATAGTTGGAATTGACTACTGCCCCTCTGCCATTACAAAAGCAAAAGAAAAATTTCAACACTCTCCTAATGTAACTTTTTATCAACACGATATTACACAACTTCAAGAGCTAAACTTAGGAAAGTTTGATGCACTTATAACCATAGGAACACTACAAAGTTCTAACCTTAACTTTAATGCAACCCTTATGGATATTGTACAAACTCATCTTACACAAAATAGCTCTTTAGTACTAGGTTTTCCAAATTGTCGATGGATAGATGGAGAGATGGTTTATGGTGCAAAAGTAAAAAACTATAATTTTTCAGAGATGGGACTTCTTTTTAAAGATGTAGTATTTGCAAAAAAATATCTCCAACAAAAAAAATTTAGAGTAACTATAAGTGGAAAAGATTATATCTTTTTAAGTGCTACGAAAATTATTTAATTTATTATATATTTATTATGGAGTTGTTTTCTTAGTATTTTTGCATCTGGTAAATAATACTCTACATAACTATGAAAAGCTTTTGAATGATTCATATGTACTAAATGTGCTAACTCATGCACAATAACATAGTCTTGTAACTCTTTTTCAACTTTAGCTAGTTGCATATTAAGGGTTATAACCCCATCAGAACTACAACTTCCCCATCTACTTTTTAAATTTTTAAAAACAATCTTTTTATATTCCACTTGCATCTGTTTTGCAAAATACTCAACTCTTTGCGTTAAGGATGTTTCATACTCCTCTTTTTGTGGTTTTTGCACTAAAAAAAGTGTTATTTTTTGCTGAAGAAGTGCAATTTTTTTTAAAAGCCACTTCTCTTTTTTTATTAAAAGTTCCTCTATAAAAACTGTAGAAGTTTTCGGTGGAGTTTTTAATACTATTTTAACTTCATGTTGCACTTTTTTTAAAGATAAAGAGAGGTTTTTCAACCCCTTTTTTTCAATATAAATTATCTCTAAATTATGAAAATTAATTTGTTTCATATGGTATTGGATCTTTTATACCTGCTTGTTTAAAACCATTTAAGCGTAAACGGCAACTATCACATACCCCACATGCTTTATCTTCATTTTTATAACAACTCCACGTTAAATGTAGTGGCACATCATATTGAAGCGCTTCTTGAACAATTTGTGATTTTTTAAGATGCACAAGGGGCATTGCTATTTTTATATTTGTTTCATCTTTTGTTCCTAAATTAATCGCTTTTTGCATCGCTTCTATATAGTTTTCTCTACAATCAGGATAGCCACTGCTGTCTTCTTCCACTACACCTATTGCAATAAGTTCTGCACCCTCTTTTTCTGCAATAGCTGCTGCCATACTTAAAAAGATACCATTGCGAAAAGGAACATACGTCACTGGTACTCCATCTTCTAATCCACTTGTTGGTACATCTATTGTTTTATCTGTAAGTGCTGAAGCTCCTAAATGTTTAAAAAAATCTAAATCTAAAACATACTTATTTAAAACACCCAACTCTTTTGCAATAGCCTCAAATGATTCTAACTCTTTTTTTTGTGTACGCTGATCATAATTAAAATGAACACCAATTATCTCATACCCCTCTTTTTTTACCATATATGCACTCAGTGTAGAGTCCATACCCCCACTCATAATAACAACTGCTTTTTTCATCTGAACCCTCTTTTTAAAAAGTGGCTGATTATGCCACATTTACAATTAAAAAAGGTATAATTTCACCCATGATTGAACTAGACAACAGATACAATGCAGAGGTAGATGTTGCTTTTTTAGAATCTATTGCAAAACTTTTTTCTCAAAAAGATATAGAACTTATCATCACTAACGATGAGGAGATTTTAGAGATAAACAAAGAGCATAGAAATATAGAAAAAGCAACTGATGTTTTGAGTTTTCCCTATGAAGATGCTCCAATGATGCCACTTGGTACAATCGTAATATCTTACGATTTTGTAAAAAAAGTGGCACAAAAACTTGGACATTCAAATAGTGATGAGTTAGCCCTTTTATTTATCCATGGGCTTTTACATATTTTGGGATATGACCATGAAATAGACAATGGTCAAATGCGTCAAAAAGAGGAGGAACTTATAAAAAAGTTTAATCTTCCAAAAAGTTTAATAGTAAGAACGGAGGAGAGTTAATGGATTTTATTATTTTTATTGTTGCGATGAGTGCACTTATTTATGGTGCAGATTTTATCATTAAAGAATCGGAACGTATTGCACTACATTTTAATATTTCACACTTTGTAATTGGTGCAACACTTATTGCTTTTGGTACTTCACTTCCAGAGATGGCAGCATCTATGGTAGCAGCAAGTCATGGTAAAACAGATATGTCTATTGCCAATGTTGTTGGAAGTGTTACATTTAACATTACACTTGTTCTTGGTGTTGTATTTTTCATAGCAAAAAAGATGATGCCACAGCGTGACTTATTTGCACTTGATAGTGCATGGATTATAGTACCTTTAGTAACATTTTATATTATGATTCAAGATGGTGTTATTAGTGCATTTGATGGTGTTTTATTTTTACTTATGATGGCTTCTTACCTTTACTTTCTTTTTAGCTCTTCTAAAGAAGATATTGAAGAGGAACTTGATGAAGATTTAGCAAAAGAACCTTTTGCGTGGAATAAAACTGCCCTTCTATTAGGTGTTGGTTTTGTACTCACTATTGGTGGTGCAAACTTTGTAGTAGAGAGTGCTTCTAGCATTGCACGTGGCTTTGGTGTAAGTGAGTGGATTATTGGTCTTTTTTTAATAGCACTAGGAACATCACTACCTGAACTTGTAGTTTCACTTGTAGCTGTAAAAAAAGGAAATGCAGAGATGAGTATTGGAAATATTATAGGTTCTAATGTTGCAAACTTTTCTATGGTTTTAGGTGCATCTTCACTTATTGCACCACTAAAAATTGATCTTGAAGCAACTTCATTTGATCTTTTTATTATGGGTGGAGCTTCCGTAACTCTTTTATTTATTTTAGCAAACAAACTCTACAATAAATCTGGTGCAATTTTTCTGCTTACTATTTTAGCACTCTTTTTAGCACACTCTCTCTAATCGTAGTTTTTGCTACGATTAGTTATTTAAAAAATATCTCTCAATTCCATTTGCCATACCAAGAGCCATTCTACGTTGATATTTTGCATCTATTAGACGTTGCACCTCTTTTGGATTTGTTACAAAACCAACTTCTACTAAAATAGAAGGCATCTTTGCACCAACTAAAACCCAAAATGGTCCTTCGCGTACACCACCATCATGAATATTTTTATAATAAGGTTTTAATGCACCTAATATGCCTCGTTGCATATCTATAGCTAATTTATTTGATGCCACTAAGTTATGAGAACTTATAGTATTTAAAAAACTCTCTACTCCATAATAGTTCATATCGCCTAAATCTGCTTGATTCTCTTGTTGAGCTACTCGTTTTGCTCTATCTGTACGAGATTTTGCTAGAAAGTAAGTCTCAATTCCAAATGCTTTCTTTGCATGTTTTTTTTCCACTGCATTTGCATGAATACTTACAAATATTTTTGCATTTCTATCATTCGCAAATTTTGTTCTATGACGTAATTTAACAAAGTAATCTCTATCACGTGTCATATAAACTTTATATCCTCGAGATTCTAAAATAGATTTTAACTCTTTTGCAATCTCTATAACAATATTCTTTTCCCTATAATGTTTATATCCTATTGCACCAGGATCTTTTCCTCCATGACCTGGATCTATTACAATAATTTCATTTCTATCCAAACGTTTCGGTGGGGCAGGTCTAAATTGTATATTTTCTTTAATAATTCTTTTTTGTTTTTTACTTCTTTTGATTGAATTGTGTAAACGAATAATTAAAGTATCATCTCTTACATCATAATCAATTTTTGTTGCCTTTTTACTTTGTAATACAAGACGAATAATACTTGGTTTATATTGAGCCAAACGTATGTGTAAAAATCTACTATGATGCAAAGAATGAGCATGATCTAACATTGCATTATGGATATCAAAAACATACTTAAAAACACCCTTTTTAGGTTCTAAGATATTAAATGAATGAACATGTGATCGTTCAAGTTTTCGATTAAATTTTAAACGTAAAACATCATCATTCCATCTTGCATATTCAAGTTTATATCGCAAAACAACAATAGCTTTTGCTTTAGATTTTATCTTTTTTCTCTTATCTAAAGTACCTTTATGATTAATAGAAGTAATTCTTTTTTGCTTCTTAATTTTAGAGAGTTCTTTTAAATAGTGGTCAATATCTATATGAAGTTTTGTACCTGTTTTTATAATACCCTCTAATGATTTCATACGAAGATAAGAGTCTTCATTCATCATAGAGCGTAAATATAAATTTTTATAGTTGTTGTATGCACGAAAAATTTCACTCTTATTTTTACTACTACTTAAATGGCTAGATTCTTTTAAGATTGCATAATCTTTACTAGCACCAAAAAGCAGCAATGTAAAAAGAGTAAAAAGAAGTGCGAAACGGATCATTAAGCTATCTATTCACCGTTTGTAAGTTTATCCATTAACTCTTTTACTGAGATAATTTCATTTAATTTATACCCATTTGCACCAGAGAAGAAAAGACCAGTTTCTAAATTTCCTAAGAAAGCATCACTTAGTCTATCTGCAATACAAAAACCAACCTCTTTTGCTTCCACACCACGGTTACATGGAGCAACACAGTTAGAGATACATTTAATCTCAGGACCTTTACGCTCTGCTACTAAGTGTGTAAGGTTTGT
>Ga0256828_1001166_pt1 | contig 16709 bp, 14 predicted proteins | sample CV88metaG_FD_185993 | JGI IMG/M metagenome (GOLD analysis project Ga0256828, IMG submission 185993) | Hydrothermal vent microbial communities from East Pacific Rise, Pacific Ocean - CV88 | ecosystem: Environmental > Aquatic > Marine > Hydrothermal vents | place: Pacific Ocean: East Pacific Rise...
AACCTTTTTAACCTTTGAAAATTTAACAGCCCATACCGAGTATGAGTTTGGAAATCAAAAAGAGGGTTACGATACCAACTACCAGTCAGCATGGATGAAACCTCCCATAGATAAAGAGACTCCATATACACTCATCATAGAGATTCAAGAGATACGAAAAGGAAACTCTTTTGCCAAGCTTTTACAGACAGTTTATGGTGAAAATGAAGAGTACCTAAAAACAGAACTAGAAGCCAAAATAAAATTGATGGAGACAAAACTGAAACTCAAAGAGGCAGAAAAGAAAGAAGCAACAACAGCAGCAACAACAACAGAAAAAGAAACCAATGACAAGCAAGACACCTAAGATACACCATTATAAAAAATCATTTTTACTCTTCTGGCATATTCTGCTAGGAGGGTCATTTCTTTACTATACTTATCTGCTTATAGACGGATACACAAGAAACATACTCCTAGGTACTCTTCTGTCACTTAGTATTGCCGTAAGCTATATGTATGTATTAAATGTCAGTGCAAAACTCTTCAACAAACAGCAAATAGGAGCTGCCTACTTCTTAACCATTACAGGTTTTTTGGTGGGTGTATTTGTGCAGATTATGACCTGTTCCAACAGCATTGACGCATTTATGATGCACTAAAGCATGGCTATTCACCTCCTTTTTGACCTTCTTGCCTATGCTATAGGTACCTTTTTAGTCCTAAAGGTCTTTAACAACAGAACCCAACGCATAGAAAATGAAAACATACGCTATGCCTACTACACTACTGTTATAGCAGGAGCATTTTTTGGAGCATTTATAGTCGGCTCCATCAACACCTATATATCCGTAGCATCTAACGGTTCCTTTATCTTAGGAAAGTCCATACTAGGAGCCATCATAGGGGGTATAGTAGCTGTTGAACTCTTTAAAAAAATCATGCACATCAAAGGCTCAACAGGTGCCTACTTTGTCCCCTCTTTAGCCATAGGTATCTCCATCGGACGTATAGGCTGTTTTCTCTCAGGACTAGACGACTACACCTATGGCATAGCCACCAACTCTTTTCTAGGCTACGACTTTGGCGATGGCATAACCCGTCACCCCGTACAACTCTATGAGTCACTTACGATGTTTCTCTTTTTTCTCTATGTAGTTTATATATATTTTAAAAACCAAGAGTACTTTGAAAAATATATCTTCTATCAGTTCATTTTACTGTATGCTACACAACGCTTTGTATGGGAATTTTTAAAACCTTATGAGACCATTGCTCTAGGACTCAATGTTTTTCAGTTTTTCTGTTTGGGGCTTATTGGCTATGCCATCTATCATTTACGGAGAAATATATGAAAAATATTAAAGTTTGGTTCAGTGGTTTTGTTCTTATAGCCATGGTATGGTTCTCATCTATAGGCTGTGTATCAAGAGGTCCATTTGAGAGTACCAAAGAGGTTTGGGATAACTCACAGGACAGTATTAACACCTCATACCAAGAGAAAATACTCTCTCTTTACAACAATAAAGATGGTAATCAAATTGCTTTTTTAGGTGAAAAATATCACTACATCTTCACCCAAAATACCCAAGAGTTTTCTGAACTTCTCAAACAGAGAGCATTTCTAAATCTTTTTAAAAAGAACTTTGACATCAGTACAGAACTTGACCCTGAAGATAACCGTCTTATTACTGCCCGTATTAACCTTTATATTCCTAACAATGACCTAAGTAAAGAACAGAGAACATGGTTAGCCAATCATAAGTTTATTCCTATAGATTCATCACATACACAATACTCCTACCCTGACCCCTATGCAAACCCTTCTCCTAGAGTCATCAAAAGTGTTCTCTATAAAAAAAGTTTCATTATAAAAGGAACCAGATACCTAGCCAAAAATGAAGTAAACCAACAAGCCTCAAAACTAAAAGAACCCATTCAACTAACCATAATAGGACATCAATACAGAGACAAAAACAAACTTTACCAGATAGCCAAAACACCTATTGCACTTGCAACAGACGTAACTTCTGACATACTAGTTATAGGAGCAAACGTTCTACTTTCTCCTCTTTATTTATTTGTTCTAATTGCTAATTAAAAAGGAAAATCCATGGCATACTACTCTGACAAATACGACCTATTTTTAACAGCAACCCAAAGTTTCTGTCACCTCTGTGGTGATTTAAATCATCTCATAGACACCCACATAGTCACCAAAGAGAACGAGGTATTTTTACGAAAGTTCTGCCCAAAGTGTGGGGAGTCTATGGTTAAAATCTCAACAGATTATAAGTACTTTCAACGTTGTAATGAATACCTAAAAGCTCCTGACTTACCTGAGAAACCTCTAACCAAAGTCCTCAAAGGTTGCCCCTTTGACTGTGGAGTCTGCCCACAACACCAAAACCACCCATGTTTGGCACTTTTTAACATCACCGACGAATGCAACATGAAGTGTAATATCTGTTATTACGCTGCTGAACCAGGGCTAGGAAACCACCGAAGCATGGAAGATATAGAGCAGATGTTAGCCACCATACTCAGTACAGAAAGCGAACCAGACCTCATACAGGTAACAGGAGGAGAACCCACCACTCACCCACAGATAATGGAGATACTCCAATACCTCAAAAAATCACCAGTTCGCCACCTAATGCTCAACACAAACGGTATAAAAATAGCCGAAGATGAAACCTTTGTAAAAGCCCTTAAAAAGTTAGGTGGAGGCTTTGAAGTCTACCTACAGTTTGACTCACTCAACCCAAAGGTACTTAAAGACCTACGAGCCAGAGACATGGTAGATATTCGCTTAAAATCCCTAGCCATGTTAGAGAAGTATAACATTTCTACTACCTTAGTGGTGGTGGTTAAAAAGGGTCTAAACGAACATGAAATTCCAGACATCATCAAGTTCTCAAGAACTTACAAGTGTATTAGAGGAATTGTCTTCCAACCAGTAGAAGAAGCAGGAAGAGTAAATGCAGAGGGAGACTTTAGAATCACCCTTACAGAGATACGACAGATAATCTTAGACGACAAAGAGAACCCATTTGAAGATGCAGACATGATCCCCCTACCTTGTGACCCACACAAAATAGGTGTTGGTTACGCTGCTAAAACCATGGGTGTAGACGAAGGTGGAAAACCCTTTGCCCAGCTCATGCCTGTAACAGGTCAACTCCCAAAAGAGCTTATAACAGAACACAAAGGAACGGTAACTTTCGAGCGTGACAAAGAGTTTGTAAAAGCCGTCATAGAGACCGTAAGCCTAGACACAGCCATGGGAGAAAGCATACTAAAAGATAAGATAAAACAGAAACTCTTCTGCTGTTGGCCAGACTTCCTAAGCCCAGCCGACATGGGCTACGAAAACGTCTACCGTCTAGTTATCTCCGAGTTTTCTGACATCGTAAACTTCGATGCCATCAACATAAAAAGAGAGTGTAATTTTATGATAGAACCAACGAGGATTATCCCTTTTAGTAGCTATAATATGGGCATCCCATTTTCACAGACGAAGGTGCAGAAGTTTAATTTTAAGGAGAAGGTGTAGGTAAAGAGTTAACCATATAGATTTTTCCTAAAAAATAGACTTTTAGAGAAAAATCTTCAACTCCTCCTCTATCTCTTCAATAGATGGTAGACTAGATTTAAACTCTTTAGGTAACACATGAGAGAGCTGATATTCGCTCACTCCGATAGGCTTGTTTATATCTTTAAGTGAATACTCTACCACAGTGCTGTTTTTAGATTTACAGATTAGTATTCCTATGGTTGGGTTATCTCTCTGCTCTCTTATCTCTCCATCTACAGCAGAGATATAAAAGTTTAGTTTTCCTGCAAATTCAGGTTGAAACTTTACAGTTTTTAACTCAATCACCACATAACAAGCCAGTTTTATATGGTAAAAGAGTAAATCAATCCTAAATTCATCACCACCTACGACAAGTTTATATTGTCGTCCTACAAAGGCAAACCCTTGACCAAGTTCTAGTAAAAACTTCGTCATATTTTCCATAAGTGCATCTTCTAACTCTCGTTCATCATACTTTTCTCTTAGAGTCAAAAAATCAAACTGATAAGGGTCTTTGGTTAGCTCATTGGCTAGGTCAGATTGGGGCTGAGGAAGTGTCTTTGAAAAGTTAGTTAAAGCTTTTCCCTCTCTTTCAAAAAGTAGAGACTCTATCTGATGTCGAAGTACCACTCTACTCCAACCATTTTCTATGGTTTTTTGAACATAAAAAAGTGCTTGACTTATATCTTTACACTTTGTTAAAATATGTAAGTTATGTCCCCAAGGTACTAAAACCAATTGGGCAACAAGTTGTTGCCCTTTTTGATTTTGAGTTGTATAAAACAAATACCATTGGCGTATATATTTAATATTTCTATGAGAAAACCCTTTAACATCAGGAAACTCCTCCATCAAATCACAACTCATATTTTTAAGAAAGCCACTTCCCCAGTTGGTACTTTTTTGTTTTAGAACAATCTCTTCACCCAACTCCCAATAAAACTCTATCAACGTACTATTTACTCTAACCGAAGCTTTTATCTGAGCCTGTCGTGCTTTGAGTTTAATTCTTTTAATAAACTCTTTATATTCTGTTGTTTGTAAATTAAACATGTTTATACCTTTAAAGCTTTTGAGGTATTTTAACATTAAAACATAATTTCTGTGAGAAATATGGCATATTGTCATATTTCTACTTTATCTTAACCCCAACTCCTCAGAAACATCCCGAACAAGCTTACTCAATGGTCGTTTTCCTATCTCTTCATCGCTCACATACCCACCACTTATAAGACGTTGTAAATCTTCTCTGTTTTTAAAGAGTGTTCCTTCGTATTGGGTTAGGAGTTCGTCTAGGTAGCTTTCGTTGTAGATGGCTTCTTTTTGGATGAGTTCTAGCACGATGTCTTTGTGGTTTTGGTATAGAATATTTAACTCAAAACTTTTTATATTATTTTTAGCCCTTTCATCTTTACTCTCTAACGCTACAGCAAACCCTTTCACAGAGTGATAAAAGGTACTATTTTCTATTTTCAAACGAAATTTAGCTTCCTTGTCAAAGTTATCACTATAGGGGTTTAAGTGACTCTCTATGGTAAATTTTTCTGTGCCTTTCAGTGTTGAGTTACAGATGTGGCAAGAGGGTATGAGGTTATAAAAAGAAAGAGCCAATATGGGGTTGCTGTCTTTGTCATAAAAGTGGTCAAACTCTGGGCGTGTTATCTTTTTTCCATGTTGGGTCACCATGGTATAGGTCGCATTGAGGTTACAATAGGGGCAGACATTGACCTGTAGTTTAGAAGCCAAATCATAGGCATCATACTCTTTTTTTTTGGTGGTAAAGTTCTCATACTTTTTTATCATAAAATCATAATCAAACTTTTTATCTTCTGCCCACAAAGCTATCTCATGCAGTTTTTCAGGCTTGGCTGTGATGACCTCTTCAAGCGAATATTTACACTCTTTTGGAAAATCTTTGAGCTTATCTTTTAACGCCTCATAATGCTCTTTGGCAAAGCGTTCTAAATGCTCATGTTCTATCTGTATCATTTTTCTAACTCATCTAGTCGCTGTTTCATGGCTATCATACTCTTCTTAATGGCATCTATCTCATCGACTTTTTTTAGTCGTTTACTATCCAACATCCGTTGCAACTGATTTTTAACAATAGGCTCACCAATTATCGAAATAATCTGTTCACAATACTTCAACTCATCTTCATTTAACTGCTCTTGGTTTAGTAGTTTTATGGCTCTGTCTATCTTAGACTTTGCAAACTCTCCCATGAGACCATCTTCCATGAAGAAGCTGTCACTTAATAGGGTGTGGATGTTTGCTCCGAAGGTTTGTTTTTTTCTCTTTTAGTCCATTGACTACTATACAATTTCCATTTTCGTCTTTGTCTAGGAAAATAATGTTTTGTTTTGGGATGTCAGATAAGAGGAATGGGGAGTGGGAGGTTAGGATGATGTGGATTCTTCTGTTTGAGAAATTGTCTTTTAGGAATTGAATTATATATGACAAATACTTTTTTTGCCAATTTGGGTGTAAAAATGTTTCATACTCATCTAAGCATAAATATTTTATATCATCAGACTTCTTTAAATGATGAAAAATTTCCGACAAAAGATTTATTAAAGCTAATTCGCCTGTACTTAATTTAATATTCCATCTAAAATAATGACCTTCAAAACGATCAATCTGTCCTAAAATATTTTTTATATTTTCATTATCATTAAAAGGAATATAATATAAAAGTTCACCCCTTATCTTCTTTCTAAATCCATCTTCTTTTCTTTCTTCTAGTAATTCTTTTTCTAAAAAAACATTAGTATATACTTGAAATAATTGAGCATAGTTATATGCCTCTTCATATATTTCTATATCTTCTTGTTCTTGAAACTCTTTTCTTAACTCTAAAAAAAGTTCTTTTGTTGTTTGAATATACTTATATTTTTTCAAAAAAGAAGATAAAAATGATTTGTCATCTTCTTTAGTAGAATATTTAATAGTATCACCTAAAAGAATAATATAAATCACTTCACTTAAAGTCATATTTTGAATTACTGATTCTCGACATAAAGGATGTATAGACTGTTTATCCTCCAAGAATTTTTCATGTCTCTTAGATATGATTAGAGTATCTCTATATGGTAATAAATCATAATCAAAACTATAAAATATTTTTTTAGGAAAAATTATTTCATTTAATCTATGTATAGAAGTCAAAAACATTAAAGCCTGATCTTGAAATGAATATGTAGGATATTGAGGTACTAAATCAGTACCTTCCATATAAGGAATATTAATATTAAAAATATGCTTATTTAAAAAAAAATCATTTTTATAAATATAATGATAACCTGTTCTATTATTCATTTTAATACCTTGATTTATAAAAAATTGATTATCTTCAAAAGTAACAACAAACTTTGGACTATCAGACAAATACTCTAATAAACTACTCTTCCCACTCCCATTCTTCCCAACAATAGCCGTAACGTTGATATTATCACCAAAAAAATCAGGAATATAATCATCATTTTCATCAATGGTCAGCTCATTGCTCTCTTCATCATACGCACAATGAAACCGAGGCGAAAAATTAAACCCCTGCTTCTTTATATTTTTATAATCCTCAACCCACAAATAGACCAATTCCAAAACATCCCCTTTTTGACTGTTAAGATATTATAGCAACTACTTTTTAATCAATTGTACCAAAAAACTTTAGAAACCAGAATTTTGGTACAATTATCAATAATCTACTCTGATTTTAAAGAAAGTGCCATTTAAATGTAGCCAAGATTTGATGTTTGACCTGGTCAAACCTACTTGACGCTACTTGCCAAAAAATGAGGTAAAAACTCTATTTCTACCCCATTAAACTCCTTCTTACCTATCTGATTAAAATTCAGAACATACCCCTTTTTAGGTTTATAGTTCTCTAAAAAGTAGTGATACGACTTAGAGATTTTCATAGAACTTAGGTTCGATTTTATCTCTACAGGTATAGCATCGTCAATAATAAAATCAACCTCTGCCCCATTTTTGGTTCGGTAATACTTCACATCTCTCTCGACCAACTCACGAAAGACAAAGTTCTCCAACATTGCCCCTTTGTCTACTCGGTCTTCAAGTGCAGAAAAGTTTTTAATAATCACATTTCTCAACCCCATATCAAAAAAGAAAATCTCAGGATTTTTAACTATCTCTAGCCGTTTATTAGTAAAAAATGGAGTAATGGTTTTGGTTAAAAATGCCTTTTCAAATACCGACAGATACTCTTTAAGCTGTACCGAGTTGACCCCAATGAGCGTAGAGAGTTCATTGTAAGCTATCACATTACCTATCTGTAACGAAAGAGCCTTTAAAAGCTTATACATCTTGGTCTCATCAGCTATTTTAGCTATCTCTTTGATGTCTCGTAACAGATAGATACTCAATAGATTTTTTAACACCTCTTTTTTCTCATCATTGGTTTTACTCAGTATCACTCGTGGGTATCCACCATAAGTAAGGTACTCATCAAGATAGCCATAGATTTTTTTAGAGAGAACAGCCGAAATAGTAGCATCTGCCTTGGTGTAAAGGGTATAAAGATTTTCATCTTTTACACGTATAAACTCCCCAAAAGAGAAAGAGTAGAGGTTAAAAACAAAAATACGACCCACCAAATACTTCACAGCATTAATGGAAAGCTCCATAGCTGACGAACCTGAGATAAATATCTTTTTATCGGTCGTATCATAGATATATTTGAGATGTTTCCCACCCATTTTGGCATACTGAAACTCATCTATAAATATATGCTCATAAGGGTCAATATAGAGAGCTATAAAACTTTTAATATCCTCTTCAAAAAGGACTTTTAGCTCTATATCTTCAAAGGTTAAAAAAACAGGGTTTTTAACACGAGCATAAAGCTCTTTAAGCAACGTAGTCTTGCCCACTTGCCTTGGTCCAAAGATAGCAATTATCTCTGGAGATGCTAAGTATTGTTCTATTTTTGACTCTATTTCTCTTTTATAATACATTTTAACCACGCTATTTTAAATTTATATTTTATTATAGCGTGGTTATTTTAAAGTTTATAGTGAAAATAGTTATTTTACTTTAACCATCTCAAACAACAAAACCAAATGGGTATGATTAAATAACCCCTAAAGAAAAATAGTCGTATACTTGTAGTATGTATTAGACTTCTTGCATGACCCTATATTTTGAAGATATTGTTTAGTGTGCATTAGATTTTATTGAGTAGACTCGAACACCTAGCCTTAGCTAAGTGAAGAGGATAGTCAATGAAATATGATGTTCAATAAATAATATATTCATTTATAGGGTCATGCAAGAAGTCTACTAAAAAGGATACATCATGCCAAATAGTAACCGAACGATTAAAGAATTCATACGAACTGCTATAGAACAGCATGTTTGTGATGTGGAACACGCTGACTATAAAACACTGCTATTTCTTTTAGATAGAGAGCTTCTTTTAGAACTCACTAAATACCTTGAAAACTACCAAGAGAAAAAGTTTAACGAGAGCATAAAAGAGCTACTTGAAGACAATGAACTGAGAATGAAGATTCTTATGCTTATAGAGAAGAAAAATCAACCCAAAGTAGTAACAAAAGGTATCAGCCTAAATGATGACACCAAACTTTGCACTGTCTTTTACGGAACCAACAGAGAGATGAACGACAAAGAGAACTTAGGTCTTGGCTATGGGGACAAACGTGCCGACAAAATATACCTAGGAACCTGTGAAGTTAGAGTACCAGAATCTCGTAAAAAAGGCGAGACCAAAGGTTCATGGTGGGACAAGATTATAAAGTTTGACAGCTCTCACGGGGACTTAGAGCTAAAGACCATTTCACTTTATGACGAAGAGGGTTTTTGGTCAACCATTTCAGACCTATTTAACCCATTAGAAGAGGAAGAGAAACAAGCCTTGGTCTTTATACATGGCTACAACACCTCATTTAATGCAGCAGCCATAAGAGCAGCTCAACTCTCTACCGATTTGGAACATTCAGGATTAACAGCATTCTTCTCATGGCCCTCAAAAGGGAGCCTTTTAGGGTATGTGGCTGATGAAGCATCTATTCAATATTCTGAAAAATACATTACAGAGTTTTTAACAGATTTTGTAGAAAAATCTGGAGCAAAACGGGTGCATATTATTGCCCATAGTATGGGGAACCGTGGTCTCTTAGAAGCGATAAACCGTATAAACAAAAACAATCCAGAGATACAGTTTGGGCAAATCATCTTGGCTGCTCCAGATATAGATACAGATGTCTTTGCAGAACTGGCAGATGCCTACACCAAGCAATCTGAACAAACCACACTCTATGTCTCTTCTGCTGACAAAGCAGTAGGTGCTTCCAAGTGGATTCACTCTCATGCACGAGCTGGGTTTACCCCTCCTGTTTCAGTCGTACCACAAATAGATACAGTAGAGGTAGAAACAGAAGTCGACCTACTCCAACTCGGTCACGGCTACTTTGCTGAACATGCTTCACTTTTAGATGACATAGACAAGCTTATAGCTTTTAATTTACATGCATGTGATAGAAGTGAACTTTCAGAAGATAAAACAGATTGTGAGCAGACTTATTATAAACTCAAGGGCTAAGGGATTAAAAATCCCCAGCCATAGCAGCACGAACGATGTGAATGTCATCATTAAAATTGGTTAAGACTGCAAGTAACGAGTATCTCCACCCTTCTAGCCTTTCGATGTCAGAGTTACCTTTGTTCACAAGACGTTCTTTATAACTTTCTATTGCCTCTCTTATGGCAGAGTTATTAAAACGACTCAGATTCATATAGAGAAAAGAAAAATCTTCAACACCATTCATAACATTTCGTGCTGTGGTAATAATGTAAGGACCTTCACCATCAAAACGAATATCGGGGTACTTCTCTTGAAAAAAGTCCAACACTTTATAAGACAAGTCATAATTATAATTTTCAACCGTTACCCTACTCTCATCTTCACCCTTTTTAAAAAGAACAAAATGGTTGTCTGTTCGAGGAAATTGTGAGGCTTTCTTACGTACATTACGTTTATTGATTTTTCTTAGTTCTTGTATTTGGTCTAAGACTTGAACATAACGTTTATAGACAGCTGTATCACGACCACTATGCCCAGCTAAGTTTCGAGGGAGAATTACATAACTTAGAGTATAAGCCAGTTTTTTTAAATCTTCCTCTTTATCTATAACAGTATAGACATGAGAACGAACATTAATATCTTTTTGATTCTCTTTCTCTCCAATAGAAACTTTAGTAATTTCATCATTACCAGAACGCTCCATAGAGAGAGGTGGTGGTGAAGGTCTCTCTGTAGGAACTGAAACAGATGATGACTTGCTACTCTCTATAGGATTCAATATATAGTAAATAACCAACAGTGTTGAAATTATTCCTGAGATTAAAAGAAAAATTTTACTTATCATCTACTCTCCTTTTTTAATTTAGATACTAGGTAAATATACAACTTAGATAAAATAAAAGCCACAAACATAAAAGCAAATACTGTATCTTTTAACTCTAAGTGAGGGAAAAGAACTTTTGATGCACCTATCATCAGTATCATCAAAATGACAAATGGAATCGTGACAACAGTCAAACTCTTATAGATTTTCTTTAAAAGTCCCATAGAGAAACTACTGTCATCATAAACTTCTTTAGGTTCTGTTTTACTCAGCTCTATATCAACACAAAGCTCTGTAATAGGAATAACATAGGTAAGGTTTTTAGAAGAGTTTATGGCTTTGGTTACCCCACAAATATGACCATCTAAAAAGACAGGTGAACCACTTAATCCATAGGTTAAATGGTTCTGTAGCTCATAGGTATTTTCTCTGTTTAGGTAACCACTTACATGATTTTTGTAACTTTTTTGAGAGCTTATATGGTCATAAAATCCTCGTACATTAACCTCATCTCCCTCATTTAACTCATCGCTAAAGGTTACGGCATCTATCTGAAATGCTTTTTTAACCTTTAAAACTGCCATGTCACGTTTACACTCTATGACCTCCGTTACAGGAGTCACCCCACCATCAGGTGTATTACTTAGGTAGATGTTTGGGTAAACTTTATCATCATGGTCTAACACCACATGCTTAGCTGTAACCAAAGTATGGCTATCTATAAAAAAAGCTGTACCATTAAAGTGACCATCATCATAAGGGTCACCTATCCAAACTCTTACTATGTTTTTCATCTCTCCTCCTTCACTATATCTAAATTATAATGAGATAGCTTTAGGAGAATATAAATAATATTTTTTAAGTTTTTTTTAAAGTTTTAAGAAAGTTATTTTATATTCTTTTATATTACGAAACCAATCTATTAGGAAAAATGTTTTAAAAAATTTAAAAAATATTTCTATAGACCTTTATGAAATAACCTATCTAAGTTATAATAGAATATATTTATAAAAAGGAGAAATAGAATATGAGAAATAGTATTGTCAATATTGAAAGTGTCAGTAACAACAGTTTTGGAACAGGTTTTGTCATTGACAGCGATGAAAAAGGTGTTTATATCTTAACCTGTCAACATGTTATAGATGATGTAGAAACACCAGTTGTCGAAAATGTTTTGGCAAAAGTCATTGCTAAAGGTGGCTTTATTGACATGGCTGTTCTTTATGTCTCAAAACTTCACTTGAAGCCTCTCTCTTTACAAACCCAAGAGTGTGATGAACTAGATGTTGAAGTCATTGGTTTTAGTCACTTTAGCAAAAGCTTAACACAGAAAAAACACATTAAAGCAACACTTTATAAAGAGTTGATTGAACTACATTCAAAAGAAGAAGATGCTTACTATAATGTACGTAAAATTAAAGCCAATGATGGATTTAACTTTGACAGAGGGAACAGTGGTTCACCCGTTATCTGTAAAAGCTCTGGAAATGTCATCGCCATGATTAGTAATAAAGAGGGAAATGACATTGGCTATGCCATTGACATTATAAATCTAAAAGAGATTTGGAAAGATGCTCCAAGTAAACTCTTTGAAAAACCAAGAGCTATTATTGAACCTGTTAGTGGTACAAAAGATGATGCTCCACAACAAAAAGAGACTATAGCGATACCTACAACACAAAATACTAGCTCTTCAAGTATTAAGTATTTCATTATTTTTGCCATATTTTTAGGAGTTGGGTTTGGTGTTTATAGCACTTTAGTTCCGAAAAGTCCTACAAAAGAAGAGAGATTAGCCCAAGAGAGAAAAGTTAAAGATGCAGAAGAAAAATATCAACAAGAGACTTTAAATAAAACTCTAAAGTATGAAAAAGATGGATTCCAAGCATTAATGAACAAAAATTACAACTCTGCACTACGTTCTTTTAGCAAAGCAAACAAACTAACACCTAAATTTCATCATGTTTCAAGTATTACAACTCTTTTAAAGAACAATATAAAGTCAATGAATCAATTTATTACAAAAAGAAAAGTTTTAAATGAAATTCTTACTAAATACTCCAAGTATGCACCTGAAGGTTTTACTGAAAATATCAAGAAACAAATAAAAATTCCTATTATTAAAATACCAACTAAACCTATTCTTATTAAAAAACCAGAGATAAAGATACATAAGATTGAAAATGTCAAAATCAGAGAAACTCCTAAACTTGACCTTTCAAGAATTAAACTCAAAGAGTTAGAGCAAAATAAATAGCTTAACTATAATACCACTTAATCAAGGCTATCCAATTTGGGTAGTCTTTAGAAAAATCTAACTTCTCATACATCTCAAAGGTCTCTTTATTGGGTGATTTTTCACTAGGAAAATAGATAGCGACACCATTCGCTCCTCGCATAATGTGTCCTTTTGTATAATTAGCAAGAATTAAATTATCAAGTGAATTCAATAATTTTTTAATATAGGGTTCAAGAGCATATATTTTTAAACTATGCTCTATATTCTTTAAAAAATCTATTAAATCCACATAATCACTTCGACCAAATAGTTGACTACTTAGAAATTTATATTTTAACTCTTTTTTATCTTTTACATTTTTCAAAAGTGCTTCAGCGAAAGCATCTAAATCTTGAGCAACCTGTTCTACCTGATTCTGTTTTACAGCCGAAAGTGTAAGGTCTTCTTTATGATGCTCTGTTGAGTTAGCATAAAAACCAACCAACTCTTCTGCCATCTTCTCAGCCTCTGCCCCAATGGTTAGATGCTCAACAATCTGAGCATAATCCCACCCATGAGCTGGTTCTACATATTCTGAAAAAACCAACACATCGGCTTGATTCCTAATCTGATACGCCACTTCAAACATACCCATTTGACACGCATCAAAGCCCAACACATCGATATGAACCGAGACATCCAATGCCTTTTTAAGCTCAACATTATCTATGAAATCTTTAGCACTTTCATCATAAGCAATTCCTATGATATTAAGTTCATCAATTTTTGGAATATCTATAAAAAAGTTACTCCGTTCTAATCCCAAAAAAGTATCTTTTTCCATGCTATCATAAACATCTTGGTCATCAATCCCCGTTCCATGGCTTCCAATAATTAGCATTAATTTTTCAGAAGGGTACGCCTGAGCCGACTCCTCTATAAATGCTTTTAGTATTTCAGGGTCACCACTATTAACTGGTCCTAACTCTTTAACCAAGCTCTCTTTCCCCTCTTTGAAATGGTAACGAAAGCTCTCAAACGAGCCAAGCAACGGATGAACTGCAAAGGAATCCATCTCTTTTTCAAGCTGAACTACTATCTCTATTTCCCCTGAAATTGTTGAACTACGTATACTCTCCAAATCTTGAAGAGCAGCATTTTTTAAGCTGTTGTCAGCTGCCATGTAGATGAGTAGAGTTAGTTTACTTTTTTGCATGGTGCTTTATCTCTATCTTATTTTGAGTTAAATTTACATCATATATTGTCATATTTGCATCCTTTAACACTTTTTTTACTGCTACTGTTCTAGAAGGTTCTACATAATCATCAGGGTCATTAATATCTATTACCATTTTAATACTAGTCTTTACAGTATTTAGTTTTGAAGAAGAAAAGCTCTCTGCTGAAAACATAAATTTATAAAGATTTTGTTGATTCTCTATAGGAATCTTTTTAAATTTTTCTATAAATTTTGGATTATCCATTAACTCCATTTTAATCTTATCTACAGATAACTTTAACTTTTTTATCTCCACATTTTTAGGAGATTCTTGACTACTTAAATCTAATGAATTACTATCTGCATAACAGAAAGAGAGTAAAACACAGAAAAGAATTATATTTTTCATTTTTATTTCCTTTACATATAATTTTTGACTTAATACCTAAACTATCATTCAATATATTTAACCTCCTTCTAGTGATTTTTTTACTATTTCAACATCTTTAATCTTAAGAACTTCACCCTCAAGCTTCTCTAAATCATTCAAAATAATTCTATTAAAAGGCTTATTACCCTGCATTTTACCTCTATAGTAACTATAGATTTTCATAGCTTTTTCTCTATCTCCTAAACAAAGATAGGAGTGTGCCATATTTATATATGAAGCATTACTATCCATAGAATTTTTTTGACTCTCTTCTACATAAAATAATGCTTTTTTACACTCTCCTCTCTCTAGCATTAACCAAGACAACTCAACATTAGCTTGTGCAATTTGGCACCCTATCTCTCTTTTCTTTAGATCTCCCATCTTGCTAATAAAGTTTTTAAGAGTCTCTATTTTTAAATTACTATTTTTAATATTTTTAGCTCTATTAAAATATGCTTTGGCAACATATTTTAGAATATCCAAATTTTTACTCTTTTCAAATCTATTAATTATCTCTATATATAACTCTTCTGCTTCTATTTTATCTTTAAGCAAACAAGATTTATTATAGAGTGCTTGTGCAACAATCTCTTCTATCTCACTATCCTTTTCATTGCCATATTTATCTATTAATAAATTATAATATTGAATAGCTTCCTCATTATGATTAAGTTTCCTAGCCAATATGGCTCTACCTAAAAATGACCTTGAAACCACTACTTTAATCTCAATATTTTCTCTATTCTCATAGTTATTAATAGTGTAATTAAAAATTTTTCTTACCTCTTTATAATCTTTTGTATTTATTATATTAATAGAGAAAACATTGAACTTTTTAATTATTTTTGACAACTCTTCGGAAGAGCGTTTTGCATCATTTTTTGAATTCCAGACACTAACAATAACCCCTATAAGAAAAAGAAAAAGAGAAGCTATCCAAAGTACTCTATTTCTTTTTTTCTTATTAGAACTTTTAATACTCTCCTCAACAAACTCTCTATCCAAAGGGGCAAAATATCTCTCATGAGTTCCTAAAAACTCCTTAGCTCTCATCAACTTATTATCTCTAAGTAAATCCTCTTTTTTCTCTCCATTATCCATATAAAATTTTCGGTCATCACGGAGATGTTTCTCCCACAGCAAAAAATCTCTATAGTGATTTATCCACTCCTGTAACCTTTTCCACTCTCGTATAAGTGCTTCATGAATAATATCTATATTTCCATCTTCTGTAACAACCAACCGTTCATTGGCAAGTAAGGTAATGGTCTCTCTTGCCTCTTTATCAAACTCATCAAGTGAAGCAATACGTCTTGTATCTTCCGTTCCACTTCCAGGGTTGACCAGTTTTATAAGTACTTTTTCTATGGAAGCTTGATACTTTGGATGACTTTTATAAATTTTGTCTGCATAGTGGCTAATAGAGTGGGAGATACTTTGCATCTCGTCCAATACAGCATGGGAGATAATCCGACCTTTTTTATTTGCCCAAAACTGCTCTAGTGCAAACTCTAGCAATGGTAACTGCCCTGCTTCATGCTCTATCTCTTCGATGATTCTATCTACCAGACCATCTTGAAAAGTCACCCCTTGTTTTTTAGCAGGTTCTTCAATAATTCTTTTAAGATTTTCATGACTAAGTAGACTCAACATTTGACTGGGATGATCATTGTAAGCTTTGTTAAATGGTTCATAAAATGAGATATACGAAAGAAAATCTGCTCTCATAGAGATAAGCAGTGTTACATTGAGTTCTGAGTTTATAAGAGTTAGCAGTTGGTCAAGAAATTGGTTTTGATGTTCTTGCTCTTTGGTCAACGTAAAAAGCTCTTCAAACTGGTCTATTATGAGGTAGAGATGTTTTGATTTGCTATCTTCTAAAAATCTCTGTACCA
>Ga0256828_1001168_pt1 | contig 16703 bp, 17 predicted proteins | sample CV88metaG_FD_185993 | JGI IMG/M metagenome (GOLD analysis project Ga0256828, IMG submission 185993) | Hydrothermal vent microbial communities from East Pacific Rise, Pacific Ocean - CV88 | ecosystem: Environmental > Aquatic > Marine > Hydrothermal vents | place: Pacific Ocean: East Pacific Rise...
ATAGGCTTGTTTAGATGTCTCAAGCATCATCTCTTGGGTTTCATTAGGAAGACCAAAAATAAGATGACCACATACATGAAGCCCCACATCTTTAGATTTTTTAATCCATTTTTTTACATTAGCACTATCGTGACCACGGTTAATTTTCTCTAAAGTTTCATCATAAATAGATTGAATTCCAAACTCTATCCATATCTCTTTTGTTTTGTTTAACTCTGCTAAGTACTCTAGTGTTTCTTCTGTGATACTATCTGAGCGTGTTCCAATGCTTAGTCCTACTACATTATCAAACGAGAGAGCTTTTTCATAAAGAGCTTTAAGTGTTTCAAAAGGAGCATAAGTATTTGTAAAAGATTGAAAATAAACAAGAAATTTCTCTGCCCCATACTCTTCTTTTTGACGAGCAGAGATAGCTAAAAATTGTTGTTCAAGTTGTAAGAGTTGTTTTTCTAAAAAAGGGTTCTCTGTAGAATCTAAGTTGAGATGGAATCCTTTAAGCTCTTGTACTTCATCTATAGAAGCAGAAAAAGAGTCATTTTCACAAAAGGTACATCCCCCTTTTGCTACAGTTCCATCTATATTTGGGCAAGTAAATCCAGAGATGTTAATACCAACCTTGTAAACTTTAGCACCAAATTTCTTTTTTAGGTAGCTACCATATGTATATATTTGTGTCATTAAACGATATACTTACCTGTAAAACAAGCGGTACAGTAGTTCTCTTCCCCATCTTTAGCTTTTACACTTCTAAGAAGTGATGCTTCATCAAGATATGCAAGTGAATCTGCCTCAATAAACTCACAAATCTCTTGTGTAGACATATTTGCAGCAATGAGTTTGTCTTTATCTGGAGTGTCTACACCATAAAAACATGGGTCAGTTGTTGGTGGAGAAGAGACTCTCATATGTACTTCACTAGCACCTGCATCTTTAAGCATTCTAATAATGCGACGAGAGGTAGTTCCACGAACGATAGAATCATCAATAACAATAACACGCTTGCCTTTAATAATATCTATCATAGGTGAGAGTTTCATTTTTACTTTTAAATCACGCATCTCTTGTGTTGGTTCAATAAATGTACGGCCAATGTAGTGATTTCGCATAATTCCCATCTCATAAGGTATACCACTCTCTTGTGCATAACCAATAGCAGATGGAACGCCACCATCAGGGACTGGAACGACAAGGTCAGCTTCAACTGGTTGAATATGTGCAAGCTCTTTTCCCATATCTTTACGAGTTTGATAGACTGATTGACCAAAGACTTGTGAATCTGGACGAGCAAAATAAACATACTCAAAGATACAATGTTTTGGTGTAGGCTCAAAAATTTTAATACTAATAGGTGCCTTATCTTTTTCAAAGATAAGAAGTTCACCTGGTTCAACATCACGAATAAATTCAGCACTTACAAGGTCAAAAGCACATGTTTCACTTGCCACAATGTAACCACCATTTGGAAGGCGTCCAAGACTAAGTGGACGAAAACCATGACGATCACGCATAGCAAACATTTTTGTACGACTTAAAAAGACTAAAGAAAATGCACCTTCAATGCGTTGAACAGCATCTATAATACGGTCTAAAAGTTTGTCTTTTGAACTTTTCGCAATAAGATGAATAAGGTTTTCTGTATCCATAAAAGTTTGAAAAATTGCACCTTTTTCAATAAGCTTATTACGAACATCTTCAGCATTGGTAAGGTTACCATTATGCACGATAGCCATCTCGCCTAAGTCATATCTTGCAAAGACTGGTTGAGCATCGAGAATAGAGTCATCTCCCGCAGTAGAGTAGCGAGTATGCCCTATGGCACTTGTTCCACTTAAGGTAGAAAGCTTTTCTTCGTTAAAGACACGCATAACAAGACCACGGTCTTTTATTGTGTGTAGTTTTGTTCCATCAGAAGAGCTAATTCCAGCTGCTTCTTGACCACGATGTTGAAGAGAATGTAGAGAAAAATAAGCTAGCTTAGAAGCTTCTTTGTGACCAAAAATTCCGACAACTGCACATTTTTCATTCATATTTTCGCGCAAGATATATCCTTGTACCTAGATGTAATTAATTATGCAATTATACTCAAAATATGCTCATTTTATCTCAAACAAATCTTAAGTATGAAAACTGTTGATGAAATTTTATTGGAACCCTATTTGCTTTATGTAGTAAAACTATCCCAATAAAGGTAGGATGTATGGATATAGTACTACGTAATAATCTCATTCTTATCACAACCGGATTTAAAACTTTAAACACTCCATGGATGAAAAATTTTCTAAATCATCATGCTCGTGGTATGCTTTTTTTACCTAAAGCGGTGCTTGTGTTTAGAAACGAAACATTAAGAGAAGTTCGTGAAGAGTTTCTCTCTCAGCTTTCTCAACATCATGCTGCTACACATGATTTTAATCATGAATTTTTTCTTCGTTCAATGCTAAAGTTTGGCACACAACCTATTAAAATAGAGTTAGAAAAGCAAGAAGAGCCAGAAAATGTCAAGGTAAATCTTTATGCTTACGATAAAAATACTGTACTCATCTCGCTAGATGCTCCAAACACATGGGTTATAAGTTACCTGCGTTCGCAACTAGAAGTTTACATAGAGAAAGGGACTGATATCTCTTTAGTTGTGGATGTTTCTGATTATAAAGCAAAAGCGAGACTTGAGCGTGCCCTGAATAAACGCCATATCTTGCACTATCAGATTCAGTATACATATGACAATCGTTTTATGTCTAAACTTTATAGTGATTTTGCAAGTTTTAGTTTTGGTGATTTAGCAAAAGAGGAAGAGACAGATGAAACAAAAATCTTTTATACTGTTTTAGAATGCCCTGTTGGTGCAAGCCAAGATGCTCTTAAAAAATCGTATAAGAAACTTACAAAAGTGTACCACCCAGATAAGGTTTTTCATGAAGCCCCACACATGGTTGAACACTATACACAGAAGTTTCAATTACTTCAAGAAGCTTATACAGCCTTGCGAGTTGTTTCTTAATTTAGAAAACTTTCTATAAGTATATTTGAGTTATTAGATTTTAAAAGAGCTGAAAAATCTTCTGCTGAGTAAAGAGCTAATGAAGCACTTTGCATATTTATGAGCTCTTTTGAAAAGCCACGTTTTGAAAAGAATGCTATTTGAGTAGGTTCAATACCTAGTCTTTGACATTTTTCATTGAGTTTGTGAAACTCTTTTTTATTTATAATATGATTTGTCCATTTGCATTCTGCTACATAACTTTGCTCTTTATCTGTAAGGGTGAGTATATCTATCTCCATATTTGCATCCCAATAACTTCCAGAGCTAATAATTTGAGCATCACGTATATGGTAGTTGAGTAACACTTCACTCAGCTCTTCAAAAACTAGGCTTGTATAGCTATGTTGTCTTTTAGCAAAGTCTTTAAAAAAGTTTTCATAGTTATGCTCCATTATCTCTTTTTTGTGAGGAGAGACAAAATAGAACCAAAAGCGAACAAATGGTTGTGTAAAGAGCACTTTATGGGAAATTCTATGACGAGATTCATCGCGTTTTAGTTTTATATTTGGATTTTTTTGTTTAGGGTTTTCTTCGCGAGAATACTCTAAGGTAATAAGACCTCTCTCTTGTAAGAAATTAAGTGCTGCACCCCCATTTCCGTTGTTTAAGCCTGCACGATTAAATGCAGAAAAGATGCGTCTATCACCAATAGCAAGCGCTCTCAGGAGTCTTTTATTGTTCTCCTCATTAAGAGTGAGCTCTTTCATCTTTGCACGTAAAGCTTCAAAGTTTTCTAAGATATGTTCCTCAATTAAAATATTTAAAGGTTTTGTCGTATCTATGTCAAATCCTAGTCCACCAAAAATGGCAAAATAAGAGATTTGTATCTCCATGTCGTCTGGATAGTTGCGAAAATAAAAAGAGCGAAATTGTTCAAGAAGTTTAGTGTATGTCATGGGGTAATTGTAACATATTTAAAGAGTAGAAACTGCATAATGCAGCTTCTTATTTTTATAGAGGAGTTGTATAAAATTAATCTACTTTGTTTTAGCGGCAGCAGCAGTTGCCGTATCAATTGCCGTATTGGCAGATGTTTGTATTTTTGTTGATGCACCTTGCATATAACTTTGAACGCCAGCAACAAGGCCAACGCCTACAATAACTAATAAAAGAGCAACTAAAACACCGCTCATACCTTTTTGTGACTTGATACGTTTGAATAGACTTTTAATCATATTCTCTCCTTGTCTTGTGATATATTTGTGATAATTATATCACTAAAATATTATAATAGCAAATTAAATTTACTTAGAGTAAATATAGCTTTTACTTATATTTGTTTTGTATATTTTTTAGATATCCAAAGTCTCTTTTCTAGGGGTTTACAGCTGTTTTGGCAATCTTGTTTAACTTCTAAACATACAATGCCATCAACTGTTTTTTCGTCACCTGCTATAAATTCATGCCCTTGTGACCAAACTTGATTTCGTTTTCCCCTAAGTGGTGTTTCTCTTAAAAAAATATTTGCAATATTTACTTTATAGTGTTTTTCTTTTTGTAGTTCTACTTTTGGAAGATAAGGTTTTTCTTGTGTTTCAATAATGATTTCAGGCTCTTGCATAAGAACAACACTCTCTTCTTGAAGTATCTCTTTTTGTGGCATGTTAATAGTTTGGTTTGTATCAAAGAGGTTTTTATGAAAATTATGACTCTCTTGTTTAAAATCTCTATAAAAATGTGTTTCATCTATTGCTTCATTGGCATCTACAATTTCAGGAACAAGGAAAAAGAGTAGGTCGCTTGTTTTATTTGTAGTGACAGTATGCTTAAATAGCTCTCCAATTGCTGGAATGTCGCCAAGTAGAGGAATCTTCTCTTCTATGTTTGTTTTTTCGCTATGAAGACGTCCACCAAGAACAATCACTTGACCTGATTTAACTACAACATTTGTTTGAATGTTTTTACTTACAAAAGAGGGTACAAAAATATCTTGACCAAGTTGTACATAATGCTCTTTGTTTGTATCAAATTCACTGTCTTTTATTCTTACATCAAGATGCATAAAATCATTTTTTTCTAAAAATTTACTTGTAAGTGTTAAGCGTAGTCCATACTCTCTCTCTTCAAGCTGAATAGTTGGTGCAAAACCAAGGTTTTGTGTAAGACCAATAGGGATATAAACCTCGCCACCTACACGAAAACTGGCATTTTGATCTTCCGTTGTCATAAGTACTGTGTCATCCAAGATTTTTGCAATCCCTTTTGTTTGTAAAAAGTTTAGTGTTCCTGTAACAGAGTTACCAGTTTTTGAAGAAAAATCTCCTGCATTATTAAGAAGCCAACCACTAAATGTAACACCGTTTATAGCTGCAGGATTTGCCGCAATATTGAGGTACTCATTAAAAAATCCAAGTCCTGTAACACCACCTAAATCTTCAGCTTTTTGATTGTTAATCTCTACAAGGTAAAGCTTTGTTCGTATCATCTTATTTACTCTTTGTGTTTCAGTTAAGTCCATAAGTTTTTCTAAATTAAGACCAGCACTTGTTAAGATGTTAAAGATTCTTGCTTTGTTGTGTGGGTCTTTAAAGTTACCCTCTAATACTGTAGAGCCATCTCCAACTTTTGAAATTTTAAGACTTGGTTCTATAAGGTTAATCATTTTTTGAATAAAGCCAAGGTTCTCATTAATATACACATGATAATTTTCAATAGAGTTATCTTTATAGATAATTAATATAGAAGTATTTCCTGTTTTTTTACCAAAAATTTTGAGAAGAGTAGAAGTTTTTGAACTGTTGTCAAGCAGGGAGATATTAATCATATCTTGATTTCCAACAATAAGTTTTTTTACTTTTTTTTCTAGTAGAAGCACTTGGTATTCGTTGTTAAAGACAACAATATCATCAGCTAAAAGACTAATGGCTAGAGTGAGTAGTAGTATAAGTTTTTTCATTTTTTCCTCTTTATTGGCATGTGCCGGTAATTGACATGTTTTGGTCGTGATACGAATATGTATGCATGCTTGTTGACATCTTTTTATTCTTAAAATATGCCCCATTGTAGGTATAGGCTATGGTGATGTCTATTTGTCCTTTATTTGGCGAAGTGGTTTGATTTGAATACACCAAAGTTGTATTGGGTGGGCAAAAACCTCTATCGCTCACATTAAAGTTTGTAAGGTCTTCCATCCCATCTGCTTCTACCGAAACGGCATTTGCAAGTAGTTTGAGTTTATAATCTACTTGCATGACACCCCAGTAGTCCACAAGAAGTGTCGTGATAAAGGCGATGGTAGGCAATACAACAAGAAGTGTTGCCATGATTTGTCCCATACCAAAGGCATTTCTAAACTTATTTTTCATAAGAGATGCTTACCTTATTTGGGTTTTTCTTGCGAGCGACATATGTTTTTTTATCTACTAGCATGGCTTGTTTTACTTTGAGTGTTTTGGCATCTAAGTTTTTAGATGATTTAACAAGCCAGAGTTGTCCACCGTAATTATTTGTATTGTAAACGCGATTAGAACTTAGCTCTTGTGTTTTGTAATAAACTTTTAAAAAGTTTTTTATCTCTTTTGGTGAGACCTCTAAAACAATGCTTTGTGCTTTTATAAGTGCATCATCATCGCCATGAATAGTATAAATTGAGGAACTTTTTTCATTAATAATAAAAGAACTCACAGGTATATGAATCGCTACATATTTTGTACTAAAGTTGTTCTTTTTCTCTTTATCCCCTTTAAATGTTACCGAAACAATATCTACATAATCCCCTTTTTTTAATGTAGGGTCAATGTTTTTAAAGAGTGAGAGAGGGAGAGTAAATGTGTCTGCAATTGAGTTGTTGCCCTCGTTTGTATTTTGTACAAGTTTCTCTTTAAAAGTTTCTATTTTTAAAGTTTTAAGTGGATCTGTTTCAGAGAGTTTTTGAACTCTAAATGGCTCATTCTCATAGATATCTACAGCTGCATAGCGTTCTACAATCTCTGTATCTACAAGAGGTGTCTTTGGAAGCATAGCTTGAGGTAAAGAAATTTTCTTTATCATATCTGCATCTATTTGTGTACCCTTTTGTATATCTTTTGAGGATACAAAAACTTCTACCATATTTTCTTGGTGTGTGTTAGCATTACCCTGTTGGGAATAAAATAAAAGTGCTAATGATGAGCTAAATAATAAAAGCCCTACTAATGTTCCTATAATAATTCTATGTTGTCTATTTTTCATAAATCTCCTTTTATTTGAATCCTGGCATTAATGCATCTGCTGACATTGGAAATGCAATCATTGCTATTACAGCGGGTAAGATGAATAAGAACATCACAAAGGTGATTCCTATATTCATGGTTGCTGCTTTTTTTTCTATACTAAGCATCTCAGCAGATTTAATCTCTCCTGCTTGGTTCTCAAAGATTGTCTTCACCCCAATCCCTGTCTCTTCAGAGAGACGCATAAAACCAACAATGGTTGCTATGGCTTCTGAACCTGTGCGTTTTGCTAAGTTGTCATAGGCTATATCGCTTGAGTAGGTAATAAACTCATTTTTAAAGCGTCTTGATTCCTCAAGTAAATCTTTTCCTAAAACACTTTCCCCCTCTATGGTTACCTTGTCTATGGCGTTATTTAGACCACCACCACCTTCAAGAATAATAATAAGCAAATCTATGAAGATGGCAAGATCATTATCTATGCGTTTTATACGTGCCTTTATCTGCTCTTCTAAATAAATAAAAGGCATAAATAAAGCTACTGCCACACCTGCAAATGCGATGAAAATATTGGTTAATCTACTAAAATCAGATAAGAATATAAGAAAAATAAGAGAGAGACCAGCTAAAATACTTGCTGCTATAATCTCATTAAATTCTTTTTTTTCTAAACCTGCTTTTGCAAGTTTTGTTTTTAACTCCTCTTTGAAATTGGTTTCATTTTTGTTGAGAATAAAAGTTTCATCAATATGAAAAATAGAGTTAATAAGTTTTTTACGTTTATACTCTTCTAGGAGTTGTGTAATACTTACAAATAGTAAAACAGCGATAGATAAAAACATAAGAATAAGTGAAAGAGTGTAGATCATTTGTTGATCCTTGTGATGAACTTATTGAGTAAAATACCAGTAAATACCCAAAGTGCTATGCCTAATATTTGGTATCTACCCCAAGGTGAATCCATAAAATAAGCATGGAGTTTTCCATCGAAATTAAGGTTAAGAGAGAAATATAAAAAGATGGTAATGCCGACAACTACATAAGAACCTACCGTACTTTCACGAGTGACTACATCTACCTTCTCTTGCATCTTCTCTCTGTAACTTATGGTATGCTCCACTTTCTCTAAAGTATTTGAAAATTGTCCACCACTTTCACGCCCAATTTTAATGGCAAGTGCAAATATACGCAACTCTTTAGAATCTACAAGTCTATTGAGATTTGCAAAGGCTTCTATCTCTCCAATGGTGTTTTTTTCTTGAAAAAATGTTTCAAAGATTGACTTAAACATAGCAGAGTTTGAAACTGCAATAGACTTGCTAAGAGCCTGTTCAAACCCTATGCCGTTTTTCATCATTTTGACCAAAACAGAAATAGAGGTAGCAAGGGCTTTGTTGAATGCTTTTTTTCTATGGGCAATAATTGTAGAGATAATCATCCAAAAGAGCAAAATACCCAAGGGGATACCTATAATATAGCCACTCCAATGTTTTAAAAATAAAGAGATTAAAGAACCAATAAGAAGAGTAAAGATTAGAAATATGAGTATGAAAACAAAGCTTTTAAAAGGAAACCCCGCTTTTGTTATGATGGCGTTTAGTCGTAAGAAAATGGTTGAAGTGGTATCTTCTTTATGTGAAAGAAGATCATGAGTATCTTGCTCCCTCAGAGAGATGGCGTTTTTAATATATGCAAGATGTTTAAGTCGCTTGTACTCTATGTAAAATATATAAGCAAGAATGGTAGCGCTAAAACTGATGATAAACAATAGTACTACATATATTTGTTGTTGTGTCATATTATCTTCTCATTAAACCTGAAGGTTTGGCCATCGTTCTAAGATGTTTTTCCCTGAACCATAAGATTGTATAATCTCTGCCATATAATGTGCTTTCCATCCACACATTCTATTTGGATGGAAACTTTTTAGTTCATTTGTAAGCATATCTTTTGTAACTACAAAGTCATTGTCAAAGATGCGACTGTCGATTGTAATACCATTTTGAAGCATCTTAAAACTTGCACGAGATGATGCAGAGATGGCTTTAAAATTACCACTTGAGTCCATAGGGTTTTCACTATTATGAGAACGTTGAAATTCAAAAAGATCTAACATAGAAACTACACCACTCTCCTCAATTCTTTTCTCAGGTTCAGAAATCTTAACTATGCGTCGCGTTCCATCAGGAAAACGGACAATTTGAATAATAAGATCAACTGCTGAGATGATTTGTGAACGAACAAAAGACATATTTGCCGTAGGGCGAGCTTCTAAGAACATATTTTCTATTCTTACTATGGCCTCTTTTGTATCATCGGCATGGATAGTTGTCATAGAACCAGGGTGTCCGGTATTCATGGCGTTTAGCATCGTTACAATCTCAGGACCACGACACTCTCCAACAATGATGCGCCTAGGAGAAGAACGCAGTGCTGTTCTAAGTAAAGATTCAATAGTAATCTCTCCTACCCCCTCTTCATTTGCTGGACGAGCTTCGAAAGAGCGAATGGCATGGCAAGGCATTTGTGGTTTCATCTCTTTTGTGTCCTCAATAGTAAGGAGTTGATCCCCCTCATCAATAAAACGAGTGATGGCATTCATAAAAGTTGTTTTTCCACTTGATGTACCGCCAGAAACTACAATATTGAGTTTTCCACGAATAGCCTTGAGTAAAAAGTAAGCCATTTTATAGTCAATCATATGGGAATCAATAAGTGTTTCAAAAAGAAGTGGAATCTCACGGAATTTTCTTACCGTCACATAAGAGCCGGGGTTTCCATCTTTATCTAAGTTTGCAGAAACAGGGGGGATTTGTATCTCAAGACGTGAACCATCTGGAAGTTTTGCAGAGGCAATAGGGTGAGACTCGTCAATTTTTCTATTGGATTCACTTAACATTCTGTTAATAATTCTTTTGAGCTCCTCTTCACTGCGAAAACAAAAGGGTGTTGCAATTGTTTGACCATCATAGATGACATCTATATAATCTTTTGTATTGACTAAAATATCATTTAAGCCTGTTCCTGCAATGCGGATAATAGTGCTAATAGGACCATAATATAAAAGATTGTCAATTACATAATCAGCTATCTCATTTTTAAGAGCAAACTTTGGAAGTGAAAACTCAGAGATATGCTTGTTGACAACTTCTCGAATCATTTTTTCTGTGAGTTCCCCTTGAATATTTAGCTTTTCTACAAAAGAGTCATAGATTTTTCCTGCAAGTTTGAAGTACTCTTCATTTCTATACATAAGAGGAAAACAAAGTTCTGAGCATAAATTTTCTTCAATAGCAATAGGCTCATTGACTTTTTTTATAACTTCAACAGAGTTTTCTAAAGAGTTATATCTCTCTTTGATTTTTTCTTTTAAAGCCATTGTTTTATCTTTGCAAAAAGAGATTTTTTGTTTTTAGTGAGTGTATTTGTTCTTGCTAGAGAAGTTTCTTTGACAAAAAACTCTTGTGTAATATCTTCAATACCTAGCATAAATGGAGATTCTGGATACACATCGCAAACTAAATTGGCATCGTTCCAACACTCCCGCAGATGCATAGCATCATTTGGTAAAGAGTAATGAATTTCAAATTTATGTTTAAGCCCTTTTGAGAGGATTTTTTTTGCCTCATCGTGGGTAACACTTCCATAAGAATCTGCACGATTGGCTAAAATATGTGTTTTGTTATACCAACCACTTTTATCTATAATATCAATATATGTTTTTAAGATAGACATAGAGGGGATGCTAAACTCTGTAATAACAAATATATTGTCTGCAATCTCTTGAATGTCAATTTCTAAATCTACATCTTCAAAAACGCCAACATCAATAAGAATAAAATCAAATTTTTCTTTAATAAACATAATAAAGTTGAGAAACATTTGAATATTTTCAGGACGTTCTAAATCTTCTTTTTCTGTATGTTTTTGAATACCTGCAACAAAAAAGAAATTATTACTTAGTCTCGTGAGACCATTATCAAAAAGCTCTTGCATATCTAAGTTTTGAACACTTGTAATGTCAATAATACTTTTTTTTGGTTGAGGTACATTAAAAAAGAGGTTGGAGATAGCTTTTGTAGAAGCAAAGTCTAAAAAGAGAACATTCTTTTGAGGATGATTTTGAGCTATGCTTTTTGCTAAATTCATAGTAATGGTAGTTGTGCCAACACCACCACTTATACCTGTAAAAACAGAGATATTAGAGTCTCCTCGTCTGTCTTTAATAATACTTTGAGACTCTACTATAAGTTTGGCAATACTTCCTGCATTCGCTTCATCTTGATGTAAATAAGCATCTACACCAATTTTTCCAGCAAGAAGTGAAAACTCTACATTTTCTTTGCCAATCACTATAATATATATATTTTTTGAAAAGTTGATATTTGAGAGCATCTGAATCTCTTGAAGAGTTTGTGTACGATAAAGAAGTACAACATCACGATTTTTACTTGCAGCATAGAAATTTATAAACCCATCTATATTGCTAAAGTTTTTTACATCTGTAAACTCTTCTTTAAGTTCTGTATAGCAATCGGTATCGTTTTTAGAAACATATGCAATTATCATTTGTTGCCTCTCATCGTTTTCATCATTTTAAATTCAGTTGTTGTACCTTTTGCACCAACACTTATGTTGTTCAGTTCTAAGACTTTAAGATGTAAAATCAAAGCTTTATGTACTTTCTCTTTGTATTCAACAACACTCCAATCATCATCTCTTAGAAGTTTATCTATCTGTTGATCATAAGAAAGGTTTCTGTTATTTGCTAAAATAAAACTTGTGAATGTGTCTAAAACTCTTCCAAAAAGTCCCTTAGATTGTCTTCCTTGGTTTCGTTTACACCAATCGAGCCAATCGTCGGTAGAAAGGCTCACTACATCATGATTTCCCCAATCTCCAATTTTTCTATGTTTTTCCTCTTTGTAATTGAGCTCACTGTATTGAGAAGAGTTGTTCAAAAAACTTCCAAACATTCCTGCTTCCATATCAAACTTTGTAGTTGTATCTACCCCTTTGGTAAAAAGTTTTGTATCCCAACCAATTGGAAAAAAGAAAAAACTTTTTGTTTGTTTCACTTTACATGATTCAACTTCCGTACCATAAATACTCTCAAGTCCTAAAAGTGCAAAATGTCTAAATTCACTTATAGTGTCATTATTAACCTCAAAAAAAGTAAGTGGAAGGGGGTTGGTAAAATCAAATTCTGCACTTACTACTTCTGTTAAAGTCTTAGAGTTTTCTCCGAAAAGAAATCGTAAAACAGAGCCTGCCATAAAAGATACAGGTTTGAATATTTCACTTGCAAAGCTTTTTGTTCCACCTGCAGTGTCAACTGTAGCTTTTTGCTTTACATAATTAATGCCATCATTTTTTCCTGCAAGCGTAAGAAGTGTTACCTCTGTGTCTTCAAGAAGAGCTGTTGTTTTGTACTCTGTCTCTTCTCCATTATTAAAAAATGGCATCCAGTTTGCAAGACCAAAAAAGCTAACACCCTTACATACAATTGAGTCTGGATCATAATTTAAAAAGAGCCCATTACAACCAGAAGTTGTTGTTATTGCAGTTTCAGCATAGTCAATTTGAGAGATTCTTTTTTTATCATTTGCTGTGTTTATCTCATTGGTATGAATAGTAGAGTTTCGTTTTGCTCTATAAGTTTTTTGTAAACCAAAAGTGATGTTTGCTACATATCTTCCACGTACCTCTTGTTCATGTGTAGTCATGGTTTGTGAGTATGTTGTAGCAGTGTCTTTTGAGAAGAAATCACTTAAAAAAGATTTAATATAAGCGAAAAAGTTTTTTGGAGAATCTTTAGGAAGGGGAGTTTGAGGAGCTTTATAGTATTGGCCATCTCTAAATACATCTAAAGAATAAAAGGCATCATCTCTCGCACTTGTATAATTGAGTGCTTTGTCAAAAGGGATTCTAAACTCGCCTTCTGGAAGTGGAGCACCAAGTCTATCTAATTTCATATCTGGGTTAGTAAGGGTGTTTACATTAATGAAAAAAGGCTTTTGCCCCGAACAACCTTCTGTATCTAAACCACCATCTTTACATGTAAAAGAAAGTTCTGTTGTAAGTTTTACAATGGCTGTTGTAGCAATATTGGCATAGTTGTCTTGATTGTTTTTATCTGCATGAAAGTTGCTCCAAAAATTGTTTACTTTAAAGTTCTTTGTTTGAAGTTTTACTTTTTGGTAAGAGATTTTATCGCCATATTCATTTGTTGATTTACCTTGAGTGTAAGGATCTTCAAACAAAACATTTGTACTTGTTTGTGTGGCACTTACATTAAGAGTGTAAAGTAAGCTTAGTGCTAAAATATGTAATTTCAAATTTTCCCTTTTATTCATCTATTTTATTTATTTTCATAATCTTATGTATGTAGATTGTGACCTCTGTTTCAAGTTTTGCCTTGTCCCAGGTAGGGTTTTTTTCTTTCAATTCATAGCGTTTTTGTACTGCTGCAAGAGCAAGTCTATCTTGGAGGTGTTGTAAGTTTGCTATTTGGTTGACTGTATGAAGATTGTCGTTTTCTCCACCCATAAACCATATAAACCAAAAGAGTAAACTAATTGCCAAAAACAATGGCACAATCGCTACAGAACCTTTTCTCATAGATTAGCCACCAAGTAGCTTCCAAGTGCACCAAGTGTCATTGCCGGTGCAAATCCAAAACTTGTTTTTCTTAACAATGTAAGAAGAACAAGGTGACTTAAACCTGCAATTATTATAAAATACCCTATAGATTCAAGACCCACAAATAAGGCACAAAACACACCAAATCGTAAATCGCCACCACCAAATGCCATATTGAAAACTATAGGTATTAAAAAAATACTAAAGACGATAAATGCAGCAAGAAAATCATGCAGGTTTAAAGTTTCATTTAGATATTTTAAAAAAAGTAAAACAAAAATGGCGGGAACTATAATCTTGTCTGGAATTAGTTCTTTTTTTGCATCAATGTAAGAGATTAAAACAGCAATTGTAATAAAAAAACTAACTATAATCATTCAAACCTCTTATACAAAACCGTGATACTTTTGTGATAATTTTGTGATTATATGTCACTAAAACTTAAAGTAGTTTTAACTTAGAGGAAAATTAAGAAATAAGACAATAAATAAGATTTTTTAATACAAAGTGTAACATATGAAAATTTTATGTTATAAGTAGAACATATATTATAGTTCACTTGCAAACTTGAGAATACCTATGCCATATTTGGTTCGCATCTCTTGAGTTTTTTCACTTAATAGCTTCATCTTTTGCCCCTCTTCAAAGCCAAGGAGTGAAAGTTCTTTTTTAGAATCTCTTGTAAAACTAGAGCAGTTAATGCTAAGGCGAATAACATGAAGGCGTTTATGTATATCTGCTTCTAAAAAGAGCTTTATGCAAAGATCATCAAACTTTTTTTCTGTAAATAGCTCTGCAAGAGAGATGTTTTTGTGCGATTTTTGATTCATCTCATAAGCTATACTAAGATGAAAAACAGTTGGAATCACATTGAGTTTAAAGATGGCAAAAGAGAGATGTCTTGCAAGTATGTGTATGCGTCTTTGAAGTTCATCTCTTTGAAAAAGAGGGTCAAAAGTTCTACTAATACCAATAGATTTTCTTTTATGCGTTGTTACTATGGGTGCATCTGCTTTGCCATCTACTCGAAGAAATAACTCTTTTGCATAAGGTCCCCAAGAGTTAAGTGTACCTTGGCGTTTTCTAATGTCACCAAGAGTGTGGATTTGGCTAGCATAAAGTTTTGCTTTCATACTCTTACCAATACCTGCAAAGCTTTCAACTTTTATGGGGTTTATAAAAGTGTCAAAATCCCAAGCATAAATGGTTTTACAGCCATAGGGTTTTGCATAGGTTGTTGCAAGTTTAGCAATGTAACGAGTATGTGCCGCACCAATTGAGACAGGTAGAAGAAGTTCTTTTTTAATCTCATGGCGAAGAGCATCTGTAAATGCTGGTATATCTTCATCTTCTACCCATCCACTTAAATCGCCATAAAATTCATCAATACTAGCTTGTTCAATAAGTGGGATTCTCTTACATAAAAACTGATGAAGTTTGTGTGAGAGTTCTTGGTAAAGTGACATATTGGGAGCTTTTATAATAAGATGAGGGCAAAGTTGTAGTGCTTCACGAATACTCATTGCGGTTTTTATGCCAAAAGCACGAGCTTCATAACTTGAAGTGGTTAAAATACCTCGAATACGACCATCCGCATCTTTAAAAGCTTCTATATCATCATCTTTTGTTTCGTAAGCTTTATAAAATGTAGGTACAAAACTCCCAGAATTTTCAAGATTAACAGTCTGGTTTTTAGCTTCTTTAGTGAAAATTTTTGTATCACTTCTTCCACCAATAGCTACAGCTTTATGTTCTAATGAGGGGTCAACTATTCTTGCCGCACTTACGAAGAAAGAATCAATGTCAATGTGGATTTTCACTCTTCATACTCCCTAATTAGTTAGAGAGTATTGTAGCGAAGAATTATAGGGGTATTGTTTTGTATGGCAAAGTGCCAAGTTTTTATTTTGTTAGGCCTAGTTCGGCAAATAAAGCTTCAAAGTACTCACTTATCTCTAAAAGTTCTGCTTGAAGTGTACCAAATGCTTGGTCTTCTAATGCCCACTCCTCTACACGTTTCATACTCTCGCTTTTTTTATCTTCACTTAAAGGTGCTACTTTAATCGCATCTTTGATTTTTTCTAAATGGTGTGTATGTGAACTCATTAAATCTCCTTAGTAGTTGTCGTATTTTCCATTAGTCACATCAGATCTAATGGCATCAATTTTTTCTTGCATCATATTTAAAATAAGCTCTGCAGCTTGTTTATCATCAGCTTCGGGAACATCCCAGTCTGTAATTTTCATATTTGTTTTAAAAAGTAAATCTATTGCTAGTTCAATTTCACCTTTGCGTGATTCTAGCTCTTTTATAATCGCTTGCATCAAAAACTCCTTTATTTTTTTAGTATACATCATTTTTAATTAATTATGACAATAAAATATCAATATTTAAGAGTATAATATGAAAACAGAAGGATGATATTGTGAGTATAAATATTGATTTACTTCATTTTTTGGTTGTAAGTGTTTTTGGCTTTCTCATTGGCTTAGAGGTAAAGTCGTACCGAAGAGAATTTATAGAATCAAAAAAAGAAAATTATTTTTTTGGTGATGTTCGAACCTTTAGTTTTGTAGCTATTTTGGGTTATGTTCTTTTTCTTATAAATTCACCAATGCAACTTCTTTATCTTGGTGGTTTTACCTCCCTTACACTTTTGTTTGCACTCTTATATTTTAAAAATCTTTTACAAAATAAACGCAGTATTCTTTTATATGTAGTGATGCTCTTAGTATATACATTTGGTGCTCTTATTCAAACACAACCATTATGGATGAGTGCATTAGTATATGTAAGCATTGTGTTTATTTTAAATTCCAATAAGGCTCTTGAAAAATTAGTTGATGAAGTAAATACTGATGAGTTT
>Ga0256828_1001169_pt1 | contig 16695 bp, 21 predicted proteins | sample CV88metaG_FD_185993 | JGI IMG/M metagenome (GOLD analysis project Ga0256828, IMG submission 185993) | Hydrothermal vent microbial communities from East Pacific Rise, Pacific Ocean - CV88 | ecosystem: Environmental > Aquatic > Marine > Hydrothermal vents | place: Pacific Ocean: East Pacific Rise...
GCAAACAACTATTTTTGCCTATATGCAATCAAGTGTAACAGATACTCTTATACTCTCAATCTCTATGACACTGCTTATTGTAGCATTGACAATGTTACTGATCTTTAAAAACTTGAAGATGCTGTGGCTATTTTTACTACCAAACATCGCTCCTATTATTTTTGTAGGCGGTGTTATGGGGTACTTAAATATAAGTGTTGATATTGGAGTAGCTATCTCTGCTGCGGTTATTTTAGGCATAGCAGTGGATGATACTATTCACTTTTTTAGTAAGTATTTTGATTCTATAAAGGTGAGAGAATTTGAAGAGAGTATAGATTATATTTTAAGTCATAGCGGAAATGCAATGATACTCACAACACTCATACTCTCTTTTACCTTTGCTATCTTTGGAGTGAGTAGTTTTGTACCTAATGTTAATTTTGCCATTGTAACAGTGAGTGCACTTAATATTGCACTTTCATTTGACTTAGTGTTGTTGCCGGCATTACTGAGCTTACTATTTAAAAATCAAAATGAGGAAGCAAAATGAAAAAAATAGGACTAGTATTCTTGATGACAGTTTTACAATTGTTTGCTATAGAAACGGGAGAAAAAATACCGTATGTAGAATTAGTGGGTGATAATGGAGGGTATTTGGATGTAAGTAAATGGAAGTCAACAGATATGGATGCTAAGGTGAATATTATTTTTTATGTTGATCCTGATTTAAAAGATTTAAACGATGATTTTGCAAGAGCACTCCAAAAACTACATTTAAGTTCTCAAGAGTTAAAAGTATTTGTGATTATAAATATGCAGGCGAGCTGGATACCAAATGTTCTGATTGACAGTGTTCTGGCATCTAAACAAAAAGAGTTTCCAGAAGCACATTATGTAAGAGACAATAATCGAGTTCTTGTAAATAATTGGGATTTGAAAGATAATAATTATGATTTACTTATGGTAGATAAGCAAAGAAACATACTTTTCTCTTATACAGGTAAAGTTGTTCCATCACTTTCAAAAGAGCTAATTGGGAAGCTCAATGATGAATTATATAATTATAATAGATAGTTTTATTTTTATCATATTGAGATTAATACATTTTATTGGGCTTTTGGTGGAACTATTGCTCTCAACAAGGTACTTCCAACAACTATAGAAGGAGTGAAGATGCAGGAAAAGAGAGGTATAGCAGGATTTATACTTATAGCTATGGGTATTTTGATCATTGGGATGATAGGCTGGTTTATGCTGAGCTACAATACGATTGTATTAAAAGAGGAGCAGGTGAAAACCACATGGTCGCAGGTGGAGAGCAATCTGCAGCGCAAACTCGATCTCTTGCCAAATCTGGTCAAGGTTGTCAAGCGTTACGCCATTCATGAAAAGGAGCTACTTAGCGAGATCACAAAGCTGAGAGCGCAAGCGGGCCGCATAGTATCGGAAGGTAAAGTGCCGGACAGCAAGGATATTGCTGAGCTTCAAAAGATGCAAAAGCAGCTTGACGGTGCTACGCTAAAACTTTTTGCTGTAGCGGAGAACTACCCGGAGCTCAAGTCTTCTGAACAGTTCTTGCAGCTTCAGTCGCAAATAGAAGGGACAGAGAATCGCATTAACATTACCCGCATGCAGTTTAACGATGCGGTGGGCAGCTACAATGCGTACCTGCGGCATATCCCTGCCAATATTGTAGCAAGCATTGGAGGCTTTAAGCCCAAAGCCTACTTTACAGCTGATGCAGAGGCACATCAAAAATTGAAACTGGAGCTTTAAATGAGACGATTCTATTTCTTGGGGGTATTGGTTACAGTGGTACTGTTTATGAGTGCCTGTGACAAAAAAGAACAGACGATACAGGAGCGTGCCGCTGTGCAGAAAAATGTCATTATCGACGATGCTTATGTGCTGTTTGATGATGAGAAGCTGATGAAGATGTACCGCGAGTACAATGAAAATCTACTTGATGAATATGACATCGATTTTCGAGTTGTGACTACTTCCAATAAAGAGGATATCGACACCTTTGCCAACAAGCAGTTTTCTAAACTGCAAGAAGAGAGTCGTAGTAAGAGCGGTAAGGCGCTATTGCTGGTGATCAATACGCTTCAGGATAAGGTGCGTCTTGAGGTCTCCATGGCACTGGAGCCGGTCTTTACCGATGCGTTTATCTCCTATATTGAGCGCAAGGGGTTTGTGCCATACTTTAGGGAATACAAGATCGCCGATGGGGTATATATGGCGACTGAACTGGTGCATGACCGTGCTACCGAAGCGGCGGAAGGAAAAGAGTTTGTGTCGCCGATGGTAAGCCAATCCATTGGAGGCGGAGCCAAGACTAAAGCACAGATCGGCGTCACCGATCCCAATGCCAAAAAAGGCGCACAGGTGATCGCACACACTACAGACACACCGATGGATGTGATGGAACGGTATCTCAAGGTGCTTAAAGCACATAACAAAAATCCAAACCTCGACATCTACACCGATAGGACCAAAGCCTTTTTCAGAAAGTGGACGGTAACAGAGATCAATCAGGATCATGAAATCCACAACATTACACCTTGCAAAGCGCACTATGAGACCCTCTATGACACAAAGAACGAACACGCCGTGCTTGCTGTACGACCTTACGACAAACACCGTACATGTTCGCCTTATTTCTTCAAAAAAGAGGATGGAAAATGGAAGCTGGACATTGCGACAATGGCGCAGATACTGCGTTTTAATGCAGAGATGCAATGGCATTTTGATATGTCAAAATGACTTGAAAAAGAGGGGATGTACTATGCCTATGCTTTTGATGGATATGGATTTGACAAGAACGGTTACCCTTTTGTGCCGAATCATCCAATGGAAGAGGGGATGCGATGGGGGTATCAGTGCAATGGGTGGTTCAAACCACAAGAGGCTGATCTTTACAGACAAAATAAAGAAAAGTACATCCGATGCTGGATTAATAAATACTGGCGCGGCTCACCCGCAGAGGTGCGACTCGGGTTGGATGTTTATGATTATGTCATCGGTGTAGGAGAAGAGGAAAGAGATGCAAACTATAAAACTTTTATGTCCTATATGAAACAGGTTCAATCAGGGGAAGTGGCAACAGTCATTGTCAGTCATTATGACCATGAAACCAAACAGACTACACGCATCGTGCGTCGAGGGATCGCGCCGTAGGTGAAGGCATAACAGAGAAAAAGAAGATGATGCTATATGGAAAGTTGACAGTTGCTATTGTTTCGGCACTGATCGGTACATTTGTCGCACCCATACTCGTACTGGTCTTTACAGATGGTTTGACATTTGAGCAGATAGGATATGATGTGATGGGTGGCGCAACTCTCTTTGCTGTACTTGGTTTTCTGTTTCCCAAACCTATGGGAAAAGTACTGTTTGTATTGATACTCTTTCAATAAAAATATAAAGGCAGAATATGAAAATTGTCTGGTTGATACTATCTTTGGTGTTCATGCTTCATGCGGGAGATGATGTGCAAAAAAGTGATCCGTTCAAAAATCTCAAACCATCCCTTGAGATGAATAGCAAGCTGAGAGATGGTTGAACTTCAATTTCTTATTGGCATGGTCTACTTTTTGAGTATTTTGAATATCCATAAAAAGTAGTTTAAGCAGGCTATTATCCTTAGGAAAAGAACCTTTTGTTTTTGTAGGCTTTTTTAGTCTTTAATATTTAATTAATTCGCAGCTATTAATAATGCTCTTGGTCCACTTAGTTTACTAATTGTACCTAAAAATATGACACGTGGGATAGAGTCTAAACTCATGAAAGCTATAACTATGGATATGAAGTATTATTTATGTAACAGCATTATTATATGCAGTAAAAAAAAGACTTATTTTTGATGTCTTTGTAAAAGATAAAGAAGATAACCTTTATGCAACTGTTAGAGTGACAAATTTTATTTTATAAAACTTTTAAACATTTGTTGAACTATCTGAATATACGGTGCTTTATCCTGCACAGCTTTTGCTGCCATAATAGCGCCTTCAACAGTTGCTACCATCATCTTTGCAAGTGATTTTTTCTCCTCTTCGCTTAGTTTTTCATCTCGAAGAGCCAAGAAATAATAGTATTCTAAATTATTGTAAATTTTCAAAAGTGCTTTTGCAACATCTTCATCAACAGGACTCATCTCTTGGACGAGATTATTTAACGGACATCCATGCTTAAAATCAAAAAAAGCGACATCGAGTAGTTTTTGTTCTAAAAAATTTAATGGTTTTGATTCTGCTTGAATTATCTTATAGTCTTCTTCTGTGAGAATAGGAGCAATTCTTTCTTCTATGACAGCAAGAAGCACCTCTTTTTTACTTTTAAATATATGATAGAGAGAGCCCTTATTCAATTGTGCATCTTTTAAAATATCATCAATGCTTGTACCATTAAACCCTTTTTTGTAAAAAAGTTTATAAGCACTGTTAAGTATTTTTTCTCTTGTAGATATTTTTTTCATAAGAAAATTATAGCAGAACTTCACTTGACTAATTAGTTAAAAAAAGTATATAATTTGACTGATAAGTCAATACATGTAAGATAAATAGTTACAATTGTAAAATTTAAGACTTGATTTAAAGGGATTGTAAAATGTCAAATTTAATAGTTATAGCCAAAATAGAAGCAAAAAAAGAAAATCTTAATGTTGTAAAAGAGGAAGTGATAAAACTTATTGAACCAACACTAAAAGAAGATGGATGTTTGCAATATGATTTACATCAGGATAATCAGGACAAAACTATCTTTATATTTGTTGAAACTTGGGTAAATCAAGCATTATGGCAAAAACATATGGAGAGTAGTCATTTACAATCATTTATTGAAAAAACAGATGGTTATTTAGTGGGATTAAATGTACATCAAATGACAAAAACTCAATAAGAGAAGTTCAATTGTTTATAATATAGCTAATTTAGAAGAGATAGATAAAATATTGTTTCAATATATTGAATATTTGAAACAATAGTATAAACAAGTTCAAAACATGTGCAACAAAATGTGAACTTTAAAGCTGCAGAGAATTGTTTAGTACTTCCTGGAGTAAATGATATAATTGAAAATCCAAATGTTGCTATGCTATTTATCGACTTTACTCAAGACATAAGATATAAAATTAGTGGTATTGCTACAATCGTTGATGATAAAGATACGATAAGTCAATATTTGAACTTTAAAGGTTTTGATTATTCATAAAAAGCTATCAAGGTTGATATTACTTATGTTCTTGGAAATTGCTCCAAGTATATTGAAAATGTTTGTCAAGAGATTTTAGCTTTTGAAAAAGAGTCGGAACTAGCATGTGGCACTTAAGAGTTTAGGAATTGATAATGAAAAGATATTTAATAGAAACAGAAATAATTGACTTCTCAAATAACACAGTAGCTAAACTTGCAAAAGAGTTGGCAAAAGATGTTAACAGTGATGAAGAGATAGCAAAAAACTGTTTTTTATATGTACGAGATGAGATTCATCATAGTGGTGATTATAGGGATAATATTACAACATATAAAGCGAGTGATGTTTTAAAATATAAAACAGGATGGTGTTATGCTAAGGCAATACTCTTAGCTGCATTGCTTCGAGCCAATAAGATACCTACAGCTCTTTGCTATCAGCGTTTATCGTGCAGTGAATATGAAGATGATATTTATTGTCTGCATGGACTTAATGCCGTGTATCTTAAAGAGTATGGATGGTATAGAATCGATGCAAGAGGTAATAAAGAGGGTGTAGATGCACAGTTTGTTCCTCCTATTGAAAAATTGGCTTTTATTCCTCAAAAAAATGAATATGATTTAGAAGGACTATACAGCGAACCATTGCCGGAGGTTGTAGAGGCACTTCAAAAGAACAAATGTTACAGTGATATGGTAGCAAATTTTCCAGATATAAAAGAGTAAAGATGGCACAAGTAAAAATATATGGTTTGAAAAAAAGCTTAGATAATATAAAAACAAAACTTTCAGAAGTGATTCATAAAACAATCGTCAAAGAGCTTACTTTTCCACAAGAAAAAAAGTATCATAGGTTTATAGCTTTTGATGAAGAATATATGCTATTCCCAGATACGAAAAGTGATAACTATACTATTATTGAAATTATGATGATGGAAGGTCGCACAAAAGAGACGAAAAAAAATCTTATCAAGTCACTTTTTAGCAATATTGAAAAAGAGTTAGGGATAGCTAAAACGGCTATAGAGATATGTATCATTGAGTCTCCGGCTTGCAATTGGGGATTTGGTGGGATGTGTGGTGATGAGATAAAGTTAAACTACAAGGTCAATGTATGAAACTCGCGATGTATCAAATAGACGCTTTTGCACAAAAAGTTTTTGAGGGTAATCCCGCTGCTGTTATCCCCTTGCAAGAATGGATAGCAGACGAATTGATGCAAAAAATTGCAATGGAGAATAATCTCTCTGAGACAGTGTTTTTTGTTAAAGAGCAAGAGAAATATCATATAAGATGGTTTACACCAAAAGCAGAAGTTGATATGTGTGGGCACGCGACTTTGGCAAGTGCTTATGTGATTTTTGAGGAGTTGCAAGAGCAGGAAAATGAGATAATTTTTAGTTCAAAAAGTGGTGATTTGATTATTAAAAAAGAATCTGATGGTTTACTATCTATGGATTTTCCTCTTCAAGAGATAACAGCGTGTAAAATACCACTGCAAATAATTGACTCTTTTACTCAAAAGCCTATCGCGTGCTACAAATCTATGGACTATATCGTTATTTTTGAAAATGAGCAAGATATTATAGATGCAAAGCCAAACTTGGAACTTTTAAAATCACTCGATGCCAGAGGTGTCTGCATCGCTTCTATTTCTTCAGAATATGACTTCGTTACACGCTTTTTTGCTCCAAAATATGGTATAGATGAAGACCCTGTAACCGGTTCAGCTTTTACGCAATTAGTTTCTTATTTTTCCAAAACTCTTGACAAACAAGAGTTCTCCTGTAAACAGCTCTCACAAAGAGGTGGAGAGGTATTTTGTAAACTCAAAGGTGAAAGAGTTGAGATGAGAGGGTTTTGTGTGAATTTTTTAGAGGCAACTATAGAGACATTATAAAATTTACCATTCCCTTTTGCCTTCTGAAGGGAATAACATCTAAGCAGTTTTCCTAAAATGCACCCAGTATTTTAGCAATTCTCTTCAAGCCTTTTAAAACCTCTTCTTGGTTTGTATGAGTAAAATTAAAACGGATTTCATCTGAAATTTCTTTATCAAGAAAAAATTGATTTGCTGGTACGAATACAATTTTTTCTTCTATACACTTTTCAACGAGTTTGAATGTATCTACTCCATCTATAGAACCATATATAAACATACCACCTTTGGGGATCGTAAATTTAAATTGTGGTAAATATTGCTTTAGTGCAGCAACAAAAAAATTCATTTTATCCCTGTAATGAGTCCGTAAATTATTTAGATGCATTTTATATTTACTATTATCTTGTAAATAATTATTTAAGGTATGTTGTGCGATGGAACAACTATGCAAATCAATAGTCTCTTTTATCTTTATTAGTTCTAGAAGTATCGCCTTATCTGCTCGTATCCAGCCCAAACGCAGACTAGGTGCAAGGGTTTTTGAAAATGAGCCTAAATGAAAACTATTTTTAGGAATCATTGAGCTTATACTTTGAGAATTTACATTAAAATAGAGTTCACTATAAGGTGCATCTTCTATGAGATAACCACCATTTTTAAGGATTGTTGATGCTATTTCTTCTCTTTTAGTTTGAGAATACAATGAACTCATAGGGTTTTGAAAATCTGGGATGATATATGCTAATTTTATCTGTTCATATTCTTCTTTAAATGCACTTATATCAATACCGTCTGTGGACAAAGTGATTTCTTTCATATTTAAATCATTCATTTTGAAGATATTTACGGCACCCAAGTAAGATGGTTTTTCTATAATTATTTCTCTGTTCTTAAAATAATTAGCAAGTATATACAGTGCTTGTTGTGAGCCCGTAGTTATAAGAATATTATCTGCATCGGTAGGAAATCCATCTTCATTATAAAAATCAGCAATTTTTTCTCTGAGTTCTAAAAGTCCATTACTTGTTGTATATTGTAAATTAGCATTTTCTTCATATACTTGCATATTTGCTATTTTCAAATCTTCCATTGGGAAAAGTGATTCATCAGGTAATCCTCCAGCGAATGATATGGTTTCGGAGTCTATTGATTCTAAAATTTCTCGTATAAATGATCGCTTCATTTTTTACCTCTTTTATTTTTCAGTATTATAAGAAATACGACTATTTTTATCTTTATCAAAATTGCTATAAATATTATCTATTATTGCTTAAAATATAAATAGTTAGTGCTATAATGTTCAAATGAAAAAGTCAACGATGCAAAACCATACAAAAATTGCTAATGCTATAATGTACTATATTTATAAGTATGTGGATACCGATATTAACCTTGATGAACTAAGTCATGATCTAGGTATTAGTAAGTTTCATATGCATCGTATCTTTAAAAAAGAGTTTGAAAAAAATATTTACGAAAGTATAAAGTCTATTAGATTGCAAAAAGCTTCAAGTTTGTTACTTACAAATCCACATGCGACTATCTCAGAGATAGCGAATAGCTGTGGGTACTCTTCACATACCTCTTTTATTAAAGCTTTTAAAGCACGATTTTTTGTAACGCCTTCTGCTTGGAGAAATCAAGAGTACAAAAAATATGATTCTTTTCATAACAAATTTTTCTCTGACCTTGAGATGCAAGTTGTAAAAATGCCTAAGATAGATGCTTACTATATACGACATAAAGGTTACAATGAGAAGATAAAAAAGGCTTGGCAAAAATTGCGAACATGGGTATATACAAATGAAATTGAAGAGTATCAGCAAATTGCTCTTTATCATGATAATCCAACGATAACACCTTTAGAAGAATGCCATTATGTTGCTTGTATAAGTGCAGAAAAATCATTTACAAACAGTTCACTGCCTAAACTCACCATTCCAAAGGGTGTTTATGCAAAGTTTGATTTTAGTGGAAAATATGGAGATGTGTTAGCATTTATGCATTGGGTTTATTTTGAGTGGTTGCCGGAGAATGGTTATGAAACAACGGCAACTCCAGCTTATAGTGTCTATCATAAAAATCACTTTTTAGAAGATGATGCTTTTTTTGAACTAAGTTATTATTTACCTATTAAGATATAAAAGAGGAGTATTGATGTTATGACTTATATCGTTCCAAACTATTTCTTAGAAAACAACTATAAGAATCTTACTAAGTTTGATTCGCTTTTCTGTTTACATTCTATCAAGAAGACGCAAAATGACTTCGTTGATGCAAGAAATACTATGCACAGTATGAATATCCTGATCGAGGGTTCAAAAATTATTCATACTACAAATGAAAATCTTACAATAAATGCAAAAGAATTGTGTTTTTTGACACAAAACAACTACTATATAAGTGAACGCATGACAAAAGAGTCACGATATAAGTCTATGATACTCTACTTTGATGATGCTTTTGTTTTAGAGTTTATAAAAAAATATAAACTTCAATTAACTACTACTGAGGAACAAAACTCGCTTCAGATAAGTTATGTCAGTGATAAATATTTTCTAGAAAACATCATGCAATTTGAAGAGTATTTAGAGAACAGCTTTTCAACGCAACTCTTAAAACTAAAGGTTGAAGAGATATTTTTACAAACCTTGCGTTTATCTCCTGCAAATTTTCACTCCTTTTTAAATGCCATCCTAAATAAAATTGAGGCAAGAACCTTACATATTTTAGAATCCAACATAGATATGATAGAAAACATAGAAGATATGTGCAGAGTATCGCGTTTAACACCAAATCAACTTCGTAGATATATCAAAAAATATACAAACTCTACACCAAAAACATGGCTAGATACAAAAAGAGTTCAAAAAGCAGTACTTTTGCTTAAGAACTCCGATAAAAATATCTCTGAGATAGCAACAGAGTGTGGGTACTCTACAGTGTCTTGGTTTATATCTCAGTTTAAAAAAGAGTATAGTCTTACACCTAAAGAGTTTAGAGAACAAGATACTAATAAGTAAAATTCTTATACTATTTATCACTTTTCTTGTACCTCTAGCACTAGCTATTCATGTAAAATTGCTCCTATAAAAAAGGAGTTTTACAATGAAAGAATCAAACCAATGGAATGCCAACGAGTATAATAAAAATGCAGACTTTGTTTCAAAACTTGGATTACCTGTTATAAATTTACTAGCACCAAAAAAAGATGAGAGAATCTTAGACTTGGGGTGTGGAGATGGAACACTTTCAGTGGAGATACAAAAGTATGGATCACAAGTCATAGCTGTCGATTTGAGTCCTGATATGGTTGCAAAAAGTACGAAAAAAGGAGTTGAAGCCTCTGTAATGAGTGCTACACAATTAGAATTTTATAATGAGTTTGATGCTGTCTTTTCAAACGCTGTGCTTCATTGGGTTACGGATGCAAGTTTAGCCATTAAAAATGTCAAACAAGCACTCAAAGCAGATGGAAGGTTTATCGGAGAGTTTGGAGGCTATGGGAATATACAAAGCTTACAAGAAGCTATGCAAACAGTGTTTGAGAGACATCCTGAGTATGGAAAGTTCCTAAATCCTTGGTTTTTCCCTAAAAAAGAGGAGTATGCCAAACTTTTAGAAAAGAATAGTTTTTATGTTCACTATATAGAGATTATTGAGCGTCCAACACCTATAGGAGATATAAAAGAGTGGTTAGATATATTTGCCAATGGAATCATGCAAAATGTGCCAACCTCAAAAAAAGAGAGTTTTAAAAAGGAAGTAGAGAACATACTTAAACCAAAACTTTTTACTCAAGAAGATGGTTGGGTTGTGGATTATGTGAGACTTCGTTTTGCAGCACAAAAGGAAAACAATGAAAAATAAGGCACTTCTTATCATAGATATGCAAAATGATTTTGTACGACCTGATGCACCGCAATGCGTTGCAGGTGCAGTAGATGTTATAAATAATATTGAAAAAGTACTTCAAATCTTTAGAGATAAGAATCTCCCTGTGTTTCACATCATTCGAGAGTACAGAGCAGATGGAAGTGACATAGAGCATACTCGTTTAAAGGATTTTTTACAAAATCCCTACTGTGTGCCAAATACAGAGGGAAGTAAAGTCATTTCAGAGCTAACACCTCTTGAGGGTGAATATAAAATTATTAAAAATAGATTTAGTGGATTTATGCAAACTGAATTAGATTTTATGTTAAGGCGATTGAGAGTAGGGGAGATTATCGTATGTGGTATTCAGTATCCAAACTGTATCAGAGCTACTGTTTTTGATGGTATTTCTCTTGGATACAATGTTATACTTATTACTGATGCAACTGGAGCTAAAACAAAAAAAATAGCAGAAGCAAACATTTTTGATATTCTTAATATTGGAGTGCACTGTTTTAGTACAACTGTAAGTTTAGAGTTAATGAAAAAAGATTAGCTCAAAAAATAGTCTTTTGCTCTACCAAACTTCATAAGAATTGCCCAAGAATTTTCACTATTTCTTTACTTTGTAACGTAAAATCTTATAATTTAAGTAAAATTAGTTTATAATATTCCAAACAATCGTTTGGATAACTATGGGTATTAAAAAAACATCACGAGAAGAAATTTTAAAACAATCAATTAGGCTTTTTAAAATAAATGGTTACTACAATACATCAATGGCAAATATTGCTAATGCTTGTGGATTAATAAAAGGCAGTATTTACCATCATTTTAAAAGTAAAGAAGAGATTGGATTAGAGTCTTTAAAATATATTCATAAATATTTTGAAGATAATATTTATAAAATAGCTTATCAAGATGATTTAACTCCCAAAATTAAAGTCCAAAAGTTTATTCAAAAAATAGATGATTATTTTTTGAATAGTGAAGGTGGTTGTTTATTGGGGAATTTAGCATTAGAAATTTCAAATGAAAATGCTTTATTTAAAGATGAGATAAGAAAATATTTTACAAATTGGGAAAAAGCTTTAGAATATATTTTAGCTTGTTGCTATAAACAAGACAAAGCAGAAGCTTTATCTAAAAAATATGTAGCTTTAACACAAGGTGAAATTATGATGATGAATTTATATGGTTCATCCCAAAATTATCTTAAAGTTGGTAAAAAAATTATTTCTTTAGTGAAGTAATTTTTTTAATCTAATATATCAAACAATCGTTTGGTTGTCATAATAAAAAGGAAATAAAAATGCAAGATGAAAAAAGATTACCATTACCTCCATTTAATGAAGAGAGTGCAAAACAAAAAGTAAGAATGGCAGAGAATGGATGGAACTTAAAAAATCCTCAAAAAATATCTATGGCTTACAGTAGAAACAGCATTTGGAGAAATCGTGATTTATTTATAAATGGTAGAGATGAGATCATCTTTTTTTTAGAAAACAAGTTTTCTAAAGAGTTAGATTACAAACTATGCAAAGAATTGTGGTCTTATACTGATAATAAAATTGCAGTCAGATTTGCCTATGAATGGCATGATGAAAAGGAACAGTGGTACAGAAGCTATGGAAATGAAAATTGGGAATTTGATGAAAATGGATTAATGAAAATTAGATTTGCAAGTATTAATGACTTAAAAATTTCCAAAAGTGAAAGAAAACTGACTTGGACTGAAGATATTAAACCTGAGAACTTTCCATCATTAAGTGAGATGGGGTTGTAAGATAAAATATCGTGTAGAAGTTTTTGTAAAATTAGTGAAAATCAACTTATAATTTCTGATAGAGCTGTAAAATAGCTTTCTCCCAAATTGAAGCAAAAGCATTTACAGCCTCAATGAGTTCATCTTCACTAAAACCACCAAATCCCATGCGAATAGCTTCAAAATCTCCGCCGCTTCGCTCTTTTGCAAAGTAGAGTTTTATGCTCGCTTGCTCTGCTAAAAATTTTAACTTATCCCAATCAAAAGCTACTGTCGGATTTATGAGTATAGCAAGACCTGCACCTTCAGCAACTATTTCAAAGGTATCTCCAAGCTTCTCTTGTAGAAGTTGTTTTAAAAGATGATGTTTTTTCTTATTTAGTGTACGGATTTTTCTTAGATGTTTCTCCCAGTGACCCTCTTCCATAAAGAGCTCAAGTGTTTTTTGTGTGGTAATTGAGACACGAGGAAAGTGTGCATCATAGCTTGCTTTGTAAAGAGGAAGAAGTTGTTTCGGTAATACCATATAGCCAATGCGTAAAGCAGGAGAAAGGGATTTCGCAAATGTTCCTAGATATATTACTCTATCATTTGTATCTAGACCTTGTAAGGAGGGGATCGGTCTATTATAATATGCAAGCTCACTGTCATAATCATCTTCTATGATAAAACCCTCTATTTGGTTTATGTATTCTAAAATTTTGAGTCTTTGCGACATAGGCATTGTTACCCCAGTAGGATAGTGATGGGATGGTGTAGTGTATATAAGTTTTGCATTTGAAGATTTTAGTGATGAGAGTTCAATCCCTTTGCTCCTAACTACGACCTTTTTTATGTTATATCCATACTCCTCAAAAACTCTTCGTGCTATATGATAGCCTGGCTCTTCCATTCCAAATGAGCTGAATTTATTTTTTAATAACTTTGCGATTAGAGACATGGCATCACTAAAACCACTACATACAATGACCTGTTCACTGTCGCATTTTACACCTCGCAAAGATGTAAGGTAAGATGCTATTGCTGTTCTGAGTCCTTTTTCTCCTCTTCCATCACCATAAGTGCCGAAATCAAGTGTATCATCTACTGCTTTGTTAAAACAGCGTTTCCATATCTTGAGAGGAAAGTCCTCTTTTTTGAGTTGAGCAGGAAAAAAATCATATTTATAATTCCTTTTTATTGGTGAAGAGGCAGTATTGTCGTTTTGTATAGCTTTGCTATTTTTGTATAAATATTCAGAAACGAAGTAACCTCGTTTCGGTTTAGACTCTATAAAGCCTTCGGCATAAAGTTGTGAATATGCAGATTGAACAGTTGTTATGCTGATATTTTGTTTATTCGCAAGTTTACGAATAGATGGAAGTTTATCACCTACTTTTTTATTATTTAGAATATCTTCTTTGAGTGCTTCATAGAGTTGTATGTGGAGTGCTTTAGCTGAGTTTTCATCAAGTATATACAAGAACTGTACCTTTAAAAATGAAATATTTTGTATCTTTACATAGATACAGATTGCTCATATAATAGCATAAAAATTTTAAAGGAAAATCGGATGAAACAGATCTTTGAAATAAAAGACAATCAAATCATTGAGAAATTTTTGGCAGGTGCCGAGTATGGTACTCTGGCAATATGTGCAGATAATAAACCATATAGCATACCAATTAATTTTGTAAAAGTAGAGAATGCTTTTTATTTTCACGGTGCAAAAAAGGGAAGAAAGATAGATATTCTCAAAGAAAATACGCAAGCTTCTTTTAGTGTTGTCGAATCTTATTCGATGATTCCCTCTTATTTTAGCTCTAAAGAAGGTCTTGCCTGCCCTGCTACACAATTTTTCAAGTCAGTTGTAGCTGATGGAAATATTGTATTTGTAGAGGATAAAGAAGAGAAGGTACTTGCAATGACATCTTTAATGAAAAAGCTTCAGCCAGAAGGTGGTTATAAGCCACTTAGTAAAGAGGTCTATACAGCAGCCCTTAACGCCACAATGGTGTATAAATTGGAGATAGAAGGGTTGCGAGCAAAGTTTAAATTTGGACAGCATCTTTCAGAAGAACGCTTTGTTATGATACTTGAACACTTAGATCACCGCGGAAACAAGATAGACAATGAAACTATTAAAATGATGAAGGAGCTAAAAAATGATATATAGATTAGCAAATATAGAAGATATTGAGGGTATTTTAGATCTTCATAGAAAATACCAAATCGATACAATAAAAGAAGGAGATAAAAAGGATGGTTTTGTAACTACTGCGTTTACAAGAGAAGAATTGCATAAACTTATAACAGAAGAGAATGGACTCTTTATTGGCGTAAAAGATAAAAAGATTGTAGCCTATGTAATGTCTGCCTCCTGGACTTTTTGGTCAAAATGGGATATGTTTAAATTTATGATAGAAGATTTACAAAACTGTGTATATAATGGAGTACAACTTACCGTTGATAATTCGTATCAATATGGACCTATTTGCATTGATAAAAGTGTGAGAGGAAGTGGAGTTCTGGAAGAGATATTTGCCTTTGCAATAAAAAATATGTCTTATAGATTTGAATATCTTGTAACTTTTGTAAATAAACAAAATCCTCGTTCTTATGAAGCGCATAAAAGAAAACTAGGCTTAGAGATTTTGAAGGAGTTTCAATTTAATGGAAATGATTATTATGAGTTTGTTTGTTCTATTGTTAGAAGAAGCTAGATACACTTTATGTTTTTAGTTTATACTGTATTTGTGTTACAATGTTTTTCTTAAAATATCTGCAAAAGGAGCAAAGTGTTTATAGTATCATTAACTTATATATGTGAATTAGAAGAGGTAGATAGGATGTTGTCAGACCATGTTGAATATTTGAAAACTCAATATGAAAAAGGTAATTTTATTGCATCAGGCAGAAAAATACCAAGAACAGGTGGAATCATATTGTCAAAATTAGACAATATGGAAAAACTAGAAGAAGTTTTAAATCAAGATCCGTTTAAAATAAACAATTTAGCAAAATATGATATTCAAGAATTTATACCTAGCATGACAAGTGATGAATTTTTTAATTTAAAAGAAGAATAAATAGCCATTTTTTCTGAATTTTTCTGGATTTAGCCAGTGTAGCAGTGATTAAATTTTATACTCTTCATAAAATAAATCATCCCCAATATTTAATAAACTAGAAGCAACCAGTTTAAAAAGCTCGCTTGATTTTGTACCATATATACGATTATATTTTTGGATATCCCATTGTTCTTGATAGGCTTTGTTCCATAAATTTAGCATATTGCTATAAATTGAGCTATAAACTTTCTTATCTGAAATCATACAATTATTATTAGCAGCAAAATTTCGCAATGAAGAGTATATAAAATAAAAGAGTTGAGATGTTGAGTATCCGCTATCAAGAATGATGTTAAAAAGCCTATAAAAATGATGTTCAATATCTCCTTGTTTTATATTCGTAAGCGAAAATGTATTAAGTGACAAGTGTAAAAAGTATTCAATTGCTTCATAAATTTGTACTTCTCTGATTAATTCTAAAAGTTCTTCTTGCTCACTATCAGTCATACTAGATAGATTTTGGGGATACATTAAATCTAAAAGAAGCTTGTCATCCCTACATATATTTTGAATATTTAAGGCAAAATCAATACCTTTTGTACTGAAAAACATTTCAAAAATAATACCGCTTGCAAGAAGTGAATCGATAATTTTTTTAGAATATCTTGCAGATGGTGCAAACGATTGAAGTTCTACATTATGCAACCTAAAAGTACAATTTCTTGCAGATGGTGCAACCCTAAGTAATGCTCCTAAATAAGCTTTTTCTTTTATAGATAAAGTGCTAATATCTATGCTCTTATCATTATCAAGTGTGTGTATATTTTTATTACCTTTAAATCTTTGAAGAATTTGTTGTTTTTGTTTTTTCTCAAACGCAATAGCTTGCTTTTTCGCAATACAATTTTGACATATGCAATTATAGGTACCTTCTATATGCCAACATGA
>Ga0256828_1001171_pt1 | contig 16678 bp, 15 predicted proteins | sample CV88metaG_FD_185993 | JGI IMG/M metagenome (GOLD analysis project Ga0256828, IMG submission 185993) | Hydrothermal vent microbial communities from East Pacific Rise, Pacific Ocean - CV88 | ecosystem: Environmental > Aquatic > Marine > Hydrothermal vents | place: Pacific Ocean: East Pacific Rise...
TAATTGAAATTCAACACCATTTTGTTGTGGAATAAATTCTGAATGAAAGGCTTTGTCTATACTTAAAGGTTTAGCAAATAAAAAAGTGATAAAAAAAAGAAGACTTAAAATCCTCACTTTTTAAGTCCCTTTTTTAAATAATCAAGAAATTTATATTTATTTTGAAAAAATTCTCTATCAAAACTAAATTGGAATATTTGAACCCCTTTTTTTGGATCCATAATAATTAAACTTGGTGTATATCCACTAAAAAACTGAGCTACTTCTGTTGGTACTTTTTCTTCATCTACAATAATTAATACTGGTACAAAATTTTTATTAATAAAATTTGCTATTTTATCATCTGTATACATATGAGTAGATAAATATTTACATGGAGGACAATTACTAAGAGCTAAATCTACAAATATAGGTTTATTTGTTTGAATTGCTAATTTTTTAGCACTTTCATAATTCATCGCCCAACTAACTTTTCCACTCCAATCAAAAGCAAAACTACTAACCACTAAAACTAAAATCAAAAATAATTTTTTCATTTTTATCCTTTTTTTACAAAATTATATCAAAAACCCTAAAAACTCACAACTTCACATTAAATATCAATTAATTATAATTAATATTTTCCTTTTAAACTACCATAATAATTAATTTCTTCTATAGGTTTATTTGAATTTACTTCTGCTAAAGAATTGTTTGTTTGAATATCTTTCATCATCTCTTCTAACTCTTCTTCACAATAACTCATATGCATATCAGCACTAATAACTTTAGGTAATGATTCTAAAATTCTTACTTTTTGAATTTCTTCTTCTACATTTTTACCTTCTACTGTAACTATAATAATACCCTTGTCTTTATCTACAAAATGGATTTCACAAACTCCACTTTCTTCTAAACTTTTTTTTACATCTTCAACATTTTCTTGTCTTGCTTTTACTATAATACTTGAAATATTCATTATTTCTCCTTTAATTTCCATATTAAAATTTCTGCTGGTGAAAAACTTAAAATTTTATTTTTATTTATAAAAGTAATTCCATTTAAAGCCATCGTATGCCCTTTTAATAGAGCCAATTTTCTTTGATATTTATCATATACAATAATATCATTTTTTTCATCATATTGTACTGCTAATTTATCTGCTTTTGGACTAAGTGTTGCTCCATAAGGTAAAAATTTAACCATAAATTCCAATAAAGCACTTTTTGTTTTTAAATTATATACAGCAACTCTTTTATCACTACTTGCATTTAATATATATCCATTTTTAAAATCTAAACTTAAAGTTTGTTCTTTATTAAAACCTGAAAAATCAGCAATTTTCTTACCATTTTTAACATTTAATATTTTTACTACACCACTTTCATCACCTACAGCTACTAATTTTTTATTTTCATTTAATTTATATGTAGAAAATACATAATTACCTGCTTGTATTTTATAAATATTTTTTTTATTTTTTAAACTATATAAAGAAATTTCATCACTTAAATATCCAAATAATATATCACCATTAACAAATTTAGCTTTCATATATGTATCTTTTGTATCTATAATATGATTTAATTTTTTTGAATTTATATCAAAAATATATACTTCTCTTTTTGAATCTTCACCACCTGCTAAAATTAATATTTTATTTTTTTCTATATCCAAACTATATACAGGCATAGGAATTTCATCATCCATAAAATCATGAATTTTAGGTAATTTTATCGTATATATATTTTTTAATGTATTAAAATTTTTAATAACTATATCACCATTTTCTAGTGCTGTAACTAAATATTTTTTATCAAAAGTTACTTTTGATATATATCCATTAAAAGTAATCTTTTTTTCTAAACTAAATCCAAATAAAAAAACACTCATTATTAAAAATAGTATTATTTTTTTCATTTTATCCCCTTTATCTGTACTTCTATAGCATTGCTAGGACAAACCCCTACACAAAAACCACAACTTGTACATTTTTCTTCATTAATTATAGGATTAAACATTCCATAAAAATCTATAGCTCTTTCTAAACATACATCTTGGCAACTAAAACACACTGTTTGATTCCAAGCCATACATTTTTGTGGATTTATAATAAGCTCACAATTTAACTTCTCTTTTTTATTTTCTATTTTCAATACATCTAATTCACATACATTTGCACATTCATCACAAAAAGTACATCCTCTTTTATTAAAATTAATAATAGGTTTTTCATTTTCAATAGATAAAATACCCTCTTCACAACTTTGAATACAAGGTTTGTCTTCACATTCTAAACATTTATTAAAATCTTCTTTTGAATTAAAATATGGAGGATATATATAAGATTTAAGAGGAGAAACTCCTCTTTTAAAAAGGCTTCTCATTTATTTAGCTAACTTTGCATTTTGGATTGATTCAAATCTATTTTCAATAACTGGATCAAGTGTTGCTTGAGGAGCATGACATTGAGTACAGTTATATCTACTTCCTGCAATTCTTTGTCTTTTTTTATCACCTTCAAAGTTATCTACAAAGTGATCTGATGGAATTGCTGTAATTCCCATTCCTTTTGCATTTTGAGGCATATGACAACTTAAACAAGCATTACTTCCTATTTTAATAGGAACCATTCCATTTACACTATGAGGAATCATAGGTGGTGCTGTAACAAACGATTTTTTAAATGGTTTTACTTGTCCAGGAACTGGTGCTTGTTTTGTATATTCAATCTTAGCTAAATTTTGGCTACCTTTTTCTAAACCTGCTTTTCTAATCCCTGTAACTTCTACAGTTTGATTTTTTACTTCATTTGATGATGGATTTTGATTACATCCAACAAATAATAATGCAACTGCTGCACTACTTATTAATAACTTTTTCATCTTTTTCTCCTTTTATAAAACTTCTTATACTAAATTTTAAAGCATTGTCATTACATACTTCTATACATCTTCCACAGTTTGTACATTCAATACCATGGATAAAATCACTTTTTTTATTTATTACTGGATTTAGGACATCTTTTTCTGGACATACTTGTTTACATTCTCCACAATTAGTACAAGCTTCAGCATCATGTTTTACTCTAATAATAGATTTACTTCCAATAACTGAATACATAGCACCAAGCGGACACATATGACCACACCATCCATTTTTTACTATAAATAGATCAAATAAAAATATAGCTAAAATAAATGCCCATCCAAATCCAATTCCAAAAACAATACCTCTTGTTAAAATTCCTATTGGACTAAAAAATTCAAAAGCTGCTACACCTGTAACAAATGATACTATAAGTAAAGTTCCAAAAGCCCAATATCTAAACTTTCTAGATATCATATATCTTTTACCATCTTTATCAATATTAAGCTTTCTTCTTAGATATGCTGCAAGGTCAGTAACCATATTTACAGGACAAACCCAACTACAATATGCTCTACCACCAATAATTCCATAAAAAAATAAAATTATAAGTGTACCAATAACCATATCCATACTAATAGCAGCACCAGCAAAAAGCATTTGAAGTACTGCATATGGATCAGCTAGGGGTATTTTATTAAATAACATAGAAAAACTTAAGTTACCTTCGAGAATTTTCCAACCATATACATTTGCTCCTACATATAAAAGCAAAATAGCAATTTGTGTTATTCTTCTTAAAATTAAATATTTCATTGCCAATTTACCCCCTGATTAAGGTTATCAATAGCACTTTTTTTACTTCTTCCAGTTTTTGTAGTAGTATCTGTTGAAGCATTTTTTACTCTTTGTTGATCTTTTGCATCCCAACCTTTTACATATCTATCACCTGCTTTTCCAAGCACTACTTCTCTTGGGAAAATTTGAATAGCTGCTTTTTCAGTTACACATGCTTCTTCACACATTCCACATCCTGTACAAGCATCTTCATGTACAATAGGAATACGATAAGCATGTTTTCCTGTTCTTTTATTTTTTCTCCATTCAATTGTAATAGCTTTATCAAGTTCTGGACAAGCTCTATAACAAGCTGTACATTGAAGTCCCCAATAAGCAATACAACTACTTGGATCTATAACAGCTACACCCATTTTCGCATAATCAATAGCTACTTCACCTTTATCATTTTGACATTTTTCAGGTGTTAAAGCTCCAGTAGGACAAGCATACATACAAGGAATATCTTCACACATATAGCATGGATTAGTCCTTGCTATAAAAAATGGTGTTCCAAGTGGTGCATCATCACCTGGCTTTGCTAACTCTAAAGTTGTTTTTTTTACACCATCTACAATATAAATATTTTCTCTTGTTTTACAAGCATCTACACAAAGACCACATCTTATACAAGTTTTCATGAAATCTTTTTCATCAAGTGCACCAGGTGGGCGAAGAGTTAAAGGTTTATCTTTATTCTCTTCAATAAAACCTGCTGCTAAAGTTCCACCAACTGTACTAATAGCTGCTGCTTGTGCTAATCCTACTAAAAAGCTTCTTCTTTTTTTATCCATTTAAAACCTTATACTTTATAAATTTTAACTGCTGCTTTTTTATAATCAGTTTCTTTAGACATTGGACAAGTTGCATCTAGACAAACTTTATTGATTAATACTTTTTCATCAAACCAAGGTACATATACTAAACCTCTTGGTGGTTTATTTCTACCTCTAGTTTCAACTCTTACTTTTACTTTACCTCTTCTTGATTCTACAACTACTAAATCTCCATCTTTTACACCAAGATTTTTAGCATCTTTTGGATTCATATAACAAAGTGCTTCTGGCATCGCTCTATAAAGTTCTGGAACTCTCATAGTCATAGTTCCACTATGCCAATGCTCAAGCACCCTACCTGTACATAACCAGAAGTTATATCCATCTTTATCATATTTAGGATCTTCTGGGTGAACCATAAATGGTCTAAAGAAAATTTTTGCTTTATTTGCTAAGTTTACTTTACCTTTACTTGCTATTGGAGCTTTTAAATCACCAATTTTGATTTTTTTAAGTAATGGACCATAGAATGCAAATTTTTCACCTGGTTTAGCATGTTTTCTTGCATATGGATCATACTCTACATTAAATCTCCATTTAGTTTCTTTTCCATTAACTACAGGCCATCTAAGTCCTCTTACTTTTTGATAAGTATCAAAATCAGCTAAATCATGTCCATGACCTATACCAAATTTTCTATATTCTTCCCACATAGCTTTTTGGATAAAGAATCCATATCCATTAAATGGATTTCCATCTTCTCCCATAATTTCTCTTCCATCTCCAGCTGCTTCTGTATTTTTATGCATTTTTCCAGTATTTGGATTTTTAGCAATTGGATCTGGCCATGGGAATTGTTTTCTATATTCTTCTCTATTAAATAATACATCAAATAATGTATCATCTTCAGAATATCCCATTTTTTTAGCTTCTTCTAATACACTAGGAAGTTTTTGTTTTGGCCATGCTTTCCATACTTCTTTTAGTTTAAATCTTTTACTAAATTCTGTCATAGTCCAGATATCTGGCATTGCATGTCCTGGAGGAGTTACTTGTTGTCTCCAATGTTGTGTTCTTCTTTCAGCATTTCCATATGCTCCCCATTTTTCATAAATCATAGCAACTGGTAAGATTAAGTCAGCTACCCTTGCTGATACACCTGGATATACTTCACTTACTACAATAAAGTTATCCATTGTTCTTGCCATTTTAATCCAATGGTTAGCATTTGCTGTATTTTGCCAAGGGTTATTTACTTGAGCCCAAGCAAATTTAATTTTTCCTTCTTCCATATCTCTCATGATTTTTACAAAGTGACTACCAACTTTTGGATTGATTGTTCCATGAGGGATTTTCCATAATTTTTCTGTAATTTTTCTATGTTTTGGATTTGCTACAAGTAAATCTGCTGGTAATCTATGTGCAAATGTACCAACTTCTCTAGCTGTACCACAAGCTGATGGTTGTCCTGTTAATGAGAATGCTCCACTTCCTGGAAGTGATTGTTTTCCAAGTAACATATGTACCATATAAACAATTTCATTAATCCAACTTCCTCTTACATGTTGATTGAATCCCATTGTCCAGAAAGATACAACTTTTCTATTGTTTTCAATATATAAATCAGCTAATTTTTGAAGTTTTTTAGCGAATTCTTCATCACTTTCATCAGGGTCACCTTTTGCAACACTTACAACATAATCTAAATCATAAGGTTCAATCGCTTTTTTGAAATCTTCAAAAGTGATTTGCCAATGGAAGAATGGTGCATGTCCTTTGTTATGAGTCATTTTCATCTCATCTCCAGCTTTCCATTTACCAATACCACTAAGTGCTACACCTTCTTCTTTTGTTACAAGTTTAGCATCTTCTTTTTTGATAGTTTGCATCTCTTTATCTGAGTATCCAAGTTTTTTTGCTTTTGCTGGATTTCTCATACCATAACCAGTATCTACTGTACCTGTTGTAAAGATAGTATGTTTATTTACAAAATCCCAATTAATTGCATTTCTTTTTACAATTTCTCTACCAATATAGTTCATAATTGCAAGGTCAGTATTTGGTCTGAAAATAATTTCCATATCTGCAATATTTGAAGTTCTATTTGAATAAGTAGATAAGTTTACAATAGTATATTTATCAGGGTTATTTAATTTTGCATCTGAAACTCTTGCCCATAAAATTGGGTGCATTTCAGCCATATTAGCTCCCCATGTAATTACAGTGTCTGTAATTTCAATATCATCATAACATCCAGCAGGTTCATCAATACCAAATGTTTGATAAAAACCAACAACGGCACTAGCCATACAGTGTCTAGCATTTGGATCGATATTATTACTTCTCCATCCTGCTTTTACTAATTTAGAAGCCACATACCCTTCTTGAATAGTATATTGACCTGAACCAAAAATAGCTACACCTGTTGGTCCTAATTCATTATAAGCTTTTTTAAATTGTTTTTCCATTTCATCAAAAGCTCTTTTCCATGTTACAGGTCTAAATGGTGCATTTTTTGAAAAATTACCATTATCATCTAATCTTAATAGAGGCTCAGTAAGTCTATCTGCACCATACATAATTTTAGCATTAAAATAACCTTTAATACAGTTAATACCTCTATTTACTGGAGCTTCTGGATCCCCTTTTACTGCTACTATTTTATCATCTTTTGTAGCTACCATAATACCACATCCAGTACCACAGAATCTACATACAGCTTTATCCCATTGCCATCCAGCTTCACCATTTTGTGAAGCAGCTTTTAATTCACTAGGAATACTTAGTCCTGCTGCAGATGCTGCTGCAACTGCTGCTGTCGTTTTAAGAAAGTCTCTTCTATCCATTTTAGACATAACTTCTCCTTTTTGAAATTTTTACTTAATAATAATACTATTTTTTATTATGATTATTGTTATATTTTTGTAAGTTTTTTGAAAACGGCACTTAAAAAGCACTTTGTAGTTACTTTTTCCCACATTTGAGGGGAAAGAAGAGTAATTTTATCTTCTTTTTTATTGATTTAAATCAATGTTTTTCACAATTATACTGTCTTAGAGAAAGCTTTTTGATTTTGCATTTTTTTAAAATATTCATCAAAAGGAAGAACTATATTTCTAATAAGCATAGTTCCTGTTTTACTAACAGTAATTTTGTCAGGAGTGATTTCTACTAAATTATCATCTACAAATTCTTGCATCTCTTTGATTTCATCTGCAAATTTTTCAAAGAAATTAATTCCAGTATCTTTTTCAAATCTTTTAATATCAAAAGAGAAGTTTGCCATCATCTCCATAATAATTCTTTTTCTTATTTTATCTTCTTCATTTAGAATAATTCCTCTAAATGTAGGAAGCCTTCCTTCATCTATAGCTTTTTCATAATTTTTAAGGTCTTTATAGTTTTGGATGTAAGCATCATCAGTTTCACCAATACTTGTAACACCTATTCCTATTAAATCAGCACCACCTTTTGTAGTATATCCTTGGAAATTTCTATGAAGCTCACCACTCTCAAGTGCTTTAAAAAGCTCATCTTCTGGTTTTGCAAAATGATCCATTCCTACCATTTTATATCCATTATTTTCCCAAAAATCGATAGTATATTTTAAAATTTTTAGTTTTTCACTTGGATGAGGAAGTGTAGTTTCATCAATTTTTCTCATCGATTTTTTCATCCATGGAACATGTGCATAATTAAATATTGCTAATCTATCAGGATTTAAGCTTTTTACTATATCTAATGTTTTTTTGAATGTTTCAAAACTTTGATATGGAAGTCCATATATTAAATCAATATTAATAGAATTAATTCCAAATTCTCTAGCCATATCTACTACATTTTTTGTAAGTTCATAGCTTTGAACTCTATTAACTGCTTTTTGAGTTTCATAGTTAAAATCTTGCACACCAAAACTAATTCTATTTATTCCACCATCTATTAAAACTTGAAGTTGTTCACGAGTTAAAAATCTTGGGTCTATTTCAATAGAATTTTCAGCATCATCTGCAAAATTTGGGAAATATGAATGGATTAAATCTAAAATTTCTTTTAATTGTTCAGCTGAAAAAAATGTAGGAGTTCCACCACCAAAATGAAGTTGGATTACTTCTCTTGAAGTATCTAAATGTTGCTTTAAAATATCAAGTTCTTTTTTTAGATATTCAATATATTTAACTTTTTTATCCTCTTTAGATGTATAAATTACATTACATCCACAAAAATAACATGCAGATTTACAAAAAGGGATATGAAAATAAAGACTTAAAGGTTTTTTATCATTTTTATAAAATGGAAGAATATCTTCCATTGATAAATCTTTAAACTCTACAGCTGTAGGATATGATGTATATCTTGGAGCTGGACGAGAATATTTAGCAAATTTTTCAAAATCTATCATTTGAACTCCTGTGCAAACTTAATCCCAAGTCCTTCAAATTCATCAGAAATAATCTCTTTTCTTACAAGTTCATCACCTTTAAGTAAAACTGCTTTTACTCTAACATTTCCATCTTCAAGCATCTTAGCTTTAATCCCTACTGGTGCATGACATCCAAGATTTAGCTCTCTTACAAATTCTCTCTCAATTGTAGTACAAATTCTTGTTTCTTTATGGTCAAGTTTTTTTACTAATTCCATCACTTCAGGATCTTTATTTGTTTCAATTCCTAAAGCACCTTGCCCCATAGCTGGAATCATTAAATCTGTATCAATAGCTGTAGCATATTTTACACTACCTAAAAAGCCAAGTCTTTTAAGACCTGCTCTAGCTAAAATAATAGCATCATATTGCCCTTCTTTTAGTTTTCTAATTCTTGTATCAACATTTCCTCTTAAATCTTTTACAATTACATCTGGTCTAATAGCTTTTAATTGCATAATTCTTCTAATACTACTAGTTCCAACTACACTACCTTCTGGTAAATCAGCAATTGTTTCATATTTTTCTGAAAGAAATGTATCTCTTACATCTTCTCTTTTTGTAATAGCAGTTAAATCAAAATGTTCTTCATCAAATTCAACTGCAAAATCTTTAAGTGAATGTACAGCTATTTGAGCATTTCCATTTAACAGTTCATCTTCAACTTCTTTAATAAATAACCCTTTTCCTCCAATATCAGCTAAAGGTTTATCTAAAATTTTATCACCCGTAGTTACTACAATTTTTAATTTTATATCTAATTCTGGATTGATTTTTAAAAGCTCTGCTTTAATATGTTCACTCTGCCATAATGCTAATTTACTTCCTCTTGTCGCTATAACAATTTTTTTCATATTCTTCCTTTTTTAATTTTATGATATTTTAGCAAAATCTTTAGCATGATATGTAATAATCATATCAGCTCCAGCTCTTTTAAATGATGTAAGAATTTCTATCATCATTGCTTCATAATCTATAAGCCCTTGCATTCCTGCATTTTTAACCATTGCATATTCACCACTTACATTATATACACAAAGTGGCATTTTAGTAGCATCTTTTATTTCACGGATTATATCCATAAAGCTAAGTGCTGGTTTTACCATTAAAATATCAGCACCTTGATTCATATCTTCTATACTTTCTCTAATAGCTTCATTTCTATTTGCATAATCCATTTGATATGTTTTTCTGTTTTTTGGTACATATTCATTCTCAACTGGTGCTGACTCTGCTGCATCTCTAAATGGACCATAAAAACTTGAAGCAAATTTTGTAGAATAACTCATAATAGGAATATGAGAATATCCATTACTATCAAGTGCATCTCTTAAAGTTGAAATAATATTATCCATCATACCACTTGGAGCTATCATATCTGCTCCAGCTTTTGCATGAACTAATGCTTGTTTTGCACTAATCTCAAGTGTAGCATCATTATCTACTGTTTTTAGTTTTGGATTTATTATACCACAATGCCCATGGTCTGTAAATTCACAAAAACATAAATCAGTAATTACTAAGATTTTATCACCAAATCTCTTTTTTATAGCTCTTACACTTCTAGCAATTAAACCATTTTCATCTAAAGCATCACTTCCACAGCTATCTTTAAGTTCAGGTATTCCAAATAAAATAACAGCTTTGATACCTAAATCTATCAGTTCTGCTACTTCATCTAAAAATGTATCTTCACCAAACTGAAAAATTCCAGGCATTGAAGAAACTTCATTTTTACCTTTTAAACCTTCTTTTATAAAAATAGGCATAATTAGGTCATTTACACTTACATTTGTTTCTCTTACTAAATCTCTTAAATTATCATTTAATCTTAGTCTTCTAAAGTTCATTTTGCCGTTACCTCTTTTACTAAATCTACGAAATATTTTACATTTTGCCAATCAGTATCAGGTAAAATTCCATGACCTAAATTAAATATATGTCTTTTTCCTTTCATAACTTCAGCAATATGTAAAACTGATTCTTTTGTAGCTTCTTTACTATAAAGTCTAGTTGGATCCATATTTCCTTGGATTGTTTTTCTATTATTTACGATAGATTCTGCATATTCAATAGGTGTATTCCAATCAATACCAATAACATCAAAATCACCATCAACCATATCTTCTAAGTACAGTCCAACTCCTTTAGAAAATAAAATCACAGGAATTTCAGGATATTCAGATTTGATAGAACTTGCTATCTCTTTCATATAATTCCAACTAAATTCAAAAAACTTCTCTTTTTCTAAAGCACCACCCCAACTATCAAATACCATCACAGCATTTGCTCCAGCTTTGATTTGGTTTTTAAGATAACCTATCGTTTCTTTTGTATTTAAAGCCATTAGTTTATGTAAAGTTTCAGGATCAGCATATACCATTTTTTTGATTTTTGGATATTGTTTGCTTCCTCTTCCTTCTACCATATAAGTACCTATAGTCCAAGGACTTCCAGCAAATCCAATTAAAGCTTTTGATTTATCTAGTTTAGCTCTAATTTTACTTACACCTTCATAAACATAGCTAAGTTTATCACTTGCTTCCACTAATTTATCAATATCTTCACTTGAAGAGATTGTATTATCAAAAATTGGACCAACACCAGCTTCAAATCTTAACTTAAGTCCCATCTCCATAGGTAAATTTAAAATATCACTAAAAAGAATCGCTGCATCTACATCAAATCTATCTACTGGCTGAAGTGTAACTTCACATACAACATCACTATTTTTAGTCATATCGATAAATCCACCAACTTTTTTTCTTACTTCTCTATATTCAGGTAAACATCTTCCAGCTTGTCTCATCATCCAAATAGGAGTTCTTGGAGTCTCTTTTCCAAAACATGCATCTATAAAAATCATATTATTTCCTTTTTATTTATTATGGTATTCACATTTATTGATATCAAGTAAACTATCATCTAATTTGAATAATTTTTTAATACTTGATAATAAAATATCAATTTGTGGTTCATTTGCATTTTGTTTAAGTGTAATTGTTGGATTATGTAAAAATCTTTTAAAAGCAGTATGAACTATTTTTGCTACAGCCTTTTCATCTTCTGCTTTTATATATTTCTTTTTAACTGCATTTTTAATCACTTCTTGTGAAATCTCTTCTGCTTTTTCTCTTAACTCTTTTAATATAGGATTTATTTCACTAGTTTGTATGAATTTTAGATATTCTTCAACCATTTCATCAACAATAGCTTTTGCTTTTTCTATTTCTAAAGCTCTTTTTTTCATATTTTCATCAGAAATATCTTTTAAATCATCTACTCTATAAAGATTTATATTTTCGCTTTCAAGCTCACATATATCACTAGGAATAGCTAAATCAAACCAATATCTTTTAAATTCTTTTGATTCTATAATACCATCATGAATAATTGGTTTATTACTTGAAGTAGCAGTAAAAAGAAGTCTATATTGATTTATAAACTTATCAAGTTTATCTAATGTATGAACATCTACATTTACACCTGTAATCTCTTCTTTTAAAGCAATTGCATTTTCAAAAGTCCTATTAAGTAAAATTATATTTACACCATGTTTTTCTAAATGTTTACAAACTATTCTACTTGTATCACCTGCACCAATAACAACAGCACTATATCCACCTAAATCACCTAATACTTCTTTAGCTTTTCTAACTGCAATACTAGCTACACTTACTGGATTTGCTGAAATATCAGTTTCATTTCTAACTCTTTTTGCACATTTAAACCCATGATGCATAAGTCTTGATAAATTTTTCTTAACAGCACCTTCTTCATAAGCTTTCATAAAAGCTTCTTTATATTGTCCAGTAATTTGAGTTTCACCTACTACCATAGAATCCAAACTTGAAAGCACTTTAAATACATGTCTTATTGCTTCTTTACCTTTATAAATAAAAGCATTTTCAGTATTTACACCAGTTAATTGTTCAATTTTTGTAAGGATAGGATTTACAAGTTCCGTAAAAGCTAAAAGTTCAATTCTATTACAAGTAGCAACAATTATAACTTCACCATATTGTTTAAATTCATCATAAAAATTGGGAAGCACTGAAAGCTTCCCTCTTGTCGTAACATCACTATTTTTATAGTTAAAACTTACCACTAAATACACTACGACTCCTTTTTTTATTTTTTATTTTTTTGCATAATAGCCATGCTAATCATAGCAACAACTATCATTGTCCACACTCCTATTGCTGTTTTTAAAACATTAAACCAAGTAGCATCTCCTTCTCCTCTTCCATAAGCATGAAGACCTTGTGCTATATAGAAATTCACTCCAAAATATGTCATAAGCACAAAGAAGAAAGTTAAAAATGCTAAAAGTGAAAATAAAAATTCCCCTTTCATTTTTGGAATCATTTTACTATGTATTACTATTGCATAAGCTATCATAGTAATTAAACTCCATGTCTCTTTTGGATCCCAAGACCAATATCTACCCCAAGATTCATTTGCCCAAACACCACCAAGGAATGTACCAACACTTAACATTGCTAAACCAATATATAATGAAAGATAAATAATATTATTAATCTCTTTGATTTGGAAATCTAAGTCTTTTTTCTTTCTAAGTGCAAATAACACCATATTTAAAAGACCAAGCATTCCTCCAACAGCTAAGAAACCATAACTTGATGTAATAACAGCAACATGGATAAGTAACCAATATGATTTTAATACTGGTACCATATTTGTAATTTGTGGGTCTATATTATTTAAATGTGCTACCATCATAAACATACCAGCCATAAATAATCCAGCACCTAAAGCTAACATACTTCTTTTAAAGAACATAAGTGAAGCAAAAGCTGAACCCCATGCAATAAATATGATAGATTCATAAGCATTAGACCAAGGTGCATGTCCTGAAATATACCATCTAAGTAACATATTTCCTGTATGAAGTGCTAATGCAAGCCATCCAAGAGTTACAAATGTAATTTCAGTTTTTCTTAATTTTTTAGCTTTTAAAACTTCAAAAAATCCTATAAGAATAGCAATGATACCTAATAAAGAATATATACCTATAAGAGATGGGAAAATTTGGAGATGATTATATTTTATTTCCATATTTACTCTACTTTTTGAAGGTAATACCGGTGCAGAATATTCTTTTTGAATTTCATAAATTTTTTGATTTGCTTGTTTTACTTCTTGAACATTAAAATCTTTAATTCCCGTTACTAATTGTTTAAATAAATTAAAATAAAATCTATGTGTTAATGGATCTAATTTTTTAAGTTCATCAATAGCATACCATTTATAATTTTCATTTTTTGCATTTGGTGATGGAAACATAGCAAAAGCTTTTCCTGTATATATCATATAAGCTACATAAATTCTTTCATTGATTTTAAGCCATTCTCTTTGAACAGTAGTTCTTTCTCTATCAGGAGTTTGCATAGCTAAATCAATTTGTTTCATATATTTCACTTGTCCCATATCATCAAAAAATTGATTATATGTCGCATATTTAGTTTTTAATCCAAGCTCTTTTCTAAGACCAGGATGTCCTACATAAATCATTGGTAGTTTAGCAAACATATCTGGATAAGCAAGCATACCTGCTACTAATTGATTATAATCCATTCCATTAAGCTTAGATTTTTTAGTTATTTTATGAATAAAATCTAAATCTAAACTATCTATTGGCTTAATTCTACCATTATATTGCACTAACCCTTTTGCAAATTCAGTAGATACTGCTTTTGAATTTTTAGCATATTCATCTATATTCATCGCATTTGAAGGTGTCATAAATGCAAAGCCTATCATTAATAAAAAGGCAAAAAGTCCACTTTGTTTTAATTTTTTTGCAGTAGCTCTAAATCTAGATTTTTTCTCAAACATACTCATAATAAACCCTATTGCCATTAAAATATATCCTAGATAAGTCATCCACATACCTGGATCTTTTCCTACTAATAAAATACTTCCTTTTTCATCTGGGTCATATGCCATTTGATAAATTCTAAACCCTTTATATACTAAAATATGATTCATATAAATATGATATGGAAATGTTTTGTTTCCATCTATTACAGTTACATAACTATCATAACTACTAGGCTGTGTACTTCCTGGATATTTATGCATTACAAACTTATCTAGTTTTACTTTAAATCCCATATCAAGCACACCTACATCTGCTGGATTTGCTTTATTTTGAAGCATAATCACACTACTAGTTTCACCAACTCTTAAGTGTAATACACCCTCTTTTCCAAAATATCTAGTAATACCAGCTCCGATAAAAATAACTATGATAGATAAATGAAGGATAAAAATACCTGTTTTTTTATAAGTTTTATATCTGTACATAATACCTATAAGATTTAAAGCTAATATCCATTGAATTGCTTCAAACCAACCTCTACCATATACATATAACCAAGCATCACTATCACTACTAAATGCAAGTGTTGCATAAATTTGTGCTAACATATATAGTAATGCAAACACAACTGTCACTTCAAGTGAGACAAATAAATTAAAAATTTTTTTTAACATACCAATAATCCTTCAAATTTTAAGTTTAGAAGAATTATACACAATCTATATCGATAATAAAGGGAAAATAAAGAAGAAAGGAGAGAAAAATAATTAATATGTTACTTTTTTTCTTCTTTTTGAGAATTTAGTTCATCAAGTAAACCTGGGTGAGCGAAATTTGGCATAATTGCATCATTATGACAATTTAAACAACTAACATCTTTCCCAGCTTTTTTATCTTTCCAATAAGTTTCATGTGCAAAATTAGCACTTTCACTCATTCCAAATGCTTTTTCAGGTTCTTTTACCATTTCATGACAATGTAAACATCCACTATCATATGTATATTTTTTCATATGATGGAAGTTTTCTTTGAAATCAACTTTTTCAATAATTCCAAATTCAGCTAAAGCATCTCTTGTACCAGAAATACCTTTTGCAACTAAATATCCAGCTAAGCTTTCATGTGGTAAGTGACAATCTGTACAATGAGATGACTTAAAACCTACTGCATTATTTCCACCATGCACACTTCTATGAAATGCATCTACCATTGGTTTCATTGTATGACAACTAACACAAAAATCATCTCTACCTGTTACATCTACTGCTACTGCTGCAACATATGCGATACCTAATCCTACTACGGCTCCACCAACCCAAGCCCATAACTTTTTACTCATAATATAACCTTTAAAATTAATTTTTTCAAAATATAGTTGGAATTTTATATAAAGAAAGTGTCAGAAAAGTGCCACTTTTTTTGAATATATTAACAACATATTATATAATTATTTTAAATACTGCTCCATTTTTTGAATTTTCTACTTCTAATTTATAATTAAAATGTTTAGTTATGATAATTTTAGACATATAAAGACCTATACCTGTCCCTTGTGATTGAAATTTAGTAGTAAAATATGGCTCAAATATTTTTTCTTTTATATTTTCTTCTATTCCACCAGCATTATCCTCTATTTCAATTAAATTATTTTTAATTCTAATCCAAATTTTTTTATTTGTTATATTTCTTTCATTTAAAATATCAATAGCATTATTCAAAATATTTAAAATTACTTGTGAAAATTCTGTTTTATAACCATTTATTGCTATTTTTGTTTCATATTCTTTAATAACTTCAATATTTTTAATTCTACCTTCTAATAATTTTAATGCATCCTCAATAACTTCTCTTACATAAAACTTTTGTTTTTCTTTGTCTTTTTTGAAAAAATTTGTAAAATCATCTATAGTTGCTGACATATAATTAATCTGTTCAAAAGCTTTAGTTTTAAAT
>Ga0256828_1001172_pt1 | contig 16673 bp, 18 predicted proteins | sample CV88metaG_FD_185993 | JGI IMG/M metagenome (GOLD analysis project Ga0256828, IMG submission 185993) | Hydrothermal vent microbial communities from East Pacific Rise, Pacific Ocean - CV88 | ecosystem: Environmental > Aquatic > Marine > Hydrothermal vents | place: Pacific Ocean: East Pacific Rise...
AAAGTTTCATAACCATGTAATTTAGCACTTTTTATTTTAGGATTTTCAAGTCTTTGTTTTAACTTTTTTTTAAATTGAGATTGTATAGAGCTATCTAATTTTTTCCACTCTTTTAAAGCTTTTGGTTGAAATTCTAATTTATAACTCATCAATATCTACTTCAATATTTTCTTCATCACTTTCTAAACGCTTCATCGCCTCTTGAGCTAAATAAAAATCTTCAACAATCTCCATCATCTTTTCAAAATACTCACTAGGAACTAAATAAGCACTTGGTGAATTGTGGTTGAGTATAGCTATAGGTTCATTTCCAGCTTCCTCTAAGAGTTTTGTAGGAGATTTTTTTAACTCTGTAATGCTTGCTGTATAGTTTGCTAAAATAGTTCTCATTTTTAACCTTTTTTTAGTATCTTTTTAAGTGCTTTTATTATACTCTTTTTTTATATTATAAGGCAACACTACAACCTCTAAACTCTTGTAGTTTACCTCTTGAGTCCAGCTTTGAAGTTGTGTAAGTGCTTTTTGTGCAATAAGCTCTACAAATGGCTCTTTATGCTCTAAAACCTCCAACACCCCCTTAAGTGTTACAAACTCCCCCTCTAAAGTTACACCTAAATCCTCATCAAGCCACTTTTTTACCTCATCAAAATCTATTCCACCAAATCTATTATGGGTATTTTTTGCACCTTGTGCAACTTTAGCCATCTTTGCAACACTTGTTATAAAAACTATCTTTTTAAAATGGTGTTTTTTTAGTTTTGCTAAAGCATCATACACAAAGTTTCCAATCTCTACTATACTTGTTTCATCATACAACTTTTTTGCAAAATCTACTGCTGAGTTTCCAAGGGTAAAAACTATAATATCTTCATTAAATGCAGCTGCAACACTCACCTCTGCTTCTATGCTATCTATGTATGCTGTTGCTGATATTGGCTTTACAATACCCCTTGTGCCCAAAATGCTAATGCCACCAAGCACTCCAACTTTTGCATTTGCTGTATCTTTAGCTATAGCCTCTCCATTTTCTACGCTAAAAACTGCATGTAATTTCCCTGTTGCATCCGCTACTACACTTTGTGCATTTTCCTGCATCATTAAAAGTGGTATTGGATTTATGGCTGGGTAGTTAGGTGCAATTTTGAGCCCTTTTTTTGTAACTACACCCACACCCTCTCCTGCCCAAATATATAAAGAGAGATTATTTACTTTTAAAAGTGTTGGGGTTTGAACTTTAAGGTTTTTTGGAAGAGTTTGTAAAAGTTTACAAGAGATTTTTGCCCCTTTTGTAACATCAAGATCATCATTCTCCCCTTTGATGCTGCTAAAATAAAACTCCCCCTCATTTTGTACCTCTATAAACGCAGAGATATTCTGAGGCAGTAAAATCTCTAAAGTATCATATATTTTTTTCTCAAAGTAGTGGTGCAAACAAGCTACAAGTGTTGCTGTTGCATGTGTTCCTGTTGTGTAGCCAAAGCGGAGTTTTTGTGCCATAAGCGTTTAGTTATACACCTTCATAGGTATAAACTTCTCACTACCAAGTTCATCAAGTAAAACTCTATCTTCACTCAGTGCCAAAAACAGCTCTCTCCACTGTTCATCGCTATATTTATGCGTATGTTTGAGCCACAAAGCATTATTTTTTGCATTGCCATTTACTTGGGTGTTTTCTGTTATTTGGCACACTTGACGAAAACGGCAAGCTCCATAACACCCTGTGCGACTCACCTTTATACGGTTTTTTCCTTTGTTGAGTCCCATCTCTTTGAGTATCTCTCTTAGGTGTGTTGCCTTGTCTATCTTCCCAGCTTTACTACATCTTTCATCATCACATAAAAGCAGAAGTGTTTTGTAGTGCATTATAGGGCGGTTTGGGTCAAAATCTTTTGGTTTACAAGCATAACCTTCAACCACTTCATTGCCCATTTCGTTTATAAGTTTACTTCCCATTATATTTCCCAAACTCCGAGTCATAATCTTTTATAAGCCTATAAGCTGCGTGGAGTGATGCAACAACCATAGTAGAAGCTCCATAACGCCCCTCTAGTATGATTCCTTCACATCCAAAATGCTCCATAAACTCTTTACCATACTCTTTAGACTCTACAACATTTACAAATCCAACAGGGAAAAGTAAAAGTATTACGTTATCTAAATTAACATTTAAACGAATAAGGGTATTTATAGCTGCGTAGATATAAGTTGGAGCATTTCCACATGCAAGCACCATTGGCTCATCTCTAAATTTTTCTATAGCCAACTCAACAGCAGCGTAACTTCTTGTTGTTTCGTTGCATTTTGCCATCTCAAAAACTTCTGGTTCATTGACGTAGCAAATAACCTCATTTTCATACTTTTTAAGGTAAAAGTCACTCAAACCTGAGCGAATCATATTGGTATCTACTATGATTTTTGCTTTTTTCTCTAACAACTCTTTGAGTTTTAACATTGCATTAGATGAGAAGTAGATATTGTCTATAACCTGCTCAAAACAAGTTGTTGTATGAATAAGGCGTTCAACTAGTGCTCTTTCATTTTCATCAAAACGATCAAAGCCTTCATATTCAACCGCTTCAGCGTGAATCATCTCAAAAGATTTTACACTTATGGCATCGCCTATATTTATTGGGGGTTCTTGTAGTTTAAATTCCATTATCTATTCCATTTTAGTTGTTAAATATTATACACTCTGCACAATTCAAAGTGAACTTTACTAAAAAAGAATAAATAACAGTACGATTACTCTTTATTTATTTTCAAAAACATTAAAAAGAATATGCTTAGGAACAATTTTTTGCTCAACTTGCTCTACATGAGAACTCGCTTGAAGTGAATTGTGATATATACGATACCCAAATACAGAAGCAACACTAAAAAGGGAGATAGCACTTACAAGTATAATTTTATTCATTAAAAACCATCCTAAAAAAATTATTTTTAATATTATATATTTTTTTTTATTAAAATAAACATATTAACTATAAATTTGTATAATCGTTTAAAAAATGTTACTAGGTTTCTATGCAATTTACAAATAAAGACTCTCAAACACTCTTAAATATAATGCGTCTTCGTCGTGATGTACGTGGCAATAGGTTTTTAAATACCCCCATAGAGGAGGAAAAACTTCAACTTATCTTAGAAGCAGCCCTTTATGCTCCCTCTGTTGGTTACTCACAACCTTGGAAGTTTGTGGTTATTAAAAACCAAAAAATCAAACAAAAAGTTGTGCAAAACTTTACAACTCAAAACCAAAAAGCAAAAAATATTTTTAAAGACTCTCCCCTTTATTCACAACTTAAACTCGAGGGGATTAAAGAAGCACCAATAAATATTGCCGTTTTATATCAGCACCCACAAAAAGAGGTTCTTGGAATGACCTCTATGGATAAAATGGGTGAATACAGCGTTGTTTGTGCTGTGCAAAATATGTGGCTTATGGCTCGCTCACTCAATATTGGAATTGGGTGGGTGAGTATTTTAGATGAAAAGCAACTCCTTAGAGATATTAACGCAAACCAAAACTCTAAACTTATTGCCTACTTGTGTGTTGGGTATGTTAAAGAGTTTTTAGAAGAACCAGAGCTCAAAACATTGAGTTGGGAGCAACAAAAACAGCTTCAAGAGTGTGTTGTTACAATAGATGAAGTATAATTCCAAAAAAAAGGTTTTTTTATGAAGCGTTATAGACACTACGATAAAGAGAGTGCCATTATTTTATCTTGTTTTGGTTCAGTGATAGAACAAGAGAAATATTTAGCATTTGAGGAGTTTGTAAAACAATCTTTTCCAAATATAGATGTTTTTACTGCTTTCTCTTCAAAAATGGTTATAAAAGAGTTAGCAAAACAAGGGCAAGTATATAAAAACCTCCCACAAGTGATGGCAGATGTAGATATGCTAGGGTATAAACGTTATGTTATTGCAAGTGTCAATATTTTTCCAACAGATGAGCATGAAGTGCTTATTAAAATGGTACAAGGGTTTCAAAACTTTTCACTTGCACATATTCGCTACACAAATCCACTTTTGCAAAAAACAAAAGAGAGTTCCATCTACTTAAAACAGCTCGATGAAAAAATCCGCCAAAACACACCAGAGGCAATAAACCTCTACATTATTCACGGTGTTCCTGTTTTAAATCTTGCTGGACTTGAAGCGGTAAAATATACAAGTGAATTTTTACAACTCATAAATGAAAACAACCTTACTTGCTCTCTTGAGGGGGAATTTCCATTTTTTGCTATTAAAGATGCAATTAAACGTGAAATTTTAAAAAGAGCAAATGGGGAAAAAATAAAAGTTAATATTGTACCAATGCTTTTAGTAAGTGGAAACCACTACGATAACGATATGAAAGAGATATGCGATGAAGTTGCAACTTACGCAGATGCACAACTTGTAGAATCTTTTACGCAAGATGAAAAATTCAACCTTATTGAACAAGAGGAAGTAAGAGAGATTTTTAGAAAAAATATAGAGATAGAGCTTATAAAAGTTGGAGCATTACGTTAAATGCCTTATGGTGTTGTTGTAAGTGCTGCAAGCTCCTCTGGGGGTAAAACACTCCTTAGTACTGCTTTGTTGCATCATTTTAAAAAGAGTGTTCGCCCCTACAAGTGTGGGCCAGATTTTATAGACCCACAATTTCACCAAAAAATTGCACAAACTCCCTCTATAAACCTTGATGGTTTTATGCTAAATGAGCAACAACTCCAATGGATGTTTAGCCACTATATGGACAAAGATATAGCCATCATAGAGGGTGTTATGGGGTATTATGATGGGATGGATAAACAAAGCAGCGCTTACGATGTTGCTAAAATACTTCAAATTCCATCACTTTTAATTTTAGATGCCTCAGGAAGCTACATAACCATAGCAGCAATACTTAAAGGTTTAGTGGAATTTAGAGCAGACAACACCATTAAGTTTGTTGTGTTAAACAAAGTAAGCTCAGCTATGCACTATGAGCTTATAAAAAAACATATTGAAGCAGAGGTTCCAAACATTGTTGTACTTGGCTGGATTGTAAAAGATTTACCAACTCTGAGTTCACGCCATTTGGGACTAGACCTAGAACAACTAAGCGAAATAGATTTACAACAACTCTCCAATGCAGTTTTAGAGCATATAGATATAGAGCTACTTTTAAAACACACAACAATCAACCCACCAACTATTGAAAACTACCCTTTTGAAAAAGTTGTAAAAAAAGAGCAAAAATGTGTTGTAGTGTATGATGAAAACTTCTCTTTTTTATACCACGATAATTTAGCCTTTTTACAAGAGCGTTACAAAGAGGTAAAACTCATTTGTGCAACAAAAGATGAAACAATTCCAACAGATGCAGAGCTTGTTATACTCCCTGGTGGATATGTTGAAACTCAAGAGAGTTTTGCAAGAATTAAAAATTCACATAACTTTAAAGCCTCTTTGCAAAAACATGCAAAAGAAAAAAAAGCAATCTACGCAGAGTGTGCAGGGCTTATCTATTTAGGAAATAAAATAGATGAAAAACCAATGAGTGGCATTTTAAACATTGAGTTTAAACTCCAAAAGAAGAGAGAAAGACTAGGCTACTACAAAGAGCTTAACTACCACACAAAACAGATCACTAAAGGGCATGCTTTTCATTACTCTTGTGTTGTTAATGCTCCACAAGCAGATGGTGGACTTTACAAAGTTTCTCAAAAAAGTATCAAAGATGGTGCATGGAGAGAGGGAAATATTTATGCAACTTACCTCCATACACTATGGAGAGTAAGTGCTAGGTTTTAGTTACTGACCTAGTTTCTCTTTTAAAAATCTTGAAAAAAGTTCAGGATATTTCTCTTTTAAAGCTTGGATTTTTGCCATATTACGCTCTTGACCTAGACGTTCAATATAAGCTTTAAATTTTTCATATTTTTCATCTGAAACTTGAGTTACTTTTTGAATAACCTTCTCTTTTAGCTCTTGTTTTGGAGCTTTTGCAACTTTTTTTGGTTCCTCTTTTTTTATCTCTTGTGTCACTGGTTTAGAAGGTTGTTGTTGCTTTTGTAATTTTTCTTTAGCTTTTTTTTCTGCTAAAGCTTTTTTGAGCGCTTCTAACTCTTTTTTTAGTTTTAAAACTTCTGCATCAGATTTTGGAGTTTTTTGTTTCTTTGCTATCTCTTTCTCTTTTGATGCAATAGCATGTGTAGTTACAGGTGCTGCACTTACATGAATTACAACCACTTTTGGAGCACTTGTTTTTCCATTTGCTTCAATTGTGTAAGAAAAATCATCATCCCCAACAAACCCTTCATCTGGTTTGTATTTAAAACTTCCTCTTTCGTGTAACTCTAATGAACCATGTTTTACATCATCATCTACGCTAAACTCTAAAGTTTCATTTGTTACAGGAGTTAAACTCTCCGAAAATTGTCTGTTTGCAGTAGTTTTAAAATGTTTTGTTTTTGCATCGTTAAATACATTTAACTCCTCTTGCGTTAAAAAGTTTAACTCAATAGACTCTGTTAAATTTGGCTTGAGTGCAATCTCTCCACTACGTGTTTGTCCTGCATATTTTACAACCCATCTTACATCACCATCACATTTTTTAAGTGCAATATTTACATTAGCTTTGTAACTTTTTCCATCTAATACAATTGTTGGATTTTTATCTGTTACAAAAATAATACTTGGATAGTTTTTATCCTCAAAGTTATACTCTATTGTTTGCTCATCAAATTTATCTAATGAAAAAGAATCACTTACAGGACATTTCCCTTTAGCTGTTAAAGAGTAGTTATGTGCCCCCTCTTTAAGGTAGATTTTTTTATTGTTTGCTACATCTTTAGCATCAAGTTTAATCTTGATTTTTTGTGCACCCTCTACCTCAAAAAGAACATACTGCGGGTATGTATTTGCTAAGATATCTTGTAGTGTTGTTTTAATTTTTACTAAATTTGCAATATCTTTTTGTGAAAATTTTGAAGGGTAAAGTTTTACTAATGACTGAGTAATTTTAAGTTGCGCTAAAAGAGTTTGCACCTCTTTGTACTTCTTTTTTGGATCTTCATCTAAATTTTTAATAGAAAAGTGTTGCATATCTGTATTCATTTTTTTTGCAACTTTAAAAAGTTCCTCTTTTTTAATAATAACACACTGCTGCTCTTTTGAAGATGTATATTTTAGTTTATCTTTAAATAAAGGTAGAATCATCTCCTCTTCATCACTCGAGTTAAAAAGCTTTGTTATACCACTAAAAAATCCACTCTCCTCTTTTTTCGCAACATTTAAAAAAAGTTTTGCGTTAAGCTCTTTTGTTGCTTCCTCTTTTGTTGGAGCACAACTTTTCCAAATAAGGTTGTTAGATTTAACTAAATTTTCATTATATAAATCTCTAAAGATTTTCTCTTTTTTATTTAAAATTGCTTGTTCTTTTGTAACATTATCTAAAAATACAGGGATTAAATAGTTAAGCTGAACAATATCTTTTATCCATTCATCAAGCTTTTTCACTTTTGTATCTATATCGTTTGGAAGATTTTTTTCATCATATAAAAGTGCTTTAGCAAGCAGTTTTTTTGTATTTTCTACTTGATCTTTTTTATTTACATAAGCACAAACTAACTTTTTTTTATTTCTATATTTAATATTTACAAGTGAAAGATTTGTTGCAGTATTTATATAAGAAGATATCTTTTGCTCAATAGCACTTGACTCCTCTTTGCCACTTTTTTGTACTGTTTTTGTAGAAGATGTAAAACTATTGTTAATAGTTGAACGGATATTTCCACTTAATGTAACAAGAGCATCTTTTTTATCTACAGAACACCCCTCATACTCCACAGCATATAAAGAACTCCCCACAAGTAACATAGCTGATACAAAACTTATTATTTTCAACACAAAACTCCCATTTTCATTTAATAAAATAGAGTATATAAGAAAGTAACTGTTAAGAAGATTAGTATCATAAAGTAGTAATAATTTATCTCAAAAAGATGAGATAAATTATTTATAAGTATTACATTTTACTAAAAACTATACTCTCCAAAAAATCTTAAATTTTGAGAATTAAAATCTTGACTTGATCTATACTCTTTGTTTTTATCTAAAACATAAACACAAGAGAGTGTCAAATCTTTATTTGGAGTATATTCTAACCCTAAATCGTGTTCTACAATATGCTCTTTTACACCTTTTGAGTTTGCATCTCCTGAAAAATCTCCATAAGCATAAACAGCTGTTAATTCACCTATTGCATAGGAGAACGCTCCACTTATTGCAAATGCATCTCTATCTTCTGTAATTTCATCTAAAATCATAGTATCCATACTTGTAAAAAGAGTTCCTCCTCCAAAACCACTTAAACTCTGTTTTACACTCTGTTTCGAAGAAGCATTATATGCAATCATTACACCAAAATCTTTTAAAGTTGTTTCAACCATTGCTCCATAAACATCTGCTTTAATACCACTATTGTCAAGCTCTTGTTGTTTTAAATATTGTAATCCAAATGTAGTTTGAAATGCTCCAAATTTTATAAATGATGCAACATCTACATACAAAGACTGACTCGCATTCACACCATTTGCAATATTGTATCCCCAAATATTTAGCTCTACAACATCTTTTTTCCTATAATTTGCTCCAATAAAAACAGTATCACCCGTTTTTGTCCAGCTATTATCGAGCCCTGCATCTGTACCTTGCCATTTATCTAGGTATCCTCCAATAAGATTTAATTCTCCTAAATCTATACCAAGAGTATAAGCTTCAAAACTATTTGGAATCATTCTAATATCATCACTATCTGCTAAAGGAGTATCGATATTTTGACGTCCAAGTTTTAATGATAAATTATTATATTTATAGTCAAGATACGCTTCACTTAAAGTTACATATTCCTTTTTAGATGAGCTTAATTCATCTGTTGAATGATTATTCTCACCACTCAACAAAGAGAGATCTTTTGTACTTCTAAGAGCTACCACTCCCTTAAGATTTTGTACTAATTTTTTTTTATATTTCAGTGTAACACCAATAGCAGTTGCATAAGTATCATTACTATTATCATTATGAACTCCGCTAAACATTGTTCTTAATGAAGCCTCAAGTGTATTCTCTTTCTCTTGTGCACACAAAGGTGAAAGTAGCACAAGTGTAACTGCACTAAGTTGTAAAAGTTTCATAATAATTCCTTAAAAAATATGATTGTTAAAAAGGGAGAGATTGGCACAAGGCCAATCAAAAGAGAGTTAAATATTACAAAGTTTTTTATCTACAAATGTTGTTGAACATTCATTTGATTTTGTAAGTGCTTTTACACCTGCTAGTACTGCTAAATCTACAAGTGGTTCAATTAAAACGACACTCATATATGCACCACCAAAACTTAAAACATTACTTATATTTTCTGCACTAAAGCCTTGTCCATAAAATGCCCAAAATGCAACCCATGAAACAATTGCTCCCTCCCAGATAACAGACATTTTTAACATTTGAGAGTAACTAATATCTTTATATGCTGTACCTGCTGGAATAATCTTTTTCACTGCAAAATTTAAAGCTAACATACTTGCTAAAAGTGTTGTTACATTAATTCCATATTGAGGTAAATCAAATGGTGCAAAGAAAATTCCCTGAATAAGTAAACCACTAGCTAATCCAATAGTCGCTGGAGCAATACCTAAAACTAAAAAAATTGTTGTTCCCAAAATAAGATGCACCTCACTTACACCAATTGGGTAGTGTGGAAGCACCTCAAAACATGAAAATACAATTATCGTTGCCAAAATACTTTTAAGAAGTAAAGAGATTAAACCATACTCCTTAAGATGATCATATGCTAATTTTGCTGTTGCTCCTATAACGCCTGTTGCTGTTACATAACTTAATACCATTTTTGCTGGACCTACTACACCTGGTTCTATATGCATTTTTATTCCTTATCTTTGAAATTTTATTTTTGAAATTGAAGAAAATAAGCTAATAATGGAGGTGAAGTTTTATACTCTTGATACTCCATTGCAAACATATGATATTGGTATGCTATCTCAACACGTGAAAGCTTATGCAGTGTTGAGTACATAGCAATAATTGCTAAAGAAAAGTATCTTTTTGTATATCCACGTAAATTTTTCATAAAAAAGAAAGAACCTTAAAAACTTATTCTCTATCTAATTTATCTAAAGCTTGTGCACTTGCTGCATTCGCTCTTTGGTATGAACCATCATCATATTGTTTCGTTGCTTGCTTTTGTGCACATCCACTCATACTTACTAAAACCACAAAACTCAAAACTAATAAATTTTTCATTTTTTATCCTTTAAATATTATATGAAATATTGTAGTTGTACCAACTACTTCCACTTCTAAGATGGCATCTCCATCTTGTTCTACCATTTTTTTAGACATATAAAGTCCTATTCCTGTTCCTTTACCCTGCTCTTTTGTTGTAAAGTAAGGATTAAAAATTTTATTAATAATCTTTGGAGATATTCCTCCTGCATTATCCCAAACAGAAAGTATTATTGTATCATTTTTTTGCTGAGTAAAGATCTTTACTATTTTTGGAGTAATATCTTTATTTTCTTCAAAAGCATCACGTGAATTAGCAAGTAAGTTTAATAAAACATGCTCAATTGCTTTATCGTTATGATACACAATTAAAGAATCATCAACATCAACTTTTAAAGTAATAGCTCTGCTTTCAAATTGTGCTTTAACCATATCAGTCACAGTATTTACTGCTTCTTTAAGTTTAAATTCTGCTTTTTTACCTGGTTTATTAAACTCCATAAAATCATTAATTGTTCCAGACATCTCTTGTACTTTGGAACTAATAAGCTCACTTACTTCTAAAATTTCATCTTTCTCTAACTTGCCAAGTTGTAATTTTAATTTTAAACGAATAGCTACAGAAGAGATAACATTTAAAGGTTGCCTCCATTGATGAGCGATCATATTTATCATCTCACCCATTTGGGCAAGTTTCGACTGTTCTATTAAAATATGCTCTTTTTGACGATTCTTTTCTATCTCTAATCTTACTCTTTGTGCAAGAGTTTCATTCATCTTTTTTATTTTATCTAATTGAGGCTTATAAATAAACTGCTTTTCAAGATAGAGTAATATGACAATAATAATAAAAAAAACTATGAAAAGCAAAATAATCTTTTTATCTAAAACTGCTACCGTTTTTTCTATCGTTTCTGTTCCAATAGCTATAGAGAGTATTCCTCGAAAATCTCCAATTTTATAATCAAAAGCAACATCTCCATACTCTTTTTTAAGAAGTTCATATGTCTCTTTTTTTACATCTACATAAGGTTTTCCATGACAAGCCATACACTCTTTTTTTACATATAATGGATAAGCATAACGTAAACTCTCTTTCCCATTTAACATATGCTTTTTAAAGTATTCACCTTTTATTTCTCCAGCCTCATACTTTTTTAAAATCTCTGTTTCAAATTTATCAGGTGCATTTTTAGGATTTCTTACTCTTAATGATGTTTGTTTAGCATAGATTCCCTCTTTTTTAGAAACTTCTCTTAAAATTTGAGCACCAACATATGCAGGTGTTACAGAAAAAGGGGAAATATTACCATCTATTACTTTTACTTTAGGAGCTATTGTAGCTATATAATGACGTGTTGCTACTAACTCTTTTCTTAACTGTCTTGCTTTTTCTAAATTTGTTTCAAAGGCATAATCATAAAAAACTTCTCTTACTAAAAAACTAATAATTAACAATCCAATAAATAAAGAGATTAAAATTGCATTGTTAACTCTAGTCTTGGTAAATCTTTTATGCATCTATTCTTGCCTAATTTTTAAAATTAATTTTGTATTATATAAAACCAAAACTTAAAAACTCAATTTACTTTTTTAGATAGTATGTTATAATGAAAGTAGATTTTACAAAAAGGACACAATTATGAAACTAAATTTTCTATATGCTGTGTTAATTTTTACATTAACTTTAGTCATAGATGGTTGTGATAGTGGAAAGCAAAATCAGTCACCAGTACTCACAACTACAGACAATCAATTCTCTGTTGGAAATTATCCAAATACTAATTTTAAAACAGAAGATGTTGCTAAAGTTTATATAGCAACTTATAATAAAGCTCTTACTTATGGGATTATGAATAATCTTATGAAGATGCCAACACTTGAAGATGTTGCTCACTCTATGCACCCGGACCTTTATATTTATCCAAACAATCAAAATTATAATGATTTTGTTAAAACTCTTTATAGACAGGTCTTTAGTAGAGAGGCAACAGAAGATGAGATAAAAGTTTGGGTTAATAAGCTTTACAATGGTGAAATTTTAAAGCAAGATATGTGGCTAAAATTTGTTTATAGTGCTGAAGGTAAAGATCTTACTACAGTTCAAAATAAAATTGAAGTTTCTAAATTTTACGCAGATTTAGGAAAAGGGGAAGATTATAGTCTTATTCATGTAACAGATGACAATAGAACTGTAGAGGTTGCAAAACAAGAGATTCTTTTACTAAAAGATGAAGAACAAATCCTTCCAGATGCAACACAAAACCTTACACCAGATGAAGATCATATTAAAGGAACTGGTGGATACGATGTTATTGAAGGGCGTGTTGTCAATGGGAATATGGAAACCCTCCAAACAATTGACTACATAGATGGTGGTTCAGGACGTGACCTACTTCGTGCAACTTGTATTAAAGGTTCTAGTCCCACAATGATTCATGTAGAAGACGTTATGATACGCTTTGCAGGAGATGATGAAAAGGCTATTTTTGATCTTGTTAATACACGTGATGTTGAAAAAGTTACAGATAAACTTAGTACTATTAAAGGAACCATAGACAATATTGGTGCTTTAGAAGATTTTGAAGTTCTTTCTACGGAACATGATATTAATTTTGAGCATGGAACAGCAGGTAGTTTAAATCTTAAAGTTTCTGCTGTTGGATTATCTGGACGTATGGTTGATATCAACTTTTCAGATAATACAGCTGGTTTTTTAAATATAGATTCTCTTTACTCTAACTTCATATATGAACAAACAAATACAGGAAGTACAGTTGGGGGAGCTTCTATCAATCTGGTTGGACCAAATAAAATCGATCTAAAAGCTGGAAAAGATACTATCCAAAAAATTTATCTTAATGGAAGAGGTTCAGTTGACTTTACAAGTGAATGGTTTAAAGCTTTAGCAGAACTAAGTTCAGAAAATACTATTGGTAATGTTAAAGTAAATGTTGATAACTCTAATGGTGCAACAATTGGTACTATTACTACTGCTGATGGTGCTGATGAGATTATGATAAGAACAGATGATAATCCCCTTATTTCTTCACTTTCTGTCAATCTTGGTGGAGGAGATGACCAGTTTATCTTAATGGCAAGTGATGCAGGTAAAATTCCTTCTACTGTAAGAATAGATGGACAAGGTGGTCTTAATAAACTTGGTATGAACTCTGATGTTGCAACATCTTTAGAAGATGGTAAACAAGAGGAAGGATTTGATGATTTTGATGTTTTTATAGTTATTGATGATCTAAATGGTACATTAGATATGGCTGCAATGGATGATATCCAAATGGTTGTTCTTGCAAAGAAATATAAAAAAGGTAGTGTAATCAAAGGCTTAGAAAGTGGTGCATATATTACATTTACAACTGATATTGATGATGATGATGGCGATACAAACATCACACTTAGTGGAACAAAAACTCAAGATAATGGTGAAGATATTTATAATATAAACTTTGTAAATACACAAGATACAGATTTTGGAGATTTAATTATTCCAGATGTTGAAACACTGAATTTTATTGCAAATAAAAGTGGTGTTTTAAAAGCAGCCATTATTGCTGGTTCAGTGCAAACAATTAATGTTACAGGTACTGCTACTCTTGATATTAAGGAGAAGGCACTTCCTTCAGTAGTTAAACTTACTTCTGGAGACGCAAGTGTTTTAGCAAATTTATCAGGTGGACAAGCTGATCAAACTGTTATTACAGGAAGTGGTGATGATAATATTTCTCTTGGAGATACTGCAGGTGAAAGTAATTCTAAAAATACAGCAGATTTAGGTCATGGTAACGATACCTTAACAGGTGGTGCTGGAGTAGATGTAGTTGATATGGGTGGAGGAAATGATATTGTAAATTCTTCTGGAAGCCCTGATGTTATCACATTTGGAACTGGACGTGACACTTACGTAGCACAAGATGTTACAGATTCTCAAGGTACACACCTTGATAAGATTATGGATTTTGTAGATGGTGAAGATATTTTTGATCTTACTGTAGTTATCGAAGCTGCTGATACAAGTGGTGGTAGATACAATGGTGAAGCAGATGGTTATGCTGCAGCATTAAGTACACTTGATAAAGACAACAATACTACAGAAGCTGTACTAGATACAGAAAAAAACAAACTCTATATCGATGTAAATTCAGATGGAGATATTTCAGATGAAGATATGGTAATTGATTTAAGTAATAACAAAATCGTTAAACTACATAGCTATGATTTCAAGTTTGAATAATTTTTAAACTTAACTCTATTCAGGAATCTTTATCTATTCCTGAGTAGAAATTTTTCTCACATTTAAAATATACTCTTGCTCTAAATTAAAAAAATACATATAAAAAAATTGATTGTTTAAGAAAGTGGTGGGTTCGCCGTGACTCGAACACGGGACCACTCCGTTATGAGCGGAGGGCTCTAACCAACTGAGCTACGAACCCACTTGAAGAAATATTTCGAATTATACTTTTCTTGTTCTTAAAACTTGGTTAAACTGTTATTGCTTAAAAATCTACAAAATGTTATAATTCAAGAAATTTTTATAAAGGGTGTTTATGAAGTTTGTATCTATTATTATTGGATCAAAAAGTGATTATGAAGTTATGAAGTCGTGTGCAGATACACTAGAGGCTTTTGGAGTAAATTATGAGCTAATTATCTCTTCAGCTCACCGCTCACCAGAGAGAACAAAAGAGTATATTCAAAAAGCAGAAGAGAAAGGTGCACAAGTATTTATTGCTGCTGCTGGTATGGCTGCACACTTAGCTGGTGTTCTTGCTTCTAAAACTGTAAAACCAATTATTGGTGTTCCTATGTCAGCTTCTGCTTTAAGTGGTATTGATGCTCTTCTTTCAACTGTACAAATGCCAGCTGGTATGCCAGTTGCTACAGTAGCTATTGGAAAAGCTGGAGCTATGAACTCTGCATATTTAGCTATGCAAATTTTAGCACTTGAAAATGAAGAGTTAGCAGTAAAACTAAAAGAAGACAGAATCGCAAAAGCAAAAAAAGTTGAAACTGATTCTTTAGAGATTGAAACAATTATTGAGTAATAAGGAATAATATATGGAGTGGATAAGCCAAGAAGAGTATATGAAAAGATACAACCTAGAAGAGGAAGATATTGAAGAACTTATAGAAAATGGTCAGATCACTTACAAAATAGAAGATGACCAAAGAGTTCTTCAAGTAGAAAAACAAGGCTCCTCTTTAGTTGACTTGTCTCTTCAAAATAGTGCTGAAATGGTTACTCAACCTGAATTTGTTCAAAAAACTATTGGCACTATTTTATCACTCCATGAAAAAGTTCTTGCATCAAAAGATGAAACTATTGCATCTATAAAAGAGGAAAACCTCTTTTTAAAAGATGCACTAAAATCTCTTCAAGAGATTTATGATGAAGATAGAAAAACAATAAAAGCACTCCAAAAACAACTCGATATTGCTCAAGAAGAAGCAGAGTTCCTCAAAAGAAAGTATAAAACAATGTGGGGAAAAACTATAGATGAGCATGCACAATCATGAAAATTCAACCAGCTTGTGTAGAGTGTATAGTAAACCAAAGTTTTCGTGTTGTAGATGCTATAGATGCAAACACACCCCTTGCTACAAAAATAACTTCCCATGTAAAAGAGCTAAGTAAAGATTTCTCTTTTAGTTTAACACCTCCAGAAATTGCAGCTTATGTTTATGCCGATATGGCAAAAATTGCAAATATGGAAGATCTTTATGCTTACCAAAAACAACTTGCATCTTCTCACGCTAAAACTTTTTTACCAAAACTTCAAACAAAATTGCAAAACTCAACCAACAAACTCTTGAGTGCTACCAAAATTGCAATAGCAGGAAATGTAATAGACTTAGCAGCAGAAGTTTCATTTGATTTAGAAGAGGAGTTAGAAAAAATCTTCCATACCCCTTTTGGAATTGATGATTTTCAAACTTTAGAAAAAGAGCTCAATAAAGCTCGTAATGTTGTTGTTTTAGGGGATAATACAGGTGAGCATATATTTGATTATATTTTTATTCAAACACTCCAAGAGCTTTATCCAGATATCTCATTTTCTTACTTTGTAAGGGGAGTTCCTATTATTAACGATGTTACACTCAAAGAAGCTAAAGAGATTGGATTTGACAAACTATGTAACTTAATAGACAGTGGTGTAGATACTCCAGGCTTTAGTTACAATAGAGCCTCACAAGAAGCCCAAGAGTTATTTGACAATGCAGATTTAGTCATTAGTAAAGGGATGGGAAACTATGAGTGTTTAAGTCCATCACATAAACAAAATATCTGTTTTTTACTAAAAGTAAAATGTAATGTTGTTGCTTCTTCGTTAGGAGCAGAGCTAGGAGATATTATTTGTAAGGTTGTTTAAACCTATTTT
>Ga0256828_1001173_pt1 | contig 16667 bp, 15 predicted proteins | sample CV88metaG_FD_185993 | JGI IMG/M metagenome (GOLD analysis project Ga0256828, IMG submission 185993) | Hydrothermal vent microbial communities from East Pacific Rise, Pacific Ocean - CV88 | ecosystem: Environmental > Aquatic > Marine > Hydrothermal vents | place: Pacific Ocean: East Pacific Rise...
GGTTTAAGCAAAGGGGATTTATATTCCTCTGTGAGAAAAAGACTGCACGGAGACGTGCACAAATTCGTCTATGTTGTCACTGTGTTCGTATACGAACACAGTGATAAGATAAACTTCTCGGATGCGTTACTATACGCGTCCGGACAGTGGGCACGCGGCAAGAACATAGATGAGGAGGCTGTACTTAAGCTTCTGGGTACTCCCTATACGCCAATAGAGCGTGAGGGAGTCCGAAAACCATACAGCCGTTAGGTTGTATGGCGTTCACATTTTTTTCTTATACCGCGCCCAGATCATCGGACATATCTCGTATCCAGTTATATCTCTGTAGTGTACCTTTAATCACTGGAAGCCCGATAACCTCTATAAACCCATCAACCTTTTTAGCTAGGTCCTCTAAGGTTCCGTTGTTATCTACGGTGTAGTCATACATGAATGTGTCATTTTCTGTATCAGTTATGTCTTTTCCCTTAACGATATTGTCTCTATTTATAAAGACCGTTATGATGTTTTCCTTACCGTACCTCTCAACCATATCTCTGTATTCTCTATGTAACCTTAGGTCTGGTATTAGGACGACGTCAGCGTCGCTATTATCTATATCACGCATAGTGAGACCAATTAACTGCCCAGGTAAGTTGTCGCGCATAAACCTTCCTAACGCTGTCATCAGTCTTCTGTACTCGTCATCATTCTCTCTCTTCCATTCTTCTAACTCTGACACATCTGCGAGACCGAAATAATCAACAGCGAATCTGCGCATGTATTCAGCGAATGTCGTTATGTATGTCTTCTTATCGATTCTTTCCGATAACATCTTAGCGAATGTATCTTTTCCAGAACCTTTGTGATGTCCTATTAAGATTATTTTTTTCATTGGGATCCTTTGTGTTGTTCATAATAATACAATACTATTAAAACATATTTGGGAATATATTATAAAAATGACGCAGTGAGTTTCTCTCTAGAGCGGATAAATTAAAAAAAAGGATAAGTATGACATACTACTTAATAAGAACGAAAAATGAGCGAACATTAAAACTCGTTAACGATAAAGTCCAAGATGACCGTCTAACGGAATCGATAGAAAAAGTACTTAGCGGATTGATGCGAGATATTGTATCTTTTGGAGACATAGGCGAGGAGTTGGTAATAAAGAACCGTGACACCACCATACTCGTAAGTTCATTAGTATGGGAAGCTAATGACAATCGATTGAAAAACGTTTCGTTAGAGGATATCGATATGGTGATGGCGGTAGAAAGGGAGAAGTATTATACCGGTTCTGATGGTAAGATAACAAAGAAAATACTCGTTATAGACGTGACAGACAAAGAGACATAGTCACATACAGGCGCGCGCCTGTATGTGACTAGCGTGTACTCACCAAACATACCAATCGTCATGAAAACTAACTTCCGATTTTTTTTTATTTACATATAATCTACATGACTAAACTAGATTATGTTCCCTACCTATGGTAGGGATAGGATAGCAGTAATGCGTATCCACTCATGTATAATAAAAAGGAGATTACATGAGATTATCGGTTAAAGATATAGAGAGAAAAAACGAACTGCTTGCGAAATGCAAGCCGGCGAGTATGACCGCAGGAGACTGTGGTCTGAATATTAAGACATGGGGAGGGAGACCCCTGTCACACCAGTCTCTCGGATTATTGTGGGAGACCAAGGGCCGCGCAGTGAAGGAGGGGGTCGCGAAAGCGGCTCTCTCTATCTACCTCACCACTAGTGAGGTAGATGAGGTCCTAGCGGGTCTCGACCTTAATTGGCAAGACAACAGTCTTGTCGAAGACATACGACATATCGTCGGAAAAAAGTTCGAGTACGACCCTCGCGGGTCGTACTACACTGCTAAGGACGGGAGCCTTAGACGTGAGCACTAGTGCTCACGTCTAAGGTGCGACTCATATTTTTTTTTAGTAATCCGAATCTAACTCCACACACTTCTCTATTGTCTTCATATGGTCGTCTATGTTCAGTCTCTTCTGTTGTTTCAGTATGCCAAACAACTGTGTTTTTGAGAATAATCTATTCTTCAATACTGTGTAGAATACTGGCGTGAACATAGCCGGGTCTTCTAATGACATACTCATCTGTTTTCTAAGATAGTCTCCGAACACCATACTCGTAGCTGATACGATAAAAGATGTTCTATCTATATTAGATAATCTCGTTCCAGATATCGTATTTTCTATTAAGGATATAAAGCCGTTCGTATCCTTTATCTCTCCATCGTAATCTCCTATGAGTTCTTGCACTTTAGAGATATTCCTAACAGCCACTGTCGTTTTCGCTGCAAAAATCATATGTTGTTCTCTCTTTTCGTATAATCCCAATAGGTGAGAGAAGTAATACGCTAGGAGAATCTTGAAGTCTTCCGTATCGTTTATGTTTGCTCGCATAGACTGTCCTATGTGGGAAGAAATAACTGTCGATAATATTGAAACAGTCTCTTCAAGATACGCAGCGCTCATACTCTCACCATTAAGATGTTTTGCGTATAATACAGCATACGTCATTAACGCATCGAAGCCTGTCTTGTTAAGAATGATGTCGTCGATATCATTCAGTCCATCTATCTTCTTTCTTGTATAAATTCTGACGTCTACGAATAAGATATACTTTCCTGTAACCGTCTTAAACGGTATTGGTGCACTAAACGACGCGAACGAATCTCTCTCATCCCCCTGTCCTGTAATGAACGCTATCCTTACGTTGCCTATGTCTGGATACCCATACGCTAATCGATTGTTCTCTCTATAGTATTTTATGAGACGTTCTTTTAAATTCTCGTACAGTTTTTTGCTCGGCTCGTTGATATAATTGTTTACTCCATCGAATAACATAATAATCCTTTTTGTATTAATCAAATTAATTGAACTGCTTGGAAGGAAGATAAATGGCAACTATACATATAGAACAGGTTCTCAAAGTTGGACTAACCGAAGAACACAATAGCACACAGTATCAAGCGAGTTTCGACGAAGATTTCGAAGAGCTCATACATGACGTAGATAGTAATTACGACCTACATACACACAGTTTCCCGGTAATGAAAGACGGAGAAATATACTTAGGTGATGATGAAGTATATACTAGATTTAGGGTTCGTATTGGCGAAGATTACTCAGAATGGTTCTATCCAGAATCCTCTAAAAGGAGCGACATAGATGAATTAAACTCCGAAGCACTGCAGGCACTGCTCGATAGACTAGATAGTATAAAAATATTTTAACAGGAGACACAATGGCCATAACACTTAAGGTAGATGGTATTTACATAGATGAGGACGTATTCACACATACGAAAACAAATTACACCATAACGAACGATAAGTACTTCGAAACGTTAATCGGAACACATGAGTCCAGTAACTCAGGAGAACTATATGAGTATACATTCGACATTATACTCAGTAGGAAAGATACGTTATATTATATAATAGATGTAACGGTTGAGGATTCAGATGGTAAAGAGTACACAGTATCGTCAGGAGTACGGAGCACAAACGTGTACGGGCAACTATCTGGTACGCGTTCTATCTTGAAGACTCCTATGGTAGAGATAGCCGACAGCAGGATAGGTAAATACAAACAGACAGGCATCGTTGTGTCTGACGTTGTTGCATATTCTGACGATATAGAGATAACCTCTATGGATATTTCGTGCGTTGGATTTACAGGAGAGAAGTTGTGGTCGAATAGCAGTATGGGACATACGATAAAAGAAGCTACGATACCTATGAACATGTTATCTGACATGAACTATATCGTAGAAGTTAACTCTAATTCAGATACGGACAAATCCCTTAAGGGTAGAAAATTAGTCATAAATAAGGAGACAAGAGGGTTCTCAGAACTAATATCAGAACCATACATTTATAAATCAGAAAGCTCTCCTATTATCATAAAGACGTCGCTTATTGTCTCGGGTAGTATACTTATAGAACTGAGGGACAGTACTGGTAGGTTAGTCACAGTCTCTATGGATGGCACTGCTGAATATAGTTACGACTCCATTATCTTTAGTGTAAAATCTGACTACATAGAGTCCGGTGAGAAATATACCCTTAGTGTGATAGCGACTAGTATGAATGGTAGGACTATCAAAAACGACTACGTCCTAACCGGAGCGAGTACCTCACTTTACATAAACCGTAGAAATGTAACATATAGCAGTTTTAGGCTAATAGAAGTCGGGCTAAACCTTAACCATATCGTCTATACTCACGGATACAGTAATGCACATACAAATGGCCTAGTACCAATGCCATCATTCGGGTTACTAGCGTTCTATGATTTAGACGATAGGGTTATCAACTATGGATTCAATTATCCGTTCGAGGAGAGAGAATTTGTGATAACTAGTACGGAGTCGCTCGCTAAAAACTTCTTAGTCATGGGGAGCGTTAGTGATGGTGGCGATAACACTAGGTTGGACTTCTTACGTTTTAATTTCGACAATATGGGTAGTTATACACTATCTGAAGATAACGTCATTATAGATTACGGATACAACTATCTAGACGTTCTCGAGTATTACAACGATAGGTACGAGGCGATACTAGACACAGGAGATGGTTTCAAACGTGTTACGTTTAGTAAAGACGACGGAAGTATCACCGAGGAGTCTGGAGTAATAGATGACCTTAGCGTTTTGCGCGAAAGAGTAGGTTCTGACTATGAGACCATACTCGTTACGTCTATACGTGTCGGTGCATACCTATATAGTTTTGGTGGTGGATTACTTACCAAACTAGATACAACGAATGACAATGTTGAGATATTCGATATTTTTACGGACTACGAGACAAGGGACTGTAGATTTATTAGGGTTTCTGATAGTGAAGTAATATTGTCTTTTACAAACTCATCTGACAATATAGAACTCCACGCTATAGATACCGATACGTGTGACATCATAAGAAGTCACAAGTCAACCATTGAGAACTACTTGACGTCTATAACCGTTGATAATAATAATAACCTCTGTGTCGTAACAAAGACAAACTACGGACATTCCGTTTACATGCTTAAATAGGAGATAAATATGAAAAGACAAATACTACTCCCGGAAATGGAGAGTTCGCTCGTTAACCACGTTACGACGGATTGGTTATACTGTAAAGATAAGAACATGGATGATATCATAGAGTCTGTATCAGACTCTAGTATATTCAAAAACGTATGGTATGTCGATAACCCCATATCAGATAGTCCATGTTACGTTTTCGCTAAACGTAATTATGATACAGACGACGATGGCATTGCGGATGAATCGGATATTGATTGGATAGGACCGTTCGAAGTTATTCCGTTAGACATGAATGGTAGTTTCCTAACTATAGAGTCACATGTTGAGTTACCGATAGAGAAAGATAGATGTAGGATAAATGACGATAAGGAGTTAACTATCTCTATATACCAAATGGCACCTAATATTGTGCCTCATTTAGATACAACGTATGTCGTTGAGAACTTGTCTGGAGATGTTAAGGTTGTCGACATACATAATGCCGGAGAGTTACTAGAGAGAACAATAGATTTAAATGATTACGACGTAGGTGACTACGAAGATCTTATTGTAAAAGTTGCGTTTAGAAATAAGAATAAAATAAGTAGCGAGTTCGCTGTCTTCTATGTTGAGTCGTACAAGAAAGGAGTAAACATACTAAACGATGTTTCGGAACTACGTAGTGAGATAGACAACATACTAGAGGTAGATAACCAAGACTCGTTAACATACTCTATTCGTATCGCGACAGAGAAAGGAGAGAACGTCTTTAGGTTAGACGACGTTAACGATGAAACTATACTCCTACCTAAGTACCTGTTACAACCTGAGGAAGACTATAGGATGCAGATAGTTGTCGGTAATCGTATAACGTACGACAAGTACTTTAAGACATCCACATACAGTATATATAACAATAGTAACTTGACAACATACAGCATGCGCATGAGAGTAGGTGAGTTCGACTTTAAGTTAAGTGCCGATAAGTGTTATATAGAACCTATTAATGAGAATACTGTATTCTCATACGACTCTGGTGAGAACATACTCTATTTCGTACTCTTTAAACTAGGGGCGCTATACTATTTTGATACAGGTATCAAGATAGAAGAAGAACTAAGTGATTCGTATATTTCTTTTATCCATATGGACAATAATAAAATAGCTATGGTAGCGCTAGATACTGATAGTTCGCTTCATGTATACATACTTAATGTAAACATAACGCATTATTCTGTCATAATAGAGGATAAACACACATTCGATGATTTAACATTTGATAATATCTCTGTAAGTAGGGTGGCGTATAGTTCGTATTATGACACCTTATACATACTGGGTAACTACGACGGCGTTATTAAGTTACTAGCGCAAAAGATAGGTGGGTCATCATATATTGTCGGAGACATTCCTAATCAAGATCATAAGGAGTACTTTGTGACATCATGTGGGTTTAATAACTTAACCATATCCGCTAGTGGTAGAGATGACAACGATGAATTAGGGCCTATCTATAGTTATGACGTTAAGTTAAACACATTCAACGTCATTGATGTCTTTCCGGAAGAGTTTGAGAATTCTTCGTTAGTCGGAGCTCCCCTACCGGATGGTAACACGCTATATGTAGATTCTGAAGGAAATAACGAAGACTACATTATATTCAACAACAAAGACTTAACCTATACAATAAAGGATAAGGATGAAAATTATAAACATGGGTCTAAAGTTTTAATCACTGCGCAAGGCGAAGTATTTATTTCGCAAGACGGAGAAGATAATTTATGGAACTATTTTAGTTAGGACATACGAGGGACGCTGTCGTCCCTCGTAGTAGTATTTTTTTTTATTTTATTAATTGAATTATTTTAGCTAAAAATAATCATATTCATGAAAAAATAATAAAGGAGTTATTATGTTAATAACTAGCACGCCTAGGAACAACTCTCAAGGCACAGACGATCAGTCAGGTGTCGTAGAACCACCTATGTCGCCAGACAGACCACGGTTCCTACCGCATTTCTTCTTCAGAGCCGAAAAAGGTACGACAGAAAAGACAACAGCGAACTACGCCACTGCTGTACAGATCTTTGGGGCTGAAACATTCAATATGGATGGAAAATACTACAACCACGCTACCGTCTTCATGGAAGGAATTATGAAGTCTCCGTGTATCTGTGAGTTAGAGAGAATCGTAGACCCAAATGTTGTCGTTAAGTCTAACGTTACCTTATGGGTAGACATAGCGCTAAAAGACATTCCTGTTTACGAGCGAAATCATGACGGCTCATACGTTATCGGATCAGACGGAGAACCTGTCGCTACAGACGATACGATTGAAGGTTACGAATACAAGGTGTATTATAGCTACAAAGATAACGAGAGCATAGACGCTGATCTACCTGAGCCGGATAGATATAAAGAAGTCGTAAGAGCTGGTTTCATGACTGATAAGAACGACGAGGCATCTACGATGTATCCTATCTTCACACTTATCGGCGCAAGCGTTGGTGAGGTTCTAAACAAAGAAGGCTTCTCTATTGGTCCTATGACTGGCGATAACACAGACGAAACTATGACAGAAACACTAGGTGTTTATCCTTTCTCTTTCTATAGATATAGTACATACACATCTGTGAAAAAACCTGTGAATCATATTTACGGTTCTAACGACGTTAAGATCTGTTTTAAACCTAAGACTGCTGATCCTGTTACAAAGATAAGATTAAACCTAGAGTCATACCTACCTAGTTACTGGACGAACAAAGATGATAAAGAATCACCTATGAAGTTCTCCGATATCGATGAACCTATCGTTTATTACGACTACATAGAAACTCTAAGTACTAAACTGTTCGAAAATGAACAAGCCTACATCACTACTGAAGTACAGACATGGAGCGATGATCTTGACGCATCTACGTCGGAATGGTTCGAGTTTGAAGCAGATGAAAACGGTGCATTAGACGGTCAAGAGACTCTGATGAATATTCTCACTGGTGTGAGTACCAAAAATGTTAACTACTTCACAGTTGTTGAAAGTGATGACGATGTCGAGTTGAGTGACTCATTTAGCGAGACAGCAATATCTAGTGCTGTAACTATCTATATGAACGGTGGTACGGACGGTGAGTTAGATGATGATTTATTCAACGCAGTTGTTAGATCAAAACTCGATAATTACCTAGATAGAGATAACATTATTAATGAGCAATCTCAGAACCCTGAGTCTGTTATCATAGATTCTGGATATCCTCTAGAGACTTCACTAAAGATCTCTAACGTACTTTCTTATAGAAGGGACCTTGTTCCTGTCATATCTGTCCACACAGTAAATGAAGACAATAAGGTGTATGAACTCGCAGAGGAGATCGCTGTACTGCAGTTGATTAAAAACACATTCAAACTTTTCCCTGAAAGTGAGTATTATGGTACGGAGCAAGCTAAGACTATCGTATGTCTAGGTACAGGGCGCATTAAAGGTAGTGCCTACCCGTATAGAGTTCCTCTAACATATGATATCGCTATGAAGATGGCGGCTATGATGGGTGCGTCTAATGGTAAATGGAAACGATCTAAGTTATTTAGTGGGTTTAACCATAATGAGATAGTGTATCTAGAAGACGTTACAATCGGTGGTCTACCTACGCCTACGTACAGTACTGTTCCTCTCCTATGGAAGGCTGGTGGTACATGGCCGCAGACTAAGGATAAGGGTATTTCATTTACTCCTGCCGTACAGACGATTTATGACGACACGACAAGTGTCCTAAACAATCCAGTAGTGGCGTTCGCTATCTCTGTAATTGAGAAAGCTCACGAGAACTGTTGGGAAGAGCATAGTGGTACTACAGATATGACAGAATTAGAGTTCGTAGAATCTGTCGAGAAATTCATGAGTAATGAGTTATACCAAGTATTCGACGGTGTTGTTACTGTTACATCTAAATGTATCATTACTGGTATTGATAGACTACTCGGTTATAGTTATAACCTAGTGTCAGACATTAGCGCGAACGTCATGAAGACTAGTCAGTACAGTCACATTATCGCTAAACGCGCTGGCGAATAGAAAAGGATTAAGATATGGTACTTAACAATGAAGGTATATTAGGAACAGATTACGCTGGAAACGAAGCGAGAATCGATAGGTTAGACTTACGATACGGAGGGATGAACGGATACATCCCACCTATCGGGAGTCTTAGTTCAGACGGTAAGACGTTTGTAGAATTATTAAACTCTGAGCCGTACGTTAGTAGAGACATCATTCCGTTCACGATGAGTCTACCTCGTTTTATGGATTTCATGCCAAACGGTAACCTACTTAAGGATACACATATCGCGTTATTCGAACTCCACCCGGAGACTATCGAAGGCATCGATGCCTCTTTATCTGTAGATACTGAGACTGTTAAAATTGGTAGGACGAATCAAGTTCTAAGAACCGTTACTGGTATCAACAGACCAGAATGTAATGTAACATACGGTATTAGAGAGAAACATAACAAACCAGTGTCTAACTTTCTAGAGACCTACATTAGATATGGTATCGGTGACGAGATCACTAAAGAACCCTTAGTGTGTCTCATGCCGGACTTCCCTAAGACGAACATACCTACGAGTCTTGAACTTAGAAGCTTTGCTACGTTATTCGTAGAACCGGATTACACTCATACGAGAGTCCAGGAGGCCTACCTAGTTCTAGGTCAATTCCCTACGAAGGCCGGTGAGAAAGTAGGTAAGCTCGATATCAATGGAAACGGAGAGATGAAGGTTTACAGTATTGAGACTGGCGGTTACATGGTATATGGTGCTGCGATTATGGAATTGGGTCAGGTAATGTTAGACAGAATGAGATCTAACAAGGTGAATCCAGATACAGTAATTAGCCCGATAGACCCTAACAACTTAGAGGCAGCGATAAGCGATTCTAAATTTAATATAGATGGCGCTACAACTAGAACGACGAAATAGTACACATAGAGGTCTTGTGACCTCTATGTGTTACTGTTCTATTGCTGTTATAGATAAATCAAGACTTTTCTTTCCTTTGTAGTATTTCATATTAATGCTTCCTACAATTGTAGATAATACATTATCTTTCAATTTTAGATGTCCTGATCTAGGGTAGAAACATTTTATTAACGTACGTCTATCTTTGGTCATGAGATCTAGTGCACAATGGAGTGGGGGTCTCCCTATTTTAAATACCTTTGTTACAAGTCCTTCTGTCTTCAATACAGGTCTTTCAAATTCTCTCCCGAATGGTCCTAAGTTGTTTATATCATCTACGAGTTTTTCTGATATGTACTCTATAGGTATCTCGAAGTCGTACGTTGTGTCAGACCCTGATCTAATTTCAACACCTTTGTTCTGTCTCGCCACTATCGTGTCAAATGCTTCCATAAATTCGTAAAGCTTCTCGTTATGTATCTCACACCCTGCGGCTCCTGAATGTCCTCCTCCTTTAATCATAATGCCTGGATAATTCTCTTTGATCTCATCGAATATCTCTTTAAGATTAAGGTGTGTAAGTATCGTTCTTCCAGATCCTACTAACGTGTCCTTGTTCGTTAGTGTAAATGTTATTGTCGGTTGATTATAGCGCTCTCCTATAGTCTGACTCACTAGTCCTGACACACCCGGTCCTCTAGGTATGATTAACACTTTTGTATTCTTGAATGGATAGAGTCTCGCTACTGTTCCTACGAATGCTATCATTTCGCTCTCTAGTCTTTTACGTTCGTTATTTAACTCGACGAGTTTTGATAGGGCTAAATCGGCCTTGTTTATGTCTCTCGCGCTTAGAAACTCATAAGCAAGCTCTGGACTACCCAGTCTATTAGCAGCGTTAATATGGGGTGTTATCGTAAACGATATAACGTTCTCGTCGAATAGGTTCAAAGACATGCGATTACGTAACAGGGTCCATTGTGGCTCTTCCGATATATTCAACTCTTTCATACCCTCTGATAACATATGTCTGTTAATAGGACTTAGTAAGCTCATGCTATCGGATAAAATTGTATTGGAAACTATCGGTAGGATAGAACGCATATTGTCTCTTTTCGATATTAGAGATCTCTCATCTAGTTTCTCATACACACAATACATTAAGAAGTACACTACTTGCGCTCCAGATATATTTATCTCTGTGAAGTTATCGTCATCTCGTATAGGATTTATGAACGCGTTGGCGTGTTGTAGTTTACCTGTTGTTGGTATAGAGTGGTGGTCTGTGACGATTACGTCTATTCCTGCTTCTCGCAACTTCTTTATACGTACGTCATCAGAACTACCGTGGTCTGCTGTTATAACCAATCCTATCGGTGTTTCTTTATGTATCTCTAATGTTCTTCTAACCATCTCGTCATTTACTCCGTTACCGTAGACGCGCTTATTAACGATAGTGATGAGCTTATCTTTTGGATGGTTGAAGTAGTCTACAATACTCCTATCTACTATGGCGGCACACGATACACCATCTGCGTCGGAATCCGTTATGGATAATATAAGCGACTCGCCTAAATGAGATAATAACAGCGGTACGGCTACATCCATGTCCTTTAGCTCATACAACCGCTTATAGTATTCATCTGTAGGATTAAGTACGTTGTCTAAGGTACTGTCGTCACTTACCCTTGCCGCAATAACCTTCGCGAGAAATGACATCATACCATTAGACACTAACTTGTCGTGTATCTCTCTATTATATTTTTTTTCTATAAACATAATGTTCCTTTTCGTTTTTCAATATATCTAATATGTAAAGATTTTTAATCACATATAATTACTATGCGTTAACTAAAAACAAAAAAAAGGATAAATATGAAAAAGTTAGAGATATTTACGGATAGTACTGGCTATCAGGATACTTTCTATAGGAGAGAATACGTCATAATGTCTAGTATGAAGTATATTGGAAGTATCGGGCCGCACGACGATGTCTTTACGGTCGCGTCTAAACATAACCCTGTCGGTGAGCGTGTATGTCATATTGGGTACGTATTAGACAACACATATATAGATAAGTTCAGTATGCAACACAGTATGAGGGCGTACGGACTACGTCATCCTAAAACATACGGCGCTGTCTTACCGTCTGATTTTCCTGAAGGTGAGTTTGTTTACAAACCGACAACATCGTCTATGAGTATGGGTAATTTTGTGGGGACTCGCTCAATGTTTCACGACATCCGTGAGGGAATTATCTCAGGTTCTATTAGTGATGAAGAATTAATGTCGTCTCTTAATATTGCAGATATAGACGATCTAAAGAGTGCAAAGAACGCGATTAAAGGCGTTTTTTACATAGCGCAGGAGAAGATCGATATCAAGAGAGAGTTTCGTGTATTAGTGTTCATAACAGGAGACGGCAAGTATGAGACTATATGTGAGGAGCGTAACGGGTATGACGAGTACTTAAAGGACCCAAGTATAGATCCTATGACGTACAAGAGGGGCAGGGTGCATAATGTGATAGAGCTCGAAATGGAGAGAGAACTAGCTACATTCATAGATAATACTATCGTTCCGTTCATGGAAAATCTAAGTAAAAAGTACCATTCCTTAGGCTTCGACATCTACCTCGATAAGGACGGTAATTATGGAGTGTTCGAGTTCCAGCCTGGGTTCGGAATAGGGTATGACGCTGAGGTGGCGAGCAGGATAAAGACTTTAAATACGAAGTCACTTATTTATCGATGTAAGCGCGTGGTTGAGTCTGAGGGCGGTAGTCCAACATTGCGTAGAAAACTACAACTTCTACTTAACGACGTGAACATTGGCTAGGGATTAAAGAGAAAGATCTCCTTTCTCTCCCCCTAAACGGCCTACGGCCTCCCCCTCTCTATCCTCTCAAAGAGAATAGAGTATGTTTTTTTTTGTGTCTCCCTAACTGCCTAACAAGAGGTCATTGTTTGGATAACTATATAGTTACTTAAGTTACAGTATCAACTGTGTATAAAGTAATTTATTACTCTATAAACAATTGACTCTGTCAGTATAGTTTAGGTGTCAATAATAATAACAAGTAAGAAAGTATTTACATGTTATTCTATAAATATATTATATGTATGAGTAAACTAGATGTGCCATAAGGCTAACCAAACTAAAACAAAACAAGGATAAAAGGAGAGCAAAGTTGTTTTTAACTTCAGAGGATGAGAGAAAAGTATCGCTACAGTCAAAAATAGCAGATGCTAAACTTACAAGGGTTGGTAATATAGGATTATTCTTTATGGATGAACCAATAGAAAAGACAGATTTCAATTTGTTCTTTTACCCCGCAGAAAAAGATATCGTTATAGAGTTCGTACACGATAAAGTGCACTACATTATAAAGCTGAGTAAGATGGCGTTTACTTTCGAGCTTGGGTATATGTCACGCATGGTCGTTAAAAACGATAGTGTATGGCTAAAGAAGACCGTAGGACATATGTCGTTCGGATTACACGAGTATTTTTCTGGTGAAGTAAAGGTACCGAGTAAGGCACGCGCAGTACTAGAAGTCATGAGACCGTTCTATAACCTGAGAACATGTAAGAAAAAAGAGAGATTAGCGATGTTTACGCGTTTGTATTCAACAAACTACATCGCTAAGAGAACAAACCAACTACTAAAAGGATAACAGATGAAAAAAGAAGAAACACTACACGATCTACTAGTCAAGGATATTAGACCTCATGAGGAAGTAACAGACATTCTTATGCGGTCTAAGGATGTTAGTGAGTTCAAGGACGAACTTTATGCAAATACTCTATCACTTGTAGACATCACAACACTGTTCTTCACGGAACCCATGACGGGTCGTGTAGAAGAGGTCCTTCGTGAGTTCAAGAACATCGCGCTAGATGTGTACGGCATAGAAATTAAGAGTAGGTTCCTAATAGAGGTCATAACGACCATGAACCCTGACCCGCGCGTTGCATTAACAGAATTCATCAAACTTGCCCCAGACTGGTCCGAAAAACCCACAGCGATATTACTCCATATAATGTTGAGATTCCTAAAAAGACGTACTGACGATGAGATGGCGTACCTTTATCATCAATGCCTTGATAACGGTCTCATAGATGAAGTAGTCTTTTTGGAAGTAACAAGAATGTACAGGCCTACACTTATGGATCGCACCAAACGTTTCTGGATATTCTTAGTAAAGGATATTCGTGGACTATGATAAATCCGTACAGAAACTCCTTAAATGGAGTGACGCGTACTATAACGGAGAGGCGATAGCTTCAGACGATGAGTACGATAAACTTTATCGCGAGATAAGGTCTTTCGAGAAGGCTGCAGATTTGCCGTCTAGAATAGAGACTGTGTCCAACGGTACAGGAAAAGGAAGGGTACCTCACATTCCTAGGATGTGGAGTATGTCTAACGTCTACAATTTCGAGGAGTTAGAGAAATGGGTTAAATCCCTACCAGAGACAGAGTTTCTTCTACTACCAAAGTACGACGGACTAGCGTTATCGATTGTAATAGAAGATGGTGAAATTGTAAATATTGTTACACGCGGAAACGGTTACGAAGGAGAGTCTGTCATGAGACATCATGATAATATAGATAATCTCCCAGACGCGGCAGATTCCGTAATAGGTAAGTTAAGAGGAGAGCTCTGCATAACAAAAGGGAGCTTCGAGCGTATAAATGAGGAAGCTGTCAAAAATAACAGTAGGGTATACTCAAACCCTAGGAATACTGTGTCAGGATTAATGACGAAGAAAAAGATACCTGAAGACATACGATTAGTGTTTTGTCCTTGGGGGTACGTCACTAACAAAGATAACGGAGACTTCAATACATTAGAAGAGCAGTACGAGTACATTACTACCGTCGTTGGAAGCGTCTTTAGAGATGCTATTAGTTACGCCGTAAGTGCTAGCGATATAGAGTCTATATATCACAAGATGATACAGTCGAGGTTTGGTAGAGACATAGACATAGATGGCTTAGTTATAAGTGTTAACGATGTATTAACGCAAGACCTACTCGGCTATAATGAGAAAGACCCTAAATGGCGAATGGCATACAAATTTCCAGCTCTGGAGAAAACAACAATACTACGCGATATCACTAATCAGGTCGGTAAGTACGGTACAATAACACCCGTGGGCTTGATAGTACCTATCGAAATAGATGGTGTAACAATCTCTAAGGTCACGCTGCATAACTATAGGCACATAGAAAGACTAGGTCTTATGAAAGGTGATACGGTAATCGTCATACGTTCAGGAGATGTAATACCGAAACTGATTTCTGTACTTAAAGACCGTAGGTCCGGAGATGAAAAAGTCATCGGTACACCGACGTTCTGTCCCGCGTGTAAAGGTCCTGTCAGAGAGGTCGGTCCGACAATAGAGTGTGAATCAGAGTTTTGTCAAGCCAAGATAGCAGGTCGTATGGCGCACCACGTATCGCGTGAAGCGTTAGATATTAGGGGCCTCGGACCATCGTTAATAGACAGGCTTATAGAGAGAGGGTTCTCTACATTGTATGACATACATACAGTTACATTAGAGGCATTATTAGAGATAGATGGTGTCGAAATGAAAACGGCTACAAACATTATTAAGGCTATAGAAAACGTTAGAGGTAACGTTACACTCTCAAAGTTCATATATAGTCTAGGTATCAGGAATGTAGGTCGTAGAGCGTCTAAAAAAATAGCCGGTAAGTTCGGATACGGATATGTCGTCTCAGACAAGAACGCTCTCAAGATTTCAGGTCTTAATAGAAATGCCATAGATTCATATACAGACTTTATGCGTGTCTTCGGAGAGGATACTAAACGACTGGAGAATCTAGTATCTCCTAGATTAGATGATGAATCGAAGAAGAAAAAAGTATGTGTCACTGGCAAACTTAGCATACCTAAGAAGTTATTCTATTCCGACTTCGACATGTTCGACTTTGTTGACACGGTTAGTAACGAAATAGATTACCTCGTATACTCAGATACAAAATCATCCAAGTACGATAAGGCTACGAGGTTAGGAAAAACTACATTCACCGAAGAAGAGTTTAGAAAAACTTTCGGTAATTAATATAATTGAAATAACAGGATAAAGGATAAAAAATGTTAGAAGAATTTATGAAAGTAAAGTCTATGGGTTATGAAGCGCCGAACTCGATAGTGGAACTATTAGGGATGCGCGACATCGTATCTTCCGGATGCGATATCTCATCTGGAATGCCAGACGAAGAAGCCATGAGAAATTACATAGAATATATGCCGAAGATAGCGACACGTGTGAGCATTTCGTTCGTATTTGGTAAGAAACTTGAGCGTCATTTGGTTTCTCTAATCCTAAAAGATGTTGAAGAAGACACATTTATTTCAGACGGCATTAAGGTCTGTATCTTACAGTCTACACCTGGTAACTTCTCATTAACAATCGATAAATTTCCTGGGTTTATTTTCGACAGGACATTGAGAGTAGTAGAAACGCCGTATCTTAAACAAGACGAAGAGGGTTGGGTACTAAAAGAACCTCTGCGTATGTATAAATACAGCATCGTGAGTTTCACAAATGTTTCCGTAACCGTAGAAAAAGATAACAAATCGTATCTACTACACATGTTGAGCGCTGGCTTCTTCTAGAGGTGTCTAACGACACCTCTATTTTT
>Ga0256828_1001175_pt1 | contig 16666 bp, 16 predicted proteins | sample CV88metaG_FD_185993 | JGI IMG/M metagenome (GOLD analysis project Ga0256828, IMG submission 185993) | Hydrothermal vent microbial communities from East Pacific Rise, Pacific Ocean - CV88 | ecosystem: Environmental > Aquatic > Marine > Hydrothermal vents | place: Pacific Ocean: East Pacific Rise...
ACTTTAGTGGGATGAATTAAAGCTGGGCGTTGCCTATATTTAAGAGGAACCTCACAATAAAAAGGATAAATCATGAATAAAAGTATTACAGGTAGACATTTTGAACTGACTGATGCCATTAAGAACTATGCAGACAATGCCATGGAGGAATTAAAAAAATATAATCTTGATCTCATTTCAGCCAGTACCGTTATCTCAGCAAACGAAAAGAATGGGAAGAAGGGATTTTCTGTTGAGTTTATCGTCAACCTTAAGGATAAAAATACAATCGTTATTACCCAAGTAGACAAAGATGTCTATGCTGCTATAGATCTTGCTATTGAGAGAGTGAAAAAATCACTCCGACGTCATGCAGACAAGATCAAAGGTCACAGAATTATGAGCTTCAAAGATCTTGGAGAAGAGGCAGAAGCAGTTGCTGAACTGGAGACAGATGAAGTAGAGATCGTACCTATGGATCTGGAACTTCATAAACCATTGGATTTTGATGAAGCCATTGATGCACTCAAAGCTGAGAAGAAAAGACAATTCATTGTATTTAATGATGAAGAAGGACTAATGAGGGTTATGTATAAAAGAGCCGACGGGAAATTCGGTTTATATTAATCATCCATAGGGGCAGATTCTATATCTGCCCTGCTCCTATAGGGATAGACATAGAATCTATCCCTGTACATTCACCCTATTTTTAGCTCTGGCAATCACCTCTTCATCTTCACCCATATCCAACCATTTGAACCGTTGACCACTTTGGATCGTTCCATCCAATATGTCTCCACTGTCCCTAAATTTCAGATCCAGTTTTGCTATATCAAATCCGTTGGTTGTTTGGGTGAACTGCTTAAGACGTTCATTGTCCCGGGAATTACTGTAAAGGTAGCACCAGCTCTTTAGGCCGTTACGTCCTACTCGTCCTCTTAACTGATGCAGCGTTGCCAATCCTAAACGTTCTGCACCCACAATGACGATAAGCGTAAATCTTGGTAGAGAGATACCTACTTCTACTACTGTAGTTGCCAGTAAGATATTTCCTTTTTCTCTGAACTCAAGCAACACTTCCTCTTTTTGTCTGTCTTTCCCATGGGTAACATAGACATTATCAAATTTCTCTTCCCAAAAACCTCTGCTTTCTTCCAGTGACTGATAGGGAACTTCTGTACTCTCTTCTACTAAAGGATAGATAATGAGAACTTGATGCTGTTGTGCTATCTCCTCTTTAATATGCATCAATAGATTTGGAAAATCGGGCTTGGAGATAGTCTGAGTAAGCACCTCTCTCTCAAACGGTGTGGTAGTAATAAGACTGACATCAAGGAGTTCTGACTCCATCATGGCTTGTGTACGAGGAATAGGTGTTGCAGAAAACTGTAAATAGTGCGGTTTCTTCTCATCATTACCTACCAATGATTCAAGAGAGGCCCTTTGCTTTGTCCCAAAACGATGCTGTTCATCAACCATGACCAAAGATGCCTCAGGCAGATCTTCTTTATAGAGCAAAGCATGGGTACCTATGATAAAGTCAGCTTTAGTATAGTCACCCTCATCTTTACCTTGCATTACGAGAGCTATATCCACCTCTTTTGGCAAATATTTACAGGCTTCTTCATAAAGCTGCAAAGCAAGCAAAGAGGTAGGAGCCATCAATATACTTTTATGCGGCAGTGCCATCATTACTGAAGCCAAGATCACCATAGTCTTACCAGAACCCACATCTCCTACAACCATACGTTTGGCTGCTTTATTTTCACATAACAGATCTTTTTGGATATCTGCTATCACTGTTTGCTGTTCATTGGTTAAGGTAAAAGGCAAATTTTCTACAAAAGGTTCAATATTACCATTCAATGCTCTAAGTGCAGGGAAATCAACTCTTTTCCCACGCAGTTTTTTCATATGATTAAACGCTTCTACAAACTTCAGAACCTCAATGAACCCCGGTTTAAAACTGCCGTTCTCATACACTTCCTCCATATTTTTAGGAAAATGTATATGCATCAGTGTTGCCACTTCTTTGGAGTCTAACCCTTCATTAAAAAGGTTTCTCTCCGTAACATACAGTTGTATAAGAGAAGCGATCTCACTCTCTTTGAGTACGGTTTTGTACTTAGGGGTGATCTTACCTATCTGTTTGATGGACTTTGGCTGAGACATTTGCAGGTAACCTTTATACTCTTCAAGCTTTCCCTGTATGACATGTGAAGTTCCCACTTCAAAAAGTTTATGATGGTAAGGAGTTACTCGAAAGAACATAGATGAGAGACGTCTGCCTGATTGGGTAAGGTTAAAAGTCACACGAAGTTTTCCATGGTAAACAGAGGTGGCTATCACCTTTGCTTCAAGTGTATTGACCTTGCCAAGCTCCAGTGTTGTAGAAAGCGTAGTGTCATTATAGGAAGTCGGTATGATAAGAGCCAGATCAAGCAGAGAGTAGATCTTGAGTTTTTTAAACAACTGTTTAGCTTCTTCCATACGGACTCCCTATAGATTTATAGGTAAATTATACTGTAGATTTAAAAAAGGAAAGAAAAATATGTCATATTGTCATATTTTTCTGTAGGGGCAGGCACAAGACCTACCCCTACAAATAGCTATCTTATTTTTTTGTCACAATAGAAAAAGATAAATTTGAGAGCTCTTTATGCGAAATTATAAAATCATTCATTTCTTCAAGTGAGACAGACTCTATTTTCTTTAGCTGTTCTTTGGTAAACCCAAGTGGTCTGCCATAATAGAACTCATTATAGGCGCGACTAAGCCTTTGAGAGAGGGTTTCTGTACGTAGAGGTTCACTGCCTACCAAAAACTCTTTGGCAGCCTTAAGCTCCTCTTTTGTGATCCCTTTGGCTACAAAATCATCTACCACTTTCTGTACCAATGCTTTGGCTTCGTCCTGAGTACTCAATTTTGTTTGAAGGTACCCACTGAGATAAGAAGCTGATTTTGTACGTCTTAATGCAGAATATGCTCCATAGGTTAGCCCTCTTTTCACACGTATCTCTTCCATCAAACGTGAACCAAACCCTGCACCGCCTAACAGATATTCCGCGATCTTTGCTTTGTACTGGTCTTTGGCTTCATAAGAGTAATCAAATGGTGCACCGAAATAGATGTACGCCTGTTGGGTATCTTCATTAATAAGTACAGTCTCTTTTTTATCGGATGCTTTAACCTTCTTTATGGGCATAGTCTCTACTTTTGGGAGTAAATCCAATACTTCTTCAAGATACTTCTGTGCCTCTTCAAATGAGATATCTCCCCCTACAACACCAATGACGTTATTGTAACCCAAATGTGTTGCAATAAAGTTTTTCACATCTTCAAGTGAAATAGACTCTACACTCTGCAGTGTTCCGTCATAGGGACGGGCAAGTGCTGAACCTTTAAAAAGTATTTCTCTAAGTTTACTGGCTGCAATATAGTCAAAATCACTCTCTTTTTGTTTCAGCCAACCGATCTTCTGACGTTTAACCTGTGCCAAGGCCTCTTTGGTATAGTTAGGATCTTTAAGCAACTCTTTTAAACGATCCAAAGCATACGGAAATTCACTTTTAAGGGCTGAAAGTTCAATGACAAAACTTTCTCTGCCTACATGTGCACTTAGCTCTACTGCATGGGCATCCAACTTTTGGGCAAAACCTACACTGCCGTCTTTACTGGTACCTTCATTCAAAAGCTTTGAAGAGATATCTGCCAGTCCGTCTTTTGTATTGCTCAAATGTCCTGCATTTTTAAATACCAGCTGCATGGAGACTATAGGTACAAAATTCCCTGTCTCAAAAACCAGAGGCACCTTTGCATCTTTTATTTGTATCTCTTTTACTGTTTCTGCCATCAATAATCCTTGTAATAAAAGTATTAACAAGCCAATACTTTTAAGTGAATAGTGAATAGTGAATAGTGAATAGTTTTGGTTTGCATTTCTTCGAAATGCCTTTGTTAAAATAGAATACATACTAACCTCCATTAGAAAAAAGCGGAGCCACGGCACCGCCTACATTCATTATTCATTATTCATTTAGAACGTTATTCATAACGTTCCAGTATCTCATACGCCGTATTACGCTTTGCAGGGTTTTCTCCTACATCACGAATAAGCTCTATCATCTCATTTTGATTCATGGAATTCGCTGCACCTGCAGCTGAGACAACATTCTCTTCCATCATTGTTGAACCTAAATCGTTTGCACCGAATAAGAGTGCCATCTGGCCAATGTAGCTTCCTTGTGTAACCCATGAACTCTGGATGTTTGGTACATTGTCCAAAAAGAGTCTCGCTACTGCCAAATAACGCAAATACTGATTTGATGTCGTCTTGGTAATAGTCGGCAGTTCACGTTTAAGTTGGGTATTATCACTCTGATAACTCCACATGATAAAGGCTCTAAACCCGCCTGTCTCATCTTGTAACTGTCGTACTAAATCAAAATGTTCCACGATCTCTCGTGTAGTCTCTACTGTTCCATACATCATGGTCGCTGTAGATTTTATACCAAGTTTATGGGCTTCTCTGTGGACTTCCAGCCAGGTATCTTTATCGAGTTTCTTAGGAGCAATGATGTCCCGTACTCTATCTGAGAGTATCTCTGCTCCGGCACCCGGAATAGAGCTGAGTCCTTTGGCTTGAAGCCGTGCCAATACCTCTTTGATACTAAGTTTGGAACGCTGTGCGATGTAATCTATCTCAATGGCGGAGAAGCCGTGAATTGTTACTTGTGGATATTTATTATGGATATGCTCTACAAGATCTTCATACCACTCTATCTCAAGTTTGGGATGCACCCCTCCTTGAAAAAGTATCTGTGTTCCACCGATCGCTATGAGTTCATCGATCTTCCGGTCTATCTCATCAAAAGAGAGGATATAGGCATCTTCCTTTTTCTCATGTGTATAAAAAGCACAGAATTTACAATCTACCCAACAGATATTAGTGTAGTTGATGTTCCTGTCCACCACAAAAGTAGTTACCTTTTTTGGATGCATTTCCTGCTTACGGGCATATGCCATTTTGCCCAATGTTTTAAGGTCGGCATTCTCTATGAGATCAACCGCTTCATCGATACTCATACGTTTTGTCATATTTTTGGTCATCTTCATCCTCGTAGGGTGTTGTGTCCCCACAACACCAATTATCCAATATATAAAAACAGCGTGTTGTCAGGAGACAACACCCTACATCATTTCTATTTATTTCCCAATAGCATCCAGTACACCATTGATGAACTTGGGTGACTTCTCATCAGCAAGCTCTTTGGCAAGTTCCACTGCTTCATTGATGATGATGGCTCTATCCGTTTTTGCAACTAATATTTCATAAGCACCTAGTCTCATGATCGCTTTTTCCACCTTACCGATACTCTCATAATCCCACTCGGTCAAATGTTTTTCTATCTCTTCATCGATCATTTCAAGATGCTCTATCGTACCGTTAAAAAGTGAATGGGAGAACTCTCTTTGTTTGTTACGTATTTTATCTTCTTCGAGTATCTCATCAGAAAATTTAGCGATATTCTCATTACCTAGATCAAATGCGTAAAGTAGTCCTACTACTGCTGTTCTTGCCTGATGTCTTGTTGCCATTATTTACCTTTTTTAGTCGGCTAAAGCCAACCCTACCTAATTTTTAATTTTCTAATGCACCATAAAGATTCATAAGTTCAATGAGTCCAACCATTGCTTCTGCACCTTTATTCCCTGCTTTGGTTCCTGCTCTTTCAATAGCTTGCTCGATACTGTCAACTGTAAGGACACCGAAAGTTACCGGCTTACCATGTTTTAGTGCCATATTTGCTACGCCTTTTGTTGCCTCCGCTGATACATAGTCAAAATGAGGAGTTGCTCCACGGATCACTGCACCTACACAACAGATTGCATCATACTTACCTGAGGCCAATGCTTTATCTAATGCAAACGGGATTTCAAAGGCTCCGGGCACCAAGATCAGATCAAGATCATTCACATTCCCTCCATGTCTTGCATAGGCATCTTGTGCCCCTTCTACCAGTCTGTCAGTAATGAAGTGGTTGAATCTTGCATTAATTATCGCTACTTTTTTACTTTTATCTACCTGTAGGTTACCTTCTACAATTTTCATCTTTGTTTTCCTTATTAGTGGTCTTGTGAGGGTACAATACCCTACACGATTTTATTATTCTACAATGCTTCTTATAGCATCTATCTGCTCTATAAGCCTGTCTAATTTTTCTAATTCTATCATATTTGGTCCGTCACTCAAAGCAATGCTTGGATCAAAGTGTGTCTCAAAAAAGAAACCATCTACACCTACAGCTGCTGCTGCACGTGAAAGATACGGTACAAATGATGAGTCTCCTCCACTGCTTGCACCACCGCTTGCCGGCATCTGCACAGAGTGTGTGGCATCAAAAACTACCGGAGCAAACTCTCTCATAGTGACAAGTCCACGCATGTCAACCACAAGGTTTCCGTAACCGAAACTTGATCCACGTTCAGTGAGCCACACGTTGTATTTTTTGGCATTTTCATAACTTACTTCACCCTCAAACCCTCTGGTTTTCAACACTTTTGCCACGGAATGTTCCATTGCTGCAGGTGCCAGGAACTGCCCCTTTTTGATATTCACTACTGCTGAAGTCTGTGCAGCTGCCACAAGCAGGTCTGTCTGGCGGGAAAGAAATGCAGGAATCTGAAGCACATCAGCTACCTCCGCTGCAGCCGCAGGCTGTGTATAGTCATGTACATCAGTCAGGATCTTGTATCCGAACTCTTCTTTGACCTCTTGAAGCATTTTAAGACCTTCTTCCAAGCCCGGTCCTCTGAAACTGTCTAAACTTGTACGATTTGCCTTGTCAAAACTTGCTTTAAAGTAAAAATCTTTAGTACAGTCTTCATGGTATTTCCCTAAAGATTCTGCGATACGCATGACATTGTCACGACTCTCAAGGACACAAGGTCCTGCTATTAAAATCATTTCTATCCTTTGATCTAAATTCTCTCTTTTGCAAAAGCAACCATTAATCCTGACACAATAACTAAGATTATACCTAAAACTGTCCAAAAATCAGGAATAGGATCACCCAACATCACACCGATTATGACTGCAAAGACAATATTGCTGTAACTTATCGTACCGACGATCCCTGCTTTGGTAAGCTCATATGCTTTGGTCATAAACAGCTGGGATATAGTGGCAAAGACTCCAACTGCTGTAACATAAAGCCATTCTATACCTTGGGGCATAACAAATTCAGCAAACATCCAGTCAAACTCCGAAGAGACAGTCACATAAGGGGTAATGAGCATTAAGAAAAGCGGTGCTGCGGTACCAACTCCCATAAAAGACATTACAATTGCCCGTGTATCGTAATATTTTCTAAGTTCTCGTATGGAGGTGTAGGCAAGTGCTGCACCTATACCGGAGAAGATACCCAAAATATCATATTTATCAAATGTCCCTCCCTGGGGTTGAGCCACAAGAACAATTCCCACAAATCCCAGAACAATTGCAATGAGCGCACTTGGATGCAATTTCTCTTTTAAAAAAATATAGGCAAATATAGCAACGAAGATAGGAGAGGTTTTATTGTAGGTCACTGCTTCTGCCAGAGGAATATGTGCCATAATATAAAAATATGCCAAAAGTGCCATAAATCCCATACTTCCACGAAAAAGGAGCAATAAAAATTTACCTCCGCTCTGCTTAAGTGGTACCTTCCATATAGCAATTCCTACAAGTACCACACCAAAAATATTTCTAAAGAAAGTAACTTCCACGGGAGGCAAAATATGGCTTACAATCTTGGCAAAACCACCCATAGCCGCAAAGGAGAGTGAAGCCAATAACATGAGTAGAATACCCCTGTCCATATTTTTGATCATCTTTTTCACTGTGAGCCTTAGATTTTTTTGGAAGTGTAGCATAATTGGGTAAAATACGCCCCATGAATGAAACAGAATTTTATCACAGACTTTTAGCCTTCCCCAATGGCGCACATGACGTAATATATTTGGGGAAACGTTACCTGCTGAGAAAAGAGACACTCCTAAAAGGTAAACTTCTCAAAATTTATGCAGAAGAACTCGGAGGCAATGACATCATCAGTGGGAATTAGAAACCCAGCATGAAAAACGGTATGCTTAAACCCTGTGAGATGTCAGATAAAAAGGTTATTGATTTTGTAATGAGTACTACGATACAACAAACTCTTCTTTAACCACGATCTTGCCATCCACATAAATAACAGCCAAAAATACATCATTTCTACGATATGTTGCTACCCCTTTGGGTGTACCGGACATGATCACATCCCCATCTTCCAGTGTCATAAATGTTTGTATCTCTTGAAGTATTTCATCGGGTTTATAGATCATCAGTTCATAGTTGGCATGCTGTACCAACTTGCCATTGATAAAAAGTTTCATCTCAATGGTTTCGATCTTTCCTTTGAATTTTACAAAAGGGCTAAGGACAGCTGAGCTGTTAAAACCTTTAGCTCTCTCCCATGGTAACCCCTTGCTCTTCATTTTGTTTTGAATACCTGCTTTGGTCAGATCAAGCCCAAAGCCGATCCCTTCTATTTGACTCTCTTGAATCAGAAAACATATTTCACCCTCAAATCGACAATCCTCCTGAATATATTTCAACTCAGAAGTGATCGCCGAATTGGGTTTGTTGAATAAAACCATACTGTCCGGGGTTTCATTGTTAAGCTCTTTAATATGCTCAACATAATTACGCCCTACACAGATCACTTTTGAAGGTTGGATCAAATTATCACAATAACGTATAGAATTCATAGATTACGCTTTATCATGTGTCTCTTTGATCACTTCTGCAATTTCATGTTCTACATCATCAGAAATATCCAGATCATCATCAGTCAATTTACCTGCATCCGGATCATTATAGATACCTGCATCCAATTTACCTTCACTTTTAGCAACGATCACAGATACTGCAGCATCCCCAGAAACATTCACCGCTGTACGGATCATATCAAGCAGTCTATCTACACCCAAAATAAGGCCTATTCCCTCTACCGGGAGTCCTACCTGAGTAAAGACCATAGAGAGCATAATGAGTCCAACACCCGGAACACCTGCTGTACCGATGGAAGCCAGTACTGACATGAGAATCACAGTCAAGTATCCTGTGATTCCAAGGTCCACACCGTAAGCATTGGCAATAAATACTGTCGCAACCCCTTGCATGATCGCTGTACCGTCCATATTGATGGTTGCACCAAAAGGTACGGTGAAAGATGCTACGGAGTTGTTGACCCCGAGTCTGTCTGTTACTGCTCTAAGTGTCACAGGGATCGTTGCATTGGAACTTGATGTTGAGAATGCAAAGATCTGTGTCTCTCTCATTTTCTTTAAGAATATAGAGGGACTCATACCTGAGAATATTTTTAGGATACTCATCAGTGTGACAAAAAGATGTATCATCAATGCAGCGATCAGTACCAGTACATATCCTGCCAGGTCCACAAGAAGTCCAAGACCAAGATTGGCTATGGCTTTTGCAAGCAATGCAAATACTGCATAGGGTGCTACTGCCATCACAATGTTTACCATTTTCATCATAATTTCATTAGAAATCTCAATAAGTTCAACAATCGGTTCTGCTTTTTTCCCCACCATCAAAATGGAGATCCCGACTAAAATAGAGAAGAAAATAATTTGTAGCATTTTCCCCAGTGCCATGGCATTCACCGCGTTACTTGGAATAATATCTATAAGTACTGCACTCAATGCCGGTGCCTCTTTTGCTGTAAAGGATGCCGTTGATGTCATATTGACACCTTCACCGATACCGATCGTTGCCGCGATACCGATACCTACAGCAATAGCAATGGCCGTAGTAAGCATATAAAGAGCAAATGATTTTCCACCCACTTTTCCCAAAGCACCGATATCACCAATACCAAGAACACCGGTAATAAGTGAAAAGAATACCAAAGGTACAACAAGCATTTTCAAGCCTGTTACGAACATTTTTCCTATAATATGGAAAAATCCATTGACCACATATTCATTAATCCATGAGCCTTCACCATTAAGTCCTAATAGATTAATGAATAATCCGACTGCAATACCCAGTCCCATACCGATGAGAACTTTGGTTGTTAAAGTCATTTTCTTTGATTCTGACATCTAATACTCCTTTTATTTAATACAAATTAAAAGGCATCTTGAAAGATGCACTTTCATCCTATTAAGCCAAGTTATCTGCTCTTGGCTTAACACGATCAAAGTAATGTAAACAGTTTAAAGCAAGAGTAACTCTTGCTTTAAACTATCAAAAGTTCATATAATAGATAATTCGGAAGTCATCTCTGTCTTCTCTGTCTGAACTGTCTGTCTGATCCTTGATAGAGTATCGTACTCTGATCTTGGAGTAGTCATTGATCGTATATTTCCCGTCAAAGTTAAACTCTGTAAAATCATCTCGTACATTCCCTTCATCAGCACTTACATCAACATAACCGAATTTCAAACTCAAACCATCAAGCGGTCGCACAATGATCTGTCCACCGACTGCCGTACTTGCCTCATAGTTACCGTACCCTTGTTGCCAATCAGAGTACATAGGGCCTGATTCAACTGCTTTGAAAGAGTTGTCAGAGATCTTGTCATACAGTGCTGCTACATCTACCATATTGAACAGTGTTGTTCCGACTTTTGCACCAAGAAGTGTAGAATCATCTGCATTTACATAAGCATTTCCGCCATACTGGGCTTTAATATATGTTTTATCACCAAACGGCAGACTGTATTTCAAATCAAAATATCTGTAATCTTTTATTGCAATAGCCGAACCGTCTGTTGCTGTATCAGAAATAGCTTTAATGTATTGTCCTCTCAGTGTCAGATTCTCTATACTTTTATTAGTAAATGAAAGATAGGCTAGACCATCTTTACCCCATTTGGTATTGTAGTCATTGAATCTGTTATCTTTAGATGTAAATCCTGTATATCTCTTGACATACCCCACTTCAACCATGGTATCCGGAATGTCTTTGTTTCGAATGATCGCTGCTTCATAAACAGAAGGCAGGATTCTAAGATCATGGTTCTGCATGAGTGGCGTTGCCAGTTGTTGACGACCTACTTTAAACATAGTATTTCCGATATCATATTGCAAATATGCTTCACCAAGGAAAGCGAGATCCTCACCTTTTCTGCCTAGAATACTTGTACCTTTACCCTCTTCTCTTGAATAGATATTTCCAAGTCTATGACTTCCATAGTAGGCTAAACCAAATTTAAAACCATGGTAATCACCACTCTCATATTTGAAGATCCCCCCGGCTGTCAATGCTCTTGCATCATCTACTCCTGGTATATCGAAACTTCTGTCAAAGAAAAATACTCTTGTTTTTGCAGTAAATTTACCGTTTTTAAGGGCATCCCCGAAACTTCCTGTACTGACTGCCGGGGCAGTCTCTTCCACTACAGGCTCCATTGGTGTAATGTCTCCACCTGCCATGATTATTGTTGATGCCACTACTGATAATACTAAACTCTTTTTCATTTTAACTCCCTTGTTTAATTTTTTACTTTGTTTTTTTGCATAAAATAGACCAATCCGTATAGTCCAAAACCTATAACATACGAGATGTACTCCGAACCTATACCCAACCATGAACTGGTTATATTCGGCATAAGCATAAAAGGTACGACTGCTAGCAACAAAAGCCTCTCGATCCCTGTTGTCTTAATCAATAACCAACCCTGTGTTGCTGAAGAGAATGCAAACATTCCTGCAACTGCAGTGATAAAGATAAGTCCAATCTCTCCTGGATTTGTGATCCACTGCCACATAGCCGGATTGTTAGGATCTGCTGCATCTACTCCGTTAATAAGCAGAAGCTTATTATTAAAGAAAAATGCAAATGGCAGTATAGCCGTTCTAATATCATAAGCAAATCCCTGCAACCCCGTTTTAATAGGGTCACTTTTTGCGATTCCTGCGGCGGCATATGCCGCCATCCCGACAGGCGGTGTATCATCCGCCAGGATCCCGAAATAGAACACAAACAGGTGTGCCGCAATAGCCGGGATCAGATACCCAAGATCATTTGAAAGTGACATTATGACCGGTGCGGTCAAAGCTGCCATAACAATATAGTTTGCCGTGGTAGGCAATCCCATACCAAGGATAAGAGAAACCACCGCGGTAAGTAACAATACTGCTACAATATATCCACCAGACAACTCTTCAATGACTTCAGCCAAAATAAGCCCGATTCCTGTCAATGTCACTGATCCTACAACGATCCCGGCAACTGCTGTTGCAATAGCAATGGGTACCATACTCTTAGCACCGTTGATCATCCCATGACCAATATCCACAAATCCGCTCATCCATACTTCCGTCGTCAATTCACGCTTTTCCAAGAAGGCATAAGCAGGACGTTGAAGTACCATGATAAGCATCATAAAGAAAATGGCATTGAATGCTGCCATCTGTGGAGACTGTCTAAGTATAATCAGCGTATACATCAAAAAGAAGATAGGCACAATATAGTGAATACCTCCTTTAAAAATGTCAAATGCCCGCTGCAACTTAGAAGGATCTTCACCCTTGATACCCAGTTTTTTTGCTTCCAAATGCACAATATAAAAAAGTGCAAAATAACTCACAAATGCCGGAATAGCTGCTGCCATAATAACATCCGTATATGCCAAGCCTAAAAACTCCGCAATGATAAATGCCGCTGCACCCATAATAGGAGGCATTAGCTGGCCATTGGTAGAAGCTGCTACTTCTACAGAAGCAGCTTTATATCCCGGAAAACCAAGTTTTTTCATCAGTGGGATCGTAAAGGTACCTGTTGTTACCGTATTGGCAATAGAAGATCCTGAAATGATACCCATCATACCTGAAGCTGCCACAGATGCTTTTGCCGGACCACCGTCATATTTACCCAAAAGTGAATAGGCCAAGTCTATGAAATATTTTCCTGCTCCTGCACGTTCGAGCAAAGCACCAAAAAGAACAAACAGAAAAACATAAGAGGCACTTACTCCCAGAGGGACACCGAATATACCTTCTGTAGTCAAATACATCTGCCCTACGATCTTGTTGATACTGGCACCTTTATGTGCGATCAGATCAGGCATATACTGCCCAAAATAATCATACAATATAAAGATGCCGGCGATCACAGGCAATGCCATCCCAAGAGAACGACGTGCTGCTTTCAGAAGCAAGATAATACTTGCTATACCCATGGCTACATCTAAAGGTGACCATGCACCGCTGCGCGCATTCAGTGCATCATAATTGAAAAAGATATACAGAGCCCCTATCACAGCAGAGATACCTATGGGAAAATTATACCAAGGGATACTGCTCATGGTTTTAGGTGTTCTGAACATCGGATACATAGCAAATGCCAAGGCCAGGGCAAATGCCAGGTGAAAAGACCTGACAAATACACTGTTGGTCGGTACAACAACAACATAAATTTGATACAATGACCATAAAAATGCGATCACTGCGATCATCCAATGCTGCCAGGTACCCTCTTTTAGGTTTCTTTGTCCTTCAAGCTCTTCTACCAGTTTCTCTTCATTCTCAATGAATTCTTCATCAATATGTTGATTCTCTTTCATTGCGTTCCCTTATTTTAAAAGACCCGCTTCCTTAAATGCTTTGATAGCCCCAGGATGCTGCGGTACAGCGAGACCATCCAACAGTGATTCTTTTGTAATGGTCTTATATGCCGGATGAAGCTTTTTAAACTCATCAAAGTTATCGAGAATGGTCTTAGCTACTGTATAAACCACTTTTTCATCAATACTGTCTTTAGTGACAAGTACCGCTTTTACACCGATACTTGGTGTATCATGCTCCACACCTTTATAAAAAGTACCTGATATCACACCTTTTGCATAATAGGAATACTTTTCTACCAAAGCATCAATAGGTGCACCTTCTATAGGTACGAGATCAATATCAACTGAATTCGAAGCATCTTTAATATTTGCCGTCGGGTGCCCAAATACACCAAAATAGCCGTCAATTTTATTATCTTTAAGCATCGTCGGTCCCTCAGATGATTTAAGCTCGTTCGCAAGTGCAAGGTCTGAATGCTTGATGCCGAATGCTTCCAATACGATATCTGTCGTCATTCTTGTACCCGATCCGGGAATATCAATATTGAGTTTTTTACCTTTGACATCGGCCAATGATTTGATACCTGATGATTTTGTCACGACAAAAGCTAAAAGTTCAGGGTAAATAGCCAGCACAGAACGTAAACCTTTAATGGCCTTCCCTTTAAATTTACCTTCTCCATTGTAAGCCTGGTACGCAGTATCACTCTGGGCAATACCGAAATCAAGTTCATTGGCATTGATCGTATTGACATTGTATACGGATCCGCCTGTAGACTCTACAGAACACCTGATACCTGTTGTTTTTCTGTTTTTATTCATCATTCGGCATATTGCACCGCCTGTAGGATAATAAGTACCTGTAACTCCTCCGGTACCTATCGTGATGAATTGTGTGGCAAAAACCGGCACACTCATTGCTGCGATCAACGCAGTACTCATGATCATTTTCTTCATAAAAAATCCTCCAAATTCGTTTTTATGTATTTATCGCCCATAAAGATCGATAATAAAAGTATACTTTATAAAAATAGCCTCAAAATAGCATAATGGAAAATATACTACTATTTGTATATAATTTAGCATTATATTTTCTAATTAGTAACAGCTTTATATTTATACTTAGATTGCAAGAAAGGATAGCTATTGTTTAAAAATCCGTTTGACTTTTTTGGATTCAGTGCTATTTTCAAACAATATACTATGCATCTTTTTGGTATTGTAGCATTTCTGTTTACCTTTTCTTTAGGTATTATGGCCTTGGTAAAAAAGGCAGAACCTATCACTGAGAACCTGGCGATTTTCGTACCTTACGGTATTTTAGTTTTTTTCTTGAACCTTTTTTACCTCAAGGTGATCAGACTCTCCAGAGAAGATTATGAAAATAAATTAAAAAAAGAAAAAGAGTATTCTCAAGCACTTCTGCATTCACAAAAACGCTTTTTAAGGTATGCAGTACATGAAACAAATACTCCTCTTGCAGTGATCATGGCAAATATCGAACTTTTTGAACTCGACACAGGCAAACATCCTGTACTTTCCAATATTGAAGCTGCAACAAAAAATATTTACGGGATCTATGATGATCTCAGTTATCTTACAAAAAAAGACAAATTGGTCTACCATAAACAAAAGATCATACTGGCAGATTTTATCAGAAGCAGAATAGAATTTTTTAATATCGTTGCAAAACAGTCTAAGCTGACATTTGAATTTAAAAACAGGTGTGATCATAGTACTGTTTCGCTTAATGAGACAAAACTGCAACGTATTATTGACAATAATATAACCAATGCTATAAAATATACTAAAGCCTATCAGACAATCAAAATAGTACTCTATGAAAAAGAAGATAAATGTATCTTTGAGATCTCAAGTAATTCTACGATCATTAAAGAACCTGAACATATTTTCAATGCATACTATAGAGAAAACAATATAAAAGACGGTCTTGGTCTAGGGTTGAACCTGGTGAAAAGTATTTGTGATGAAGAACATATTAAAATAGAACTTCACTCCACAGAAAAAAGCACTTCATTCACATACTATTTTAACAAAGGAGAGTAGCATGAAAATTCTATTGCTTGAAGATGACCAACTGCTCAATGAAGCTATTACAAAATTTCTTACCATAAAAGGACATACAATCCAAGCTTTCAGAGACGGTGCTTCTGCTCTTGATGCCCTTAGGGAATCATGTTACGATCTTCTTATTTTAGATATTAATGTACCCAATATCAATGGACTGACACTGCTTGAAATTTTACATGATGACAAAATCCAGACGCCGACTATTTTTATTTCAGCTATTATAGATATTGATGAGATCACACATGCTTTTGATCTGGGGTGTCATGACTACCTTAAAAAGCCGTTTCATCTTAAAGAACTGGAAATACGCATAGATAAAATACTGCAATCGGAATACATTCCCCATTCACACTTAAGACTTTCAAAAAACTACAGTCTGGATATGGAATCTTCTATATTAAGATTTAACGGTGAGGTTCAGGTATTATCAGAAAGACATCTGAAGATCCTGACCCTTCTTGCAAATAATCGCAACCGTGTTGTAGACTATGCTCTTTTTCAGGAGTATGCATGGGATAGTCTTGATGTTGAACTTCCTACGATAAGAGCTGAGATCAATCGTCTTAAAAAGATCCTCAAAGAGGATATCATCATTAATGTCAGAAATATGGGCTATATGATCAAAAGACCTACCTGATACGTTCGGATACAAGATCGCCGAACATAATAAGATCTTTCAATACTGCTTTTTGCGTAATACCGTCTTTTCCTACAGCAAGCATCAGTTCCCCTTTGTTGCTTGAAAATATCTTCTGATAAATGATTGCGGTCATATACCAGTAATTACCTTCTCCCAAGGTTTTTCTATAGGCTTTGATCTCTTTGGAAGCAGGGATTTTTATTTTGACCAACCCTTTTTGACGTTCTGCACCGACTGCACTCAATTTATAAATACCTGCTTTGGATTTATCTTTGATCATTTTGGGAAGATTGAAGTAAAGTGTCAAAAGATCATTCTTGCTGTAAAAATCCA
>Ga0256828_1001176_pt1 | contig 16659 bp, 17 predicted proteins | sample CV88metaG_FD_185993 | JGI IMG/M metagenome (GOLD analysis project Ga0256828, IMG submission 185993) | Hydrothermal vent microbial communities from East Pacific Rise, Pacific Ocean - CV88 | ecosystem: Environmental > Aquatic > Marine > Hydrothermal vents | place: Pacific Ocean: East Pacific Rise...
ATTGATGAGATATCAAATGTTTTGGAGAAAACGGAAAAACTCTCTTTCATCCCCTCCAGTCCAAGGAAAATAAGTCCAAACCCTACCATCGCACCAAAATAGTTCTTCCACCTGCCTTCATTGTCCGCAAACACACTTCCCAGACCGCCAATGCCTATCATGACGTAGGCAAGTAGTTTGATATCCATTTTGAAACCGACCAGTCCGATGATCCAGGCTGTCACTGTCGTACCGATGTTGGCCCCGAAGATCACGGCAATAGCGCTCTGCAGGCTTATAAGGCCCGCCCCTATCAGGGAGAGTACCATCAGTGTCACCACTGAGGAACTCTGAAAAACAGCGGTGGAGATAAAACCGGTGAAGAGACTTTTGGGCCGTGTGCCCGTAGCATTCTGGACAATACGCTTGAATGCCCTGCCCGCCGATACCTTGATCTGCGCTTCAAGATAGAGCATACCGAAAAGAAAAAGCCCCAGTCCGGAAAATGCTTCTATCCAGTGTGTCATATCTAACAGGCTCCTTTCATCAAAGAGTTCATTTACGGAAAACCTCATTCGTTTCAATCGATATTCTGTAACCAGCGTATAGGAAATCTTACTAAAGGCTACCTCTCAAACCCCTGAATATACCCTCTCTTGAAACCTATAGAGGATAATAAGTTAATTGTAATGATGTATCATATTTAAATATGTAGAAATGTAGATGAAAACGGGATGCTTACAGATTTGAGCAGCCGGGGTCGGCTGAACGCTTTGTAGCATTCAGTCGATTCATAGCAAAAAATAGTTTATGAAAGAATCTCTTCGATGGTGATGTAGTCTCCGACACGTCCTGTCATCTCTTCTACATCGGTATTGACCGGAAGCGTTTTCTTTCCTGGTCTCCAACCCGCAGGACATACTTCGCCTGTCTCCGTCGCATGTTTCCATGCTTTAACCTGTCTGAGGAACTCGTTGACATTTCTTCCTACCATCGGGGCCTGCACCTCCTGTGCGACACAGACACCCTCCGGGTTGATGAGGAATCTTCCTCTCAGGGCGATCCCCTCCTCTTCGATCATCACACCGAATGCTCTGCTTACCGTACCCGTAGGGTCGGCACCGATGGTCAGTTTGAGCCCTTTCAGCAGCGGTTCCGTCTCGACAAAACGTTTGTGTGAGAACTTTGTATCGGTAGAGACCGCCAATATCTCCACACCAAGCTCCTGGAACTCGTCATATTTGGCATTCATCGCTGCGATCTCTGTGGGGCAGACGAAGGTAAAGTCAGCCGGGTAAAAGCATACGACATGCCATTTCCCTGCGTAATCCTCACTGCTTACCGTTGTATAGTGTCCTGTTTTTGCGTCATACGCATCCATTTTAAATGCCGGGGTCTGTTGTAGTACCATTGATGAACTCATAGTTTTTTTCTCCTGTCTATTTTCCAGTGTTGTTTGTTCTGCTTTGTTTTCCTGAGGCTCTCTTGCCTCAACCTGATTTGTATCACATGCCATGCCGGCTCCTTATCTCAATACTTTTTTGGGTCAGCAGAATGATACAGGAGTTTAACTTACAATAAAATTAATTTGTTGATAAAAATTATTATCTAATAAAAACGATATATGTTATAATACTGTATTCCGGATTATGCATTCGAATTGTCGATTATCTTGTTGATGCCCATGGGACAATGATCTCTAATGCATATTCCGGGTTTATCTTAAGCAGACGGAATGAACAATGACACGAGAACAGAAAGAAGTATTTAAACAAATTATAGAAGAGCAGATAATAACCTTGAGTTCAGAGATCGAGCAGCTGAAAGCTGCAGTCTACCCAACAAAAGGGGAAGGTACCTCCGACAAAGTGGCGCACATCAGCTTCAAACAGGAACAGAGCATACACATACAACGACATGAAGAGGCGACCAAAAGGCTCAACAGGCTCAAACAGGCTTACCTGAAAATAGATACCCCCGAATATGGTATCTGCAGAGAGTGTGAAGAGGAGATTCCGCTGGAGAGGCTCAAGCTCATTCCCGAGTCACTCTACTGTGTAGCATGCATGAATGAGTTGGGCCTTTGAGCAATACTGTTAACATAGAAATGGTATGATTATCTAAATAAAACAGGAGGTAAAACCATGTTGAAAGATCTTATCTATATTGGGCTTGGCGGTGCGCTGCTTGCCAAAGAGAAAGTCGAGAAAGAACTCGATGAACTGGTAGAAAAAGGCAAGCTGAACAAAGAAGAGGCGCAAAAGTTTATCGACAGGGCCAAAAGCAAAGGCGAAGAGGAAGAAAAAGCCTTCAAAGCCAAACTCAAAGAGGCTGTACGGGAAGTGCTTGACGAGATGGACCTGGCGACAAAAGCAGACATTGAGGCACTGAAAAAAGAGAACAAAAAGTAGACAATTGAACCTTTCACACTATTCAGCGGGGAGAGTAAAGAAAGTTTTTGTTTTTTTACTTACCGTTTATCTGCTTATCAAAAAGAAAGAGCGCTTTCTCTTCATCAGACCACTCTCACCTGCAAAACTGAGAGAAAGTATCAACGAGCTGGGAGCGAGCTTTATCAAACTTGCACAGGTACTGGCTACACGTGCCGATTTTTTCAATGATGCCTATTTGACTGAACTCAGGGCACTGCATGACGAGATTCCTCCCATGCCAAAAAAGGATTTTCAAAAAGTCTATCGACGTGCATTCGGGACGCACAGCCCCTTTTCCCGTTTCAACGACATACCCATTGCCAGTGCTTCCATCGGTGAGGTACACGAAGCATGGCTTGAAAGCGGAGAACATGTTGCCGTCAAGCTGCGCCGCTGGCAGATTGCCGGGCAGGTCAAAGCTGACATACGCATACTAAGCTTTTTCAACACCCTCTTCCGCCCGCTCTTCTCTCACTATACCAAGAACTCCATCGACTCTCTCATTGCCGAATTTTCCGACATGATCCTCAAAGAGGTCAGTTTCCATCAGGAACTCGCCAACCTCAAAAGTTTCTCTACGGTCTATCAGGAGAGTGGCGTAATCTTTCCTGTACCCTATGAGGCCTATTGCAGCGACGATGCCATTGTGATGAGTTTCGAAGAGGGGATACGTTTCGATGACAAAAAGGCGCTTGCCGAAAAACAGATCGCCTTTGATGATGCAATGAACAGCCTTATCTCCTTCTACACTGAGCAGATGCTCATCAACGGCTACTTCCATGCCGACCCGCATCCGGGAAACCTGCTCATCCGTGAGGATGGAAAACTGGTACTGCTGGACTTCGGGATGGTCAAACGCATCAGCAACCCTGCACGCGTTGCCATCATCGAAATGGTCAAATCTTCCCATGAGCAGGATTTTGAACTCTACATTTCCAGCTGTAAACGGCTGGGGGTCATCACTTACGAAGCACCGCAGGACCAGATGACCGAACTCGCACAGAAAATGTTCGACATTTTCAATGACGACTCGCTCGATGCCACCAGCATGCAGGAGCTGGCGTTTGGTGTAATGGCTTCCATGCGTGACTTCCCTTTCAAACTGCCGCAGGAAGCCATTTACATTATGCGTGCAAGCGCCATCATTGAAGGGCTCGGTACGGTTTACATCCCCAACTTCAACGGGGTCAAGGACATTCTGCCTCTGTTGCAGAAGAATATCCCTCGCGCCCTCGGTGCCGACAGCGGCATACTCGAACTGCTCAAGGATGAAGCGGCATCTCTGCCTCTGACCTTCAGGCAGATCAAGACCGGTATTCAGAAGATCAGTGAGGATGAACTGCGTGTACACCTGAGTGAACGACAGCTGGAGTGGCTGGAGAGCCGTCTTGGTGAGCGCATAGGCAGTTTTAAAAGCGCTATGCTGTTTCTGTTGCTTGCATTTTTCCTCCTCTTGCTTGATCCTGCCTATAAAACAGTGGCTGTCATCTTCTTTGCCATAGGTGCAATCAAATTGCTTTACCGATAGCCGTCGTTTATATTTTTTCTTCCCATTCACCCAAGATCCGGCAAAATATTTATATTTTTTAATTTTAAAATAAGCTTCTCCTTGATATTATTTCATATAGGGAATTTACAAAAATAAGGAAAAAGGATTAAAAATGACAAGGAAAATGATTATATCGGCACTTCTGCTCATCGGTTTCAGTACAACAGCGGCAGTTGCCAATACCCAACATCTGGTGCAGCTTGCATCGAAACAGGAGAAACTTTCTCAAAATATTATGAAAGCCTATCAAACCAAAAGCCCGTCAACACTGGTACTGTTGAAAGATCTTGAATCGGGGCAGATGAAACTAAAGTCTGACATACATACACCTGAAATCAGCAATCTGCTCACATACCTTACTATGTGCCTACGGGATTTGAAGCAGGCTGTCAGAAAACCTTACAATTTACACAATGCCCGCCTGGTAGCGGATCTTAGCGCTTCCATTTCCGAAGGGAACCGCTATATCGCAAGGGCGCTCTAATACCTTTTGTGTAAAAAAAGACTTCATGAACAAATGTTCTTTAGAGCTTTTGGCTCTTTGGAACAGCTCTGTTCATAGGCAAAAACCACCATTTACTTTCTGAAAGCACTTCTGTACATCAAAAAACTGCAAGAGAAATAAAGATATACTTACCGACAGATCCCAATGATAGTTCGAGAGTAAAGGAAGGAGAGACAGAGTATGGAAAACAAACAATCCCTTTTGGAACAGTTGACCCCTTTGGCCGTACTGAAAGCGCTGACCCCGGAGGCAAAAAGTGCAGTGACCAGCAGTTGCCTTGGCAGTGAATATATCGGTATCTGGAAATTTCCTTTTCGCATAGGAAGAGAATCCCGTGTAGAGAACATCGATGGAAAGCTGGTTGTTTCCGAGCGTGTCAAACTTAGCCAGGGAAAACCGAACAACGATATCTACCTTGTAGACCACGGACAGTTTTTACAAATATCCAGGCAACATTTCCAGATTGAGGAAGCGGGGAACGGTTATACGGTACTTGACAGAGGGAGTGCCTGCGGTACCATCATCGCCGATCAGAAAATAGGCGGAGAGGACAGGGGCGGATACTGCGAATTGAAAGATGGAGACAGTATCAGGATCGGTTCGGAGGATTCACCCTATCTTTTCGAGTTCATCACACTTCGCAACGATACAGAAAGAGTTCGCTGACATTACACTGCATCCCTTGCAATATCTCTATGCAGTGCCGTTGTGATCTCGTAGGAGATCGTTCCAAACTGCCTGGCTGCCTTTTGCGCATTGTCAAAAATGCATACCTCTTCTTTATCTGTCTCCAGACTGATAAAATCCATTGAAACACGTCCAAGCAGAGGTAAGCCTTCTGCCGTCACATAGGGCTTTTTGCTGTCACCACGGCACCAGCCGTCCCCATAGCCAAGATCATAAGTGGAGACGATCATCTCCTGTAAAGCGGTGTAGTCCCCGCCGTATCCTAGCCGTTCCCCCTTTTTCAGGGTACGTGTCGCATTTTTTGTGGCAAATAGAGACATAACCGGCTTGAGATGAGGCACATCGTAACAGGCGGGCAGTTCACTGTAGCCATATGCCCCGATACCTACACGTACAAGATCTTCGTTGAAACTCCGGCTTCTTAAAATCGCCGCGGAGTTATGTGAATGGAAGCGGACACTCGTTATGCCTGCATCGGTGATCTTTCTCCTGACCGCTTCAAACTGTTTCTGCTGCCAGAAGAGTTCCGATCCGAGTTCATCGGCACTGCGAAAGTGTGTCATCACCCCCACAAGTTGCAGTCTCTTCGTCTCTATCAACTTCAGTGCTTTATCCACTTCATGCATCGCTATACCGTTGCGGTGCATCCCGGTATCGACTTTCAATTCCACTTTTGCACCCACCTGGGCACATTCAAGATCATCAAGGCTGTTTATGGCAAAAGAGAAACGATCATCTTTGATGATGGTATCTCTCAGGACAAGAACCGTTTTAAAAAATTCTTTCACTACTGCCGCTTCCGCAACATTCTTGACCACTGCATGCCTGATGCCAAAATCGGAAGCAAGTGTTGCCATAAGCTTCAGGCCATGGCCGTAGGCATTGTCTTTAAGTACAATGGCTATTTTCTCCACTGAGCCGGTTTTCAGTGCTATTTGGTTAAGATTATGGTAGAAATTTTGTTTATTGATGATTATTTTTGCCATAATGAATTATAGTTAAAAATTGGTAATTAACCTTTAAACAAATCAAAAATGGAGGAAGAAGATGGATTGGTTTACAGGCATCGTTGTGTTGGGAATGGCTGCTACCATCGTTTTTGTAGGTTTTTTACTGAAAGAACTGATCAAAAGCATCAAAGAGAACAAAGAGGGAAGAACAGGCGGAAGATGCGAACTGGACTGATCTCGCTTCACAGAAAATAAAAAGGAATTCCCTATGAGAAGAGTCATAGCAGAGTGGGAGAGGCAACGCTGTATCCTCATGAGCTTTCCCCATGAAGAGACGGACTGGGCAAAAGGTGGGCTTGATAAAGCGCTTACACCGTTTATACGCATCGCGCAGGCGATCGCCTACAAGGAACCGGTCTACATTATCTGCAAAGAGAAAGAGAAGATCGCATCGATGTTCTGTTCGACCTTCAACATGATCTTCATCGAACTGCCCACCAACGACACATGGATCCGCGACTACGGCTACATCAGCATCGAAGAGGACTCGGAGAAAAAACTGCTTGACTTTACTTTCGACGGCTGGGGCGGCAAGTTCGATGCAACACTTGACAACCGTGTCAACAGACGTTTACACGAAAAAGGCTATATGGGTACGACACCGCTTGAGACGATCGACTTCGTACTTGAAGGCGGCTCCATAGAGAGTGACGGAGCAGGCACCATCCTGACAACCTCCCAATGCCTGTGCAACCCCAACCGTAACGGCGGTTTGACAAAAAAAGAGGTGGAGGAGAAGCTGCATGCATACCTCGGCGCTACACGTATCCTCTGGCTGGATCACGGCTATCTGGCAGGGGACGACACCGACAGCCACATCGACACCCTTGCGCGTTTTGTCAACAAAGAGACCATCGCCTATGTCAAATGCGACGACAGCACCGATGAGCACTACACTGCACTCAAAGCGATGGAGGAGCAGCTTCAGGGTTTCACCACTTCCGAAGGAGAACCCTACAGACTTGTTCCCCTGCCCATGACGGAAGCGAAATATGACAAAAAGGGCAACCGTCTGCCGGCAACGTATGCCAATTTCCTCATCACCAACGATGCTCTCATCTACCCGACCTACAGTGACAAGAACGATAAAAAGGCCGGAGAGATATTCAAGGCACTCTTCCCCGGCAGAGAGGTCATCCCGGTCAACTGCATGAAACTCATAGAAGAGGGAGGCAGCCTGCACTGCTCTACTATGCAGGTAGGCTATTAAATGCATATCTACACAAGCCCGTACCTCATCCACAGGAGAAGAAAATGAAAACAGCACTGATCCAACAAAAATATTATGGCAGTAAAACAGCGACCATCCAAAAAACCCTTGAAATGATCGAACAGACCAATGCCGATCTGGTTGTCCTTCAGGAACTGCACCAGAACGAATACTTCTGCCAGAGCGAGGATACCCGTTTTTTCGACTATGCCGATGACTATGAGAACGATATCGCTTTCTGGGCAGAAGTGAGCAGAACACATAAAACCGTTCTTGTCACATCGCTTTTTGAAAAACGTACGGACGGTATCTACCACAATACCGCCTATGTCTTCGACCACGGCAGAGTGGCGGGCAAATACCGCAAAATGCACATCCCGGACGATCCGGGGTATTATGAGAAATTCTACTTCACCCCCGGTGACCTCGGGTTTGAACCCATCGACACCTCCGTAGGCAGGCTTGGCGTACTGATATGCTGGGATCAGTGGTACCCCGAAGCGGCACGCATCATGGCGCTCAAAGGTGCGCAGGTACTCATCTACCCGACAGCCATAGGGTATCTGGAGTGCCCCAAAGAGCGTTTCGATGAGCTGTGCGAAAAGGAGAATACCCCCGAAGAGAAGCAGAAGATGCTCGATGCCTGGATAAGTGTACAGAGAGGACATGCCGTGGCAAACGGACTGCCTGTCATCACGGTCAACCGTGTCGGCAGCGAAAAAGACAGCTCCGGCGTTCTGGAGGGCATTCGGTTCTGGGGGAACAGTTTTGTCTTGGGCCCGCAGGGAGAATTCCTTACCCGTGCGGGGGAAGAAGAGACGCTCATCGAGGTAGACATTGACCTCAAGACAGGTGCAGAAGTACGTAAAATATGGCCATTTCTGCGTGACAGACGTATTGAAAGCTATGCCTGTCTGCAAAAACGATTTTGTGATAAAAAACCGTAACCTTTTATCACAAAGCATTGTATTTTTCAGTTTATCTCTTTATTCTCATCTCCCATTCTGCCAGAATCAGCTAAACTATCTGGAATTTGAACAAATCTACCAAATAAGGACTAATTTATGGCAACCAAAAAAGAGATATTCGACCTTCCCTTAAGCCCCGTCAACAAAGGGGAAGCAGTACATTTTAAAAATCCTCCTGCCGCTTTTTACGAAGCTGTAGGCAAAGAGGAGGGGATGAAAGAGCTGATGTACGATTTTTATGACAAAATTTATGAGAGTGCCATCGCCCACTATTTCCCGCAGGATGAAGCGGAGTTCGATGAAGTAAAGTTCAAGAACTCAAAATTCTTCATCCAGATCTGCGGCGGGCCGAAGGTCTATGAAGATGAAGCCAAAGGGATGAATTTAAATGAATTTATGATTCGTGTCCATGATGATTTTTCGATTACCGAAAGTTCCCGTATCGAGTGGCTAGGAACCATGAGAGAAGCACTGGCAGACAAGGCACAGCATGTGGATATTGGACTTATCAGAGAGTTCTGGGACTACCTGGAACAGTTCTCCAAACTGACGGTCAATACCTTTGCCGACGGAAGTACGTATTACGCAGCCTATACACAGGCGAAAGAGGACCGATAACATTTTCCCTCTGTAGGGGCAGGTCTTGTACCTGCCCTCCAGTTAGCGCCTGTTTTGGGTCGGCACAGGGACCGACCCCTACAGTATTCTATGCTTTTGCTTCCACCACATAAACGCGAACATCAACCCCGGTGTTTTGGCGACACTTTCATCCAGTACAAAATTTTCCAGTTCACCGACAGGCAGTTCAAGAACTTCGATCAGCTCGCCATCAATACCGCCACCGTCTGAAATCTTCATACCGGCATCCACTTCGGCATAATAGAGTGTCTGCCTGCTTCCAGCAAATCCTACCGACGTATAAAATGAGGTGATCTTTTCTATCTTTTCAAGCGGTACACTGTAGCCACACTCCTCCTCGATCTCCTCTTTGGCTATTTCTGTCAGAGAAAGCTCTTTATCGACAATTCCCGCACAGAGTTCCACCGTCATCCCGTCACGGTTATTCATATATACTGCCGGCCTGAACTGTTTGACAAGCACAAAAGATCTTTTCTCTTTATGGTAAATCAAAATAGCCACACTGTCATGTGCCTGAACAATTTCCCAATTCTTTTGAATACCGTTCTGCCTGTATGTCGCAAATGCCGTTAAAACAAATTTTGGATCCTTCAACGGATTTAGTTTGAAATCTTCAATTTTGTTCATCATATTCTACTGCCTCCTTGTCCCCTATTTTAACATCCATCCACTGCTCTTTTCCCCAAATATACGTAGGCGTATCGTTTTTCAGGTAAGTCAAGAGTTTCTTTTTATAGGCTTTTGCACCTTTGATATCTACTTTTTTGTATTTTGTCGTTTTGACTTTCTCGTATTTTGTAAATTTTTTCAAAACCGAGGTTCTGACAGATCTTCTGCGCAATACCCGCATCGGGTCTATCCAGCGGCCGTTTCGCATCAATCCAAAGTGCAGGTGAGGGCCGGTACTTCTCCCTGTACTGCCTACATAGCCTATCACCTGCCCTCTTTTGACCCTCTGTCCCCTTTTGACACGTATCCTGCTCTGATGGGCGTAGAGCGAAACATACCCGCCTGCATGCCGTATTTTCACAACTTTCCCGTAACCACCCATCCAGCCGGCAAAAATAACCCTTCCATTGTTGACAGCCAGCAGAGGTGTGCCTCTCCTTGCTCCAAAATCGGTACCATGGTGGGGACGGTAACGGTGAAGGATAGGATGCCAACGCCTGTATGAAAAGCTGGAAGTGATACGTGCATGGTGCAGAGGCATACAGAATCTGCTGCTTCGGCTTTTTACAGACACCCTTCTGGTATAGGTTACCTTTTTCTTCCCTACGACCGAATAGGCAACCGATTTGCCTGCCGCAGTATAACCGTATCCATCTTCATCGGCATAGATAAACTGTACCTTTTTACCCATTTTCACCCTGACCACTTTAATATCCGGCATGGCATAGATCTTCCCGATCCTGGTTCTCTGGCGGTATACAAAAGAGATCTCATCACCTTTGTGCAGTTTTTTTGCATTGATCGTACCTTTAAGTACTTTACTCAGCCTCTCCGCTACTTTCGACTGATGCACGCATTTCAATGTGTCTGTATGCGGATTGTCGGCAATAACGATTTTGGCGAAATAGTCGTCACTTTTGTACACGGTAGGAATAATATCGAAACCGTACTTCCCGTTCTCCCTCTTTCTGTAAAGATGCAGTTGCATCTCTTTATTGATGGGGATCAATGCCTGAAACAGAGTCCCCTCTTCATCTTTCAATTCATAATATTTGTAACTTCTGCTAATTTCGGAAAGGAACTTTTTATCTTCTTCCGAGATTGAATTCAATAAGTCTGCCGGTATATTATGTAACTTCAAATAATCCGAAAACGTTTGCCCTTTTTCCCATGTCCCATACGTTGCCTTCATGCCAAATGCAAAGGTAAACATAAGGACACACATCATTATATATTTCATTCTGCTCCATGGATTGTCTACACTCAACTGAACTTGTTAGTACTGTAATATTATAACTTAATTAATTTAACCCGGACTATTCCTTTTCACGTTCGGCCCACTCAATAGACTTTTAATCTTTTGTTTGTATAATCCAGTAATCAATAGATAAAACCACAGAAAGGATCTCTATGCGCAAATTAGCATTGATCGCCCTTGTTAGCCTGCCTCTTTTTGCAGGGTTTTTTCCCTCTACGGTGAATACTTCCGTTACCTCTGTAGACAAAGACAACATAACCCTTAAATCTGCTTTTCCGGTAAGCGGGATGAGCGGTATCGTCATTCACAATTACGGTAACGGGCTTGAAGCTGTTACCGCCTATATTTCACAAACTTCTGCAAAAGACGGCAAAGCCAAAGTCATTGACAGGGATATCATCCACCATGAAGAGCTTCCTACCATCAATACAGCTGTTGCCCCGGGGGACAGAGTTATTGGCGGGTACCTTTACCATACCGTCCTTCTTTTGGCCCCGGATGCCGATACGTATGCCAGGATTACCTCTTCCGAGCATAAACTTTGGGTACACCCCGATCACTATGCCCTCTTCCTCTCAAAAGAGGGAGAGGCACGCCCGACCAGGGAAAACCTGAAAGCATTTGCCAAAGAGTACCAGGTAGGTCTTATCTATATCGTGCGCAACGGTTCTGCGGTACTCTTAGACCCTATCTCGGGAAAGATCGTAGGAGAGAAAGCCTTAACAGGGCTGCCTTCCCAGGCCCAGTCACCTTTTTATATGCGTTTTGACCAAATAGAGAGCGGATGGTTCTCCAAAAGTGATCATGGCAATTATTACAAAATCATGGAGTCCATCTGATGCTTGAACATCAACACATCAAAGCTTTGGAAGAGCTGGTAGGCAAAGAGAATGTCTTCAGTGACAAAGCCCATATGATCGCCTACAGTTACGATGCGACACGTACACGTTTTGAACCCGATGCGGTAGTTTTCCCCCGTAACGAAGAGGATGTCAGCCGTATTCTTGTCTACTGCAACCATCACGGCATCGTCATTACCCCGCGCGGTGCAGGTTCCGGTTTTACAGGCGGCGCGCTGCCCACCAACGGCGGTATTACTCTCGCCATGGAAAAGCATATGAACAGGATCCTTGAGATCGATATGGAAAATATGGTTGCCGTGGTACAGCCCGGCGTGGTCAACATGGACCTGCAAAAAGCGGTCGAAGAGGTAGGGTTGTTCTACCCGCCAGACCCTGCCAGCGAAGAGTACTCGACCATCGGAGGGAATGTCAGTGAAAATGCCGGCGGCATGCGCGCGGCAAAATACGGCATTACCAAAGACTACGTTATGGCACTGCGTGCCGTACGCCCCAACGGTGACATCATCCGTGCGGGTAAACGTACCATCAAAGATGTGGCAGGCTATAACATTGCAGGTATTCTCATCGCTTCGGAAGGTACACTCTCGGTTATTACGGAGATCACAGTCAAACTGTTGCCAAAACCAAAATTCCGCAAAGCCTATATGGGGATCTTCCCTTCCGTTGAAGATGCTATGAATGCCGTTTTCAAATCGCTTGCCGGAGGTGCCAACCCGGTGGCAATGGAGTTCATGGACTCTCTGGTCGTCCATGCACTCAAAGAGAAACTGGGCATCGAACTTCCTGAAGATGCCGGAGCACTGCTTATTGGAGATGTAGATGGAAATGTTTCCGAAGAGGTCGATTTTCAGCTTGGTATTCTGGAGAGCTCATTCAGAGAAAACGGTGCACAGGATTTTGTTGTAGCCCATACCGATGAAGAGAGGGACAAACTCTGGTATGCCAGAAGAAACGCTTCTCCCTCCATTACTATTTTCGGGAGTAAAAAACTGAATGAAGATATTTCAGTACCACGCAGCATGCTGCCCCGGGCCCTGAAGAAAATTTATGAGATCGGTGAAAAGTACGACTTTAAAGTACCCTGCTTCGGGCATGCCGGAGATGGGAATATCCATGTCAATGTCATGCTGGACGGTTCCGATGCCAAACAGCTTGAAGCGGGCCATAGAGCCATAGAAGAGATCTTTGAAATGGTCGTTGAGATGGGAGGAACGCTCAGTGGAGAACACGGCATCGGTACCAGCAAGGCACCGTTTATGAATATTGCATTCAATGATGCGGAACTTCAACTCTTTAAAGATATTAAAAAAGCGTTCGATCCGAACAATATTCTGAACCCGGGGAAAATGGGCTTGTAAAAAGTACCGTGAAAGAGAGGAGTCATTTTTGAAAAAACACTCTATTTTACGCTCCTACTACATCTTTCTAAGAGATTTCTTCCGGGATCTGTTCGATGATAAAGTGGGATATTATGCATCCAGCCTAAGCTGGAGTACCCTCTTCTCCATTATTCCCCTTTTAGTGATCATACTGTACTTTTTTACCACACTGCCGATTTTCGAAGAAGTTTATGACAAAGCGCAGCATCTTATTTTTTCAAATCTTATGCCTACCCAGTCCGAAGAGATCATGGCAAAGATCAACGAATTTGTTTCAAACTCCGGGAAACTGGGATGGATCGGTTTTTTCTACGTCACCTTTGCCGCAATCATGTTTTTCAAAAACTACGACTATATCGTCAACGACATCTTTGAACTGCCTCCGAGGGGAGTCTTGAAAAGCATCAAAACCTACCTGCTTCTAGTCATTCTGCTGCCCTCGATGATGGGAATCTCTTTCTACCTCTCTTCACTTATCCAGCGTTATCTGGACAAAAGCGAAATCACCAGTGTCATTCATCTTTACTACTTTCTGCCTTTTCTCATCATCTGGGGAATGTTCTACATTGCCTATCAACTCTCCGGCAATAAACCTATCCAGCCACAGGCGGCAGCCACAAGCTCTTTTATCGCCTCTTTGATCTGGTACGGTTCCAAAAGTGCCTTTATCTTCTATGTGATGCACAACAAGACCTATCTGAGTATTTACGGCTCTATCAGCACGATCCTCTTCTTCTTTCTCTGGATCTACATCTCCTGGGCCATTTTTCTGCACGGACTGCGTTTTTGCTATCTGCTGGACAAAGACGATGAACTGGAGAAGATTTAAATAAACAGATATATTCCGTACGATGCCGCCGATCCGAGCAGCAGGTAAAAGAATCCCCTGTACCATACTGCCCCCACCGATACTCCCAGATACAGTATCCCTGCCCAGAGAGGCAAAAGAGATTCGCTGCTTTTTTGCGGCAGGGAAAACAGCCACCATAGAACTCCATCCAGAACTCCCCCGGCACCCAACAGGTGCAACAGCATCACAAAAGGATAAAAGGGAATGAAGAGTAGAGATAAAAAAGGTGAAAAGAGTTGATATCTGCTTGTCAGAGGAAAAATACTATGAACAACCGGCAACATTAACAGAAAAATTCCGAAGGGGATCAAAAAAAACGAAACAATCCACCCTTTCAGATGTCTGCCATAGTGCAACAATAGAAAAATATAGAACACACCGGAAACCGAGAGCCAGAAAGCAAGAGAAACCGACAGGGAAGGGAAAAGTACAAGAAGCAACAACAGGATCACTGCCAAAAAAGAAAAACTTAAAAGTTCTATACCCATCAAAAGTACAATCCATCCACTCACGACCATTGCATACGAGCGCAATAAAGAGGGAGGGAACTCTACAAACCACAGGTAAAGTCCCAACATGAGCAGTGTCACTGCCCCTACATCGGCCAATGCATGTCTGTAAGGAAAGAACCGCTGCTGAAAAAACCTGTAAATCAAATAGAAAAGTCCATAAACCAGGCCCCACAGGATCCCCAGATGAAAACCGCTCAGCGCAACCAGATGGCTGATACCCAGTTTTGCAATTTGTTCCCTAAGCGCCTTTGGAAGGGGTGTTGCAAAGAAAATTGCATTGTAAAAAGCTTGAAGCATCGGTTCACTGTGTTGTGCCGCAACACTCTCTTCTAGTTTCTCTTTGGGCACTGTTGGATATTTCTGCAAAGTTTTAATACGGCTTTTGATATAAAAAGTACCCAAATAGTCCCAGAACGGGATTCTCTCATCCGGAAATATCTGCACTCTCAGCCGATACCGGGAAAGATCTTTTTTTCTATGGGTCGTTGTATAGAAATCCAACCCTTCTTCACTATGCAGTTTCAGTACCTGATAGCGATGGTTCTTTTTTTGTTTGGTATATGCCGATACAACATCGGCACGGGTAAAGTAGAACGGTTTGGAGACAAACTCCCTATAATGATGATACTCCCAGCCCAGTCTGAGAAAAAAGAGCAAAAGCAGTATCCCCAACGTCCAGACAAAACTCTGCTTCGTTTCGAACAGTTTTGGCTTCTGCAAGGGACCTCCCTACCGGTAATACACTGCGCTAGATAGACGGCATATCCACAGAGATATTGCCTGTATTGGCAGGGATATCACTCTCTTCATAAACCACTTCAAACGCAGGTGAATGCGCTGCATCGACAAAACGGGTAAACTTCTTCTGGAAAATCAGATCGACCGTACCTGTAGGTCCGTTACGCTGTTTCCCGATAATGATTTCCGCTTCCTCTTCCGCTTTTTTTCTGAACTCTGAAGTATACTCTTTTCCTTCCGCTTTGGCCTTCATCTCTTTCTCTTTCTCTTTGGCTTCACGGTAAACATCGTCACGGTATACAAAGAGAATAATATCGGCATCCTGCTCAATCGCCCCCGATTCACGCAGGTCCGAAAGCATAGGGCGTTTGTTCTCGCGTGCTTCAAGCGAACGGTTCAGCTGAGAAAGCGCCACAATAGGGATTTGCAACTCCCTCGCCAGCTGTTTGAGCCCTCTGGATATCTCGGAAACTTCCTGCTGCCTGCCTTCACGCCCTTCCCCACTCATCAGCTGAAGGTAGTCGATGATCGCAATGCTTATCTCAGGATGCTGGGCTTTCAGTTTTCTTAATTTGCTGCGTACATGGTGTATCGTCGCGTACCCGCCGTCATCGACAAAAAGTTTTTTGTGTGAAAGTTCATCCGTAGCGGAAGAGAGCTGGCTCCACTGTTCATCGGTCAAATCCCCTATACGCAACTGCTGCAAAGGGATGGAAGTTTTGGCAGAGAGCAGCCTCAGCATCAGCTGTTCAGCCGGCATTTCGAGAGAGAAAAACGCTACACCTTCATTCCTCTCAATCGCTTTGAGCGCCATATTGAGCACAAAAGCGGTTTTACCCATTGCCGGCCTCGCCGCAATAATCACCAGGTCCCCCTTCCCAAACCCGGATGTTTTCTCATTTAAATTTTTGAATCCCGTATCCGTACCGATAAGCTTTGAATTTCCAAGCGCTTTGAGCCGCTGTATTTCATCCATCATTGCCAGCGTAATCTCTTTGGATTCCCTGAAATCCTCATTGGTATTGTTCTGCGTAATCTCATAGAGTTTTTTCTCTACAAGGTTCATCACCTCTTCGGCAGGCAGGTCATCTTCAATGGTTACCTTCTTGATCTCCGTTGCCAGTGTTGCCAAAGCGCGCTTGCTTGATTTTGCCTTGATCTCAGAGAGATAGGCAGCAGTATTGGAGATGGGGTTGGCAGAGAGCAGGTCAAGCATCGCCACCTCATCAAATTTGCCCATAGACTGAAGTTTACTTTTTAAAAACTCTTCATCAATCGGTTTATCTTCACGGCTTAACTCCTCCATCGCAAGAAAAACATGCTGATGGAACGGCAGATAAAAATCATGCGGATTGAGTTTTGCAGCGATCTCTTCATAGATTTCAGGGTCAAAAATGATCGCTGAGAGAAC
>Ga0256828_1001177_pt1 | contig 16653 bp, 16 predicted proteins | sample CV88metaG_FD_185993 | JGI IMG/M metagenome (GOLD analysis project Ga0256828, IMG submission 185993) | Hydrothermal vent microbial communities from East Pacific Rise, Pacific Ocean - CV88 | ecosystem: Environmental > Aquatic > Marine > Hydrothermal vents | place: Pacific Ocean: East Pacific Rise...
TTTTTAAATCTTTCGACCACCTAATCCACCGAATTTATATCAAATTCCTTTTTTAATTTCAATAGGAAAAACTAAAATAGACGATTATGGACTATCTATTTTTACTGTTTAACCTTAACCACCTCCTACAAATTGGAGAGCCTCTATCCGGTCCCCATCTTTTAAAATTTCTGTTTTCCATTTTTCCCGTTTGACAATTTGGGTATTAACTGCTACTGCCATTGTTTTTTCCAATACCTGTAACTCTTTTAAAAATTGCTCCAGATTAGTCCCTTCTACCACTTTCCTTTCCACTCCGTTGATTAGAATTTTTATTTCCTTTCTATTTTCTCCAATTTTTCCATTTTTTTTCATTTTTTCCCTTTTTTTCTCCATTCTTCAAATAAAATTTTAAAATAAACCTAAATAAACTGGGTGCAGATAAGCCGGGTTCTGTTTAGGGGATTATTTATCTAACCGCGTATCTCGCGATACCGGTTTAGCGGAGGGTCAAAGGATGCAAGGCTTTACCAGCCCTCCTTGCTACAGGGTGGGTTTACCATGCGGGAAGTGTCGCCACTTCCCCGGTGGGCTCTTACCCCACCTTTTCACCCTTGCCTGTGCCGGTTTCCCGGTCATCGGCGGTCTCTTTTCTGTGGCACTTTCCCTCGCCTTCCGGCGGCAGCCCGTTAGGCTGACCCCTGCCTTGCTGTAGCCCGGACTTTCCTCTCCCTTCCACTCTGGTGGAGGGAGCAATCCCCTCTGCACCCGATAAATTTTACCATATCTCCCAATTTCATTTATCTTAAAGGGAAAAGGGATAATATCCAATCGGAGTGGTAATTGGATGGTTAAAATTTTAAAAAAAGGTGGACAGATGAAAATCCACTTTATTGGTATTGGTGGTATTGGATTGAGCGGTTTGGCGCGCTATTTTAACCAAAAGGGTTATCAAATTTCCGGGAGTGATTTAAAGGAGACTCCTTTAATTGAAAAATTACGGGATGAGGGAATAGAAGTGGAAATTCCCCAGAGGGAGTCCACAATTGACCACTATCGTCCCGATTTGGTTGTATACAGTGCAGTTATTAAACCTTCAAATCGGGAGTTGAGAAGGGCGGTAGAGCTGGGCATACCTATTCTCTCCCGTCGACAGTTTTTACCCTATTTGGTAAAAGGGAAACAGGTAATATCGGTCTGTGGAGCCCACGGTAAATCTACCACTTCAGCAATTCTGGCAACCCTTCTACCGGAGAGTAGTGCGGTTATTGGTGCAATTAGTAAAGAGTTTAATTCCAATTGCCGGGTTAAACCGGGAGATTTATTGGTGTTTGAAGCGGACGAAAGTGATGGAAGTTTTGTAGATTCCAATCCTTATATCGCGGTAGTTACCAATACGGAGCCGGAACATATGGAATATTATAACTACGATTATCAACTTTTCTATGCTCACTACCGTCAATTTTTAGAAAGGGCTACATATCGGGTAGTCAATAAAAAGGACTCTTTTTTAACTTCCCTGCCCGATTTAGCCACCTCTAAAGTTGAATTGATTCAGGCAACCGATATTTTAGAAAGGTTGAACAGTCGAGGAGAGCCGGTAACAGAATTTACTTATCGGGGAGAACGGTTCCAAATCTATGGTTTGGGAGACCATCTGATTTTGGATGCCCTTTTGGCAATTGAGACTGCCAATCGGTTCCAATCCCTTTCCCGATTGGCAAAACTGATAAAAAACTATCGGGGCATTAAAAAACGTTTTGATATTGTATTTGACAATGGAGAATTGGTAATAATAGACGATTATGGACACCACCCAACTGAAATTGAAAAGACCCTTGCAAGTGCTTTTAAATTTGCCCAAATGAGAGGTTTAAAAAAGGTAGTGGCAATTTGGCAACCCCATAAATATAGCCGGACTTTGGACAACATGGAAGGGTTTCGTCAATGTTTTAAAGGGGTCGATCAATTGGTAATTTTACCAGTTTGGAGTGCTGGAGAAAAACCGCGAAAAATCCAGTTTAGACGGGAATTTGCCCATTATAATCCTGTTTTTGCCCGGCGAATTTACCGCCATCCGTCCTATTTAAAAGTTGGAGAAGAGACAATTAAAGAAGGATTGGTTATCGGTTTTGGAGCTGGAGATATTACCTATCAGTTGCGACACACTTATCCCTCTCCAGTCCAATGCTCGGTATAAATTTTTTCACCTTTTGTAAACCAAATTCCGGTTTTAACCGGAGTTTTGTCGGTAAGCGACAATTGTTTAGCAACCAGTCTGATTGGTAAAATCTCGGCAATTGATGTTTAACAATGGGCACTTAGCAACTGATAGTTGGTAGTTGCTTCCTTTTAACCGAGCTTCGAACCTATTTTATTGTTTTTGTGTTTTAACTATTTTACTATCTGGTCGGTTACTTTACTTTTTATCCACCAATTGAATCCCAATCCTTTTGAATAAATAAAAAATCCTTTCTATTTGTTACTACTTGCAATTTATTTATCTAACTTTATAATCCCTCCCAGCTACCTCCATTTTTTAGAGATGGTTAAATCGGGAAAAGGGAAGTTAAAAAAGAGTCCTTTTTATTGATTATTTGATATATAAGCTTTTCTAAAAATTGGCAGTAGTGGATATAAAAAAACTAAAACTCCCTCCAACCTTTTCCTCTCATTTATTCCTTTTCTATTTTAGCTATTCCACTCCTTCCCGACTATTTTTTATTCTTAAACCCTATCCCTTCCCCTTCCACTCCCTTCCCATCACTCCTCTTAAAGCTGATAAAATAGCGACTCTCCCAATCCTCTCCCACCTTTAGTCCTCAAATTTTTAAATTTTTTTCTTCGGCAGTTATTTAACTAACAGTAATCGGCTAATAGCCCACTTTTAAGGGTTTGATAGGCTTCTTCACCGGCAAATTTTCGAACAATTTCCAATCCAAAACAAATAGCGGTCCCGGGACCTTTACTGGTCAATACATTTTGGTCTTCCACTACTTTCGCGTCGGTATACCCTTCTGGTCGGATATTATTTTCCCAACCGGGATAAGCGGTATACTTTTCCTTTAAGACTCCCGCCTCTTTTAAAGCATAAGGAGCGGCACAAATTGCACCGACATATTTTCCTTTTCCATCCATCTCCCGGAGGAGCCGTTTTACATGTTCATCATTAGCCAAATTGATAGCTCCCGGCAATCCTCCCGGTAAAACCACCAAATCCAAATCGTCGGCAGTTACCAATTCAATTTTGGTATCGGGAATTACGCGGAGGTTATGGGCTCCATAAATTACATCTCCTCCCACTCCAGCTACTATTACCTCTAAACCGCCCCGTCTCATTACGTCGATTAAAGCTGTTGCTTCAATTTCCTCAAAACCGTTTGCCAGAGGAACACACACTTTTGCCATTTTTTTCCTCCTTATTAAATTTTGATTTTAATTATACTACATTCTGACCGGCGGGTCATCCCTATTTTCCCTCCCTCTTTTGTAAAAAGTTAAGCCTTTTATCTCTTTATTCTAAATTTGTTATAAATTTTAAAAAATAAAAGGTTAAAAATGGGAATTTTTTTTAACTTTAGAAAATGGATTAAAAGTTTAGAAGGGAAACAAATTTGGGAGAAAAAAGATTTAACCTCCGTCGGAGAAAAACTATTCCAATTTCTGTTTACCCTATATGTTTTTATTTTACCAATTCCCCATATGCCCGCAATTCGGAATATTGCCCTTTTCAGTTCCCTTCTTTTATTTATCTATTTAGGTTTTAAAGGAAAGCTCTATTTTCCATCCTCTCTCTCCCAACGGTGGAAACTGTTCCTCTTTTTTTTGATTGGAGGGATTTTTTTTTCCAACCTCATCGGGCTTGCCCTGCAACAGGTGGATATCACCGGTTCCCTAAAACAGGTTTGGGAAAATTTATTGGAGGATGTTTATATTTTTTGGGCAATTTTACTCTTTTTTAATAGACCAACGCGACTTAAATTTCTATTGAGAGGATTTATTTACGGTTTTTTATTTTTAACCTTTTTTGCCTTTGGAAATGTGATTTGGAGTTATTTCCATTTTGGCTGGTCCCAAATTTTAAACCGACTAAACCGGGTTTCCAATTTTTATTGGTGGGCTGGTTACTCCCGGATTGGAACAATCTATCTTCCGATTCTTATCGGTTTTTTAGTGGAATTTTGGAGGGAGTTTAACCGATGGGAAAAATGGGGATTGGTAGTTGGAGGAATTATAGGGATTGGATTACTTCTCCTCTATCGCTCCGCTGGACCGGCAATTTTAACTTTAAGTGCCCTTGCTTTAATCGGTTGGTTAAAAGTGGGACCCTCCCGTTTGATAACCATTTTGGGAGGAATCGGAATGGTAGGGATAATCTATTTTTATGATGTACATCTGACGAAGGAAAGGAAAATTTTTAACCTATCCCAATACGACCTTCTCCATAATCCGGGAAGTTTGGACGGAAGGGGAGGACTTTGGAAAGGATTCCTCCTACTATTGGACACTCCAGAAAAGGTTGTTTTTGGCTATGGATATGGCTGGAAGAAGTTTGGAATAATTGGGAAAAAGTTTCGAGCCCGGTTTAAGATGGAAAACAATTACGAATCCTATAAAATGTTTAGTGGTTACGGACATGCTAATCCACATAATACTTATATTGAAGTTTTAATGGATGGAGGAGTAGTAGGGTTGACCCTTTTTTTAATTTTTATTGGAGTTGGGGGATGGTTAGGGATAAAAATTGGAAGGGACAGGAGAGTTTCTTCGGTTTTATCAATTCCATATTCCAATTCAGCTGAGTCTACCGTTGCTTCAGTCAGTTTCCCTTTTCCAAAATCTAAACTAAATAAAACCGATTCTAAGAGGGATAAAAGGGAAACTATCCCAACTACCGATATTTCCTATTCCCTTCCATCCCAAGCCCATACCCTTTCCACTGCTTCCATTTCCTTCGGAGAGATGGGCGGAAAATTGATTATCCTTCCAGTTCTTTTTTCCTATATTACCAATTCCCTTTTAAACGGTTATTGGCAGGAAAATGGAGGAAAATGGCTCTTTTTTATAATCGGAGTTGCCTTTATTTTGTTTAGCTTAAGCCAATCCCATTTGGAATCGGAGAAAAGAACTTTAAATAACGAACAGGAATTGAAAAGGAAATCGGGCATATAGAGGAGAGTAAAAAATAAATTTTACCTCCACCACATTTCTACCAGTCATCGCCTTCTTTGGCTTTTAAATATTCCTCTTCTTTATCGGATAAATACATATACCTTTCTAAAAGATGGTCGTAATTTTGCTGTTTCTGTTCCAACTGTTTGGAAAGCTCTACCAGCCCTTCTTTTTGATAACAGTTTGGGTTTGAAAGACAGTTTTCAATTTTTTCAATTTCTATCTCCAACTGTTCCAATTGTTCCGGTAACCGTGCCAATTCCTGAGTTTCCCGATAGCTCAATTTTTTAGGGCGATTTAAAGGGCGATAATTCCTTTTCCGATTCCTACTTTCCGCTACAAATTGTCGAAGTTCTCGAATTTCCTCTTCCAATTCTAAATATTGACTGTAAGGGAGATAACTTTCTTCAATTTTTCCGTTTCCTGTAAAAATTAATAATTTTTTTGCTACCTTATCTAAAAAATAGCGGTCGTGGGAGACTACAATTAAACCTCCCTCAAATTCTATTAAATACTCTTCTAAAATGTTTATTGTTGGAATATCCAAATCATTGGTCGGCTCATCTAAAATTAATAGATCGAACTCTTTTGTAAACAGAAGAGCTAAAGCGACCCTCATTTTTTCGCCACCGCTCAACACTCCTATCTTTTTGGTTAAATGTTCCGGCGGAAAAAGAAACTCCCGGAGATAACCGTAAACGTGTAAATTTCGTCCCCGGACAGTCACCCGGTCTCCTCCGTTGGGACAAAAGGTTTCAATTAAATCTTTAGAATCGTCTAATATCGATTTTTGCTGGTCTAAATAACCGATACGAACATTTTCTCCGATTTTAATTATTCCGTCGGTAGGCAATTCTTCTCCTACCAATAGTTTTAAAAAAGTGGTTTTACCGCTACCGTTGGGACCTACTATTCCAATTTTATCCCTCTGTACTATTAAACTGGAAAAATTGCGAATTAACCATTTTTCTCCAATCCTTTTAGAAAGGTTTTTAATTTCGAACAAAATCCTTTTTCGATTAATCTTTTCGGTTGGAAGTTGATAAAATTCCCGCTTTAGTTGGAGTTCAATCGATTTTAACTCCCGTCGCTCCTCTTTTAAAACCTTTTTTAGTTCTTCCAGTCTTTTTTTCCGCCCTTCATTCCGTTTTAATCGTCCCCGAACTCCCCGGCTCAACCACTCCTGTTCCCGTTTCAAAAGTCGCAGGTGATTTTCAAACTGTTTTGTTTTAACTGTCAACAATTTTTCTTTTTGTCGGAGATAATCCAAATAACCGCCCTTAAAACTCCGGAGTTTACAATTTTCCAATTCAACCACCCTTGTGGCAATTCGGTCAATAAAATAGCGGTCGTGGGAAATAACCATAAAAGTGTATTTTTCCCGGAGAAGTAACTCTTCCAAAAAATGGGTCATATAAACATCCAAATGGTTGGTCGGCTCATCTAAAAGGAGTAAATTCGGTTTTCGTAAAAGTAATCCTGCTAAAGCTACTCGACGTTGTTCTCCACCGCTGAGAGAAGTTATTTCCCGTTCCCGTAATTGGTCCAGTTTCAATTCTTTTAAAATCCGGTTTACCCGTTCCCGAATATTCCATCCATTGTGGAAATCCAGATAGGAGGTTAGCCGTTCCAACTCCCGGGTAAGGGTTTGATTTTCCGGCTCTTTCTCCAATTGGGCAGTTAATCGGAGATAATTTTGAAAAACCTCTTCCAACTCTTGTAACTGTTCCTGAATAATCTTTTCTACCGATTTACCCGGTTCAAATTTGGGAATTTGGGGCAAAAGTCCAATTTCAACCCCCTGTCGCTTTATTACCTTTCCAGCATCTGGTAGTTCTAAACCGGCAACAATCCTTAAAAGGGTTGATTTACCCGAGCCATTTTTTCCAATAAGGGCAATTCGCTCTCCCTCTTCCAGATAAAATTCCACTTCACACAGTAATTTTTGGCTTTCATATCTTTTGGAAACTCCCTGTAAATCGACTAAACCCATCCAATTCCTTTTTATTTAAAAAGTACCCGATACTCTGGTAGCAGATATTTTTGAAGTAAATAATATGGAATTTCAATACCAAAAGCTCCGTTGCAACCGGGAGCGACCGTATATTTTTGAAATAGGAATTTTATCCCTTTTGGAGTAAATTGGATAAGAGGCAAAAATCGAGGATTGAAAAAATCACTTTGATTGGCAATTAACCTTTTCCCTCGTCTATCCACTTCCCAAATCAACCGTTTTAACTCATCCAATAGGTCCAGATTAAAAACCATTAAAAAGTTAAGCTCTACTCCCTTTTCCAAATCCCAATTGAATGGAATAAACCAGTCATTTCCGTGGGCACCACCGGTAAAGGCGTTTATATAAAAAACTACCGATATAATTCGGTTTTTAATGATATGGGCAGTATAGTCAGCTTGATAACTCATACTAAAACTTCCAGAACGGGTTGATAAAAGGAGGGTTTCCCGATCCATATCCATCCATTCCCTTAAATCTTTTAAAAGTCGTTTTTTAATCAACCCGTTGATTTGGTAAATCTCATGTCCTTTTCCAATTATCCGAGGATAGCAGGCTTCTATTTCTTCCAATTTCGGGTTGTAATAGGTTAAAATTAATTTTAATTGTCGGTCGGTCAAACAGACCCTTTTAAAAGAGTAACCCCATCCCAACAGAGTGATTGTTACAATTCCAATCATCCATTTCATCGGGAATCCTTTTTTTACAATAATAACTAAATTGAAAATGGAGAGAAAGGGTTAAAATTAATCAAACAGGGAAAGGGTTAAAATGGCAGGCTTTGATACCCACTTTACAACAGCTACCGTAACCGGAATTGGAAGCATTGGAGCCGGTTACCTGCTGTTCCATCTTCCGTTGGAGTACAGCTACCTCTATTTGGGAATGGCAATGGTAGGAGGAATCCTACCCGATGTGGATGAGCCCAATTCTATTCCTTTCCGAACTTTTAAATATATTGGAGCTGGGTTGGGAAGTATTGCTCTTCTTCAACTGGGAGTGAAACACTGGTCAGTTGGAATTGGGATTGGAATTGGGCTTGGAGCATATTTTTTACTTTTATTTCTAATTGGTTTTTTTCAATCTTTTACCCGTCATCGGGGTATTTTTCACTCTATTCCAATGGGAGTTTTTGGAGGGATAGGCTTGGTTGATATAGGATACTATCTCTTTCATTTTCCCGTATTGGTTTCCTATGGAATCGGAGGCTTTTTTTTAGTCGGTTTTTTTACCCATCTATTATTGGACGAACTTTACAGCCTTAAAATTGGGTGGGATAAAGGGATATCGATAAAAAAACGGCGGAGTTTTGGGACCGCCTTTAAATTTAAAAGTGAACTTTATCCAACCATTTTCCTCTATTCCGCTATCGGAGGAGAATTGTTTTTATTTATGGCAATCGGATAAATTGCCCACATTTTATTCCAAATCAATTTCAAAAGGAACAGAGGAGGAAACTCCCACCTTTTTTTATCCTTAGTTGAAAAACAGTTTAGTTGATATACTCCACATTGATTTTGGGAGTAGCCCCGTGCTTCATTGGAGATTCTGGTCGTTTAAAAACCCGTTTTACCGATTTGGTCGGAGTAGAGTATTTAATCACTTCTTGGTCAATATCAATTGGATGGGGACGTCCAAATGCTTTTTGGTAGCTGGTTTTAGGTTTATAAACCACCATCCCTTGGGTTAAAAGGGGAGAAATTGGTTTAGAGGGATTGGAGGTTCCAATTTTTTTCCCTGAAACAACCTGTTTAGACGCTTTTTTGGTTAAATTGCTACAGACAGCCACCTCTCCTGTCATCGGTTTTGGTAATTTTGCTGGTGGTATTTCTTTGGAAATATCTACAATTTCGACCCGCCGATTTAATGCCCGATTGGTGGAAGTAGTGTTGGGCAATAGTGGATGGGTTTCTCCGTAGCCTTTTACTACAATTTGAGTTGGATTGATGTGGTAATGGGTTACCAAAATCCCTTTTACCCGGTTTGCCCGGTTTTGAGAGAGTTTTAAATTATAGGAGCGACTTCCCCGATTATCCGTATGCCCAGCTATTTCAATTTTCATATAAGGATTGTGTTTAAGGGCGGTTGCAATTTTTTTAAGTTTAGGGTAATAAATCTTTTTAACATAGGCTTTATCGAAGTCGAACAATACCCGGAATGGAAAGGTGAGGAGAATTGGACAGCCCCTATGGTTTACATTAAACCCTTTCGGAGTATCGGGACATAGGTCCGCATAGTCAGGAACCCCATCCCGGTCCTTATCTCGGCAAACTGGCGGTAGCTTTGTGGGAAGAGGTTTAGAAACTTGAGATTGGAGAGGAGAAGAGGGTTTCGATCCATTTCGATTTTCTCCCCCCCATCCCACAATTTCCAAATTTCCGACCAAATCTAAAACCGAACTGGGAGCCCGTTCAATCTCCATTCCCCATCCTACAATTAGGGTAGCGGTAACCAGTGCCAACACCTGTTTCATTTTACTCCTTTTGGACTGATGGATTTATTTTACCAGAGTAGTTAAAGAGGTAATTAAATTCACAATTTCATAAAAAAATGGAAGAGGGAGATTAAATTTCCCTTCACAATTTAAGGATTGGTTAATGAAGATTCATAATCGATTAATCTATCCCATTTTTTATCCGTATTTTCGGGATTAAATTGGTATCTAAAAATGTTTAAAGTTTAAAGAGGACTAAACTCCTGCCCTCTAAAATTCCAATAGCAAATTGAAAAGGAGGTTGAAATGAAAAAATTATTAGTAACTTTTGGATTGGGAGTAGTAGTAGCATTGGGAGCCAATTTGGGGAATGGATTGGGAGAATGTTTAGTTCAACACACCACTCCTCAAGATAAACTTTTATTAGTAAAATGGATTGTCGGAAGTTATGCCCACCATCCTGCCTTAAAAGGAATGGTAAAAGTGGATAAGGTTACCTTTCAACACACTGAAGAAGGAGTTGCCCATCTTTTTGAACGGCTTTTAACCAAAGATTGTAAAGGAGAATTCGACAAAGCTGTGGCAAGTCGAGGACCGGATGCAGTGCAAGAAGGTTTTGCCTTTTTAGGCAAGGTTGCCGGTTTAGAAGTTTCCACCAATCCGGTTGTCCAACAAACCCTCCAACGATTTGTGGGTTATTTGACTCCTCAATTCACCCAAAAAATGGTTTCTCTCCACTAATTTCTCCCTTTCCCTCCTATTGCCAAAACTCCCAAAGCAATTAAAGTTAACCCTCCCTCCCAACAAAAAAGGTGGTAGGGATAGAGAATTCCCGCAAACCAGTTCCCTATAAACCAAGAGAGACCATATCCCAATCCTCCGTAAAATTGCTGGGCAAGGGTTTTATTGGAATAGGTTGAATTTAGATAAGCCATTGCTCCAATATGAAATAGGGCAAAAGTGGTTGCGTGGAGAAGTTGGGCAACGGTTGTTAAAAAAAGATTGGATGGAAAGAGACATAAAATAAACCACCGAATAGCGGTAGCCAGAAGGGCGAATTCCATTGCTTCCATTGGAGAGAAATGGGACATAATTTTCGGTTGGAACAAAAATAGAAAAACCTCTGCTCCAATTGAAACTCCCCAAAAAAGTCCCAAATAGTTTTCCAATCCTTGCTGGTGAATGTGGATTGTAAAAAAGGTATAAAAACCGACGGTGGCGGTTTTCATTAAAATTAGAGCAACCCAAAAGTTCCATCCCTTTTTCCATAAGAATTGGACCTTTTTAGAGGAGGAAGGCTTTAATTGAAAATTATATAGAAAGAGGGTCAACAGGGATGAGGTTAGAAGTAGGAATAGAAAAATTCCCAATAAAAGGGAACCGGAAGGAGTGGCAAAACTGGCAATTAAAAAGGTTAGACTTCCTACCAATCGGGCTTTACCGTAAGAGTGCCCCAGTCGTTCTACCGCTACCTTTTCTACAAAAGGAGGAAGGATAGAGAAGGAAACTCCCAGGAGAAAAAAAGCGATTAGTAGTAAGGGATAAACAAGGGTTAGCAACAGTAGACCACCTATCATTCCGATGGCAATTCCAATTTTTAATTCGCCTATTTCCAATCCCCGTTTTAAAAAATGAAAAGGAGTTAAAAATTTAGCAATGGGCATTGTGCCAAAAAGTATTCCAATTTGGAGGGAAGAGAGGTTTAAGGTCGTTTTAAAAAAATAAGGGAGTTGAATTACATAAAATCCCATCATTCCAAAATAGAGTCCATAAAATCCAGCGGTAGCCCAGTAGAGCTTCCGCCAACGGAAGGAAACATCACCTTTATTTTTTTTTAAATTCATTAAATAAAAAGGGAGAAGAGGGATTAGGATTTTTTGAGGATATCTTGAATAGCTAAATAGGCATGATTAAAAGCAAGGGCAATACTTCCCTGACTGGTTACCACATCTCCAATTGTATATAACCCTTCCAAATTGGTCTCCATAGTTTCCGGATTATAAATGGGCTCACCCCATTTATTCACCTCAATACCACTGTTTTTTAAAAATTCGGTTGGAGTTGTTCCTCCCAATGCATAGACTACCCGGTCAAATATTTCGGAACTCCCATCTTTATAGTTTACTTTTACCCGCGGTGGTGTAATTTTTTCTCCTTCGACCGGTTCAACACTGGAAATATCCACTCCCAATTTTAATTTTAATTTCCCTTCCTCTCCATATTTTAAAACGGTTTTTTTATTAATTGGATTCATCCGGACAATTTCCGGTCGCCGATAGTTTAAGGTTATATCACATCCAATTCCCATATCTACTAAACCGTAGGCATATTCACCGGCAGTATCTCCACCACCAACTACCAAAACTTTTTCGCCCGGTTGCACCCGGTCCAAATTGAAATTGAGCCTCGGTTTAATTTTAGGAGGAAATTTATAATTGGGTTTATTAGGTTTACCCATCCGTCCAATTGCAATAATCACTTTTTTAGCCAAAATAACTCCCAACTCGTGGTCTGCTCCAATTTCAAATATTCCATTGGAATTTTTTTTGACTATATAAACGTGATGGTTATAGATAAAATTATCCTTTACCCCTGCCTCTTCCAATTTTTTATCTATTTGCTCCAAATATTCCTCTTTGGAACACTCTTCAAAGGTTACATTTCCGATAAATTCAAATTTTTTCCCTTGCCAATCTTTATCCACCCGTTTACCAGGTTTATAAAATTTTCGAATCATATCGGAATGGTTATCCGCTTTTTCTAAAACCCGGAAACTGCTAATCCCTCCCAATTTGGCTTCAATTGCTGCAGCAATTCCTCCCGGTCCACCACCGATAATTGCCAAATCTAAAACCTTATCTTTAATCATTCCAACTCCTTTTAAAATTTTGGAGGTAAAACCCCACTTCCAATAATTATACCCTTTCCCTTTTTTTTACCAATTCCAAAGATTAATTTCTATTTTTTAATGTCTCAACGGGTAACATATCCATCCACTATTAAACTGTTTTTTTATTTTTCCTTTAGCTCCCGTATCCCTTTCCCTATATCCAATTGTCTCATTAAATATTCTCCAATCAAAAAGGCATCCACTCCGATTGAATGAAGTTTTTTAATTACTGCCGGTGAATTAATCCCACTTTCGGCAACCACAATTGTGCCCGGTGGCAATAATGGAATTATTTTTTCTCCCAATTCCATATCCATTTTAAAAGTTTTCAAATTTCGATGATTAAAACCTATAATTTCCGCTCCCAAATCGACCGCCCGTTTTGCCTCTTCCACCGAATGAACCTCTACCAATACCTCCAATCCCAATTGACGGGCAAAACTGTAGAGTTGTTTTAATTGGGACTGGGAAAGAGCTGCTACAATCAATAAAATAAAGTCTGCTCCATAATAATAAGCCTCTCCAATTTGAAAAGGGTCAATTATAAAATCTTTCCGGAGGAGAGGGATTTTTGAAAACTGGTCTATTGCTTTTAAATACTCCAAATTTCCTCCAAAAAAGGAAGGCTCGGTTAAAACCGAAATAGCGTCCGCTTCCCGGTTGTAAATTTGGGCAATTTCCACCGGCTGAAAATCGGGACGGATTAATCCTTTACTGGGACTTTGCCGTTTAATTTCTCCAATAATTCGGTAGGGATTGTCGGTTGTAGACTTTAAAGCCGATTTAACATTCCGAAAATGTCGTTCCCGGCTTAAATAGTGTTTCATCTTTTGAGAACTTTTTTTTTGCTCTACCCTTTGGGCTACTTTTTTAAGGATTTTTTGCAAAATTGTTTCCATTTTTACACCTTTCCACCTGTTCCACAATTTTTAATAGGTCAGGGTCGGTTGTTACAATTCCTTCCACTAAGGAGGTAGCATCCTCACACCTGCCCTCCTTAAGTCGAATTAGTCCCATTAGTCCCAATCCCCAATCAAATTGACCAGTTTCGGTTAAAAGGGTAGCTACTACCTCCTCTCCTTCTTTTAGGAACCCCAATTTTATCAATTCCTCCGCTACCGCAATTCCCAACTCCCTTTTTTGGTGGACCACTTCCAGTTTAGCTATTTTTTTTAACAGTTGCCGATTTGGATGGAGTTTATATTTAAAAAAAGAGTGGTAGAAATACCATTCTTCTCCATGTTTCGGTGTTCCATTCTTTTCAGCCTGTTGGATAATTTTCCAGCCATTTTGCCACCGTTTTTCCCTAAAAGCCAACTTTAACTTCCAGATGGTAGGTAACCGATAATTTTTTATCCATTTTTTTAACTCCCGATATTTCCCTGCCTCCATCAACAATCGGGCTCCTTTAACCAGATTGGAAGGGGTCGGATGGTTACGATAAAGGTTTAAAAGTTTATTGGTCTCATATAACTCTCGATAAATCACTTCCAATCGAGAAAGGGCATACAGGTTATGGGGGTGCTGGTTTAAAAAACCTTCTAAAATTTGCTGGGCAATTCCCACTTTTTGGATGTGGAGAAGTCCGGTAATTAGATATTTTAAACTCTCCTCCGAGCCGTTACTTTCCCGATAAAACCGCCAACTGTAATTGGTAAAACTGTCCCATTTTCCATTACTTCCCAAATAGTTTAACAAAACTGAATAGAAGGTTGAAGGGTCCATAACCTTGTTTAACTCTTCTGCCTCCCGGAATTTTTTTTGAAAAATCAGTGTCAACAGGTGGAGTTTTAAAATTTCCCGATCCCAAACTCCCTTACTCCATTTTTCTGCCAATTTATACTCCCGATAGGCCAATAAGATTGAAATTGCCCGCTTCAAATAGACAGGAGAGCCGGTGGAATGGTAAAGGTCGTAGAATACATTTGCCGCCCGACGGGGAGTTGGAGAGTCAAACTCCCAAATCAATCCGGTCGCCATCTGTCGATATTGGGCGAGGAGGGAGGGATTGAACAAATTAGTCGATTGGGAATAAAACTGCTCCATTTTTTTTGCTTCTATTCTTTTATTCTGTCTTGGGTTACTTTTTTTTTCACTATCTCCACCTGCTCCCAATAAAAGGCTCCCTCCAATTCCAATTATTACTATCGACCACCCTATTCTATTACAATTCCGGGACATTCTGTCACTACCTCCTCTATATAAATTTTAAACCTTTCCCAAAAGGGAAATTGTTGACATTGAAAAGGACGAACCGGATAGATTTGACACTTTCCAGTTGTCGGCTCTAAAAAAAAGCACAGATACTCATTTCCACTTTTTATTTCTTTTAAAGAAATTTTCCCGTTTATTTTCCGAATAAACTCTTTTGGATTTAAACCGGTCCATCTGGCAATTTGCTCTACCTCATCGGCATCGACCCAAACATAGCCGGGACCACCTCTACAACATCCACCTTGGCATTCTTCACATTTGGAAGAGTCAAATTTAAATGGAAATCCCTCCTTTGTAATTAAATTCTCTTTTTTTGCCATTCTTTTCCTTTTTTATTTAGATTTAAGTTCTTTTAAAATAAAGCCCTAAAATATGGAGTAAGTATAAATTATCTAAACCGTTTTTTTCTTTTTCTACCCAGTTGATAAATCGGAGAGGGATTATTTTCTGTTAACCCCCGCCAATCTTCTACTACAATTTCGGCTTTTTCTTCTGCCCACTTTCGGTCAAATTTTTTTCCCGTAAAATTGGCTGAGGTAGAATAAAACCATCCTTTTCCCTTTAAAAATTGACCGTGGGGACCCCAATCCACCACCCTAAATCCCTCTCCACCTCTTCCCAAAATATAGCTGACTTGCCGACGACGGCGAATTTCCCGTCGGAAGGGAAATGGGGTCCGAGCCATTCTGGTTAACCACTCCAATGACTCTACTTCCCTTAAAATTGGCTGATTGGGAGGACGTCCTTTAACCCGATTCAATTTTTCCCTATTTTTACCTAAAAAACCTACTGTCGTATCGGTTTGGACTAAATAAATAATCTCTTTTGACAATTTTTGTCCTTGTTTTTTCTCCAAATTAACTCTCTAAAAAATTTATGATTTAATCATAATAGATAATCTTTAAAAATCCCTCCCTTTTCTCTTGTTACTTCCATTACTAATAACCAACTCCGGTTAAATATAAACCGGTTGGAGGAACCGGTTTTCTAAAATAAGCCCTTTCGCCGGTCAATTGACGGTAAAAATCCTCCTCTTTTAATTTACCTTCTCCTATTTTTAGTAAAAAGTTGACAAGAAGTCGAACCTGTCCTCGTAAAAAGCTATTTCCCACAATTCGAAAAACAGTCCAATGCCGATAAGGATAAAACCGGACAAAATAGACAGTTCGCCGATAATGGAGTGGGTCGGAGCCGGTTTTAGCAAAAAGTTTAAAATCCCACTCTCCAACCAGGAGTTGGGCTACCCAATTGAGTTTTTCTACCGGTATTTGATAAGGGTAGTAGTAGGAATAAAGCCGGGAAAAGGGAGTTGGGCGGGAGGTGATTAAATAGCGGTAACTTCGCCACTGAGCTGAATGGCGAGGATGAAAACCGGGAGGAGCGGAAAGAAGTTGACGAAAAAAAATCTCCCCCCTGAGATGCCGGTTTAATTCCCGTTTTAATTTTGCCAGATGTCCCTGCCAGTAGGGTGGAATTTGGAATGAAACCACCTGTCGGGTAGCGTGAACTCCCCGGTCAGTTCGTCCTGCGTAGGAAATTTTGCCTAAAATTCCCAATCGTCGAAGTGCCTGTTCAATTGCTCCTTGGACCGTTCGCCGACCCGGTTGCCGTTCCATCCCATAAAATCGACTTCCATCATAGGCTATTATCCCTTTAGCTATCACCTCTGACCCTTTATCTATTGGAGTCGGAATTAATATCTACTCCCTTTTCTCCCTTTCGCTGGGCAATTTTGGTAGAGGGAGAGGAGCTGGAAGAATTTAAAAATTGTCGGTTACAGGGAAATTTTTGTTCACAATTTTTAATACATTTCTCTCCATTATCAAGGGGACATTTTGAATAACACTCCACCAACAGGTTGCAACTATTCTGAGAGGATTTGGAATTGTCGGAATTGGAAGAATTGGAGGTGGAATAACCCATTGAGCGATTTACCGAAAAAGAGTCCAA
>Ga0256828_1001178_pt1 | contig 16647 bp, 16 predicted proteins | sample CV88metaG_FD_185993 | JGI IMG/M metagenome (GOLD analysis project Ga0256828, IMG submission 185993) | Hydrothermal vent microbial communities from East Pacific Rise, Pacific Ocean - CV88 | ecosystem: Environmental > Aquatic > Marine > Hydrothermal vents | place: Pacific Ocean: East Pacific Rise...
TTCATCTGCTCTGTTGTTTTACTAAGTGAATCTAATTTTTCTACAACTTCATTATTTTTTTCAAACTGCAAATTAACATTTGAATTTACACTTTCTATATTTTCTTGTGCTTTTTTTATTAATTGAATACTATTTAATATCTCTTTTTGTAAATTTTCTGAAAATTCTATATTTTTAAAACTTTCATCTTCTGCAATACTTAAAGAATTTATAATATCTTTTGATAAATTCTCACTTGTATGTAATACCACATCTAATTTTTTAGCAAATTCTTCACTTTTTTTAGCAATATTTACAGTTTCTTTTACAAAATCATTCATATCTAAAACTGATGATACTTTTTGAACAAATTTATTTATATCATCTACAAGTTCTTGAAACTCTCTTGAATATTTTAGCCTAATATCCACTTTTTCATTAAGAGTAATATTTTTAAAATGCTCTAAAAGTTTATGAGTTACATTTACTCCATTTATTTTTTCATCTAAATCATGTATAAATATAACTATAGCTACAACTATTTGAACTACACTTCCTATTATATTATCAGTAAAAAATATTGCATTTAATACTAATAATACAATTCCAACCCAATGCACAAGCCTCATCCTAAAAAACAAAGAATTTAACATAATCAACTCCTTTTTTTTGTTATTATATAACTTTTTTTTAAGATTATGTTAATTTTTTCTTATAATATAAAAATTATTTTAACCTCCTATTCATAATAATATTTTATTATTATAAAAAAAACGGAGGTATATTCAATGAAAAAATTACTTGTAGTAAGCTTAATAGCTAGTTTAGCTTTAGCTGTAAATCTAAAAACAGACAACTCTACATTTTTAAGACAAGCACCTAATAAAGGAGTCGTTTTATCTTATGCTCCTATTGTGCAAAAAGTTACCCCTAGTGTAGTAAATATATCTACTACAAAAATTGTAAAAACAATTATTCCAAATTTTTTAAATGATCCATTTTTCGGACAATTTTTTAATAATATTCCAAAAAAAAGAGTAGAAAAAGCTCTAGGAAGTGGTGTTATTATCAGTAAAGATGGATATATTGTTACAAATAATCATGTTGTTAGTAATTCAAAAGAGATAGTTGTATTTACTCATGATGGTAAAAAATATAAAGCAAAATTAATCGGAACTGATCCAAAAACTGATTTAGCTGTTATTAAAATAGATGCGAATAATCTAAAACCTATCACTTTTACAGATAGTAATGAAATAAAAGTAGGTGATATAAGTTTAGCAATAGGTAATCCTTTTGGTTTAGGAGAAACTGTAACAGAAGGGATAATCTCTGGACTAAATAGAGATAAAATAGGAATAAATGCTTATGAAAACTTCATACAAACTGATGCAGCTATTAACCCAGGAAATAGTGGTGGTGCTTTAGTTGATTTAAAAGGAAGATTAATAGGTATAAATTCAGCAATAATCTCTAGAAGTGGTGGAAATAATGGAGTAGGATTTGCAATTCCTAGTAATATGGTAAAATTTGTAGCAACTTCTCTTATTACAAATGGAAAAGTTGTAAGAGGTTATTTAGGTGTAGAGATTAGTGATATTGATAAAGATAAAAAAGCCTTATATGGAATAGATTATGGTGTGCTTATTAATAAAGTTATGCCAAAAACTTCAGCAAGTAAAGCTGGTCTTCAAGCAGGTGATATTATAGTAGCTATTAATGGTAAAAAAGTAAAAGATAGTGCTAGTTTAAGAAATAAAATTGCATTTTTAGGTGCAGGAAGTAAACTAACATTAAAAGTATATAGAAATGGTAATTTTATAACTTTAACAACTAAACTTTCAAAACTACAAACTTTAGTTTCAAAAATAGATTTATTAAAAGGTGCTACTATTGTACAAGAAGGAAACAAAGTTATGATTTCTAATGTATTACCTAAATCTATAGCAAATCTAATAGGACTTCAAAAAGGTGACTTAATCACAGCTGTAAAAACTATAAAAACAAAAAAATGGGTTTCTATCCATTCTATTGAAACATTAAATAGCTTATTGAAAGGATTAAAACACTCTGAAGCTTTACTTCAAATAAAAAGAGGAAATGAAATTATAATAGTTCAAATCTAAAGCATTAAGCTTATAGCTTTTTGCTTTATAAAACTAAATAATTACACAATATATTTAGTATAATTGCACTAAAAAAGGCAATTATGAAACTTACAAACGAGCAATTAACTATTTTAAATGCAGTAAAACAAAAAACTCCCCTTATAAAAGTTGTTGCTTTTGCAGGAACAGGTAAAACTACACTTCTTTATGAAATAGCTAAACATATAAAAGGAAGAAAACTATATTTAGCATTTAATAAAGCAATTCAACTTGAAGCAAATGAAAAGTTTGTAGGTACAAATACAATAGTAAAAACTACTCACTCTTTAGCTTATAATTTTGTAATCCATAGATATGGATATAAACTTAAAAGAGGTTATTCTACAATGGAATTAACTCAAATCTATTCTGTTGATTACAAAACTGCTTATGAAGGAAAAATAATTTTTGAAAATTTTTGTAATAGTGCTAGTAGTGGATTTAGTAGTGAAAATATGACTCCAGCTAAACAACTTGCTACTCAAATTTTTGAAGATATGCTTACAAAAAAGATAGATGTGACTCACTCTTTTTATCTAAAAAAATTTCAACTTGATTTGCTTACTCAAAACATCACTTTACCTATGTATGATATGATTTTACTTGATGAAGCACAAGATACAAATGATGTAACACTTTCAATATTTTATAACATACCAGCAAAACAAAAAATAATAGTAGGAGATAGACATCAACAAATATATTCTTTTAGAGGAAGTATAAATGCCATAAATAAGATAAAAGCTCAAATTTTTTATCTAACACATTCATTTAGATTTAATGAAAAAATAGCTTTTAAAGCTACAAATTTTTTAAAAATATTTAAAAATGAAAAACAATCTCTAAAAGGACTTGGAAAAAATAATAAAATAAAAACAAAAGCTATCATTTCTAGGACAAATGCCGAATTAATACTTCAAATGAAGTATTTAATAGAAGATAAAAAAGAGTTTAAAACTATTCGTGAGCCTTATGATATTTTTGGACTAGCTTTAAATATATATAATTTATCAAATGGTGATGAAGTAGAAAACGAATATAAATATTTAAATAGTTTCAAAAATGAATATAAATTTTTATCAAAAGCAAAAAAAGAAAATTATGACAATGATATTTTAAAATATATAGAAAAAGCTGTAGAAGATGATATAGAATTTTTAAGTGCTATAAAAGTAGCAAAAACTACCAATTTAGAAAAAATATATCAAATTGCTAAAGAAAATTATCAAAAAAATAGTAATATATATCTTACAACAGCACATACATCAAAAGGCTTAGAATTTGATGAAGTAAAAGTATGTGATGATTTTTTATGTTATAAATCAATTGCAATGTGGTTTTTAGAAAATGAAATATTAAATAAACCAGATATTGGTTATTTAGAATATTTCAAACTTAATTGCAAAGAGCAAAAATATATAGATGAATTAAATTTATATTATGTAGCAATCACTCGTGCAAAATCAAAACTTATAGATAAAACTGATTTTAACTATTTAACTGATGAAATAGCTGAACTTGAAATTGAATCAGAGATTAAGGAGTTTTTAAATGAAAACAATAAAATTTGAAAATAAAACTATAATGCCATCAAAAATTGTATGTGTAGGAAGAAATTATGTAGAACATATAAAAGAACTTAATAATGAAATCCCTGAAAATATGGTGCTTTTCAATAAACCAAATAGTGCTATTAGTGATGAATTTTATTTTTTTGAAGATACTAGATTTGAGGGTGAAATATGTTTTTTAATCCAAAACAAACAAATTAATGCTGTAGGATTTGGACTAGATCTTACAAATGCAAAAATACAAAATTATCTAAAAAGTAAATCATTACCATGGGAAAGAGCAAAAAGCTTTAATTCTAGTGCAGTATTTAGTGAATTTGTCACTTTAAGAGGTGATATATCTACTATAGAAATGAAATTATACAAAAATGATGAATTAATACAACATGCAACTTATGAGCTTATGATATATAAACCAAATGAAATTTTAAATGAAATATTAAGTTTTATGGATTTAGAAGATGGTGATATTATTATGAGTGGTACACCAAAAGGGGTTGGATTTTATAATTTAGGTGATAAATTTTTAGCTCAAATATATTTAAATAATAAAATAATAATCCAAAAAGAGTGGAAAGTTATTTAAGAAGCTTTAATGCTTCTTTAAATTTATATTGTTTTGCTAAATTTATAGCTAATACTACATGTTTACTAAAATGATATTCAGATATTTTATCTAAATATGGATTTATCACTTTTGGTTGATTTGTACTTAATTTTTCTATCAATTCTTTTATTATGTTTTCTTCAAATTCATTATTTACATATTTAGTTTCATTAGAAACAAAAACTTTTTTTATCTCTATTACTTCAGATAAAATCTCTAAAGGAATTTCAAAAATAAATTTACTTCCTTTGTTTTTTTCACTTTCTATCCAAATTTTTCCATTCATTAATTCTACTAATTTTTTAGATATAGCTAATCCAAGCCCACTACCACCATATTTTCTATTAATACTACTATTAGCTTGTTTAAAAGCTTCAAACAGAGTTTTTTGTATATCTTTATCTATACCAATACCTGTATCTTCTATTTCAAATCTCAATATATTATCTTTTTGTAATATATAAATATTTATTTCACCATTTTGAGTAAATTTTATTCCATTGCTAATAAGATTAATCAAAATTTGTGATATTTTTGTATTATCCCCTTTTACTAACCTACTCGCTTTATAGTATAAAGTTACATTAAGAGCTTTTTTTTGTGCTTCATCTTTTAATAAATTAATAACATCCTCTACAAGTTTATATAAATCAAATTTTATTACAGATAATTCTAATTTTCCTTTTTGTAATTTAGCAAAATCTAAAATATCATTTACAATAGTTAAAAGATGGATAGAATTTTTATTTATAGAATAAATATAAGACTTTTGTTTTTCATCTAAATTTGTATTTAACATCAATTTACTCATACCTATTATTCCATTTAAAGGTGTTCTAATCTCATGTGACATAATAGATAAAAACTCTTCTTTTAATTTTGCGTTTTGTTCTGCTAATTGTTTTGCTTTTTGTAATTCTTGTTTATTTTGTTTAAGAATTTTATTAAAACTATTTAATTTTTTAATCCAAAAAAGGATTATAAAAATAATTATTAAAAATATACAAATAGTTATTAATAAAACTTTATAATCAGTTTTTTTTATAATTTTAAGATTTAGCCATTTATCTTCTATAACTTTTTTTGTTTCATTTGAAATAGATTTTAATTCTTTATTTAAAATAGATAATAGTATTTCATTATCTACTCCCATAGATATCATACATTTTTCATCTGTATAACTTACTATTTTTAGATTATGATATATATTTTTATAATATTTAAAAACAGGCATAATAGAAAGAGTAATATACCCTTTATTAGCCATTGAAAATTGTTTTTTTAAAGTTTTAACTTCTATTATTTTTATTTTTGGAAATTTATCTTTTAGTAATTTAATCAAAAATTTATCTTTTAATACAACTTTTTTATTTTTTATATCAGAAAAATGGATTAAAGGATTAATACTTGAAATAACTAAAATTTTATAACTTAAATATGGTATTGTTTTTTTTAATTTTTTACCATTATATATAGGATAAATATTACAATTTTTATCACTATAATTAAATTTAATATTAAGTTTCTTTTGTATGATATTTAATATATCAATACTAATTCCTTTATAACCATTTTTATAAAATGATAATGGAGCAAAGTCTTTATTTGCACATATATTTATTTTATTGTGTAAATATATCTTCTCTTTTTGAGTTAATATATAATCATTTGGAGAATATAAAAACCATTTAGTTCTAAGTCTTACAAATTCATAAGATGGAATATTTTTTAATCCTTTATTTAAAATAGATATGGCTTCAGGATAATCTTTTCTTATAGCAAATCTTAAATCTAATTTATGTTTTAAATGAAAAGCTCTTTCTAAAAAAGGCAATCCATTTTTTGATAAAATATATTCTGATGTTCCTGTATCATATGTAGCATCTGCTTTTCCATAAATCACTGCTTTTAATAATTCTAAATAATTATCAAACCATATTATTTTAGAATTTTTCCATCTTTTAGCTAAAATCTCATTATATTTATTCCCTTTTTGTAAAGCTATTGTTTTACCTTTTAGATCAGCTTCTGTATATATATGTTTTGGATTTCCCTTTTGTACTAAGATAGATGTAAAAACACTCGTATAAGGAATAGAAAAGTTTAAATATTTTTCTCTTTGTGGAGTTTTTATTACAGTAGCTAAACCATCAATTTTATAATTTTTTGCAAGTTTTTGTATTTTTATCCAATTTCCTGTTTGTTCTACAAAACGAAGAGATGTATATTTTGTTACTAGATTTAAAATATCAACATCAAATCCTCTAACACTTTTATCTTTATTTGTAATAGAATAAGGCTCCCATTCTATAGAAGTACCTAGTACTAAAACTGGATGATTTTTTATAAATTGTTTTTCTTTATCAGTTAATTTTACATTAGCAAATATATTTGTTATTAAAATAAATAAAATAATAAATCTCACTATATCCCTTTTAATATAAATTTAACTCCATTTGTTAAATTTTCAACATCTAATGTTAAAGATAATTTTTTAGCTATCTTACGACTCATATATAGTCCCATTCCAGAGCCTTTTTTCTTAGTAGTATAATTCATATCAAATATTTTATCTATAATGTTTTCTGAAATACCACCTGCATTGTCAATAAATTCTATTGTTTTATTATCTCCATCTATTGCAATAATTATATCTCTTTTTCTTATCTGATTTTCAATATAAGCATCTTTAGAATTATTGATTAAATTAATTAATATATGTTTAAATTCATTTTCATTACCATATAACTTATAAGCACTTTTTTCTTCTATAGAAATATTAATATTATTATGTTTTAATTCTTCATTCAATAAAATAAAAACTTTTTCTATGATATTTTTTACATCAAATTTCTCTTTTTGCTTAATAGGTCTAAAAAAATACCTAAATTCATCTAATGTTTGTACTAAATGTTCTATTTGTAAATTTATATTATTTTTAAAATTTTCAATATATTTCAAATCTACTTTATTTTCTGCAAACTCTAAAGCCAATACTTGTACAGATAAACTAATAACATTTATAGGCTGTATCCATTGATGAGCTATAGCATCAACCATTTCTCCCATTTGAGCCATTTTTGATTGTTGCATTAATAAATTTTCTAAAGTTTTATTATGATTTTTTATTTGTAGTTGCATATGAACTCTAGCTAAAAGTTCTTTTTGTTTAAAAGGTTTAGTAATATAGTCATTTCCACCAACTTCATATGCTTTTTCTATATCTTCTTCTTGAGATTTTGCAGTTAAAAAAATAATAGGAGTTTCACTTATTTTAGGAGTATTTCTAATAATTTGACAAACTTCATAACCATCCATATCAGGCATCATAATATCTAATAATACTAAATCAATATCATTTTCTTTTAAAATATCTAAACCAGTAGGACCATCTGTAGCAACAAAGATATTATACTCATCCAATAGCTCTAAAAGCAAGTCTATATTTGTTTTTGTGTCATCTATTATTAAAATATTCAAAATGACTCCTTTATGAGTATAACATCTTATAAAAAGGAGAAAAAATTATTTAACAAAACCTATTAAACTTTCACCTGCTTTTATTTTTTCACCCACTATAACTTTAAGTGTAGTTTCTTTAGGTATATAAACATCAACTTGAGAACCAAACATAATCATTCCATATCTACTAGCTAATGAAATATTTCCTTCACTATGCCAATTTACTATTCTTCTAGTAATAAATCCAGCTATTTGATTTGTAACTACACTCATATTTTCATTTTCAAAAAGAGTTCTATTTTGTTCATTAAGCTCACTTGCTTTTTCACTACTTAAAGCTAAAAATTCACCATGAACATATTTTGTTTCTTTAAGAATTCCTTCAATAGGACTTCTTTGTATATGGTTATCTAAAAGTCCAAGTCTTATAGATATTTTTATCATATCTGTATTTGTAAAAAATTCCTCTTTTGTCTCAATAATTTCAATAATCTCTCCATCAGCAGGAGAAATTATCACATCATTTCCACTTTCATCAGGAATTCTCTCTGGATTTAAGAAAAAATATACCATAAAAGCAAATAATGCAAAATATCCTATTTGCCAAATAATATCAAATCTAAATAATATAGAAATTATAAAAATAATTCCTGTTACAAAAATAAAAGGATATCCCTCTTTAAGAATTATCTCTGTTTTCTTCATTTTCTGCCTTTATTTGTTTATGAGGTGAATGTTCTTCAATTAGTTTTGTTACTTCCTCTCCAGTAATAACCTCTTTTTCATGAAGTTCTTTAACCATAGCTTCGATAACTTCTTTATATTCATTAAGTTTAAATTTAACCTCTTTATATCTTTCATCTAAAAGAGATTTGATATACATATCTACTTCTTGTGCAGTTTTTTCTGAATAATCTCTTTGAGAACCAAAACCACCACCCAAAAATTGATTATTCATCTTTTCAAGCACCATAAGTCCAGCTACTTCACTCATACCATAAACTTTTACCATTCCTTTTATCATATCAGTAGCTCTTTCTAAATCATTACTAGCACCTGTTGAAATCTCACCAATAAATACTTCTTCAGCTGCTCTACCACCAAGTAATACATCAATCTCAGCTATAAGCTCATGCTTTTGCATTAAATATTTATTTTCTTCAGGTGTATTTAATGTATATCCAAGTGCAGCCATACCTCTTGGCACGATTGAAACTTTTTTTACTTTTTTAGCACCTTCTGTAATCTGAGCTATTAGTGCATGTCCACTTTCATGATAAGAAACTATTCTTTTTTCTTTTTCATCTATTCTTCTAGATTTTTTCTCAAGTCCAGCAATAGCTCTTTCAATAGCCTCTAAAAAGTCTGATTGTTCTATCTCTTTTTTATTTTGTCTACCTGCAAGTAATGCAGCTTCATTTACGATATTCGCTAAATCAGCACCAGCTAAACCTGCTGTTAATTTTGCTACATCTTCAAGATTTACCTCTTTTGAAAGTTTATATCCTTTGATATGAACTTTAAGTATTTCTACTCTACCTTTAAAATCAGGCTTATCTACAAGTACCTGTCTATCAAATCTACCTGGTCTTAAAAGTGCTGGGTCTAATACTTCTGGTCTATTAGTTGCTGCTAGTACAATTACTGGCACATCACTATCAAATCCATCCATTTCTGCTAAAAGTTGATTTAGAGTTTGTTCTCTTTCATCATTTCCACCCATCATTCCACCAGCTGCTCTACTTTTACCAATAGCATCAATCTCATCAATAAAAATAATAGCAGGTGCTTCTTTTTTTGCTTGGCTAAACAGATCTCTTACTCTAGATGCACCCACACCCACAAACATCTCAATAAAACTACTTCCACTTACAGCAAAAAATTTAACATCAGCTTCACCAGCTACTGCTTTAGCTAAAAGAGTTTTACCAGTTCCTGGAGGACCTACTAGAAGTACACCTTTTGGAATTTTAGCTCCAAGGTCTAAATATCTTTGAGGTTCTTTTAAGAAATCAACTATCTCTTTTACTTCTTCTTTAGCTTCATCATTTCCTGCTACATCATCAAATTTTACTTTTGGTTTTTCACTTGAAATAAGTCCACTACTACTTCCTTTACCAAGTATTCCACCACCAAGAGATTTTTGCATTCTATTTGCAAGAAACATCCAAATAGCAAAAAATATAAATACAGGAATAACCCATCCAAAAATAAGTTCGTTTATCCAGCTTGTATCTTGAATTGAGCCATAAGGTACATTATTTTTATCTAAAAGAGGAATTAAAGTAGTATCTCCATCAACTTTTTGAGCTACTAAAAGAGTACCCTCTTTTGTTTTTGCTTTGATTAGATGTTTTCCTATACCTACATAGCTAATTTTACCTTCACTAATAAGTTTTTTTAAATTCGAATATGCTATATCTACACTTTTAGAAAAACTATTTTGTTGTATTTTATTATCTGCACTATTTTGTGGTGCTAATGCTTTAAAAGCTAAGATAGTAACTATTGCAAAAATTACAAAAGTTATCAGTGGATTTTGATTAAAAAAATTATTATTTTTCTTTCCATTATTGTCTTGCATCTATACCCTTTGTAATATTAAAGTTACCCATTCATTTTTTGTAATTTCTTCTACGACTTTAAAATTTTTTGAATATTTATCTATTACTTTTTGTTTATATTTATCTATAATTCCTGAAAGAATTAATTTATCTTTTGCAGTTTTTTCAATATCTTTGTAGATAAAAACCAATACATCAGCAATAATATTAGCTACTACTATATTATATTGTTTATCTGCTTGATTTGCACTACCTACCCAAATATTTTCATATTTAGCATTATTAAGTTCATAATTTTCTTTTGCTGATTCAACTGCTAATGGATCTGTATCACAAGCATCTACAACAGCTCCTAGTTTATTTGCTACAATACCTAAAATTCCACTTCCACATCCTACATCAAGTAAAGTATTATTTTCTTTTACAAGTTTTTTTAGTGCTAATACACATGTAGATGTTGTTTCGTGATGTCCACTTCCAAATGCAAGTGCAGGATTAATAAGTATATTTATTTTGTCCTCTTTTGGCTCATGCCAACTAGGATGAATATAAAATTCATCAATTTCAACAGGTTCTATTGAATTTTGATAATTTGCTATCCAATCTTTATTTTCTTTTTCTTCTAAATTTATAGTTAAATCAATTTTTGTATCAAAAATTTCCTCAAGAGAATGTACATAAATTTTTAAAGCATTTATTAAATCATCAAAATTATTTTCACTTCTTAAAATTAAAGAATTATCTTTTTCCTCTATACCATTATTAAAATTATCTAACAAAAAACTCTCAATCTCTTCTTTAAAAGAGCTTGGAGTTATTGTTAGTTCAAAATAATTATCCTTCATTGATACCAAGCACCGCTTGAAGTTTTTCTTTTAATACTTGAGGAGTAAATGGTTTTACTATATAGTTATTAACCCCTGCTTTAAGAGCTGTAATAACCTCTGCTTTTCCACCTTCTGTAGTAACCATAATAATAGGAATATCAGCATATTTTTCTTCTGCTCTAATTTTTTTAACTAATTCTAAACCATTCATATTAGGCATATTCCAGTCAGTAATAACTACTCCAATATCTGGATTAGCTTGCATAGCTTCCCATGCTTCAACACCATCAGCTCCTTGTACTACATCTTTATATCCAAGTCTTGCTAATGTATTTACAATAATTCTTCTCATTGTGCTACTATCATCAACTACTAATACTTTCATTATTTCTCCTTAATAAGCTTAAATACTTCTTCTAAATCTATTGTACCTTCATAAAAAGCTTTACCGATAATTGTACCATAAATTTTGTTTTTTATTAAGAGTTTTATATCATTTATATCTCTAACTCCACCGCTTGCTATTACATTTATTCCACTAATATCTTGAATTTCTTTTACAAATTTTGCATTTACACCACTTAAAGTCCCATCTTTACTAATATCTGTAGCAATTATAGCTTCTACTCCAGCATCAGCAAATTCTTTTGCTAAATCAGTAGCTTTCATTGAGCTAACTTCAGCCCAACCTTCAACTGCTACATATCCATCTTTTGCATCAATTCCTACAGCAATTGGATATTTTTTTGCCATTTTTTTTACAAATTCTGGGTCTTTAACTGCAATACTTCCAAGAATTAATCTATCAACACCTAATTCTAAATACATTTTGATAGTTTCCTCATCTCTAATTCCACCACCAAGTTCAACTTTTAAGTCGGTATTTTCTAAAATTTTTTTAATTTGTTCTAAATTTTCTGGTTTTCCAGCAAATGCACCATTTAAATCTACTAAATGAAGCCATTCACTTCCTAGCTCTTCAAATCTTTTAGCTACTTGCCATGGCTCATCACTATAAATTTTAGCTGTATCCATTAAACCTTTTGTAAGTCTAACTGCTTTTCCATCTTTTAAATCAATTGCGGGTAATATTACCATCTATTCTCCTTATAGTTTTACAAAATTATCAAGTATTTTAAGCCCTTCATCATGACTTTTTTCTGGATGTGGCTGAAAACCAAATACATTTTCTTTATTTACTGCACTTACAAATTTATAATCATATTCAGTATATCCTATCACATATTTATCATCACATACAGCATGAAGTGAATGTACAAAATATAAATATGGATTATTAAGTCCAGCGAAAATTGGATTTTCTTTATTGAACATTTTATTCCATCCCATATGAGGAACTTTTAAATCCGTCTTAAAATAATCAACTTCACCTTCTATCAAAGATAAACCTTTTGCTTCACCAAATTCTTGTGATTTTTCAAATAAAAGTTGCATTCCAAGACAAATTCCTAACATATATTTTCCACTTTTTGCAAAATCAAGTATTGCTTCTTTCATACCAGTTTCATTTAAATGCTTAGTAGCATCACCAAAAGCCCCTACTCCTGGTAAAATTATTTTATCAAATTTTTTTACATCTTCTGGATTTGTAATAACTTTTGCATCAGCATTAATTTTTTTAAAAGCATTAACAACACTTGCTAAATTTCCCATATTATAATCAATTATTGCTATCATTTTTCACATTTCTCCTCTAATACATCTGCTTGTGATACAGATTTAATATAATAAGCTAAACCAAAAATAAGTAATGTAACAGCCCCTATTAAATAAGTAGCATATATAAGTTTATTTGGTGCTGTAAGTGCAAATTTAAATACTAACATTAAACTTTCAATTGCCAAAGCAATAATAATACTTCCTAAAAACTTCACCATTGTTTTATGTATTTGAGAAGGATGTTCATTTTCATGCCTCTCAAGTACTTCTTGTTCAAAAATAGTTTTAACCAAATCAAAAATAGCTAAACTCAAGGTTAATAAAATAGTAGAATGAAACATCTTTTTTGCATTATCATCAAAAAGGGATTCTATATGAAAAAAACTTGCAATTCCATTAAAAAATAAAAATAAAGCAATAGCAAAAAGTGCTAGTGAAAACATTGTATATACAATTTTTGAAAAATTAACAAAATATTGATTTCCACTTATTTTTTTTACTGCTTTAAACACTTCTTCTAAAGCTATATCTATAACTACAATATATAAAAGTTCATTTTTATCATTATAAATAGGCATAGCTGCACTTACCACTAATCCACCTGTTAAAGTAGAAGGATATGGGTCTGTTAAAACACACTTTTTCTCTTTTACAGCTCTATAGAAAAAACCTCTATCACTTCTATTAATAGATTTTCCTATTCTAAATTCTTTGTTTTTAGATATATTTTCAATTACTTGCTCCCCTTTTGGGTCTAAAATATATCCAATATGAATCTCCTTTACTTCTGTCATAATTTTATTTAAATCTTGTTTTAAAACATCTAATGTAATATTTGGCATTCTATTTGGTATATGTCTTTGAAATAGATAGCAAAAATATGTTCTTGCTGGTTTTCTAAGCTTGTTAAACTCAGCTAAAATATTAAGCATTTAATAGCTCCTTTTTTATATAATTTCTAAAAACTTCAGTATAATATTTTTGATCTTCAAGTGCTTCAGCCATGATTTCTAAATATGTATAATAATCACTTTTTAATATATTTCCTTTTAACAGTTCATATTTAAGCCACAGCCAATATGTATTTAAAACATCACTTTCACAATATTCTTCTATTTTTTTACCTTCTCCATCAAAATAAAGTTTATAAACATCATCACCATGCACATCAAATTTTCCAGGAAGTCCTGCCATAGAAGCTACTACATCAAGTTTAAGCCCTCTTACAGCACCATAACTTCCAAGCACTTCTATCAAATCTATATGAAAATTTTCACTATATCTACTTCTATAATTTTCCCATTTATTTGTATTATCAAAATAAGCAGGAAGTGAAAGATTATATTTTAATGCTCTTACAAAAAGCATAGGCATATCAAAACCTCTTCCATTAAAAGAGATTAATTTTGGTTTTTTAGTATCAATAAATTTAAAAAAATCCCTAATAATTTCTTCTTCACTTCCTTTAAAAGTACCAACTTTTATAAATTTACCATAATCATCAGCAATAACAGCACTAATAGTTACTACTTGATGAAAAGGGATTGGTAAAAAGCTACTTCCAGTTTGTTTCTCTTGGTAATCAAAAGCTTCTTCACATATTAAAATTTCATCATCTTGAGTAATTTCATAATTTTTTTTGACTAATTCTAAATCGGGAATTGTTTCACAATCAAATACACAAACCAAAATTCACCTTTTTTGATGTAATTATACCATATATGATAAAATTACATTAAAAAGGATTAAGATGAAACCTTTTATTGTAATGGATATTGTAAAAGAAGCTAAAAAATATAAAAATGTAGTCCATCTTGAGATTGGTGAACCTGACATTTTACCTTCACCAAAAGTAAAAAAAGCTACATTAAAAGCTATAGATGAAAATCAATTTTTTTATACTCCTTCTAAAGGTTTATTAGAACTTCGAGAAAAAATTGCAAATCATTATAAATATTTTTATGATGTAGATATAAATCCAGAAAATATAATCATAACAACTGGAACTTCTACTGCATTTTTAATTGCTTTTTATTTTGCACAAAAAATAGCAACTCCAACACCTGGATATCCTTGTTATCAAAATTTTGCAGAATTAGAAAACAAAGAATTTATCACTTTTAAAGATTCTTTAGATTTTGAATTTGATACATTGATGATATCTTCACCAAACAATCCCACTGGAGAAGTAGTAGATATAGAAAAATATGCCACTTTTTGTAAGCAAAACAACAAACTTTTAATAAGTGATGAGCTGTATCATGGACTTATTTATGATAAAGAATATTCAACAGCACTAAAATATAATAAAAATGCCATAGTAATAAATGGATTTAGTAAATTTTTTTGTATGCCTGGTTTTCGTATAGGATGGATGATAGTACCTGATGATAAAATTAGAATGGCTGAAATAATAGCTCAAAATATTTTAATTTCAGCACCTACTATTTCACAATATGCAGCACTTGAAGCTTTTGATTATGAATATCTTGAAAAAGTAAAAAATGAATTTAAAAAAAGAAGAGATTTTTTATACAATGAATTAAAAGATATTTTTAATATTTCTGAGCCTGATGGTGCATTTTATTTATGGTGTGATATATCTAAATATTCAAATAACTCTTTAGAATTTTGCAATAATTTATTAAAAGAAAAACAAGTAGCCTTAACACCTGGAGTTGATTTTGGAGAATTTAATACCCATATAAGAATAGCTTATACAAAAGATATAAAAACACTCCAAGAAGGAGTAAAAAGAATTAAAGAGTTTTTAGCTATTTAATTTTTTTGCTTCTTCTAAAGCTGAAATCACATCATCAATATTTTCATATGGGATATGTGCTTTCCAATCAACATTTTCACCATTTAAACTAATTCCTAAACTCACTACTGGTTTTGAATTTTCTCCATATGGCTCATCAATATGGCTTATTGTAATTACACCCTCTTTTGTATTTGCTAATGGAAATTCTTTGATTAATTTTGTTTTTTTCATTTTGTGCTCCTTAATTATGGTTTGGAATTTTTATCATAATTATTTTGTAATGTTTGTTTTATCTCTTTTAGTGTTTTTAAAATATATGCTTTTTGTCCTTTTTTTTGAACTATTACATAATTAGGCTCAATATTATATATTTCAATTAAATATATTTCAGAAGTTATAATTTTTATAATATCTTTATATAACACTTTACAATTCAATCTATTTTGCACTAAATATTTGATATCTTTATCTATTTTAGAGATAATTATCATATCATTTGCATCTTTATTTGCGTGTTTTACATCATTATAACTAAGAATTAACTTTATTTCATCTGTTTTTTTCTTTAAATGTGAAAAATATGTTTGAATACTATTTTTATACCCATTTAAAATATAAGGCATAGGATATTTGCTATTAGAATCTAATAATTCAAATGTAGTTTTCATATTACTATTATTGATTATATTTATCATTTTTAAAAACTTACTATTTATATGTAATAATTTTGTTTCTATTTTATAATTTTGCAATATATCTTCACTTGCATATGAAAAGATAAAAAACATTAATAAAATAATTATTCTCATTTTAACCCTTTAAATAATCTATAAATTTATCGACCTCTTTTTGTAAATGTTTTAAATTACCAGAATTATCTATTACATAAGTAGCTTTTGCTTTTTTTTCTTCGATATCCATTTGTAAATTTACAAGTTTTTTTGCTTCTTCAAGTGAAATATTATTTCTATTTGCAAGTCTTTGGATTTGAATCTCTTTTGGAGTATATACAACTACTACATTTTTAAATTCATTATAATTACCTG
>Ga0256828_1001179_pt1 | contig 16637 bp, 19 predicted proteins | sample CV88metaG_FD_185993 | JGI IMG/M metagenome (GOLD analysis project Ga0256828, IMG submission 185993) | Hydrothermal vent microbial communities from East Pacific Rise, Pacific Ocean - CV88 | ecosystem: Environmental > Aquatic > Marine > Hydrothermal vents | place: Pacific Ocean: East Pacific Rise...
AGCTACTTATAGCTTTTTGTATATTTTTATGAACGGATTGAGTATTAAAATAAAAGAGCGTGGTAAATATGACTATAGTTGTACTCCTTTTTTGTTTTTGTTGTTTTTCTGGGTTAAACTTTAATTTTATTACTATTTACGATAAACTATCAACTGGTTAAAATATTTTTTTAAGGTTTTATAATAGTGAAATTAGCATTTATAGGAGATATTGTTGGTAGACCAGGACGTGATATGTTGGCAAAACATCTACCAAAAATAAGAGAAACATATAAATTAGATTTGGTCATTGCCAATTATGAGAATGCATCACACGGTTTTGGATTGACTCTAAAAAATTGTGATGAGCTTTTAGGATATGGGATTGATGTGATGACAGGAGGGAATCACTCTTGGGATAAAAAGGAGATTTTTGAGCTTTATAATGAGAAACCCCTGATTCGTCCTATTAACTATCCTGATGATAGCCCTGGAGAGGGATTGATTGAGATTGATGTACTGGGAGAGCGTGTAGCTGTGATTAATGTAATGGGTAATTACACTATGCCGATGTGTGATAATCCTTTTGTTAAAGTAAATGAGGCAGTTGAAGCTCTGAAATATAGAGGTATTAAACACATTGTTGTTGATATTCATGCCGAGGCAACCAGTGAAAAATTGGCAATGATGCATATTTTAAAAGAGAGAGTTTCGGCAGTTTTTGGAACACATACACACGTGGGAACTGATGATTTATCCATTGTTGATGGCTGTTGTTATGTCTCTGATGTTGGTTTGACTGGATGTCGTGATGGAGTAATAGGTATGGATAAAACGATTCCTATACAGCGATTTATGACAGGTATAGGGGGACATTATAATATTCCTAAAAAGTGTCAATCTATTTTACAATTGATTGTTTTTGAATTGAATGAGAATGGACGAGCTGTTCAAGCTGAAAAAATAAAAATATATGATAATGAAGAGCAGGTAAAATTCAATGCACGTATAGAGTCTTATCTATCCAATTGATATTTTAGTCCATTTTGGCTATAATTCCATCCATATTACGAGGGCTAAAAAGCCCGTAAAAGGATACCACTTTGCAAGGTAAAGTTTGGAAATTTGGCGATAATATTGATACCGATTTGATTATTGCAGCAAGATATTTAAATACAAGTGAGCCAAGCGAGTTGGCTAAATATGTAATGGAAGATGCAGACCCTGAGTTTGTGGCAAAGATGAGTCAAGGCGATATTATCGTTGCTGGTGAAAACTTTGGTTGTGGAAGCAGTCGCGAACATGCTCCAATTGCATTAAAAGCAGCAGGTGTTTCAGCTGTTATTGCTCCTACTTTTGCAAGAATTTTTTATAGAAATGCTTTTAATATGGGATTGCCTATTTTTGAATTAGAAGAGTCAGCTGAAATAAATGAAGGTGATACGGTTAAAGTAGATATGGAGAAGGGAGAGATTATTAATATTTCTCAAGCAAAAACTTATAAATTTACACCTATTCCTGATTTTATGCAAGAGTTGGTTGATGCAGGTGGATTAATTGCATTTGCTAAAAAAGAGATAGAAGAGAAAGCATTAGAAAAGGGTGAAGTATAAGATGGGTAGAAATTATAAAATAGGCGTAATCAAAGGTGATGGCATTGGTCCAGAAATTGTTGATGAAGCGATAAAGGTTCTGGATGCACTTTCAGCAAATATGGGATTTAATATTAGTTATCATGAGATGTTGATGGGTGGTTCAGCAATTGATGCAACTGGTGTCCCTCTTCCTGATGAGACAATTATGGGTGTTAAGAAGTGTGATGCTGTACTGTTTGGTGCAATTGGTGGACCAAAATGGGATAATTTAGAGCGTCACCTTAGACCAGAATCTGGTCTTTTGGCTTTAAGAAAAGAGATGGGAACATTTGCAAATCTTCGCCCTGCTATGGTTTATGATGAATTGGTTAATGCTTCGACTCTCAAGCCAGAAGTAGTTAAGGGTGTAGATATTATGGTAGTTCGTGAGCTTACTGGTGGTATTTATTTTGGTCAACCACGAGAGCTTTTAGAAGATAGAGCTTACAATACAATGGTCTATACAAAAGAGGAAGTTGAGCGTATTGCACATGTTGCCTTTAAGATTGCAATGAAACGTGATAAACGGGTTTGCTCTGTAGATAAAGCGAATGTCCTTGAGGTGAGTCAATTTTGGAGAGAGACAGTTATTGAGATTGCAAAAGAGTATCCCGAAGTAGAGTTGACACATATGTATGTGGATAACGCTGCGATGCAATTGATTAGAAACCCTAAACAGTTTGATGTTATCTTAACAGGAAATATTTTTGGAGATATTCTTTCGGATGCTGCGAGTATGTTAAGTGGTTCAATTGGCCTGCTTCCAAGTGCGAGTACAGGTAAAGGTGTTGGATTGTATGAACCAATTCACGGTTCTGCTCCTGATATTGCAGGTCAAGGTATTGCCAATCCATTAGCAACCATCTCTAGTGTCTCTATGATGTTACGTTATGCACTTGATGAATCTGAAGCAGCAGATAAAATTGATGATGCAATTAAGAAAGCACTTGCAAAAGGATATAGAACAGGAGATTTAGGAGCATATGATGCTTTAGAAATCTGTTCTTGTTCAGAAATTGGTGATATTATCGCTAAATTTGTTTCTAAATAGGGTCTATTTTAATAGACCAAATATCAATATATAAGGTACAATAGTTTGTACCTTATGCATTTTCAATAACCTCTTCCTCTTTTTTAGGTTTATCAACTGCTTTGGCAATAATCTCTATGTAACACTCTTCCCATCCAGCTAGAACAACGTTAGATAACTCCATAATAATATGGTCAAAGTCACAATCGAGTGCAAACTCTTCACTTTTTCCAAATTTACAATCAAAATCCCAATACATGGTTTTTTTATTTGGTAAATCTTTTTTCTTTTCACGCTTTATATATTTTCGAAGCTCATTTTTAATCGCATCGACGGCTCGATGTTCGTTAAGCTTCTCTTGTTTTATTTTAAATACTTTTTTCATTATGGATGCCTCTATAGGTTATTTTTTGGTATTATAGCTAAAAACATAAAAAAATATAAAATAAAAAAGGTTATAGTTTATGAAAATAACATTAAGTCTTAGTGGTGGTGGTCTACGTGGAGCAGCTCATGTAGGAGCAATCCGATTTCTAGAAGAGCAGGGTGTTGAGGTTACAGCTGTTGCTGGTTCAAGTGCTGGAGCAATTGTTGGACTATTTTTGGCATCGGGTTTAAAGAGTGATGAGATGTTAGACTTTCTAAAATCTTTAGAGAAAAAAGAGCTTTTTGCGTGGGCATCTGGAGCAATTGGAATTTTTAAAATGGAGCGTTTTGAAAAAAAACTATCAGAACAGTTAGGAGTCGAGAATTATAGTGATTTAAAAATACCTCTTTATACATGTGTGACCGATATTGATACAGGAGATGCACACTATATTAATAGTGGGAATCCTATATCTTATACAATAGCCTCCTCCTCTATTACACCTCTTTTCTCTGCAAAAAAGATAGGTGCTTACTCATTTATTGATGGAGGATTTTCAGATAATTTACCTGTTAAACCATTAAAATCTTATTATGAAAAGTCACTTGCTATTAATATTAATCCTTTAATAAAAGAGGATATTTCAACATTTAAATCGTTGGCTATTCGTTCTATCTTAATTATGATTCGCTCTAACTCTATGCCTTCTAAAAAACTGGCAGATGCTTTTTTAGAGGTCAAAGGGGTAGCCAAAATGCATCTCTTTAATTTTGATGAAATAGAGATGGCATATATGGCTGGCTATAATGAGATTAAAGAGCAGTGGGATGTGTTGAGTCAGAAGTTGATATAATCTCTCCTGATAGATACAACCACGCATTATTTACCCTTTTAAAATGGCTCTCTTCTAGCATCTCTCCTGAAGATAGAGTGGCTTTAAATTTGACAAAGCCATCATCTCCTCTCTGTACAGCTTCTAAAACATCAAGTTTTAGAAACTCTGTGCTATTAGAAAAAGCTTCAATAGTTTTTCTCCAACTCTCTTTGTCTGTGGAGTAGTCAGGGTTATTGGGATGAGTTGTTTTCATAATATATTTACTGTTCGAGAGTGCATATGCAGAGTATCTTGAGCGTATAAGTGCGAAAACATCATGTGCTAATGCCCCTTTATGATAGATGGCACAACAGTTTTTATACTTTTTACGACGACCACTTTTATATTTTTTTTGAGTTCCACAAGGACAGGGGCTATTGATACTTATTTTTTTCATCGAATTGCCTCTCTATCTAGTTCACCCGATTTTAGTTTGCCTAAGTACTCTTTGAGTTGAGCTTTGACATCACCTGACATAATAATAAGTCCAAAGATATTGGGAACAGCAAGTGCTAAGAATAGGATAGATGAAAAATCAACCATTGTTCCTGTATCGGTTATGGTGGCAATAACAATAAAGGCTAAAAAGATTATTTTATAGAGAATAGAAGTTTTTGAACCAAAAAGGTAGACCCATGCTCTCTCTCCGTAGTATGCCCATGAAATCATTGTTGAGAATGCAAACATGAAGATAGCAAAACCTAAGATTGTAGGAAACCATGATACAACCGAACCAAAAGCTGTAGAGGTAATAACTGCACCCTGTTTGGTTGCAATGGCTACATCAAGTGCTTCTGTTCCACCTAGGTATGTACCTGTTAATATTACTACTAACGCTGTCATAGTACAGACCACAACAGTATCGATAAAAGGTTCATATAGTGAGACCATCCCTTGTCTAACAGGATATTTTACTCTTGATGCAGAGTGGGCAATTCCTGCTGACCCCAAACCTGCTTCATTAGAGAAAACAGCTCTTTGGAAACCTTGAATCATTGCTCCGAAAATTCCTCCTGCTACAGCTGTTGGGGTAAATGCTTCTCTAAAGATAAGTGCAAAGGCATCTGGAATGGCTGTAAAGTATGTGCCTAAAACCCAAAAGACCATAAGTAGATAAAAGATAACCATAATAGGAACAATTTTTTCTGCTACATGGGCAATACGTTTAATTCCACCAATGATAACCAAACCAGTAATAAATGCCATAATAAGACCAAATATCCAAGGGAAATCTTTGAAGAAGGGGAGTTGTCCTTGTACAATACTTAATGATTGAGATATTTGAAAGGTATTTCCTGCACCTAATGCTCCGAGTATCATGAAAAATGCAAAGACCACTGCCATTACTTTTCCTGTTTTCTTTAATCCTTTTTGGGCAAGACCTCGAGATAGATACTCCATTCCTCCACCTAAAATTGTACCATCAGGAAGAAACTGTCTATGTTGTACTGAAAGGGTAACTTCAGTGAATTTTAAAGTCATTCCTAAAAAACCTGCTGTTATCATCCAAAAAGCTGCACCTGCACCTCCTAATGAGATTGCAATAGAGACTGCTGCAATATTACCAATACCAACTGTTGCCGAGAGTGCTGTTGCGAGTGATTGAAAAGGAGAGATAACCCCTTTATCATCAATGGTTTTATACTTTCCTCGTACAATGGCTAGAGAGTGGGAAAACATGCGTAGGTTTACAAATCCCATTTTAATGGTAAGATAGACTCCTCCTACAATTAAAAGTGCAACCACAAAGGGAAAAGAGGTTTTTTCTATTGTTCCAAAGAAAATATCAAAAAATAGAATTTTTTCAAAAAAGGCATTAATAGATAAAAATAGTTCGTTCATATAAGCTCCTAAAATTAATATGAATATTGTATAGAAAATTATCTAAGTTTTGCTATAATCCAATCAAATATATAAAAATAAAATTCAATAGATAAAGGATAAAATGTGGTAAAAATATTACTTCCAATCTCAAAAGGCTTTGAAGAGGTAGAGTTGGTCTCTTTGGTTGATGTATTAAGACGAGGTGGGGCAGAGGTCTCTATTGCTTATCTGGATAAATTTTTAGAGAGTGATATGGTTGTTGGAGACAATGGGATAACTATTAAAGCCGATATGGCTCTTTCTAAGTGTGAGAGTGAATCCTTTGATATGATTCTTCTTGCTGGAGGATGGGACAACGCTTATGCCTTAAGAGATAGTGAAGAGGTTCAATACTTACTTAAAGAGTTTTATAATAGTAATCGTGTTGTTGGTGCAATGTGTGCTTCTGTTTTAGCATTAAAAGAGGCAGAAGTATTGGGGAGTAACTACACCTGTTATCCATATGTTAAAGATGAGGTAAATCAAGATGGATACAGAGATGATAAGGCTGTAGTAACTGATGGAAATATTATGACTTCACGGGGACCGGGAACAGCACTATGTTTTGGATTAGAGATTGTCAAACGTTTGGTTAGTGTCGAAAACTATCAAGCTGTTAAAGATGGAATGCTTCTAGATTTTTGTGAATAATAGTAGTATGAGATGAATATTTACTATCTATTAATACTTCTTGGCTACGATTATAAAAAGGATCTGTAATGACAAAACCAATATTTACTCTATTATTGATATTTAATACTTTACTTTTTGCAGAGCAAGAGTTAAACAGTGATGAGATAATTGATTTAAGCTCTGCTTTTCAAATAGAGAGTAATTTATCTAAAATAGATGAACCAATTTTTAACTCTTATAAAGATGCAGTGAAGATTGCAAAAGTTGAGAATAAAAAAATTCTTTTAGAGATAGTTGCTGATAATTGTAAATTTTGTGAAAAGATGAGGATTGAGGTTTTGTCAAAAGAGTCTGTTAAAGAGGCTATTAATAAAGATTTTGTTTTTGCTCAAGCCAATGCTGATAGAGAGACACTTCCTTTGGCTTTAGATGAACAGATGAGTCCGATGTTTGTTTTTGTCTCTCAAGATGGAAATATTATGGATATGCGTCTGGGATATGTAGAAGAGAAACTCTTTCTTGAACTCTTAAAAGAACAGAGTAAAAAGTAGTATAGATGTTTAAACAGAGGCGTTCTATTTTTATTTTAATAGTGTTCTTTGTTTCACTATCTGCTACACCTTGTAAGAACCCTGCTGTAGCTTCTGATGACTTAAGTAAAAAGTTTCGTTATGGCTGTTTTTGTGGTCAAAACTATCCAGCTATAGAACACCCTTCAAAAAAGAGTTATAGAAAATTAAATCAGGCTCAAAGAGAAGAACTTATTTTACAGTATCAAAAAATTGATGCCTACGACGATATTGATGCTATATGTAAAGAGCATGACATCTGTTATATTCGCTATGGAAAAGAGGCAAAAGTTTGTAATAATCGAGCCTATAAAGCATTCTCTTCTATAGCAAAGAAGTTTGATAAAGTAAGTAAAGATGACCATTCAAATGAAGAGTGTAGAAATCTTGCTTATGATATGGGTTCAATTTTTCATACCATTTTTTTACCTGCTGATGATGAAGATAGAGTTTTTGATTTTGGAATATTAATGTTAAATGGAGCCATTACCGTAACAAATAGAATGCTAGAAGAGTCGGTAGATAGAATGCGTTTTAGACGTTATTCTCGTTATCCTTCAAAAAATAGACCATGTTTTTTAGAAGATTTAAACTCAACCACTTCAAAAGAAAAGAATCATATTAAAATTATTACTATACATCGAGATTAGATAACTTTTTAATCTAAAAGTATATTTTTTCGAAACTTCAAAAAAAGATTTTCCTCTTAAAAAATATAAAATATCAAAAATATGTTAATTTGTTAAAAAATACTTAAGAGTAGTCTGGCTATAATTTATTAAAACAAAAAATAATACAAGGAAAGATTGTGAAAAATCTTGTAAAATTAGCACTTATCTCCTCAATTACTACAATTATTTTTGTAGGTTGTGGAGAAGAGAGTCATCAAGTTATATCTGTTTCAGAGAGTACAAATATGGAATTGGCACTTAAAATAACCAATAATAAGATTTTAGAAGTTATCAATAGAGCAAGAGAAAAAGTAAGAGATTGTAATGACGGAAAGGGCTTAGTCGGTCCCTCTGTAGCATTGAAGTGGAATAGTGAACTTTATGCTTCTGCATACGAACACAGTAGCGATTTGGCGCAAAGTGATACCTTTTCGCATATGGGTTCAGGAACTTCTTGGGACGTTACAGGTTCAAATAGTGGAAGAGCCAGTAAGTTTAATGAACGAATAAGAGAGAATGGATATACAGATTATACAATAATAGGTGAAAATATTGCAGGTGGTCAAGAGAGTATAGAGTTGGCTTTAGATGCATGGTTAAAATCTCCTGCACACTGTACGAATATTATGGAACCTGAATTTACAGAAATGGGTGTGGCTGTTGTTGTTAATCTTGACTCTACATATGGTATCTACTGGACACAAAATTTTGGTAATAGAAAAAAGAAAGGTGTTGAATAGATAGAGTAAAATTTATATGGAAGATATATATTTTATTATATTTATAGAAATCAAAATTACCTATTAACCTTAAATATGCTATTCTATTTAATTAAAAAATGTGAGGAAAGTTATGCAGAAATTAAAATCTTTTATAGAGAGTTATTATTTAATTCTTATCGCTTTTATTATTGGAATAGGCTTTTATTTTTTATCTTTGATGGCTTTTTCGGATATTCAGTCAAGACTTATTGGAGTGATTGCTTTCTTAGTTACTTTGTGGACAAATAATGGTTTACATATGGGAGTGGTTTCTCTGCTTCCTATTGTTCTGTTTCCTATTTTTGGCTTGGTTGAGTCTAAAGATGTGGTTGTTAATTACTCTAAGACAACTATTTTTCTTTTTGTTGGAGGATTTTTACTGGCTATAGCTACAGAGAAGTCACAACTGCATAAACGTTTGGCGATGAAATTGCTCTCTATTTTTCCCAATACTCCAAGAGGGGTTTTATACTCTTTGATGTTAACAGCTGGAGGTTTAAGCTCTATTCTGTCTGACACTACTACAGCTCTGCTTATTATTCCTATTGCTGCATTTCTTACTGAAAATATTGAGTATAAATTTCGTCTACTTTTAGGAGTAGCCTATGCATCATTGATTGGTGGGATTATAACGCCTGTAGGAACACCACCAAATTTAATATTGATGGATTTTGTTGAGAGTAATGGTTTAGAGATGATTCCTTTTGCCACATGGACTGTGATGATGTTGCCTTTAGCAATTATTATGATGATAACTGCTGGAGAGATACTTTTGTATGGTTTTAAAAAAGAGAATTTTGAATTGGTTAAGATAGAGATGAAAAAGCGACCTTTAACGTTAGAGCAAAAAAAATTGGTTGGAATTTTATCTACACTAGCAGTTATTTTAGCAGTAAATCCTCTTTTAAAACATTTTTTTGACATAGCGATTAATGAAAAGTTAACCCTTTTAGCTTTTGGACTCTTTCTCTTTTTACCAAAGGTTGATTTATTGGAGTGGAAAGAGGACTTTGCAAAGATTCCTTTTGCTATTATCTTTCTTTTTGGAGCAGGGTTTTCTATTGCTATGGCATTTCAAAAGACAGGACTTGCAACAGAGATAGCCAATATTTTAGTTAGTTTCAACTATCTACCACCGATTGTTTTAATGTTTATTATTGGTACAGGAGTTGTTTTTGCTACAGAGTTAACCAGTAATACAGCATTAACCTCAATTATGATTCCTATTATTTATCCTTTTGCAATAGAGAGTGGGCTTGACCCGATGCTCTTTATGTTGATTGTTGCTATCTCTGCGAGTTATGCATTTATGTTGCCTATTGCTACAGCACCCAATGCTATTGCAATGTCAACAGGAGATGTAAAAACAACAGAGATGATGAAACGAGGTATTTTTTTAAATATTGCAGGAATTTTAATTACATTTACAGTAGCATTGACCTACTGGAAATTCTTTTTATAGAGTCGGCTAAAAAAAGCCGACCTAAGGTATCTACTTATCGTAAATATCTTCTTTGCCAAACTTGACTGCCAATAGTGCATAAAAGTGAACTCTAAACTTATTTTTATTAGATTTTCCAAGCTTTTCACAAACCTCTTTAATGGCTTCATCAAGCTCTTTATCATCATTTGTTAAGCCCAATTTTTTCTTTAAGAAGTTGTTCTTTACAGTCTCTAACTCATCTTTTTTACTACAAGCTACATTGGCAGTACCTTTATTATAGATGACAGGTCCTAATCCTTTGGTTACTTTAGCGATAAACTCATCTTCTAGTCCTAAGTTTAATCTTTTTGCTTCAGCTATCATTGCTTCTATTATTTCGTCTCGTTTTCCCATGGGAAAGCTCCTTTTTATTAGTAGTTTAAAAGAATTTATTATAGCGAATTGAGCTTTTAATTTAAGGAGTAATCAAAAAAACAATATTTATTTTTTTATGTTATAATATAGTAAATATTGTTTGGAGTTGAAAATATGAAACATTGTGTTGTTGGAGATGTTCATGGAGAGTATCGAGCCTTGTTAAATTTGGTTTCGAAGACTCCAAAAGGAACAGCGTTTATTTTTGTAGGAGACTTGGTTGATAGGGGAAGTCACAGTGCACATGTAATTCAATTTATACGAAAACATAAATTGGCATCTGTTCGAGGTAACCATGAAGAGATGATGATTGAGTATGGTAGTGAGTTTATCGACGCTATAGAGAATGGTAAACCGATAGAACAAGACAATAAATGGCTTAGAAATGGTGGGAGAGAGACGCTTTTGTCGTATGATTTGGTCTCTATACAGGGAAAAAATATTATCCCTCATCCATATATTATGGAGTTTCTATTTCAGTTTAAAGAGGATATTGCATGGTTAAAAAAGCTTCCTCTCTATCTAGAATTGGATATTCTTCATCCCTCTTCTGGTCGAAAAGTTGTGGTCTCTCACTCTGCCATTTCTTCTGTTTGGGAGATTCGAAATAAGAACCGATATTCTAATATTTTTAAAGAGACAGTTTTATGGCATAGAAGTAAACCAGTAGACCAAGCAGAGATATTTAATATATTTGGACATACACCTCAATCCTATAGTGCAGATACAAAAAAACATTATATTAATGTTGATACAGGTTGCTATATTAAAGGCAGACGAGGGTATGGACTGCTCTCTGCTTACTGTATTGAAAGTGGAGAGATTTACTCTTCGAGTGATATAAATTAAGGAATTATAATGATTGTGAAAGTTATAGAACATATTAAAGCGTTAGAGAATATGAAAAAATACCCAAAAGAGCTGTATGCTCTTGGAAATCAAGAATTATTACAACGTCCTAAAGTTTCAATTGTTGGAACACGTAGACCCTCTAACTATACGAAACAGTTTACTTACACTTTAGCACAAGCATTAAGTAGGCGAGGAGTGGCTATTGTGTCGGGAGTTGCAATGGGCGTTGATGCCATTGCACATCATGCAGGAAAGCCTGAAAATAGTATTGCTGTTGTTGCTAATAGTCTGGATATACGTTATCCAGCAATTAATAAGAATTTAATTGAAGCAATCGAGAGAAGGGGTTTAATGTTGAGTCAATTTCCTATCTCCTTTAGGGCAACTCCTTGGAGTTTTGTGGTTCGAAATGAGTTGGTTGTGGCACTGGGAGAGAGTTTGATTGTAACTGAAGCAGAGGAAAACTCTGGTTCAATGCGTTCAGTAGAGTTTGCTTTGAAAATGGGTAAAAAGATTTATGTTTTACCCCAACAGTTAGATGAGAGTAGAGGTACAAATCGACTGCTTGAAGAGGGGTTAGCAGAACCAATTTATAATATTGAAAATTTTGCTAATAGATATGGTGTTGAACCGAGTAATGAGAAGGTGATAAAAGATGATTTTTTCTATTTTTGTCAAACTTCTCCTACGCTCGATTTGGCATTAGAGAAGTTTGGTTCAAAAGTTTATGAATCTGAACTAGAAGGTATTATTAAGATAGAGAATGGTTTACTACGTTTAGTCTAGTTTTTCTTGAGAATCATCTTCTAATGCTGTTGGATAGATAATCTCTCCATTGTATTCAAAATATAAATCATTTTCATTAAAATTGATATGATTTTTAGTTTTAATAAATTTCATCTCATTTCCTTCTAGAAGTAATGGCTCTATATTATTACTATGACTTTTAATCCATACAGGATATTTACTGGTATTAAGTACCCAAAAATCAGTATAGTCAATCTCTTTATGGTGTTGTGGTTGTACACCATGTTCTTTATGACTGGCAATTCCTTTTAATAAAAAAATATCATGATAGAAGTCATCAATAGTAGATTCATCTAAAATTTCACCTTTTCCATTACGTGATACATAGGCAATAATATCGATGTTGTCATCGGTCTCTTTATTAATAATAGTGTAAAGTTTTCTCTTATCAGAGATATTCTCCATCCCTTTAAACGAGTGATAGGCATTAATATGACCTTTTAAAATGATATTTTGGAAGTTGTCAAAATAGAGACGTTCATCTTTAATTTTTTTATTTCTAATCATACTAGAGATTTTACTTCCAAACCATTCACTTCGTTGGGATATATTTTTATTGAGTATGGGTTCAATATGTTTATCATTAAGTAGACCAACATAGGCTAAGAGGTCATTCATTTTATTACCAATATAGTTGAATCCTCTACTAATAAAGTTATTTTTTCCCAATACTTTTTCGATTAAGGTTAGTAGATAGCTTAATGCAAAGACTTCAAAAATAGGAGAGAACCATGAACTGGTTAACCATAAGAAAATTTTTGCAAAAATAACCCAAAGAGCTTTGAAAAATCCAATTACAATTACTTTTAACTCTACAAAAACAGCAAGATGGGTCAGTACATCGGTTAAATACATAACCCACACACCCAAACCAAGAGGAAGAATAATTACTATAAAATTTTTTATTTTGGTTTTGAAATTAATAGCATTGTAGTATTGAAAAAGCTCTTGAAAAGGTTTTTTTAGATGTTTAAAGATATGTCTATCTAGCCATTGAGAGAGCAGATTATCAATAAACCAACGTTTAATACCCAAAAGTAGACCCTGAAAGAGGGTTAATGTTTTGATAAAATGAAGAAATTTAAGTTTACTTAAGAGCCAAAGTGAAATTAAAGAGGATTTAAAAACAAGCACAACAGCCACCATGTAACCCATGATATAATCATAAGATACAGGATGAACATACGAGAGTATCGCCATAATTGCAACAGGTATAACTATTGCAAGAAGGGCTTTATATCGTCTTTTCATGAAGAAAAATTAGTCAGATTCTACAGTATCAGTAGCGTAAACACCTGTTAATGTTTTCCAAATAATAGAGGCATTGATTCCGACCCAAATAATAAAAGCAACAGAGAGAGTTCCTGCCCAACCCATATGTTTTAGATTACTAAATTCAATTAAATTGTAAGAGTTTAAACCCCATAAAAAAGCACCAATAATAATAAGTACAAAAATAGTTCCACCCCATCCAATACTTTGAAATACAGACTTAATCGCGAGTATCCAAACACCCAACATAATTATAATTGCAAATGGTGTAAATCCAGAGAATATATCTTGTTGTGATATATAGTGAAGAAAGTGATGTCCTGTAGGATTCCATGTTCCTAATGCCAGTCCTATTGACATAATCATAGTTACCCACCAACGCAGGTTTGTTTCGCTTTTACCTTTTTTAGTTTTTTTGGTATTGGTTAAAATATCTGGTATCATTTATATGTTCCTTTATTTATAATTAAAAATTAACTCATAGAATTATATCAGATGAAAAGGTAAAAAATGGTAAATTTAAATAAGAGAGAAGAATAAACTTTTCTTTTCTCCTCTTTTTAATAGAGTAGTGATTGAATATCGCTATTTATTTCGCTATATGTCACCTCTCCTGGATAGGTGAATTCAGTTACACCATCTTTTATAACCAAGGTATAGGGTAAAATTCCTGTCCATCCATAGGTACTTTGAATATTATATTGTAAATTTGTTGCATCATCACCAGGAATAATAGGATATTTTATATGATGTCTTCTAAGGAGTCGTTGTCCCTCTCTTTTGGTCATCTTATTTTCAACTTGAACAGCAATAATCTCTAAATCATTTTTATATTTTCGATAGAGTTTACTCATGATTGGTATCTCTTTAATACAGTGTGAGCAGTTTTTTCCAAACATCTGTAATATAACCACTTTATTTTTATATTGAGGAAAAATAAATCCATTGGTATTCTCTACAACAGTAATAGGTTTTCCTTGAATACTTCTAAGTTTATGTACCTCTCCACCTTGAACAGTTATTTTTTTAGGTTTGAGTTCTGTGGCTTTAATAAGTTTTTTTTGACAACTGTTTGGAGAATTTAAATCATCTGTACACTCTACAGTAGGAGCTGTAGACATCATAATTTGGGGTTGCTTTGTAGTTTGTTCAATAATTTTGGGATTTGGAGCAGTGTTTTTTTGAACTTTGACAGTTGGTGTGTCCATATATCCAAAAAAGCAACCACTATTTAAAAATAGTGTTGCTGTCAAAATAGATTTTTGAACAAGTGGTATTTTTTTCATCTTTTCCCTTAGTGTTGAATATGACGCTTCTAATGTGATAGGACTATTCGTTTAAATCTTTTACTAAAAATTCAAGTTCATCTAATGTAAGTGCTCCAGGATGGACATTTTGTACCTCTCCCTCTTTATCAATAGCAATTAATAGTGGAAGAGGAATACTTTTTGAATAACCAGCTCTTTCTGAAATATAGGTAATGAATTCGTGATAGTTAATACCAGCAACAACATTATAGTTCATTTCATGCTCTTCCTTGAAATCTTCTACTTCATCTTCAGGATAGTTTTGTGCTTCTAATGCAACAATAGCTAAATCATCTGGATGGTTTTTTGTTAAGGTTACAAAAGAGGGTATTTCTCGAATACATGGTGGACATCTATGTCCAAAGAGTACTAATAGAACAGCTTTTCCCTTAAACTCTGTAAAATCTAAACCTTTTTTTGTCTCTACAATAGAGATACTCTTGTTATCGATTGTTTTAAGTGTAAAAGTGAGTGGCTCTTCAGCACTGATGTGTGTCGTCGTTGATAGAAAGGCTAATGTTAGTGCCAAAAGTAATTTCTTCATATATATTCCTTTGAAGTTCTTAAGTATTTGAAAAACCATTATACCCAATAAACCATGTATTTATTGTGTATAATTTATACAAAGTATCGAAGAATGAAAGAGGTTTTTCACCTCTTTAGTCTCTATTTCTACTTCTATTATTTCCTCTACCATTCCTACTATCACGGCTTCCTCCACCTGAACGACGCTCTCCACCTCTACGGTCTCCACTACGTCCACGGTTTCCTCCACGGCTTCGATTTCTTCCTCGTCCACGACTATTTTTATCTCCACCTTTCCAGTTTTTAGCTCTCTCAATAAGGGCTTTAACCTCTTCTGAACCAAGACCAATAATATCTTTACCTTTTACATCAATCTCTTCTTGAACAATGGTTGCTAAAAGGTGTGCAATGGTTACAATATCAATATCATGTTGAAGTGTTTTTACCATCTCTTTTGCTGATGTTGAAATTTCAGTATTGGCAATTTTTGCTAAAAGGTCATCATCTTTACGTGTTTGAACCTCTTGACGTGTAGGTATGACCTCTGAAACCATTACTGTTCCAACATCTTTTTCTATTCGTTTAATGGTTCTAAGCTCGTTTGGAGAGACCAAAGTAATCGCTTCACCTTTATTTCCTGCTCGTCCTGTACGTCCGATTCTATGAACATAAGATTCACTATCAAATGGAATATGGTAGTTAAATACATGAGTGACATCATTAACATCAAGTCCACGTGCAGCGACATCAGTTGCAATGAAAATTTCTACCAAACCTTGTTTAAATGAACGGATAGTATGTTCACGCTGTTTCTGCTCCATATCTCCATGTAGTCCAGCAACTTTAAATCCTTGTGCTGTCATATATGATGATAGTCTATCTACCTCTTTTTTCATTCTACAGAAGATAATACACTTATTTGGATTTTTATAATCAATTAATCGTAATAGTGCATCATCTCTCTCATAATCTGCAACGACATAGAACATTTGAGTAATGTCGGTATTGGTTCGTTCTTTTTTTGTAATAGTTACTGATTTTGGGCTATTTAAAATCTGTTCTGCCAAGATTTTAATCTGTTTTGGCATGGTTGCAGAGAACATTAATGTTTGACGATTTTCAGGCATATATCTAAAAATCTCTTTAATCTCATCTAAGAATCCCATGTCAAGCATCTCATCGGCTTCATCTAAAATAACAAATGATGGTTTAATATCAATTCGTTTAGATTTTAGTAAATCTTGAAGTCTACCAGGTGTTGCAACAATAATGTTTGCTTGATTGATTCTATCTATTTGTCGGTTATAGGCTGTACCACCATAAACCGTTGCTGTTTTTAAACCAGCTGTTTTTCCAAAACGAAAAAGTTCATCAGATACTTGCATTGCCAGTTCACGTGTAGGAACAATAACCAATGCCTCAACACCTTTATTACCACTCATCTGTTGAATTACAGGTAGACCAAACGCAGCTGTTTTTCCTGTTCCTGTTTGTGCTTGACCAATTAAGTCATGACCTTCTAAAATAAGAGGAATCGCATCGGCTTGAACGGGGCTTGGTTCTGTAAATCCAGCATCTTTGATGGCTTGGTTAAGGGTATCTTTAAAATTAAATTCTTTGAATGTCATACAGTTT
>Ga0256828_1001180_pt1 | contig 16605 bp, 15 predicted proteins | sample CV88metaG_FD_185993 | JGI IMG/M metagenome (GOLD analysis project Ga0256828, IMG submission 185993) | Hydrothermal vent microbial communities from East Pacific Rise, Pacific Ocean - CV88 | ecosystem: Environmental > Aquatic > Marine > Hydrothermal vents | place: Pacific Ocean: East Pacific Rise...
CAGTAGAGAAACGTAAGATCTATAAAATTGGAAATGATTTTGAGATCGAGTGGATGCATATGACACACTCTATTTTAGACTCTTCATCTATCGCTATTACAACAGATGCTGGTACTATCATCCATACGGGTGACTTTAAAATTGACCATACACCTGTTGATGGTTATACGGCTGACCTGCACCGTCTTGCATACTATGGAGACAAGGGCGTTTTATGTCTGCTTTCAGACTCTACAAACTCTCATAACCCAAACCCTACTCCATCAGAGCTTAGTGTCGCACCGGCACTTGATCGTGTATTTAGCAAGGCTGAGGGGCGTGTAATACTCTCAACTTTCAGCTCAAACATTCACCGTGTCTATCAGGCTATTCAATATGGTATCAAATATGGACGTAAAGTATGTGTTATCGGGCGTTCTATGGAAAGAAACATTGAAGTGGCACTACAGTATGACTACATTCGTTTTCCAAAAAATATCTTTATTGATGCAGATGAAGTCTCACGTATGAGTGATAAAGAGGTTCTCATCGTAACAACTGGTTCTCAAGGTGAGGCAAACTCTGCTCTTTTTAGAATGAGTATCGGTGAGCATAGACATGTGAAAATCAAACCGACAGATCTTATCGTACTTTCATCTCGTGCTATTCCTGGGAATGAGGGAAGTATTTCTCAAATGTTAAATCACCTACAAAAATGTGGTGCTAAAGTGGCGATGGATAAAGATATTCACGTATCAGGGCATGCTTCTATTGAAGAGCAGAAGTTAATGCTTCGTCTTGTAAATCCTAAGTTCTTCTTACCGGTTCACGGTGAGTATAACCATGTAATGAAGCATAAAGAGACTGGTATGCTTTGTGGTGTTCCTGAGAGAAATATTTTACTTATGACTGATGGTGAGCAGATAGAAGTTGCACCGAAGTACATGAGAAAAGTCAAAACTGTTAAAACTGGTAAAACATACATTGATAACCAAAACAACTACGAGATCGAAGATGATATTGTACTTGATCGTCAAAAACTTGCAAATGACGGTATTGTCATGATTGTTGCACAGGTAAGTGAGCAGACAAGTAAAATGATTGATAAACCAAAAGTAACAAGCTTTGGAATTGTTGCAGATAAACGTGATAAAGCTTTTGCGAAAGAGATGGAAGATATTATAGAAAATTTCCTTATCAATATGAAACCAGGATTGATTGCAAATCCAAAAACTTTAGAGGGAGATCTTCGTCAAGTTGTAAGAAAACATATCTACCGTAAAATGAAGAAATATCCTCTAATTGTTCCTCATATTTTTATTCACTAAAAAGTTCTCACCTTCTTGGTGAGCTACTTTATTCCACAAATCATTTTCTCAGCAAATTCTTGATATCCTATCATTAATCAAATCACAAAAGGTAAAACTTTGTCTAACAATAATAAGGCATTTGAAAATGCAGTAAAAACTATGATGAAACATGTTGGTGAAGACCCATTACGTGAGGGTTTGCTTGATACTCCACAGCGTGTCCGTAAATCTTTTGAGTTCATCTATGGTGGTTATAAAGAAGATCCAGAAGCAATTTTAAAAAAAGCTCTTTTTACTACAAGTAATGATGAGATGGTTCTTGTTAAAGATATAGAATTTTACTCTACATGTGAGCATCATCTCTTACCAATTATTGGACGTGTACATGTTGCTTATATCCCAGACGGCAAAGTAGTAGGCCTCTCAAAGATTCCTCGTGTTGTCAATGTCTTTGCACGCCGTATGCAGATTCAAGAGCAGCTCACAGAACAGATAGCAGATGCTATTATGGATACGATCACACCAAAAGGTGTTGCTGTTGTTATTCAAGCACGTCATATGTGTATGGAGATGCGTGGAGTTGAGAAGATAAATTCAACAACGACCTCCTCTGCTCTTCGTGGTCTTTTTAAACGTGATGAAAAGACACGTGCCGAGTTCTTTTCACTGATAAATTCTCCTACAGGAAGTAGATACTAGATGTCACTCTCTTCTCTAAAGGAAAAACTAGCCAAGAAGAACTATTCAGTTGCTTTTGGAGAAGTAGTCAAAATAAATGCTACTGTTATTACAGCACGAGGTCTGAATGTCAGTATTAGTGATATGGTGAAAATCATCTCTAACGAGACAGATTTAGAGACTGTTGGTATGGTTACAGAGATTGATGGTAGTCTCTTTTATATTACACCATTCTCTTTTGTAGAGGGTTTTCGTTCAGGAGATCGTGTTTTTTTAGACTCTACTGGATTAAACATACCAGTAGGAGATTCTCTTTTAGGGCGTGTTGTTGATCCTTTTATGCGGCCTATTGATGGGAAAGGCTCTGTGCGCTCTTCTAAGCTTACTCCAATTATTAAAGCACCTATTGCTGCTATGAAACGTGGTATGATAGATGAGGTTTTTTCTGTGGGTGTTAAGAGTATTGATGGACTTTTAACCTGTGGAAAAGGGCAAAAGCTGGGTATTTTTGCCGGAAGTGGTGTTGGTAAGTCGACTCTGATGGGAATGATCGTTCGAGGTGCTGATGCACCGATTAAGGTCGTTGCACTCATTGGTGAGCGTGGGCGTGAGGTTCCGGAGTTTATAGAAAAAAATCTTGGCGGTGATCTGACAAACACGGTTATTATAGTAGCAACTTCTGATGACTCTCCACTTATGCGTAAGTATGGTGCTTTTGCAGCTATGAGTGTGGCAGAGTATTTTAAAGATAAGAATCAAGATGTACTTTTTATTATGGACTCGGTAACTCGTTTTGCAATGGCACAGCGTGAGATAGGTTTAGCATTAGGTGAACCACCAACTTCAAAAGGTTATCCGCCATCTTCATTAACATTACTACCACAGTTGATGGAGAGAGCAGGGAAAGAAGAGGGCAAAGGGAGTATAACAGCCTTTTTTACAGTGCTCATTGAGGGAGATGATATGAGCGATCCTATTGCTGACCAGTCACGTTCCATTCTAGACGGGCATATTGTTCTCTCCCGTGAGATGACAGATTTTGGAATTTACCCTCCTGTGCATATTTTAAACTCTGCTTCACGTGTTATGAATGATATTATCTCTAAAGAACATTTTCAAGCTGTTATGAAATTTCGTCGTTTATATACATTATTAAAAGAGAATGAAACACTCATTCGTATTGGTGCATATGTACAGGGAAGTGATCCTGAGTTGGATGAAGCGATAGAAAAAAAAGATGCAATGATGCATTTTATTGCTCAGAGTGCTGTAGAGATTATAGCATATGAACAGAGTGTTTCCGAATTAGTTAAAATTATGAACATTATAGATCATTAGATTCTTTAAATAGTGCAGAATATAGCCAACCGTTTCGTTCTTTCTCTCTTTTTTGGTAAAGAGTAATAGCAAGTTTTGTATGTGATAGCTTCTCAAAGTTTTTCATTAAATATTGTATTTCACTGTCTATATTAAAAATATCAATATAAGAGTAGATGAGATTTTCAGCACTTTTGTAATGTAGTTTATTCAAATCTGCTTTAATTCTCGAATGAAAACTAATTCGTAAAAGATCTCCTATCTTATTTTTTCGTGTTTTTACATAAATCAGATTTCCAAGTCTCTTTTTTATTCCTTGTATATCTCCTTGTAAAGCATAAACTTCACATTGTATCATAAGTTTTTTCCAATGTTTTTCTAAAAAATGGGATAGTTGTAGTTTTTCAAGCTCAAGATTTTTATCAAGCATTTCATAGCATTGTATAAAATTTTCTTTATTATAATAATCTAAAAGTTGTTTTGCTTCTATTGTAAATTTATGAAGCTGTAATAACTCATCTTTTATCATTGAAATATTTTGTAATTTTTGTAATTTTTGTAATGCTTTATCAATTTCTGTATTATATATGAGATGTTTTATCTCTTTTAAATCCTTATGTATATCTTCAATTAAAGTGATATATAACGGGATTTCTTTAAAAATTGGTGTAGTACTGAGTAAATTTGTAATACTTGCATAGTTTTTTTTATTAATAGCACGTAAAAATTCCAAAAATTCCTTATTTTGTTTTAACAGTAGTTGTATCATTGGTCGTTTAGATCGAATTGTACTAAAAGGTTCTAAGAGCTCTTTTGCTGTCTGAGGTCGTTGAAGTAGTAGTTGTTTTTGTGCAAGTGTAAAACTTCTTTTATAATATTCTTCCATCTTTTGGTATTCTATAGTGTGTTGCAAGGCAGGAAATTTTTCTACAAGAGCATAAGCAAGAGCATATTTATGTTCCTTAAAAAAGAGTTGCATCTTTTCATAGTTTACGTATGCTTTACGTATACCTTCAATATCATCTTTTTTACTTTTTATAGTCGAAAATTCTTTTAATTTATCAAGTGATGCAGTTTTATCTGTTCTGATAAACTCTAAAAAACTATTTCGATAGAGTGTTTGATAGATTTTATGAAGCTCTTTTGCAGCCTGGGATCCACGAAGCATAGGATTGGACTCTAAAATAGCCATAGCTTTTACTAATTCCCCTTTTCTGATATTGTGAATGATATCTGTTGGGGTTGTAAGTACTATTTTTTGAAGAGTGTTGTCTTCTTGTATGCAAAATAGTACATTATTATGAAGAATGAGATTATGTACAGGTTGTTCAAATTGTAAAAATTTATATTCTATAATTTTACAATTTTGTATATCTAGTAACATAATATTGTTATTGTCCGCACTTGTAATTAATGCAAATTTATTTTCTGGTAGAAGAAGAATCTCTTGTATATTTTTATGTGATGTATAAATTTGTTTAGGATAGTTATTTGTTTTTATTTCTGTAATAAAAATAGTTCCCTCACTATTTGCAAAGATAATTTTGTTAGAATTTACAAAAGTTATGCTATTTACCTGTGTTTTTGAAATTTCAAAAGTGATTTTTCTTGCGTGAGAGTTAAATTTTATAAGTGTTACAGCACCACCATAGCCACTACAGGCTATATACTCTTCATTGTATGCAATTGCGCTTACATAGTTGTTATCAATTTTTTTTCGTCTTCCATGATTGGTGTATGGGAAAGAACATAAGCGTGAAATATGAGATTTTCCATCATATCTATATTGTATAACTCTACCGTTGCCTGTACCACTTATAAGATAGGGAGATTTTTCTACAAAAAGTAGTTTTGTAATTATTCCATCATGTGTAGCAATAGTTTGCGTAATCTCTTTTTTCTTAAGATTAATGATATAAAGGATAGTTTCATTTGCTATGGCCATAATTCCAAGGGTAGGGTGAAAAGCAATCGCAGTTGTTTGTTTGTTTAATAAATCGAATCGAAGGTTTTGTATAGTTTCGCAACCTTCCGGTGAAAGTATTTTAACGTTACCTGTTTCTATCGCAAGACCAAGAAAAATATTATTGTTTTTTTCAAAATTTAAAATTTTCGAACGAGCACTAAGACACTCAACTTGTTGCATTGTAAATCTTTTTTATAAGGAGTTGAGGAGTGATTCGACCGTTAAACTCATTTTTTATTACTGAATAAGAGCAACTGATTTTTCTGTTTGGAGGCATTTTAAAAACAGTTCTAAAGGCGATAAGTTCAACAGTTTTTCTCTGATGTGGATATTGACGTACTTCAATGCGTGAGTGAGATTTGTTACTTCCCATTAGTTTGATGCTGATAACTTCTGCATTATGAAGAAAAAAAGAAGGGCGTGCATTAGCTTCACCATAAGGTTCAAAGTGATCTAAAAGATCTAAAAGTTCATTATCAATATCTTTAGTTTCCAAGATACCTGTAATAGACTCAAAAGGGATGAAATCTTCAGCCGGTAGATTTGATGCACTTTTATTGATAGCCTCTCTAAAAGTCTCGATCATCTTAGAAGCAAGTCCTAAGCCTGCAGCCATTTTGTGTCCACCGAATTTTGTTAATAGGTGTTCATTTTCTTTTATGAGCTCATATATACTGATATTGCCAATACTTCTGGCACTTCCTTTAGCATTTTCTTCATTAATGCTTAAAACAATAGCGGGCTTTTCAAACATATCAACAAGACGTGAAGCAGCAATACCGACAACACCCTCATGCCACTCTTCTCCTGCTACTACTATAATAGCATCTTCTTCCCTCACGCAAGCTATTGCCTCTTTTGTTGTTTGCGCTTCTGTCCCTTTTCTTAGTTCATTGAGCTGTCCTAAAAGTTCAAATTGTTTATAGGCTGTATGTGTATCTTTAGCGGTAAAGAAATCAAGTGCGATTGATGCATCTTCCAATCTTCCTGCAGAGTTGATGCGAGGTGCTATTTGGAATGCTATATCTTCACTACTAATAGAAGATTTGTTTAAAAAATCTCGGATGATGATAGATGCTGGTCTTGGAGAATTTTGTAGTAGTTTTAAACCTTCTTTGACAATAGTACGATTAATATCAATGAGAGGCATAATATCAGCAATGATAGCAATAGCTAAAATATCTAGAAACTGTCGCATATCTATTGAGAGTGAAAGCTCTTTTTTAAGGAGTGCAAGAAGAAGCCAAGTAACTTCTGCTCCACATATTTCCTTAAAAGGATAGTTACAGGATGCTAGTTTTGGGTCAACAATAGCATAGGTATCAGGAAGTTTATCCCCTGGTGTATGATGATCTGTAATAATGAGGTCTATACCTCTTTGTTTACAGAGATCCGCGGCTTCAAGAGCAGAGATTCCATTATCGACCGTAATTACAAGATCAGCTTCAACTCTATCTAAAACAGAGGCGTTAACCCCATATCCATCATGAAAACGATTGGGAATGATAGCTGTAAGAGGGTAAGGGATCTGTCTAAAAAAATCAACCATAATGGCAGTAGAACTAACACCATCGACATCATAATCCCCTATAAGAGTAATTCTTTGCTTATTGTGAATTGCGTGAGCAATACGTTTTGCAGCTTTTGTTGCATCATGTAAAAGGGCAGGGTTTGGAATTTGTGAAAGTTTTTTTTCACTCTCAAATCTCGAAGAGAGTATCTCGAAGAGATCTGATTTATTAAGGTGAGGGAGTTTACTCAGCATTCAAACTAGCATTCACAAATGCAAGAATGGAAGGATTTGGAGTCTGCAGGCGTGAAGTGAATTCAGGATGAAATTGTACACCTAAGAACCATGGATGATCTTTTACTTCAACAGTTTCAATAAGACCATTTGATTCTCCAGTGACTATCATTCCTGCATTTTCAAGTGCTTCACGATACTCTGGATTTGCCTCGTACCGATGGCGATGGCGTTCATAGATAGTTTTTTGACCATTATATGCCTCACGCAATAAAGAACCCTCTTTTGTATCACAAGGATACTCTCCAAGTCGAAGTGTTCCACCCATTGGTGATTGATGTGTACGAAGTTGCATACCACCGCTTTGATCTAGGAAGTTATCTATGAGATAGATCATAGGATATGGTGTGTTTTCATCAAATTCTACAGAGTTTGCTCCTTCATAACCTAAGACATTTCGAGCATATTCAACAAGAGTTAACTGCATACCAAGACAGATTCCAAGATAAGGGACCTTATTTTCACGAGCATATTGGATAGCTTGAATTTTACCTTCAACACCACGACTACCAAAACCACCAGCAACCAAGATACCATCACAATCACGGAGTAGTTCTTCTGCTCCACGCTCTTCAATCTCCTCTGAATCCACCCAGCATACCTCTACTCTGCTATCCAAGTGTGCACCGGCATGAATCAAAGCTTCCGTAAGAGATTTATACGATTCTTTTAACGCTAAATATTTTCCGACAAAACCAATAACTACACGACCTTTTGGCTGGACGATTTTTTTGACAAGATTATCCCACTCTTCCATGTCCGGATTGATCTCTCCTAGATCAAGCTCTTTTGCTATGGGTTTGAGAATATTTTGGCGTAAGAAACTCATTGGAACATCATAAATACTCGCAGCGTCCAGTGCTTCCACAACACTGTCAGAACTTACATCACAACTCATTGCAAGTTTTTTCTTGAAAGTTTTTGGAAGTGCATTCTCACTTCTTGCAATAATCATTTGTGGCGTGATACCAATACGACGAAGTTCCTGAACAGAGTGTTGTGTCGGTTTTGATTTAAGCTCACCAGCGGCTTTGATGTAAGGAATGAGTGTTACATGAATGAAAAATGTACCGGCTACTTCCTCGTCATGTTTCATTTGTCTAATTGCTTCCATAAATGGAAGACCTTCGATATCGCCAACAGTCCCACCAAGTTCAACAACTAAGATATCATGACCTTCACCTGCTTTTTTGATACGTGAGACAATCTCTCCAACAATGTGAGGAATAACTTGAATTGTTTGGCCAAGATAACCACCAGCACGCTCACGCTCAATTACAGAAGAGTAAACCTGTCCTGTTGTAAAGTTGGAACTTTTTAAGAAAGATGCGTCTAAAAACCTTTCATAGTTTCCAATATCAAGGTCAGTTTCGGCTCCATCTTTGGTAACAAAAACTTCACCATGCTCCAGTGGACTCATTGTTCCTGGGTCAACATTTATATATGGATCGATTTTTAACATTCCTACATTTTTACCAGAATGTTTAAGCAAAGTACCAACACTAGCAGCAGTAATCCCTTTTCCAAGAGAGCTTAAAACGCCTCCGGTAACAAAAATGTATTTCGTCATATAAAAATCTCCATATCTTTTAATTATCGCGATTATAGTATATAATCACTTATTAAATTATGAAAGAAGAGTAATGGAATTTATTTTAGCCTATGTTGTTATAGCACTTGGGATTTCAATAGTTTTAAATATTTTGTTAAAAAAAATAGGAATTTCACAAATAATAGGTTATATTTTAACAGGAACAATTATTGTGTATGCCTTTGATTTACGTGAAGCTGGGCACTCCCATGAATTAGAAATGATTGCTGAGTTTGGAATTGTCTTTTTAATGTTTACGATAGGATTGGAAATATCACTTGCCAAAATGGGAAGCATGAAAAAAGATATTTTTGGTAATGGTCTGATGCAAGTTGGCTTTACCTCTTTTGTTGTTTACACTGTAGCACATTACTTCTTTGAACTTCCAAATCAACCATCTTTGATCATAGCACTTGCATTTTCTCTTTCGTCTACTGCAGTTGTACTTTCATATCTTAAATCTTCAAAGGAGATATATACAACATATGGACAAAGTGCAACAGGCATATTAATATTTCAAGATATTGCTGTTATACCTATTTTAATTTTAATCGGTTTTTTGACCACAGAAGGAAATGAGAGTATAGGTACTATCTTATGGCATACATTAAGTAGTGCAATTATTGTTGTAGGAGTACTCTTAACAGTGGGGAAAAGGGTTGTTGCTTGGTTATTACACTTTTCTGCATCTGCAGATGTAGATGAACTTTTTATGGGTTCAGTACTCTTTATTGTTATTGGAGCATCATTATTTGCCTCTTATATGGGCTTTACCTACTCTTTGGGTGCTTTTGTAGCTGGAATGATCATTGCGGAGACAAAATATCATCATAAGGTTGAAGCTGATATTGCTCCTTTTAAAGATATTTTACTTGGTACTTTTTTTGTTGTTGTTGGTATGAAAATCGATCTCTCTCTTTTTATAGAACATGCTGCTGAAGTCATTGGATTTTTCTTCTTGGTTTTGATTATTAAAATGTTAATTATGTATTTGGTACTTAGAATTACATCAAAAAGTGCAGATTCTTTAAAAACAGCTATGTTTTTATCTCAGGTTGGAGAATTTTCCTTTGTTATTTTTGCCCTTGCTGAATCAGGAGGTATTCTTGAAAAAGACTTAGCTTCATTATTGGTATTAATAGTTATATTTTCTATGATTGTAACTCCATTTTTTATTGCACGTATAAGTCCAATGGTTGATAGATGGATAAGAGAAAAAGATGTAGTAACAGATCTTTCTAGTCTTGCAGGCAGAGAAAATCATGTTGTCGTATGTGGTTATAGTGTGGTAGGAAAGTTTGTAACAAAACATCTTGAAGAGCTTGATGCTCCTTTTATAGTAATAGATAACTCAAATAAGCATGTAAGAGAAGCTTTAAACGATGATATAGAATGTTATTTGGGAGATGCTTCTAAATCTTCAATTGTCGAAGCTTTAAATGTTGATAAAGCATCAGCTATTATTGTTACACTTGATAATATTACGAAAAAAAGGCTTATTTGTGAAGCAGTTTTAAAAGTAGCAAAGGATGCAAATTTAATTGTAAAAGTTGTCTCACTTGAAGAAAAAGAACAATTAAAAGACTTAGATATTACAACTATTGTTGATGGAAAAGTGGAAGTAGCAAGAGTACTTGTTGAGCGCATGATAACATGCCAACTCAACTACAAATAAACAAGTTTACTAATTTCCGCGTGAGCCCGGTTTAATTGCCTCACTACCATCTTTACAAAGTGGACAATCCTCTGGAGTATACATTTCAAAAGTGAAGTCTGCAAGTGCAAAAAACGGAATATTCTGTGGAAGTTTACAATTTTGTTTTGTTTCGATAGCACTGCCTTCTCTGTGACAAAAGCCACGGTTAGCAAGTGCTGCAACGCCAACAATCTCACCTCCGAGTTCTTTAACAACGGCTGCTGCTTCCATAGCACTTCCACCAGTTGTAATGATATCCTCACACATAAGGACTTTTTCACCTGGTTTTATCTCAAAACCACGACGAATAGTCATTTTACCATCAACTCTTTCAGCAAAAATAGAACGAACATCAAGTGCAGTTGCAAGTGCAAAACCAGCTATAAGACCACCAAGAGCAGGAGCACATACAGTGTCAATCTCTAAAGAACTCGCTTTTATCTGCTTCGCGAGTTCATCAGCTAAAAGTTTTGCGATACTTGGATCTTCCAAAACTTTTGCAGACTGAAGATAAAACTGAGAATGATTGCCAGAGCTGAGTTTAAAGTGACCCTCTAAAAGAGCATCTGCATCCATATATATTTTTTTAATATCCATTAAATTACACTTTTAAGATTTCAGCTTCTTTGTCTTTTAAGATGCTGTCAACTGTTGCAATATACTTATCTGTGATTTTTTGAATATTATCTTGTGCGGATTTAGAATCATCTTGAGTGATTTCTTTATCTTTTTCAAGTTTTTTTACTTTATCATTCGCATCACGTCTATCATTCCTGATTGATACTTTTGCTTTTTCTCCCATCCCTTTCATTTGCTTAACAGCTTCTTGACGCTGTTCAACTGTCATAGGAGGGAAGAAAAGTTTAATAACGTCTCCATCATTATTTGGATTTACGCCAATATTAGCGGCTTGAATAGCAGATTCAATATCTCCAAGAAGATTCTTTTCCCATGGATTTACAACAATAGTAGTCGCATCTGTCGCAATTACGGAGCCGACCTGGTCAAGAGGTGTAGCACTGCCATAATAGTCAATTTTAACATTATCTAAAACAGCTGTAGTTACTTTTCCAGTTCTAAGTGTTTTAAACTCTCTTTGCATATGTTCAATTGAACCTTGCATTTTTGTTTCACATTCGTTAAATATTTCTTCTAACATACGTCATATTCTCCCTATTTTGAGCTATTTTCTTCTTTTACAGCTGGTGCTGTTACAGGTAGTTTTGGTGCTGTTACATTTGTATTTTCCACCACTTCATCTACAACTGAAGATTGTGCAGATTGTGAATACATATATCCTAATGTGATGGTGTTAAGAACAAATAAAAATCCAACAGTAAATGTAGCTTTTGCAAGAAAGCTATTTGGACCTTTTGCTCCAAAGACAGATTCATTAGAACCGCTGTATGCACCTAAACCGATGCTTGAGCTTTTTTGTAAAAGTACTGCTATAACGAGGATGATAACGAGTACGATTTGTACAATAAGTAAAAGACTTGTAGTCATATATAATTTCCTTGTAGATTCTTTAAAATCTAATAATAAAAGTGGCGAATTATATCTAAAAAAACTTATATTATCAAACAAAGATAATTCTAGGGTATAATTACATATTAAATGAATATTGGATAAAAATGAAAAATTTAAAAATAATCGTAATTATTTTAACAGCGGCAATGGCAATTTTACTTTTTTTAATTTCAAACAGTACTCCTAAAATGCAAAATAATAAACCAATGATTTCTGTAACTACTTTTGCGCTTTATGACATTATTAAACATATTGCGCTTGACACTGTAGAAATAGTAAATATCTTACCTTTTGGTGTTGATCCACATAGTTTTGAACCAACACCACAGCTTATGGCAAAGATAGAAAAGAGTACCTTGGTAATCTATAGTGGAGCGGGCTTAGAACCATGGGTTGATGGATTTAATTTTAAATCTAAGACTCTTAATATAAGTAAATATGTAAAACTGAGAAAATTAGATGCTCATGAGTATGAATTACATAGGCATCATGACCAACAAGGTATTCATACAACAACAGATCCACACTATTGGCTGGATTTTACAAATATGCAAAGAGCGACAGAAGTTATAACACAAGTATTGGTTAAATTACTGCCACAAAATAAAATTTTATATGAACAGAACAAGCAAAAATATGAAGAGATGTTACATAGACTTGATGCAATATACAAGAAAAATCTTTCTCAATGCAAATCAGATACGGTTGTTGTAAGTCATAATGCACTGGGATATCTCTCACATAAGTATAATTTTCATGTAGAATCTCTTACTGGCCTCTCTCCTGAGGCTGAGCCAAGTGCTAAGGATGTGACACGTATAATGAAAGATATCAAAAAAGAAGGTGTAAGCACAATTTTTTTCGAACATTTTGTAAATGATAGAGTTATAAAAAGAATAGCTAAAGATACAGATATCACTATAGATGTTTTTCAACCATTAGGGAATATTACAAAAGATGAGGCACAAAAACATTTAACTTATCAAGATATTATGAAACAAAATTTAGAAAAACTATCAAAGGCACTTATGTGCAATTAAAAAAGTTTAAAGTGCCTATCTTCAATGTAAAAAACCTTAGTTTTGTGGCGCGTGGGAATGCAATTTTACAAAATATTACATTTGAGATTTTTCATGGTGAATATATTGCTATTATTGGGCCTAACGGTGGTGGTAAAACTACTTTAATTCGAATGCTTTTAGGACTTGAAAAACCTACTAGTGGTGAGGTTCATATATTTGGTAAAAAACTACGAAGTTTTAAAGAATGGTATAAAATTGGTTATGTACCACAACGCGCATCTCATGTGGATGTCAATTTTCCCGCAACAGTTGAAGATATTGTAAAAATGGGACGTATTGCAAAGCGTAAGCTTTTTACTATGACAACGCAAGAGGATCATAATATGGTCCATGATGCGATGGTAAAAATGGATATAGTTGATTTAAAAGATAAAATGGTCGGTACACTTTCTGGTGGTCAACGCCAGCGTGTTATGATTGCTCGTGCATTAGCATCTTCTCCTGAAATATTGATTTTAGATGAACCAAATACTGGGGTAGATGTGAAATCACAGCAACGTTTTTATAAATTACTTGCTAAGTTAAATAAAGAAGAGAGAATTACAATTTTATTTATTACACATGATATAGGAGTAATAGCAGATGATATTGGAAGACTCTTTACAATTAATCAAAAAGCAACAATCTGTAATGATCCTAAAAAAGCACTTTCATGTGAAGATATGAGTGAACTTTATGGTATTGAAGCACACCTTATTCATAATCATAGACACGAGCATTAGGATGAGAAGATGTTAGAAATGTTTGAATATGATTTTATGCAAAGAGCCTTTATAGCAGGTGTCTTTATTGCTATTCTTGCCTCACTCAGTGGTACTTTTGTAGTTTTAAGACGATATTCACTTATTAGTGAAACATTGGCACACTCTGCACTTGTTGGTGTAGCTGTTGGTTTGGTTGCTGGTTATAATCCTTTATGGATGGCAGTAGCTATCGCTATTACTTCTGCTTGGTTAATTGAATATTTAAGAAGTTCTTTTGCACTTTATTCTGATGCTGTTTTGGCTATATTATTATCAGGGTCATTAGCGTTTGCTGTCATTATTGTATCTTTGGGAGGTGCGTTTAACAACTCACTCTTTTCATATCTTTTTGGATCGATTCTCTCCGTAAGCGACAGTGATGTTTTGACTATTGTTGTTTTTGGTTCAATCTCTTTACTTTTTTTACTTCTTTTTTCAAAAGAACTCTATTTTATTGCCTATGATGAAGAGGTTGCTAAGACGAGTGGTGTAAAAGTACAGTTTTTGAACTTCTTGCTAGTTACAGTAGTTGCCATCATCATTGCTCTTTCAATAAGAGTTGTCGGTTCACTGCTTATTGGAGCATTGATGGTTATTCCAACAGTTGCCGCACTGCAGTATAGGGTAGGGTTTAAAAATACTATGCTCATTTCACTCTTTTTTGCACTCTTTAGTGTAATCTTTGGAATGACGCTCTCCTACTACTTCTCTTTACCCTCAGGTGCAACGATAGTTTTATGTGTTATTGCCATCTTCATTATCTCACTTTTGATCAATAAAAAATGAAAATAAGTTCTGAGTTCTCCAAATATGCAACGCATTACAGTAGTTATAACATAATTCAAAATCAAGTAGTTGAAAAACTGCTGGGTCATATCAATACAAAACCAAAAAGGGTATTGGATCTTGGTTGTGGCAGTGGAGCGGTTTTAGAAAAAATTGAGTGGAAGCTTGAACATTTTGTCGGTGTTGATTTTGCACCGGGTATGCTGGAGTTACATCCAAAAGCTGATCATATAGAGTGCATATATGGTAATTTCAATGGTGATATGCTCTTTGAACATCTGCAAACCTATATCTTTGATTATATAATCTCTGCCTCAGCACTACAGTGGGCAGATGACCTCGATCATGTAATGAAGAATATAGCGGCATTGAATGCACCTGTTGGACTTGCTATATTTACTGCAGGTACTTTTAAAACATTAAATAAAACAGCCTCTTTAGAACCACTGCTGCGTTCTCGTAAAGAGATCAAGGTTTTACAGAAAAAATACTTTTCTGATGCAGAGTTTGAGGTAGTAAAATATACTCTAGAGTTTGAAAGTGTTCGTGAAATGTTTCGTTATATCAAAAAGAGTGGTGTCAGCGGCTCACGCAGAGTGCTCTCATACAAAGAGACAAAAAAACTGATGGATGAGTATCCATTAAACTATTTAGAGTTTGAAGTCGCTTTTATTGCTCATTGAGTATAATCTCTTTTTCAAGATTATAAAGCTCATAACGAATAGTTTTAAAATTTTCACTCTGCTCAATATTTACAAGTTTAAATATCTCTTCTAGTACTCTGGCAGATTCTTCTGCACGTTTAAAGTTAGCAGTTAAAATACTCAAAATATCTGATCGCTGCTGCTCACTTTTTGTAGAACTTCTAAGTACATCATTAATACTGTCGCGATTTTGTAAAAGTGCTACTATTTCATTGATTCTGGCTTTGTGCCGAAGTGATTTGAGTTTTCTTGAAAGTTCTTTATTATTGTCACGGTAACGCATAATGTCTTCAACAACGCGTATACCCTCTTTAAGACGATTGAGGTTGGCATCAATCACCCGATAGATTTCGGGTGAGAAAGAAGGACTACTCGTCACTTCCAAAGATACCAAAGAGTTGCAAGAGTGCTATAAAGATATTTAAAAAATCTAAATACAGAGCAATAGCACCATCGATTGGCGTCTCATATGCTCCATTCATAATATTTTGAGTATCGAAAATAACTAAAATACTAAATAAGATCACCACTGCGCCAGCAATGATGATTTGAAGCATAGGATTACCTAAGAAGATGTTTAAAATGGAAAAACCAATGATCACAAAAAGAGCGATCATTAAAGGTTTCCCAAAACTTGTAAAATCTTTTGTACTTTTAATAGCAAAGAAGCTCATAGCTCCAAAAACAACAGCTGTCATTGCAAAAGCATTACCAACTATAGTAGCTCCACCTGCCATTCCAAGTGTATATGCTAAAAGAGGAGCAGTGGTAAGCCCTGTTACAAAAACAAATGCAAACATTACAAGTAAGTTAATACCTGGTTTATTTTTTGCAAACTGTAAACCGATTAAGAGACCAATCTCTAAAAAGAAGAGTGGCCACATCATAGAAGAGATACTCGAAGCTAACGGTACCCCCACGTATGCTCCAACAGCTCCAGCCATCATAGAAGCTGCAAAAAGTTTGTAAGTCTCTTTTACAAAAGAGACAATCTGTGCTTCTGAACGGTGTGTAGTTTCATATGCATAAGAATTACCTCTTGCATAGTCACGATCATATAATCCCATATTTTTTTCCTTTTTCATATAATCTTTAAAAGATATTTTTTATGTAATGAATTCTATATAGAAAAAGTTAATAGATAGCAACCTATTATAAACAAAAAAATGCTTACATTATAAATATAAAGTAAAATACTTTATTCTTGATAAGAAAAACAAATTCCAAAGTAAACATTTTCAAAAGAAATTTGAAATTCTTTTGAAATACTCTTGACATTGAAGTTGAAATCCCCTATAATTCCCATCCACAAACAAAGAGACCTTGTTTAAAAGGTTGAGAGAGACTTCGAGTTGAAGTTTTTAAGAAATGTTTGAGATCATTGAAAACTAAGCAAGTAAGAGACTAGAAGTAACGAAC
>Ga0256828_1001181_pt1 | contig 16605 bp, 17 predicted proteins | sample CV88metaG_FD_185993 | JGI IMG/M metagenome (GOLD analysis project Ga0256828, IMG submission 185993) | Hydrothermal vent microbial communities from East Pacific Rise, Pacific Ocean - CV88 | ecosystem: Environmental > Aquatic > Marine > Hydrothermal vents | place: Pacific Ocean: East Pacific Rise...
CTATATATATATATATATATATATATATATTCAAATAACATGAATAATCCTTTTTGTGTAAATTAAAAACTATCCTAAAATAGCTTTATAATGCACATAAAACATATAGAAGCCATCTATCAGTCCAAATAGGAGAAAAGACTGTTACACACATAGATGACTTGTATATGTTTTATAGAGTGGATACGAGCTTATACAAGCTCAATATCTACTGTACGTGGTTGAGACTCACGAATCTCAACATTTAGCCCTAACTTTGTAAGTTGGGCAACCAATGCTTCAGGCTCTACACCCTTAACTGGATGTATAAAAGAGATCAGATCTCCACCTTTGTTTAAAAGAGCTATATACTCTTTTTTCTCGTTTTGTTCTTGTTCTGTAAATAGTGCCATCTCGGCTCCTTTAAATTTAAGTTTGTAAACCCTGAGGTTTCACAAAAAGGCGTAGCCTAACTCTTTACGACGAAGGAGTAAAAGAGCAAATAAACGCGAATCTAAAGGTTATGCTAACCAGTAAAAAGATGTTTAATGACATCGCTGTCAAAAAGTGGGTTTTTATGTTCCCCTAAACATCTACATCATATAGCTACTTGATTTTTTCGCTAATGTAGAAATTATGTCTAAATAATATAATGCTTACTTTGTTTTTTCAGCTACTAAATAGAACATAATAGAACCCTCCACAGAGAGTTCTATATATTCTACAGATCTTCTAAATCTACAGGCATACCTGCCTTTACGTCTTCTACTGTGAGTCTTTCACCAAATGAATCAGGTTTAATAGTATTACCTTTACTATCTTTCATATTTAAATTACATTTAGTTTTATTAAGCTGTCTAACAACATCAGAAAAGTACCCTTTATCTTTATTATTAGTTATAAATTCACAGTACACCTCTTTAGCTATTTGTATAAACTCTTTTTCATACTTTTTATCGAATGTAAACGAATCATGATTAGGTACTACAATAGCACCTAATTTTCTCATTTTACTTACAATTCTTCTCATTACATAAGCATCAAAACTATGTATAACTCTTGGTAGTAATCCACTAGCACCTTCACCAGAAACTAATTCTTTAATACTTTGTGTATTAGTATGTTTATCTCCACTACTATCAACTGCCTCTAAATGTATATCTCTTCTAGATTCTTTTTTAGGTACAGCAGCATATTGTGCTATAAAACCATCAGGTAATACCCATTCAGCAATAGTAAATGGATTTTTATAGTTAAGTTCTTTAAATACTGACTTCAACCATACTACTTCCGGTAATAATCTAGCTAATATATTATTCCAAGCAGTTTTTACAATTTCTTCATCTATACCTTGTGTATATTTACTTAATCCGTCTACTTTTTCATAGTAGTACTCACCAGTAAATTGATCATATTGTTTTTCAGCTTTACCTCTATAAATAGTATCCCAACCAGCACTATATGCCCATACCATAAACAAAGGTTTTATCTCTTCTTTACCTATGGGTTTAATACCTAACTCTTTTGTTAGCTCTCTAGCTAAAACTTCTCTTAAATCTCCTGTTTTGATAGGTAAAAGTCCTACATATTGAGCTAGGTTTCTACTACCTAATACTAAGCTGTACATCTGTATAACATTATTAGTCATATCATATTTAATAGGATTTTCTATACCTCCTATTTTAACTAATGATCTAAGATCCGAAGATAGTTGTTTATGCCCTATTTCTCCTTGCACATAAAGTCTACCTACACTATCGTTTTGTAATACATGATAATGCCCTCCATTATTATTACTATCGCTAATCTGAGAGTTAAAATATCTAATTCTATTTAATTCGTAGTCTTTTAACTCTCTATCGCACTTACCTTTTGTTAAATGTGATAAGTACTTTTGTCCTAGAGCTTCTTTTGCATTAGGTACAAATGAGTATTTTATACTTTGTTGATGTTCTAAAAATTCCTTATACTCATCAGGATGTTTAGGAGTCTTATAATACCAACTACCTTGTGTAGTTAATTTATTCATATCTACCTCTGCCATATCAACATATAAACTATTTAGTTTTAGATAGTTAGCACATTGTTTTAATACTTTACTATCTTCTTCAGTAAATAGTGTATTAATCCACTTAGGTAAAGTAACCATATTAGCTTTTCTACTAGCATTAGTAGTTTTAAGCTTCATATCTAAGTAATCTAACGAACATAACTCTGCTATATATTGCCAAGATACATTTAACTGTGATTCTTTATTAGCATCAACCCTAGTGCCATCTTTTAATATAATATCTGTTACTTTCAATTTAGATGATACAGCACCGACTATAGAAGCTGCACTAACACCATATTTAGATACTGAATTACCTCCTTCAATAAATAGTTTAAGAATAGTAATAAAACTATCAATTAATCTATTATTTATTTTCTTTTTACTACCGTTTAATAAAGATTGTAAATTAGCTAATCTGATAGCCCACTTTCTATAACTCCAAGCTACTTTCTTAGCTTCTTCTGAATACTCCTTTATTACTTTACTAAATTCCTTTTCTACTATTTCGGTATTAAGTGATTCCCTAAAACCTAATGCAGATAGCTTTTGTCTATCCGCTAAACTATGTAATCTAGCTTGTTTTATCTCCTTTTCTATGTATTCTTTTATAGTATTACCCTCTAATATTCTAGTACTGTAATCTTTTAACATAGAAGTATATAGTTTAGCTATCTTTACTTTGTTTTCGGCAGTAAATTTACTAAACTCATTTACCTCTTTGTTATCTAATGTAGAGATATACTCTTTTATTTCACTAATACTTTTCATACCAATACCTTTCACTTTTAAATTTCCATTAACTATATCAGTTAATAGTTTTGTATCATTAATTGATACACCTTCTTTGTTAAGAGTGTTTATAATTTTAGTATTTAAAAGTTCCATAATTTTCTCCTATTTATGTATACATATTTCACCTTGTGTAATTTTGATGAGTAGAGGTAGTGTTTGACCATCAGTAATGGCTCCTTGTACTTCCAATAAGTACTCAATAAACTACTCCGAAGAGTAATCTATGAACACTTATGTTGTTTACCTTTCATATACCGAAATCTCCTCCCATATTACAAGATTAACAAGTAGCTTTGTTCTTCTACCAAACTCTTCCTCCGTTAAGTTTGTGATATAGTAAAATACCTTTTGAGCCTTATTAAGTGCGTTATACTCACTAAAAGACAGTTCTCTGTTGTCATAGTACCCTACTAAATGATCGTATAATCTATCAATTAATTTTTGGTGTAAAGAGTTTCCTAGTTCTAAAGTTTTCATTTTAAATCCTTTATATGTAATTTTATGTGTAGATGTGGTTATCCACTTAAAAAGCCTACACAATAGTCTTTAAAGCTAGACTATAAAGCTACTATTGACTATCAGTAATAGCACCTAGTATATAACCAATTTATATACCTGTTTAAATACTACGAATAGTACTTAAATAGATATAGTAAAAATAGGGTATAAGAGAGCCTTAAAAGCTCTCTTTGTCGTCCTCTATTAACCATTGAGCTCCCTGTACAAGGGCTTTCTGGCTGTTTTTCACTAGAGATTCAAGCGTCATCTCTTCAACTCTCTCTTTAGCTTTAGATACGATAACCTCAGCTTCCGCTTTGTTATCATTTACTAACACATCACCTATTGCGACAGCAGTAACAGCAGTTTCTTTCACTATAGATTTAACATTATTAATATCAGTAACTACAACTACACCTTCAGAAGCTAACTTAACTACTTCACTTGTACCACCTACTATGTTTTTACCTGCAACGAATATATTTTTAACTATTGACATGATTTCTCCTTTATGTCTAAGACAGTATACGATTGGGAATATTTGTATACTGAATAATTTTTAACCATTAAGGCCATTAGGGGGGGATATAACAGTCTTACTGATTGCTGTATATATCTCCTACCCCTACACAAAATTATTAAAAATCTGAATTGGGTTTTATGTTATAATATGAAAAAGGATTTATATGAGTTGGCGTAGAACTAAAGAGTATCGTATATGGCGTATGCAGGTCATTAGAAGGGATAAAAAGTGTGTTATATGTGGTAGCAGAAAGCATAGAAATGCTCATCATATAGCAGATGGTAGTAATCATAAAGACCTTAGATTTGATGTAGATAATGGTATTACTCTATGTAGAAATTGTCATACACAGTTTCATTGTAATTATAAGAAGTCATTTAGATATAAATGTACTAAAGATGATTGGTTAAATTTCACACAATTAGTGGAGTATTTTCATGGCATTTTTCAAAACAAATAAGGACCTAGATGCATCTAAAGGTAGAGTATATTTATTTGAGTTTATATTATTAGATGGTACTAGAGTTCATAAGATAGGTATGTGTAATAGTTCTAGATCTACTGATAGATTTATGGAAGTATTAAGAGCCTTCTTCAATGTATATAGATATACTCCTATAGCTCGTATACTGAGGGATAAAGAGGTTGTAACACCTAGATTGGTAGAGAAACATTTACATAGTTTAGCTAGTGATTATAAGTATAGTTTTGATAATAAATTTGATGGTAGTACAGAGTTTTTTATAGGTTTACCAATAGAGGAAGTTAAGGGTTACTATACTAATTTTAACTACTTAGATTTGTTATCTGGCGTAACGGAAATGGATAAGAGTGATTATGATTTGATTAGATCTCAATTAGATAGAGAGGAAGATTTAGGGGAGCTTAACTTTTAGATTTCCTCTGCACTCTAACGCCGTGCAGGCTATTCACTTACTCGCTAAAAACTACGCACAACTTAGCTTCGTTTTCTTAACGCTTGATGCGTTCATTAAACTAAATGACCTCCGTGGCGGAGGCGTTAACCCATCTTTCGATTTCCCTAATCGTATCAAAATTTAGATTTTTTGTAAAGACTAAAACTGTATAAAAAATATACAGTTTTATAATAGTTATCAATAAGTCCTATAAAAACTGTATAAAAAGTATACAGGTAGGCTGTATAAAAAATATACAATATAACTTGTAATAGTTCGTAAAATAGGTTATAATTTCGGTATGGAGGGGTTTTACTACAATAAAATATCTTACATTTAATTTTACTCCTAAATAGTAGGTTTTCTCCCCTCCTATGTATCATTTTTCCTTTACTCCTTTTTAGTTCGTGTGTCTAGGTCTATGACCTAGGTACATCTATGGTAAAATCGTTAGTTTGTGATATAATTTCAAATATGGTAAATTAGCTTATGAGAAAAGGTGTAAAAATGTATGTCCCAATGACAGATGAAGAAATAGATGGAAAAGCTAAAGCAGTAGTTAAAAGTATTACTAAAGGTAAGCAAAAACTATTTGATTTAGAGATGGTTAAAGAAGCTATCAAAAAAGATAATATAGCAGATGAATTAATTACTTATGCCAAAATAATGGAACAAGGTACTTGGTCAGCCCAAGATTATATTAATGCTGTTAGATATGCATCATTCCAATCTATGGGTTATAGTAAAAGTGATTCATTTAGATTTACATTCCCCCAATACGCAGATAAAGATAAATACCCGTCAACAGTAGTATCTAAATTTACTAATAAATGGGATAAGACTAAAATAGTTACTGAGATAAGAAAGATTGCATTAATACAACCTTACTTATTACATCAAGATTTAGCAGAGGAAGCTTTACATACAAATGCAGATCTAATGAGAAATGCTAGATCAGAAATGGTTAGACATCAAGCAGCCAAGAGCATAATGGAGTATTTAAGAATACCAGAAGATAATCATCTAACTGTAGATGTTAATGTTAAGAAAGATAACAGTGCTGTAGAACTGGAACATACACTTATGAAGTTAGCTAAAGGGCAGTTAGATTTAGTTGAGAGTGGAAAAGCTACAAATAAACAAATAACTGAAATGGATATTATAGAGGTACAAGTAGATGAGTAAAACAGTAGAACAATATTTAAAAGAAGTAGATTACAGTTTCCCAGATTACATTCCAAAACAAGAATCAGTAGCTTTTATTAACTTCATAAAATTATTAGAGGGTGGAGAGACAGAAAATAAGTCACCAGTAGTACACCTAAAAGTATTAGATAATATGTTTACTCTGAAGAAAAGACAAGCTATAATGTGTCATAGGGGCTTTGCCAAATCTAGTTTGATAGAGTATATGATTTTATACATAGCTGTATTTGGCAAATTACCAGGGTTTGGTGAAATTACATTAGGTTTGTATGTAGCTGACAGTGCTGAAGGAGGGTGTAAAACACTAAGAAAGAACTTAGAGTTTAAATATAACTTTAGTAGTTTTCTACAAGCACATATACCTAAGATAAAATTTACAGATTCTAGATTAGAGTTCTATAGTAAATCAGGGAATGTATTTAGTGTATACTTGTATGGTGGACAACAAAATATAAGGGGTGTTAGAGCTAATGGTAAAAGACCTCAAATAGCTTGGTTAGATGATTTACTAAGTGATAAAGATGCCCAATCACCAACTGTATTAGCAGATGTTGAAAATAATATATCTAAAGCTATATCAAAAGCGTTACATCCTGCTAAACATAAGATCATTTATGTAGGTACTCCTTTTAACCAACAGGACCCTTTACATAGAAGGGTAGAGTCAGGTAAATGGGATGTTAGTGTTTACCCAATATGCGAAAAATTCCCTTGTAGTAAAGAGGAGTTTAAAGGTAGTTGGGAAGATAGGTTTACTTATGATTATGTTATGGATATGTATGAAGAAGCTAAAAGTATAGGAGCATTAGACGGATTTTATCAGGAGCTTATGCTGCAAATTAAATCAGATGAAGATAGATTACTTACTGATGATGAAATAATACATATCGATATACCTAAACGTAGAAGAAGAGATATGAACTACTATATTACTACTGACTTTGCTACTAGTGAAAAAGAAGGAGCAGACTTTAGTGTTATAAGTGTATGGGGAATAAACAGACAGAAAAAGAGAATATTAGTTGATGGTGTATGCAAAAGGCAGTTAATGGATAAGAATATTGATGATCTATTTAGGTTAGCTAATAAATATAGACCATACCAAGTAAGTATAGAAGTAACAGGACAACAGGGTGGATTTATTAGTTGGATAAATCAGAAAATGGTAGAACATCAAGTATATTTTAATATAAAAGAAGTAAGACCTAAAAAGAATAAAATATCTAGATTTATGGAAATATTACCAGAATTTAAATTACGTAATATACTGTTTAATGAGAACCTCGATAAAGAATTTTTAGATGAGGTAGATAATGAACTATCCAATATTACTGTGAAGGGTATAAAGTCTTCTCATGATGATGTTATAGATACAGTAAATTGTTTGGTAGATTTAGATATAATATACCCAACAGAAAGTTTATTAGATAGTTATGAAGCTGTATCTTATGATGTAGATTTTTCTACAAAAGGAAATGATCCAGACCTTGATAACTTATTAGAAGGTGAATAAGATGGATATTACTAAGTACAGAATGTACATAAGAGATGTACAATTAACTGATTCAGAGTTTGCAGAACTTATTAAAGACGTTATTGATGATATAGCCAGAGATACAAAAATATTTAAAGAGTTATTTGGGTTTACTATCGAATCATGTAAGATGGAATATGATATGAACCTACTATTTACATTACATAGTAGATTAAAAGATACTAAAATAACAGACATTACACTTACACCTACATATAGTGAGAATAGTTCCTTAGAGTTTATCAGAGCAGTAGTAAAAGATAACAAGGACGGATTAGTATGTTCAACTACCACAGAGGATGACATAGTAGTTGAGATAGAGACAGAAAAAGATATAACTAATACATATATCTCCACATTAGATATACAACAAATAATATATAACTATGAAGATAATAGTCGATTTGGTACAAAATCTAATGTAAGAAGTGTATCAACTAGATATTTTGATCAAGCTAGTAATGACCTATATATAAAGAATATAATATCTTTAAGAGAAGATGGGTTTAATGAGGAAGATGCAGCATACTCTATACCAGTAGTTGGTATAGCTTGTATCGTACCAAATTTAGATTTCATATCTGAAGAGATTGAAAGGATAATAAAACAAGCTATCATAGCAGGTATAAAATACTTTGTTAGTGATTTATATATGAACACATCTAATGAGCAAGTATCTAATATCTTATACCAAAGGTATTATGCTAAGAAAAAACAATTAGTTTATGATTATCCTATATACGTATCAAATTTATTACGATATAATTCTGAATGGAATAAATAGAAAGGACTATCTATGGTTAAAGAACATTGGGATAAGCTAGCTGAATATATAGATATGAAAATCAATAATATAGCACCGTCATTAGAAGCTTTATTTTTAAAATATAATGTAAGTGATGTAGGAGCTAATATAGAAGCTATAAAGGCCATATATAAATGTATGCAAAAAGGTGGAGATTGTTCAGGTAGTGGTACTGGTTATATCATAGGTAGTGATGTACCATTAAAGACAGAAAATCCTAATAAAAATGGTATTATATATGTAAATAAGGATACAGGTGATATTTATGTATGTATAGATAATACTGTTGATAATAATGTATGGATGGATGTTACTACTGCTTATTTTGGTGATCTAATATGTGATACTCCTGAGATTACATTGATAGGTTCAGGTAATGTAGATGAAAGAAGGCACTTTGAAGTCCATGTAACTAACTATAATAGTTCTTATAAATATGGATCTAATGAGGATATAGTAACAAAAATAAAACACATAAAGGATGATAAATATAGAATTTATGTAGGAAATGTACTAGAAGATACTACATTCGATATAGGAGTTATTGCATATAAAGAGGGTATGATTGCTTCTAAAACTTCTAATAAGTTATCTATATCTATAAAAGATACTCCAGAAACAGAAGACGATGTCATTATAAATTCGGCATTTGAAGATAATGAGTATGATAGTGATAAGTACACTGTTGCAAATGATATAATTACAGCTAAATACGATGATGCTTACTATATAGAGAATACTACTAAACAAGGTGAAGAGGAGTATAATTGGAGTTCTTACCAAACAAATTCTGAATGTAGTATCAGTAAAATGGTAGTATTAGGTGATACAGACAAAGATTATTTGTATACAACTTATAATGCTGATAAAAATGAAAATTTATATATCATAAATGATGAAAATGAAGAAGGTTTAGGTGCTAAAATCGATGCCAGTGAAAAAGTAAAAGATACTACTAACACACTTGATATGTTTGGTGATAATAGTTGTATAGCTTGTTACCAACTAAACAATAATGCTACTGACTTGAGTAGTGATTACGATGGTACGGATTTAGATATAGATTATATACCAGGTAAATACGATCAATGTGGCAGTTTTAATGGAAGTAGTAGTAAAATTGATCTACCAAGTAATGATACATTAATGTCTGCTGTGATGACTACTATATCATTTATTTTTAAGGTACCAAGCACTAATGAATCTGGTTATATGTTTAATATACGCAATACTGGTAACAATAGTTTATACTCCTGTAGTATAGATGATAGTGGTAATATTGTAATTGCAGCTAGACGATCTGATCATTGGCTAAAGATATTTAATGATGATATTGGCTTACTCGCAGGTAAATGGTGTCATGTATGTATAACTACAAAAGAAGATGATTCAGATGGTTATAGGCTGTATGCACAAGGAAAACTGATAAGTACATTTGATGAATCTGTAGATACAAATTATAGTAAATGTGCATTTGGTTATAACCCAAATGGAGACAATGCATACTACGAAGGGCAACTAGATCAAATACGTGTTTTTAACAGAGCCGTAACAGATGATGAAGTAAAAGAGCTTTATAGTGAAGCTGTATATAAACTAGATATGAGGTCTAACAATTTAGAAAGTGCCCCTACAAAAGCGTATAAAGAGGAAATATCGTTTAATGTATACTCTGCACTGACAGAAGGTAACCCTAGCGAAAGCGATTTTAAATTAGATGAATTAGATAGTATATCTATAGATACTGATACTAATATACTAACTAAACATTTTAAAAAGGTATCGGACTACGGTGGAGATACATTCCAAAGAAAAGTAGTTGGTATTGAAAAATCTAGCACTACTAAACTAAAAACTTATATGTGGAAGGATGCCTAATGTACGTTAAAAAACAAATAATAAATGGTATGAGAATACGTAATTATCTAGAAAAAGTACCCGAACAAATAGAAAATAAAGCACTAGGAGAACTAAAATCTAGTATATATAATCAGAAAACTAACACTGATGATTTACTAGCTGATTCTTATAAGCTTATATTTAAACTATTTTATATAATAGATACACTATATAGCAATATAGATGTTAGCAATGTACCAAAAAGTAAAAAAATAGAAATAGAGGAAGTATTAGAAAAAGTATCTAATAGATATAATACAGAAGATTTATACAAAGATTTAGAAGACACAGAATACTTTGACAGAATACTAAGGGTACAAGAAGGTATAGTTAAAAAAGTTAAGGAGTATAAAGATGAAAAATAATTTAGTACAAGTATCTGACTATTTTTATGTAGTAGATACTTCATTAGTTAACCCTACCTTTGATATACCATTAAATGCATATATATACTCCACTATAGATAAAGCTCTATTTATAAAACTATTAGATGGGTACACAAGAATAATCACTTTTAATGATGATGGTATCATTACTGATGGTTATATAAAAGCAGGTGAAGGTATATATGCTAACTATGATAAAGATGCTAATGTATCATTGGTTGGTAATAGAATAAAGCTATATACAAAAGATAATGGTAATCTATATATAACTATGTTAGAAGATGTGCAAAAATACACTCTAGAATTAACTGATGCAGATGATAATGTATTAACTGATATTGTAGTAACGCAAGATACTACTACTATAAATAATAATGTTAAAGTTAAAGATACTCTAACTGTATCATATGATAAACCTAATAATACTATTATAGATGGTAGTAAAACACTCTTAACTAATAGTAATAACTATACAGCAGAAGTAGAGTTATCAGATAGTAATAAACTAGTTATTAATCTAATGGATGATAATGGTAATACACTAAATACCTTAACTACTGATATTAGTTATTTAGATGTTTTAAAAAGTTTAAGAGTATACTCAAAAGATAGTGAAAATAATACAGTAATAACTGATAATACAATAGTTCTAAATGCTAAAGATTTTTATAGTATGTTATCACAACATAACACTAATAAAAGTGTAAAACTAAATATATCAGATAAAGACGATAACGAGTTAGGTAGCTTAGATTTGATAGTACCTGATAACGATGATGATACTACACTAGACTATAAGAAAGAAAATATAGTTATATTAAAAGTTAAGTATAAAGGTAGTATAGTAACAACTAGTAAAGAAATCTACGTAGGTACTGATGATGATGGTACTAATGGTTATCTGGTTTGGAATGAGAATAACGATGGTCCAGATAGTGGGTTAAATGCTGACTTACTAGATGATAGACAAGGTATTGAGTATCAATTAGTAAAGAACATGATAGATGAAGATGATATGAGTTCTGACTCAGATACTAAATACCCAACTCAACAAAGTGTTAAAGCTTATGTAGATAATACAGCTGGTGGTACTAATGTAGTTAAAGATGATGATTACACCGCTGTATCTGGTAATGTAGTATGGTGTGATACTGCTACAAATGGGGCTTGGACTCTTACTTTACCTGATAATCCTGATAATTTTGATTGGGTTAAAATTATAGATTACAAAGCTAATTTTGATGATGATAACCTAACAGTAGATAGAAATGGTAGTACTATAATGGGGGTAGATGAAGATCTTATTATAGATACTGAAAATGCTGTTGTTAAGTTACAAGTTATAGATGGTGACTGGAGGATAGTGTAATGGATGTAGCTAGATGTAGTGAGTGGGGTAACATATAATGAAATATAGTGATATAGTAAGAAATAAGGTAAAAGAAGTTGATGGTGCTGATAGTGGAATAGATGCAGACTTGCTAGACGGAAAAGAAGCCGCTGACTTTGTGCTGAACAACTCTTTAGATAATTCTATAGACACAAACGGATATCAAACGCTAGTAGGTGGTGTAATTATTCAGTGGGGACAAACTGATGTAGATTCAGATTCAGATGCAACCGTTACTTTTCCAATAACATTTCCGAATGCTTGTTTACAGGGTTATTCTACTTGGGGTTCAACTTCAGATCAAAATGATACTATTGCACCAAGTGCTGTTTTTGACTTAGCTGTAGATACTATGAAACTACACAATGGTTATGGTTCTGATACTATAACATTTAGATGGTTCGCCATTGGTTACTAGGAGGTAATATGAAATATGTACATTACGATAAAAAAACTGGAAAAATATTAGGATGGTATACTAAGGATTTACATTCAAAGATACCTAAACCAAATTATTTAGTTTCTGATAAAGAATGGAAAGACGCCCTGAATGCTGGGTGTAATGCTGTTGACTTTTATGACGAAGTTACTAGTGTTGATAAGATTACATTCTGCAAAAAAGATTTTCGCACTGAAAAGGAAATAGCAAAAGCAAAAGACAAAGCTGCTTTATTCAAGAAGAAACATATTGGTAAATCTTATAAAGAAGGTGGTTCTAATATATCATTCACAAAAGATGATGCACTTGGATTGCTTCAAGTTCAATCAGCCTTTAGTGCTGGTATACTAGATAAAACAGTAATCTATTTTAGTAATGGAACTAAACTACCTATTACAAAAGATGAGTTTGAAGCTTTTGCTAAATGGTTTACATTGGAAAGAGCTAAATTTTTCAAATAGTTATGATATAATAACACAATTAAAGATATATTTTAAAGGATAGTTGTATGGCAGGATCAATACAAAAACTATATGAAAACTTTTATGTAGGAACATTAGATCCTACCAAGAGTACATTTACACTACCATTAAATAGTATATACTTAGATACTATATCAGGTAAGTTTTATAGAGCTTTAGTAAAAGGACAGTTTAAAACTATTATTGATGTAGATGATAGATCTGGTGGATGTAGTGGTAATCTAACAAAAGAAGAGATAAAATTTACTGGTGATGGCAGTAAAACACTATTTGGCTGTGATACTGATGTTAACTCATCTATAGTTGTAATAGATGGATACGCTATGTCAGATACATTAGATTATGATGTACAAGATGATACTAAAATTAAATTTAGTGATGCACCTACTGATGGTGCTGAAATCATAGTAACAGCATTTAGCACTTAACCGAAAAGTTGTAAAACTAAAATCTTTATATAAGGACTTGATATGGCAAGTAAAGCTTTTAAAAATGCTATGAAAATTGGCAAAACAGAAGTATTAGAAGCAACAGCAGAGTTTAACTTAACAGAAGACACTACTACATTTGACTTAGGCGATATTGACTTAACAGCTGATGGTGTTCGTGTAGCAGTAGAACTAAACGGCTCAACTTTGGAAGATGGCGACTGGTCTGTGAATGCAGACGATAACACACAAGTAGATATGGTGGAAGCTATTCCTGCTGATAATGAAATCAACTTTAAAGTATTTGTAAAGTAGATTTATAGCACTCTTTTAGGGGGGTGTTCTTAAATTTATAGAAAGGTTTATAAAATGAGTGAAGCACTAGACAATGCACTAGGTCGTGGTAGGTTTGGAGATAATGATGCTACTAATACTTATATAGAAACAAGAGACTTGACGGGTAGTAAAGTAGATTTTAGTTTATTTTCTGAAATTAAAGAATTTACTACTGGTAGTCAAACAGATAATTGGTTAATTTGTGACGGTCATAAAATGACGGACGAAGAAGTTAGCAAGTTTTCAACATTAGCGAAAGCATTAGAGTATGAAAATAACCCAAAAAATAAAGACCCATTTAATGATGGTAGTATGATAGCTTGTTACAATTTAGATGGTAATGCAACAGATTTATTAGGTAATTATGATGCTGAATGGGATGGGGATGAAGTCTACGAAGAATGTAAGTTTACTACTGGGGCAACTGGTGGAGGTTACATTAAATTTTCTGATGACTTTGATAATGCCATAGATGGCGATTTAGTATCGTTATCATTTTGGTTTAGGAAAAACAGAGAAGACCACGACAACCACTTATTGGATATTAGTGTTAAAGATGATATAAATATATACATAGCTTATGAAGAAAATAATAAGTTAGTCGGTGGTAACTCAGACGGAACAGTAACCATAGCAGAGAATTTAGAAAATGGTACTATATACCATATTGTATGTACTAAGGATGGTACTGATTATAAGTTTTACTTAGATGGAGAATTTATAACTGATTTTAGTCAAGATAATTGTACGAGAACAAGAGTATCTACTTTATTAGACATAGATGGTGGAGGAGAAACAACAGACGGTGCGATTGACCAATTTCAAGTGTTTAACAAAATTTTAACTGATGATGAGGTAAAACACTTAAATTCTCAAAAAGAATATTATACTTTGCCTCTTAAGCCAAATACCGAAGAAACTTCATACTATATTAAAGCAGATGAAATTTTAGAAGCTTTACCACTTCAAGATGAAGCATTTATAGGAACTATAAAAACATTCCATAGAGATGAAATAGTACCTGATAACTATTCTAAATGTGATGGTGCTAGTGTAGATAATAAAAGCGAGTATGGGATATATTTAGAGAGGAAAGGGTTAAAACTCGGTTTTATAGATAGTATAGACCCATTCGAAGATGGTAACTTAAAAGCTAAATATCTAGTTAATGGTGATGCGACAGATTTATGTGGTAACTATGATGGTACAGAGCAAGATGTTGAGTATGTGGATAGCCCATTAGTTAAAACTGTTAAACAAACTTCAAACAGTGGTAGAATAAATTTAGGTGCATCAATAGCTAAAGATGTATGTGATGGTGGAGAATGTAGTTTCTCTTTTAGGATAAAAACAGATAAGAAACAATCAGATAGGTATTTTTCATTAGGAGAAGATACTGATATAGAGTTTGCATTTGACACTTATGATACTGGTTCAAGATTGTTATTTAGAAATGGTACTAATTACGATTTAAAAGGTAATACAGATATTACTGATAACACTTGGCATCATATAGTAGGTGTTTGGGATGGTGCAAAAATTTACTTATACATAGACGGTGAGTTAGATTCTGATTTAGATGCTGGGGAAAGCATAGACTTCACAGATAAGCATAGTTATATACTTGGATATGATGATGCTGATAAATCTACAGTAAGAATAGACCAAATTGAGGTATATGATAGAGCTTTAAATGCAGATAATATCAATGCCCTTTGGGAAAGTTCTATATCTTTACCAAATATACCATCAACACCAAATACAAAATACTATATAAAAGTAAAATCATTATCTACAAGCGAACTTAAAAATACGGAAGCACCTCATTATAGAGTAGATAAAGAAGTTTTAACAGAAAGAAGATGGGTAGATGGTAGACCTATTTATCGTAATGTGTTAGATATAGGTACTATTGACGATGATGCTACTTTTACAGTTTTTAATGATGCTGATAATATAGATATGTATAGAGTTGATGACTTTGTAATTAATCTAAATGACGGAAAAGCAATTATAACATCTAGTAGTTCTTATTCAAATGCTGATGATGATGAGATTAAAGTAAGATTTATAGGTAAAGACTTAAATATACATATATGCGATGGGGATAGTGTAACTGGTTACATAATTTACGAATACACAAAAATTGGCGACACATCGGAAAGTCCCGTAGCTAACAACTATGTTCAGATAGATTATAAAGATGCTATTATGGGCGACTTATCAAGATATGACAATAGTATAGCAAATTTAAGTTCAATAGTATTAGCTAACACAGCAGATATAAATGGTATCTTAATCGAAGATTTAAACGATTAAGATACAATACAAAATAAAGGAGTCTTAAATGACGGCAGTAGATAGATTAGTAGCTAACTGTAACACTATAATTAAAACATTAAAAGATTTTAGTGATACAACAGCAAAAGATGTTACTTTTAAGTGGATAAACGATGATGACAGCATAAGCGAAGTTACTTATGCAAACATAGTTAAGTTCCAAGATGGGCTTAATGTTAAGAACATTGATGGTGTACTTACAGATAACGATGGGAATATACTAGGAGTACAAACATTGCAGATGGTGGAAAATTCCATAGATACAAGTGGGAATTTAGATGTAGATAGTACACCCATTGAGATTGATAGTGATTTGAGAATAACACTTACAACAAAAACAAGTAATTCATCTCTTAAAATTTGTTTAACACCTAACACGGAAATAGATACTGATACTTCGATGTTTTTAAAGGTTTATGCAGAAGTTTTTGATGCTGATGATAATAAATTAGCTACTACTAAAAGTAGTTTACTAGGCTGGAGAGATAATGATGAAAGTTCTGGAACAGTAGTTTTTAACTTACTAGACCTATCAGAAGATAAAGGTACTGATTTAACAGTTAAGTTTATGACTGTTACGAATGCTGACCAAGATGGG